>Ga0208040_1000101_pt1 | contig 121757 bp, 96 predicted proteins | sample AD_UKC083_MetaG_FD_184431 | JGI IMG/M metagenome (GOLD analysis project Ga0208040, IMG submission 184431) | Active sludge microbial communities of municipal wastewater-treating anaerobic digesters from USA - AD_UKC083_MetaG (SPAdes) (version 2) | ecosystem: Engineered > Bioreactor > Anaerobic >...
CACCAGCATCCTGAATGTCAAATACATCAAGGGCAGCGAGTCCGGCCTCGAGGTCGCCCCCATGTTGGCCGAAGGCCGGCAGATCCCGGCCACGCCCCGGGAGATGGAGGAGTTCAAGAGAAAGGCAACCTCATGGGACATCTACGAAAACCTGTTCATTACTGAGGACGGGAAGGGGACCGCCATCTTCATCGTTCTGGACGAGAAGGTCCAGACAGACCAGATCGTCCCCATTTACTACCAGCTCCAGGACATCATGAAGAAGCATGAAGGCCCGGAGCGGTTCTTCATCTCCGGCACCAAGGTGGTGGAAGCCCTCCAGGGCCACTACATGATCAAGGACCTGAAGCTCCTTCCGCCGCTCGTGTGCATCGTCCTGCTCATCTTTCTGTTCCTGTTCTTCAGAAACTTGAGGGGCATGCTCCTGCCGCTGGTCTCGGTGGGCATCGCAACGGAGTGGAGCATCGGCCTCATGCCCCTGCTCGACATCCCCCTCACCATGGTCACCAGCGCGCTGCCGGTCGCCATGATGGCCGTGGGCGTTGCCTACGGCGTCCACATAGTCGAGAACGTGTTTTCCGATTCGGTGGAGGGGGAAAAGGGGAAGGCCGGCATCAGCACCACGCTCAACCGGCTCATGATACCTGTCCTCATGGCAGGGTTGACCACGCTGGCGGCCTTCCTGTCCCTCTGCACCACGCCGGTCGTGCCCCTGACCCAGTTCGGCCTGCTCGCGGCCTTCGGGATAAGCGTTGCCATGCTCCTGGCACTGACCTTTGTCCCGGCCGTGCTTTCCGTCCTGGACTCGAAGACAGGGGAATACGTCCCCCACCACCACACGAGCAGGGACCTCATCTCTCCCCTCCTGAAGTGGCTCGATCACATCAATACCAAGCGGTACCGCTGGGTCCTGGCCGTCTACCTCGTGGTCCTCATCGCCTCAGTGGCGGTTGGCAGGCACGTCAGGAGCGATCTCAACCTGGTGGAGGATTTTCGCGAGCGCAGCCCTATCAGGGTCGCGGACAGGATCCTGAACGAAAAGTTCGGCGGCACGTCCCAGTTCAACGTGGCCATCAACACGAAGAGCCCCGACGATATCAAGGATCCCGCCGTCCTGAGGGAGATGGGCCGACTCCAGGAGAAGCTGAATGGCATCGATGGGGTAGGCAAGACCGTCTCCATCGTGGACTTCATCAAGCGGATGAACCAATCCATGCACGACGGCGATCCGGCCTTTTACGTCATTCCGGACTCGAGGGAGCTCGTTGCCCAGTACCTGCTCCTGTATTCGTTCTCCGGTGGCGGAGACGAGCTGGACAGCTTCGTGAACTACGATTTCCAGAACGGCCAGATCCTGCTCCAGATGAAGTCCCAGAGCGGGTACCTCGCCGACGACGTGGTGAAGGTGGTCGATGGTTTCAGGCACAAGGAGATGGAGCACCCGAACGTCACCCAGGTCGTCACCACAGGCCTCGCCATGCTTGCCAAGGAGTTCAACCGGCTCGTGGTGAGGAGCCAGATCCAGAGCTTCTGCCTCTCGTTCTTCCTCTGCTTCGTCATCACGGCAGGGATCTTCAGATCGTTCAGGCTCGGCATCTACAGCATGGTCCCCCTGATCATACCCATCGCGCTGGACTTCGGCATCATGGGTGGAACAGGGATCAAGCTCAACGCGGCAACAGCCACCGTGGCGAGCATCGACATCGGCATGGGCATCGACTACTGCATCCATTTCCTGAGCAGGTACCGGCACGAGATCAGGCTGGGCCGGTCGGTGAACGAGGCCATTCACACATCGCTGAACACCTCCGGCAGGGGCATCATCTACAATGCCCTGGCGGTTGCGGCCGGGTTCATGGTACTGGTGCCTTCCCAGTTCGTCATCATCTCCCAGCTCGGCCTCCTCGTCGCCATCGACATGATCACCATAGCCGCCTCAGCCCTGACCTTCCTCCCCATCTCCATCATGCTGTTCCCGCCGAAATTCGCAATAGAGCCGGCTAAAGAGGCCGTGACCGTGATCCCCATCAGGATGATCCCCAAGGGTATGCCGGTCAAGGGGGCGGGGGTCGGAACCTGCCGGGGGATCGGCATGGACGGGATGGAAAACGACATTCGGGAGGCCCAGCAGTAAGCGGCGGTCTGATACGCGCGCAGCAGATAACAAATGCTAATACTCTCTTCTTGGAGATCTACCCCTTGAGGGCAGGAAGATTCATTCCTGCCCTTTTTTCATGAGGGCAGGGCGTGCACGTCTAGATCACATCCCTGACCGGGATGCCAGCCTCTTTCAGGAAATCCTTGATCCTAGGTATGGTGTACCAGCCGTAGTGCACCATGGACGCAATGAGGGCGGCGTCCGCATCCGCCTTGATGAAGACGTCCCTCAGGTGCTCGGGCCTGCCTGCCCCCCCCGATGCGATGACCGGGATGGTGACGGCGCGCGAGACCATGCCCGTGATGTCGAGCTCGTACCCTTCGTTCATGCCGTCGGTGTCGATGGAGTTCAGGCAGATCTCCCCTGCGCCGAGGTCCTGCGCCTTCAGGGCCCACGCGAGCGCGTCGATGCCCATGGACGTCCTGCCGCCGTTGATCACCACCTCGTAGCCCGAGGGGATGGCAGGCGACACCCCGACGTGCTTTGCGTCCATGCCCAGCACGATGCACTGGCTGCCGAAATGCCGTGCCCCTTCGGAGATGATGTCCGGGTTGAGGACGGCTGCCGAATTGACGCTGATCTTCTCGGCCCCGGCATCGAGGGTCCGGTACATGTCGTCGATCGTGCGGATGCCGCCGCCCACGGAGAAGGGGATGAAGATCTCCCGGGCGACCCTGTCCACCACGTCGATCATGATGTTCCGCTGTTCGTGGGAGGCGGTGATGTCGTAGAACACGAGCTCGTCGACGCCCTGCTCGTAGTATTCCCTGGCCATGGACACCGGGTCTCCGATATCCACGTTCCCTTCGAACTTGACGCCCTTCGTCGTCTTGCCGTCCCTGACATCCAGGCACACGATCACCCTCTTGCTCAGCATCGCTCAACTCTCCCGCAGCGCGTTCATTTCCCTGCCTTTGCTGTATAGCTTTTTTTCGTCTCCTGGTGAAGAAGGGAATCGCTGTGCCTGAACGGCATTCCTGATGTGTTCGATCACCTCCTGCTGAATGCCCTCGTCCATGATCTTCTCGCCGCCGGCATCAACGACGTAGAACACGCTGGACGTGAGGTCCGAGTTCCTGGACAGGAAGGCCCTGTGGATATTGAGGGCGGATGAGCTCAGGGCCCTCGATATGTCGTGGGTGAGGCCGATGCGCCTGTGCGCCTTCACGTCGATGATGGTGAAGAAATCGGAGGTGTCGTTGTCGATGGATACCGTGACATGGGAATCCGATTGCACCGGGGAAGGGGACTCGCACTTGAGCGCCCTGGTCTTTCTGATCCTCGAGCCCACATCGGGCTCGCCGGCCATGAACTCCCTGAGCTGCTTTTCGACACCATCCCACTCCCTGTAGTCGTGCCAGGGGGGGATGACCTTGAAGGTATCCACGACCGTGCCGTCGTACCAGGTAAAGATGTTCGCCGAGATGATGTCCATCCGGTTGATGGCGAGGACGCCGGTGAGGAGGGTGAAGAGCCCTGGCCTGTCCCTGGTGACGAGGGTGATCTGGGTGTGGTTCCGCCGGTGCGAGATCTCCACCTCGATGTCGTCAGGTCCCGCAAGCCTCGAGCTCAGACCGATGTGCCTGCGTATGTCCTCGAAGTCCGAAGACAGCACGTACGCCTGGGGCAGGGCCCAGAGGCGCCCTGAGATCATGGCGCCGTCCTCGGTCTCGGTCAGCCTGACGAGGCTGTGCCATTTCTCTTCCAGCCGCATGGCGTTTTTCCTGATCTTCATAATCCCTTTATCTAGGATGTTGTGGGTCCTGGTATACAGCTCCCAGAACAGGGACGCCTTCCACTCGTTCCAGGCGCTCGGACCGGTCGCCTTCGTGTCGGCCAGGGTGAGCAGGTAGAGCATGGCGAGCCTCTGCGTGTTGCCGACCTTCTGGGCAAGGTCGTTGATGACCTTCTCCTCGGAGAGGTCGCGCTTCGAGGCGATGTCGGCAAGGTCCAGGTGATGCCCGATGAGGGAGACGACAGTATCGACCCCTTCGTCATCGAATCCGAACACCCTGGCAATGGGCTCTATCATCGAGGCGCCCCGTTCGGCGTGAGGGCTTCCGCTCCCTTTGCCGATGTCGTGCATGAACGCGGCGAAGAAGAGCGCATCCCTGTCCAGGACCCTGGCGAAGGCTTCTGGCTCGGAGGCCTCGAGCCTCTGGAGCTCGCTTACCGTGTGGATGCTGTGCAGGTCGACGGTAAAGGTATGGTACACATCGAAGATCGCCTTTCCCTTTATGGTCGCGAGCTCGGGGATGAGCTGCTCCAGCACGCCGGTTTCCAGCATGCTGACGAGGGTGCTCTCCGCGTATCTGGACTGCAGGATGGCCAGGAGCATGCGGCAGGCCTCGCTGTTTCTCTCAAGGGCTTTGTTCGACCTGACGAATTCCTTGATCAGGGAACGGGCGACGGGGCTGAGCTTGAGCCCTTTCTCGCCCATGAAGGCGAACGCTTTCATGACGAGAAGGGGATCCCGGATCATGTCTTCCGGCCGGGTGAAGTCGAGGAGCCCTGAGGACAGGGTGAACACCTCCCCCCTGTTCTTCGGGGACAGCAGGAGGCCGATTCCCTTGGGCTGCTCGAGGAACAGGAGCAGGGAGTCGATGACCGTGCGTATGGTCATTGCCATGGTATGAAAATCCTTCAGGAAGTCCTCCACCGGGCTCGCCTTCCCCGAGTCGCGATAGCCGAGCTCCTCTGCCAGCGGCTCCTGAAACTCGAGGAACATCTGGTCGGTCTTTCTGCCGGTGAGCCCGTGGAGGAGGAACCTGGTCTTGAGCATGAAGATCCCGGCCTCGTGCAGCTCGTCGAGGTCCTGCCTGCTGATGGGCATCTGCCCGGAGGCGCTGCCCTCGAGCACCTTGAGGACCCAGATGATGCTCTGATAATCCCTGAGCCCGCCATGGCCGTCCTTGATGTGGGGCTCCAGGAAGTAGACTGCATCTCCATACTTTTCATGCCGCTTTGCCGTGTGGAAGGCCAGGTCGGCAACGTAGCGCCTGGTGTTCTTCAGGAACCTGTCGCGGGAAAGGGCCTGGGCATACTTTTCGAAAACCGTCTTCGAGCCGCACACAAAGCGGGAATCGATGATGCATGTCCGGAAAAAGAAGTCGTCCCGTGCATCCGCCAGGACCTGCTTGATCGTCCGGACGCTGTAGCTTGCGTTGAACCCTGCGTCCCAGAGGGGATAGAGCAGCTCTTTGAGGGCCTTTTCTATCTCGTCCCGGGAGGTCTTCTTTTCCATGAGGAAGAGGATGTCCACGTCGGAAAAGGGGCACAGCTCCTCTCTGCCGTAGCCCCCGACCGCGACGATGCACCAGTGGTCGAGACCCTTCAGGAAGCTGCCCTGGAAGAGCTCGACGATGCTCGCGTCCGCACGTGCGGTCAGCTCCCTGGCGAGCGTTGCACCATCTGTACCCGCGTTTTCGCGGTCTCTCATCTTTTTATCCTGCCTGAGCGCTTCATGACAGACCGTTACAGCAACGATGATGCCAGCGTGCGATCACTTATAAGCAGTTGATATCATATCAGATAGATTCAATAACCAGGGACCGGCAGGCTCTTTTTTGTACTTATCGCGGTATGAGTGACGAAACTGTGCCAGGCAAAATAACCGGTTCAAAAAATGAGCTGGCTCTGGTATAGCACGGAGAGGGTTCCAGGCGATGATACAAAGATGGCCCACGGAACCACGGCAGAGAAGCTGAAGAAGTGAAAACAATATCACCTGATTATCAGGTACATAAGGAATGTTTGTATGAGCACGTTCTTGCACAGCGACCTCGAGGTCCTCTACAATCTTGCACAGGTCATCGGGACGCCCCTCGATCTCAGGGATCAGCTCGAGCAGGTCCTGTCCATCATGAGCGAACAGGCAGAGATGGAGCGGGGCATGATCTCGATCCTTGACCGGGACTCCGGCGAGGCCATCCTCGACCTGGCCCACGGCGTCGACATCGACGGCCTCGACATCACCTACAAGCCGGGCGAAGGCATCACCGGGCAGGTGGCTGCCACCGGGAAACCCATGATCATCGCCAACCTCGGCAAGGATGAACAATTCCTCGACCGCACCGGCGCCCGCCGCTACCTCGACCGCTCCGAGCTTTCGTTCATCTGTGTTCCCATCATCTACGACGGAAAGGTCGTGGGGGTGCTCTCCGCAGACAAGGTGGCCCATCAGGTGGATGACCAGGAATACGAGATACAGTTCCTCTCCGCCGTGGCCGGGCTCATCGCCAAGGCGGTGTACACCCGCTCCATCGAGGAGGAGAACCTCAGGCTCAAGAACATGCTCGGCCGCAGCCAGCGGCCTTCCGCGGAGATCGTGGGCAACTCCAAGCCCATGAAGGAGATCTTCGGGCTCATCTCCCAGGTGGCCGACTCGAACACCACGGTGATCATCCACGGGGAGACCGGGACCGGCAAGGAGCTCGTAGCGCGCTCCATCCACAAGAACTCCCCCAGGGCGGCAGGACCGTTCGTTGAGGTGAACTGCGCGGCAATGCCCGACACCCTCATCGAGAGCGAGCTGTTCGGCCATGAAAAGGGCGCTTTCACCGGTGCCAGCCAGAAGAGGCACGGGCGTTTCGAAGAGGCCCACGGGGGGACCATCATGCTGGACGAGGTCGGCGAGCTCTCCCCCCTGGCGCAGGCCAAGCTGCTGCGGGTGATCCAGGAGCGTCAGTTCCAGCCCCTGGGCTCCACGCGCATGGTCAAGGTCAATGTGCGCATCATCGCGGCAACGAACAGGAACCTGGAGCAGGATGTCGTTTCCGGACGTTTTCGTTCCGATCTCTACTACCGGCTCAACGTGTTCCCCATCTACATGCCGCCGCTGAGGGAGAGGGGCAGCGACATCCTCCTCCTGGCAGACCACTTCGTGGAAAAATTCGCCAGGCAGTTCAAGAAGAACGTCAAGCGGATCTCCACCCCGGCCATCGACTCGATCCTTGCCTATCACTGGCCGGGAAACGTCAGGGAGCTCGAAAACTGCATCGAGCGCGCGGTGCTCCTCGCCACCGGCGACACCCTCGACAGCTTCCACCTGCCCCCGTCCCTGCAGATGAAGGTGATCACCCCGGAAAAGAAGAAGCAGGGACAGCTCTCGAGCCTCATCAACACCTATGAGCGCTCCCTGATCGTCGATGCGCTCAAGGACGCCCGGGGAAACCAGAGCCAGGCCGCCCGCATCCTCGGCACCACGAAGAGGATCATCCAGTACAAGGTGGAAAAGTACGGAATTGACGTAAAGCGTTTCAAGGCAAAAAAGAGCTGATTACGGCCCCATTCGAGGGCCGTGCCTGTGTCGCGCCCCCCGCGCCTTCTGTGAAGCGGTTCTGCCGCGGCCTTGGTGCGGGCTGAAACAGGGTCTTTCTTTAAACAATATTGTCCTAATCAACCGCTATGCGACATTAATGAAAAACAAAAAAGACGCATTTCCCATATGCTGACACGAGGCATCCCCGGGTGAGCGGAAAACCGATAAGCATCTATCATCCCGATTATACAAAATAAATAAACCTATAACGACGTCGTCAGCCGCTGTTCCCCATCGGATGGCACGGATCTCGCTCAAGGTATATCCCAGAGAACCAGGAGGAGGAAAGACAATGTGCAGGTTGTTCGCCATATCAAGCCGGGAGCCGGTTTCACCCATGGTCGCCCTGCGGGCCCTCAATGTCATGCGGGAAGGCCATGACGGTTCAGGCGTAGGCCTCTTCATGACGGACCTCGGCGGCGAGCTCGAGCAGTTCAAGGGATCGCCGATCCTCTCCGGGGTCTTCTCCCAGGAGGGGATCAAGAAGCTCGACCGCTACATGATGGAACTGGGTCTGCTCACCAAGTACAAGTACTCCATCCGCCCGACCAAGGAGCCGCCTGCGGGGACCCCGAAGCGCGACGTGTACCTCATCCGCGTCTACGAGTACCCCTACGAGTGGGAAGGGCTGTCCGAGGCGGAGATCGGCGAAAGGCTCATGAACATCAGGATCAACCTGCGCAGGATGGGGGAGGAAGACGGCTCCATGATGGTGTTCTCCTTCTGGCCCGACGTGGTCATGATCAAAGAGGTGGGAGACCCCATGGCCATCGCCGAGTACCTGGGGCTGGACAACAAGGGTCTGAAGGCGCGCATCATCATGGCGCAGGGCAGGCAGAACACCAATTACGCCATCACCCTCTACGCCTGCCACCCCTTTTTCCTCCAGGGCATCTCCACCATGACCAACGGCGAGAACACCGCGTTCGACCCCATCCGCGAGTACCTGAGCTCCCGCGGTTTCCCGGGCTACATGGGCTTCCAGTCGGATTCGGAGGTGTTCACGCACATCCTCCATTACACGAAGAAGAAGCTCGGGCTCGGGCTCGACGCGTACAAGCACATCATCACCCCGCTCAAGGACGAGGAGATAGCCCGTCACCCGGACCAGGCGTTCCTGAGGGCGCTCAAGCACAGCTGCAGGTTCCTCACCATCGACGGACCCAACTGCGTGATCGGCTGCGTGCCCTACAAGACCCTGTTCATGGTCCAGGACAGCAAGAAGCTCAGGCCCGGCGTGGTGGGCGGAAAGCCGGGCATGTTCGCGTTCTCCTCGGAGATGTGCGGTCTGGAGGAAGCGATTCCGGACATGAAGCGGGAGTTCGTGCTCCAGCCGATGAAGTATGACGTTGCGTACGTGGACGCATCAAGGAACGAGGTGAAGATATGGAACCAGTGGGAAAACTGCATCCATCCACACTAAGCCCGAAGGACCTGCTGTGGCACATCCTCTGGGACAAGGGGAAGTGCACCCTGTGCGGGCACTGCACCTCGGTGTGCCCTGTGCGGGCCATCGAGCTCGGCGTGCACAGGAAGCGTGAGGTCTCCGTGCCCCTGGGGCTCAAGGAGAAGCCGGGCAACGTCTTCAATATCTACCACGGGATCAGGCAGGTGACCGACCCGTCCCGGGCGTGCGTGGGCTGCGGCATGTGCTCGCTCGTGTGCCCCAACGCGGCCATCTACCCGGTGCGCAACGAGGAGAACGACAAGGCCAGGTTCCACGTCAACCAGGGCGGGGAGCCGAGGCGCAGGGGCGGCCGAAGGAACGACTCGGGCAGCGTGCTCGACAGGATAAAGTTCGTGCGCATCTCCATGCTCACGGACCCGGCCCTCGACGCAGGCAGGCACGAGTTCGAGCTCAGGACCCTGCTCGGCAGGGTCCAGCCGCCCGAGGAGGCCCTCAAATCGGCCGACAGCGAGGTCTGGGCGCCCCCGGTGCGGGAGATCTACCCCCTGATCATCGGGGGCATGTCCTTCGGCGCCCTGTCCCCCAACATGTGGGAAGGGCTCCAGATGGGCGTCGCCTACCTGAACGAGGTGCTGGGCATGCCGGTGCGGATGTGCACGGGCGAGGGCGGGTGCCCTCCCAGGCTGCTCAGGTCGCGCTTCATCAAATACGTCATCCTGCAGATAGCGAGCGGCTATTTCGGCTGGGACGAGATCATTCACGCCCTGCCGGAGATGAAGGAAGACCCCTGCGCCATCGAGATCAAGTACGGCCAGGGGGCCAAGCCGGGAGACGGCGGCCTGCTCATGTGGCACAAGGTCAACAAGCTCATCGCGGCCATCCGCGGCGTGCCGCCCCGGGTCAGCCTTCCATCCCCCCCCACTCACCAGACCAAGTACTCCATCGAAGAGTCGGTGGCCAAGATGATCCAGTCCATGTACATGGCCTGGGGCTTCAGGGTCCCGGTATACCCGAAGATCTCCGCGACCACCACCTCGCTGGCGGTCCTGAACAACCTGGCGCGCAACCCGTATGCGGCCGGGCTCGCCATCGACGGAGAGGACGGCGGCACCGGGGCTGCCTACAACGTGTCCATGAACCACATGGGCCACCCCATCGCCAGCAGCGTCCGCGACGCGTACCTGAACCTCGTGAAGATCGGCAAGCAGAACGAGATGCCCATCTTTGCGGGAGGCGGCATCGGGAAGAACGGGAACCTGGCGGCAAACGCTGCAGCGCTCATCATGCTCGGCGCGAGCGGGGTGCAGGTCGGCAAGTACATCATGCAGGCGGCGGCCGGGTGCATAGGGTCTGAGTCCGACCGCTGCAACATCTGCAACATCGGGCTGTGTCCCAAGGGGATCACGTCCCAGGACGCACGCCTCTACCGCAGGCTCGACCCCGAGGACGTGGCGTCCAGGGTCGTGGACGTGTTCAAGAGCTTCGACGCCGAGCTCAAGAAGATACTGGCACCCCTGGGGAGGTCGACGTCTCTGCCCATCGGCATGTCCGACGCCATCGGCATCGACGACTTCCACGCGGCTCAGCGGCTCAACATCAAGTACGTGGTGTAGGGAAAAGCTATGGAACAGCATGAACGGTTCATGATCTCCGGAATGGAGAACGGCATCAGGGTGGAGTCGAGGGTCCTGGAGGAGCTCGTGCAGGACGCGGTCGCCAGGGGCCACCGGAACATCAGGATAGAGGCATTCGGCCAGCACGGACTGGGCGGAAGGCTGTGGAAGACGGGTTCCGATCCGGTGGACATCGGCATCATCGGTCATCCCGGCCAGCGGGTGGGGTCCATGGGCTCACCGCTCACCACCATCAACGTGTACGGGCCGTGCTCCGACGACGTCGGCTGGCTCAACGCCGGGGCCACCATCGTGGTGCACGGGGACGCGACCAACGGCGTCGGCAACGCCATGGCCCAGGGCAAGATCTACATCGCCGGCGACATCGGCGCCCGGGGCATGACCATGACCAAGAGCAACCCCCACTACACCCCGCCGGAGCTGTGGGTCCTGGGCGGCGTGGGCGACTCGTTCGCCGAGTTCATGGCAGGCGGCGTGGCAGTCATCTGCGGGCACAATTCCCATTACCGGGACAACATCCTCGGGCACCGTCCCTGCGTGGGCATGGTGGGTGGGAAGATCTTTTTCCGCGGGCCGTCCAGGGGATTCAGCCAGGACGACGCAAAGCTCGTGGACCTCAGGGATGAAGACTGGCAGTGGCTCAAGGACAACATGACAGGGTTCCTGAAGGCCATAGGCCGGGAAGAGCTCTACCACGTGCTCTGCGGGGACCGGTCCGAGTGGAGGCTCCTCATAGCCCTGCTGCCCCATGAGCGGGGCGCCAGAAAGAAGCTGTCCATGGGGGAGTTCCGTTCCGAGGTGTGGGACAGGGAGCTGGGCAGGGGCGGCATCATCGGCGACCTGGTGGACATTGACCGCAGTCCCATCCCGTTGATCGCCACCGGCGACCTGAGGAGGTTCGTTCCTCTGTGGGAGAACCACAAATACACCCCTCCCTGCCAGGCCGGGTGCCCCACCGGCATCCCGGTGCAGAAGAGGTGGGAGCTCATTAGAAAGGGGCTCGTGGACGAGGCCATCGACCTGGCCCTCGAGTACACCCCGTTCCCGGCCACGGTATGCGGCTACCTCTGTCCGAACCTGTGTATGGAGGGCTGCACCAAGACAAAGCATTTCCTGCCTGCGGTGGACGTGACGGTCCTGGGCAGGGCGAGCGCGAACGCGCGGGAGCCCAAGCCGGCGAAGAAGACCGGGAAGAAGGTAGCGGTCATCGGGGGAGGGCCTGCCGGCCTCTCCGTGGCCTGGCAGCTCTGGAAGGACGGGCATGAGCCCGTGGTCTTCGACCGGGCGAAGAGCCTGGGCGGCAAGATCTCCTCGGCCATTCCCAACAGCCGCTTCCCCAAGGACATCTTTGACGCCGAGATCCAGAGGATCGCGGGAAAGCTCTCCTACCAAAGGCTCGGGCGCAGCCTCACCAGCCGGAAGTTCGAGGACATCAGGGACAGCCACGACGCCGTGGTCATCGCCACCGGCGCCCAGACGCCGCGGGTCCTGAAGATCAAGGGGTACGAAAAGGCCATCCCGGCCCTGGAGTTCCTCGAGCTCTCCAAGCGGGACGACATCAAGGTGGGCAGGAACCTCGTGATCATCGGCGCAGGGAACGTGGGCTGCGACGTGGCAACGGAAGGACACCGCCACGGCGCCCGGGACATCACCCTCATCGACATCCAGGAGCCTGCCTCCTTCGGCAAGGAGCGTGAAGAGGCCCAGAGGATCGGCGCCAGATTCATCTGGCCCGTCTCCGCACAGGCCATCACGGCCAGGGGCGTCGAGCTTTCCGACGGGAGGGTGCTGCCCGCCGACACGGTGGTGTTCTCCATCGGCGACCAGCCCGACACCTCCTTCCTGCCCGAAGGCATAACCACCAGGAACGGCTACGTGGTGGTGGACGAGGCCTGCAGGACCTCGGACCCCAAGGTGTACGCCATCGGCGACACCGTGAAGCCCGGCCTCCTCACCGACGCCATCGGCGCGGGCAGGAAGGCGGCAAGGGCCCTGGATGCGGCCCTGACGGGCAAGGACGACACCTATGACCAGCTTCCCCTCATCGACCTGCGCTCCGTGAAGCTCGAATATTACGACCCGCGGGCATCCAGGGGGAGCGACCTCGGGGCGTGCTCCACCGAGTGCGCGTCGTGCGGCGGGTGCAGGGACTGCGGCATATGCGAGGCCGTCTGTCCCCAGCAGGCGATTTCCCGGAGGGATCTTCAGCGTGGCGAGTATGAATACGTCGTTGACGGCAGCCTCTGCATCGGCTGCGGATTCTGCGCCGGGGCCTGCCCCTGCGGCATCTGGGAGCTCATGGAGAACGAGCCCCTGGAGTAGCCCAGGCCTTCGAAAATATGAGATTGATACTTGTCTCCCAGTACTGTAAAGGAAGGTAAATTCCGACCCGGGCCTGGAGAACCGAGCCCGGGTTTTGGTTCGCTTACGGCATCATCGGACGGACAGGAGGGTTTTTTCTTGGCTCCACGAAACTCAAGACCAGCGGTTGTGCTCCTGGAAGACGGATCGGTCTTTCCGGGCAAGGCCTTTGCCGGTGAAGGCGATGTGGTGGGGGAGGTGGTCTTCAACACGGCCATGACCGGCTACCAGGAAGTCCTCACGGACCCCTCGTACAAGGAGCAGATCCTGGTCATGACCTACCCGCTCATCGGCAACTACGGGATCAACGAAGAGGACGTCGAATCCTTGAGGATCCATCTCGAAGGGTTCATCGTACGCGAGTACCAGCACACCCCCAGCAACTGGAGATCGAAAAAGACGCTGAAGGACTATCTCGAGGAGCACGGCAGGATAGGGGTCGAGGGCCTCGACACCAGGGCCATCACCCGCAGGCTCAGGACCAAGGGGTCCATGCGGGGGATCGTGTCCACGAGGGTGGACCGGATGGACGAGCTCAAGGAGCGCCTCGACGCGTATCCCGGCCTCGTGGGGCGGGACATCGTGTCGAAGGTGACGGGCGGCTCGCCGTTCATCTGGAGGCAGGGGGCCATCCTGCCGCTTAAGAAGCCCACTCCCCGGAACGGGTCGCTCAGGGTGGTGGTCCAGGACTGCGGGGTCAAGTTCAACATCCTCAGGAGCCTCGAGGACCTCGGCTGCGAGGTGTTCGTCGTGCCCTCGAAGACGGTATCCGAAGACATCCTGGCCCTTGAGCCGGACGGGGTCATGCTCTCCAACGGCCCGGGCGATCCGGAGCCCCTGAAGGACGAGATCAGGACCGTGCAGGGGCTCATCGGCAGGGTGCCGGTGTTCGGCATCTGCCTGGGGCACCAGTTGCTGGGCCAGGCCCTCGGCGCCAGGACCGAAAAGCTCAAGTTCGGACACCACGGGGCAAACCAGCCCGTGAAGAACCTCCTGAGCGGCAGGGTGGAGATCACGTCCCAGAACCACGGGTTCGTGGTCGTCAGGGATACGCTCCCCAAGGACGCGCTCGTCACCCACATCAATCTGAACGACAACACCCTCGAGGGGATCAGGTATCCCTCCCACAGGGCGTTCAGCGTGCAGTACCACCCGGAGGCGGCCCCAGGGCCCCACGACGCGCACTATCTCTTCGGCGAGTTCATCGGCATGATGAGGGACCACAGGAAGGAAACGGCCTGAACTGGCGGGTCTGGATGAGCAGTATTGAATTTTCTGAAAATTTGATACAACCATGGTAGAGAGTTGGCAGCCAGTGCTTAGCTCTATATTGTGGAGGAAGTGATTACTATGAACATGCTTCGGGCTCTCGTGAAAAGCGCTTCTCAATGGCGGATTCATATCGGGCGGAATCCGGCCACCCTGCCGGGAAGATCCATCGTGCTTTTCCCGTACCAGCCCGATACGCTTTTCTGCGGCCTGGCAGGGATCCTGGTGATCAAGAAGGGCGAGACGGGCGACTCGCCAGGCTACCTCGAGCAATTCATGGGCTATGCGGACACCATTCAAGGCTCCTGCCTCGAGAAGGTGCTCGACGGGACCCTCGAGGCCTCGGCCTATCTCTGCCCCGAAACCCTCGAAGCATTCGAATCCGGGCTCTACCGCCTGAAGCAGGACCCCCGCAGCCAGTGGGCGCTGTTCCACAAGGGCTCTCTGGACGCGCTCAAGGCGCTGTGCGGCCGGGTGGCCGACCTCGTCGAGGCCGAGGACCTCCTCCTGGAAAAGAACGCCGCGCGGTTCTCCACCCTCGATATGGAGACGCTCACGAAGGCGCTCATTCACCTGAAGGACATCTCGTGGGGGCTGAGGGAAGACCTGCTCAAGAATCAGGAAAAGATCCTGGCGCTGACCGGCAGGACAGAAGCCCCTTCCCTGGAGGCGTACGAGAAGTACCAGAGGATGAACTTTACGCTGAACGCCCTCGACAGGCTCGAGGTGAGGGGAAGGGACTCGTGCGGCATACAGGTTGCGCTCCAGTTCGGCAACACCCGGGAGATCAAAAAGATCATCGAGGGCATCAGGGCGTGCGGCCTCTACGAAGAGTTCGTGAAGCGCAGCTCCCCGGGCGACCTCTGGGACCGCTCCGTCCACCTCTCCCCGGACACGCTGATCTTCACCTACAAGACCGCCCTGATCACCGGCGATCTCGGGGACAACACGAGGTGCCTGAGAAAGTCCATCCAGGACGACGAGCTCATCCATCTCGTGCTCGAGGGCAGCCCCGACTCGCAGATGTACCTCGTCCACACGCGGTGGGCATCCGTGGGCGCCATAAACGAGGCCAACTGCCACCCGGTGAACAACTTCCTCGTGAGCCCCGAAACCTTCGAGGGGTGGGACTTCGCCCCGGCCAGGAAGAAATACCCCTTCTATGGAACCGGCCCCTGGTCCATCAACGTGGTCTTGAACGGCGACATCGACAACTATCCGAGCCTGAAGGCATCGCTCGAGTCGAGCAACCTCACCATCGACACGCGGGTGACCACGGACACGAAGATCATCCCGGTCCAGATCGAGCGGTACCTCTATGAGGGCCACGACCTCAAGGAGGCCTTCAGGAGGGCCGTGTGCGACTTCGATGGCTCCCACGCCATCGCCATGCAGAGCAACCTCGAGCCGGGCAAGGTGTTCCTGGCCCAGAAGGGCAGCGGCCAGACCATCTACGTCGGGCTCTGCGAAAACCATTACGTCTTCTCGTCAGAGGTCTACGGCCTGGTGGAAGAGACGCCCTCCTTCATCAAGATGGACGGCGAGAGCGAGCGCGTACCGGGCGACGAGCGCACCCGGGGCCAGCTCTTCGTCCTGAACAGCAATCAGGGCGCCGGCCTCGAGGGCATCGAGGCCATGTACTACGACGGCTACCCCATAACTCTGACGCAGGCCGACGTGAGGCGCGCGGAGATCACCACCCGCGACATCGACCGCGGGGCGTACCCCCACTACCTGCTCAAGGAGATCCTCGACGCGCCGGGCTCCATCAGCAAGACCATGCGGGGCAAGTACCTCGTCAGGGAAGACGGCGGCGTGACCTTCAACCTCGGCGAGGAGGTGGTACCCGCACGGACCCGGGAGGCCCTCGCGACGGGCGCCATAAGGAGCGTCTTCGTGGTGGGGCAGGGCACCGCGGCCATCGCAGGGGCGGCCATCGCCGAGGCGCTCCAGATCTACCTCAAGTGCACGCCCATCGCCATCCAGGCCAGGAAGGCGTCAGACCTGAGCGGGTTCTGCCTGGACGAAGACATGTCCCACTGCCTGGTCATAGCCATCACCCAGTCGGGCACCACCACGGACACCAACCGGGCGGTGGCCATGGCAAAGAAGCGGGGCGCCCACCTCATCGCCATCGTGAACCGGCGCCAGTCCGACATCACCACCAAGGTCGACGGCGTGTTCTATACCAGCGACGGCCGGGACATCGAGATGTCCGTCGCGTCCACCAAGGCCTTCTACTCGCAGATCACCGCAGGCTACATCCTGGCCCTGTTCATGGCGCAGGTGCTCGATGCGCTTCCCCAGGAAAGGATCGCCTCCGAGCTCGCCATGCTCCAGAAGGCGCCCAGGCTGATGCAGAAGGTCATCGCCAGGAGGGAGGCCATCAAGGCCTCAGCGTGGGACCTGGTGCGCAGGAAGAAGTACTGGGCGGTCGTGGGCAGCGGCACCAACAAGGTCGCCTCCGACGAGATCCGCATCAAGCTCAGCGAGCTCTGCTACAAGACCATCTCCTCGGACATCATCGAGGACAAGAAGCACATCGACCTCTCCTCCGAGCCCCTCATCCTCGTGTGCGCGGCCGGCAGCCCGGAGGTGGTCCTCGACGACATCATCAAGGACGTGGCCATCTTCCATGCCCATGCCTCGAGCGTGGTGGTCATCGCAGACGAAGGGGAGAAGCGCTTCCACAAGGTTGCGGAGTCCGTGATCCCCGTGCCCAGGTCTTCGTTCCCCATATCCGTGATCCTCAACACCCTGGCGGGACACATCTGGGGATACTATGCCGCATGCAGCCTGGACTCCCAGTCCGCCACGTTCAAGACCTTCAGGTCAAGCCTCTCCGACATCATGCGCGCCCAGGAGAAGAACGGGATCTCCCTGTACGAGAGCATCGCCGACAGGGACCTCCACCGGGCCGTGGACGACTTCTCATCCCTGTTCAATTCCTGGAGGAGGGCGGGCATGCTGTCCACCATGAACGTGGAGACGGCCTCCGACATCGCCCTGCTCCTCAAGTACGCCGTGGGGAAGCTTCCCATCGAGGACTTCTGGACCGAGTTCGGGGAGCCCAGGATCACTGCCTCGCCCCTGGACAGGCTCGACATCGTCCTGGGCAGGGCTGTCGAGGAGCTCTCCCGGCCCGTCGACGCCATCCGCCACCAGGCCAAGACCGTGACCGTGGGAACGAGCAGGAGGGTCGAGCCGCCCAAGGGCATCATCTTCGACACCCTCGAAGACCTCTCCTTCTCCATCGCGAACATCCCCGCCAAGGGAGGCATCACCCTGAAGCGCTACCAGGATGCCATCTCGAGGATCAACGGCTACACCCTCTACGTCATCAAGGGGCTCGACGAAGACGGCAAGCCCACGGACGGGACCACCATCAGGGCCATCAGGAAGGATGGGATCTCGAAGGGCCTGTCCTCGCGCTTCGACCAGCCCGGCATACTCATGGGCACCAAGAAGACCATCGTCCGCACCGCGGACGTCTACGCCGGGACCGGCAAGTCGGACGACGCCTCCATCATCCTCATCCCGCTGCTCAACGGCGCGCGGGTCGTGGAGCACCTCCTGCTGCTGCACGTGGACTTCAACGACGACATCACCGTGGAGGTGAAAAAGGAGATCCTGGGCGAGAAGTTCGCTGATGTGGAGAACATCATCGACGAGTACAACATCCCCTGGAACGACGCCTACCTGGAGCCCTTGAGCGTCAAATACCTCCTGGGGGAGACGGCCGAGCGCATCGGCGGAAAGATCAAAAAGACTATCGATGCACAGGCCGAACAAGATACGACCGTGCCCCGAAGAATCTAAGCCGCTACGAAGGACATCATGCCGAAGAGGGAAGATCTCAAGAAGATACTCATCATAGGGTCCGGGCCCATCGTCATCTCCCAGGCCTGCGAGTTCGATTATTCCGGGGTCCAGGCGTGCAAGGCCCTGAAGGAGGAGGGGTACGAGGTGGTCCTCATCAACTCGAACCCGGCCACCATCATGACCGACCCGAACCTGGCCGACCGCACCTACATCGAGCCCATCACCCCGGAGTTCGTGGCGCGCATCATCGAGATAGAGCGTCCTGACGCCATCCTTCCCACCCTCGGAGGCCAGACCGGGCTCAACGTGTCGGTGCAGGTGGCGGCCATGGGCGTGCTGGAGAAGTTCGGCTGCGAGATGATCGGGGCCACGCCCGAGGTCATCCACAAGGCGGAGAACCGGGAGAACTTCCGGAACGCCATGGAGAACATCGGCCTGAGGGTGCCCCGGAGCGGGTTCGCCACGAGCATGGAAGAGGTTCACGCCCTGGCCGGCCAGATCGGCTTCCCCATCATCATCCGGCCCTCCTTCACCCTGGGCGGCATCGGCGGCGGCATCGCCTACAACCCCGAGGACCTCGAGATCATGGCAAAGGCAGGCCTCGACGCCAGCATGATCACCGAGATCATGCTCGAGGAGTCGGTCATCGGCTGGAAGGAGTTCGAGCTCGAGGTCATGCGGGACAAGGCGGACAACGTGGTCATCATCTGCTCCATAGAGAACATCGACCCCATGGGCGTGCACACGGGGGACTCCATCACCGTGGCGCCGGCCCAGACGCTCACCGACGTGGAGTACCAGCGCCTGCGCAACGCCTCCATCGCCATCATGCGGGAGATCGGCGTGGAGACCGGCGGCTCCAACGTCCAGTTCGCGGTCAACCCGGCGGACGGCGAGATCGTGGTCATCGAGATGAACCCCCGGGTCTCCCGGTCGTCCGCCCTGGCCTCGAAGGCCACGGGGTTCCCCATCGCCAAGATAGCGGCCAAGCTGGCCGTGGGCTACACTCTGGACGAGATCCCCAACGACATCACCCGGGAGACGTACGCCTCCTTCGAGCCCACCATCGACTACTGCGTGGTGAAGATCCCCCGGTGGACCTTCGAGAAGTTCCCCGAGACCCCGGACATGCTCACCACGTCCATGAAGTCCGTGGGCGAGACCATGTCCATCGGCAGGACCTTCAAGGAGGCCCTCGGCAAGGCCATCAGGTCGCTGGAGATCGGCAGGACGGGCATGAACAGCCCGTCGGATCCCGACGCAGGCCCGGTGAAGAAGGAGATCTACACCAAGCTCAACTACCCCAACTCCGCCAGGCTGTTCTGGGTGGGCGAGGCCTTCAGGTTCGGCATGAGCGTGGAGGACGTGCACCGGATGACCAGGATCGACCCCTGGTTCCTGGAGCACATCAGGGAGATCGTTGACCACGAAGAGTACCTCAAGAGCGCGCCCAGGGACGAGGCGACCATCGAGGAGGCCAAGAGGATGGGCTTCTCCGACCGCTTCATCGCCTCCCTGTGGGGCATGAGCGAGGAGGATTTCCGTGCGCTCCGCATGGAGAAGGGCATCGTCCCGGTGTACAAGCTCGTGGACACCTGCGCTGCGGAGTTCGAGGCCTATACTCCTTATTATTATTCCACCTACGAGACCGAGAACGAGGCAAAGCGCTCTGAGCGGGAAAAGGTGATCATTATCGGCGGCGGGCCCAACCGCATCGGCCAGGGCATCGAGTTCGACTACTGCTGCGTCCATGCCTCGTTCGCGCTCAGGGAGATGGGCTACGAGAGCATCATGGTGAACTCGAACCCGGAGACCGTGAGCACGGACTACGACATCTCCGACAAGCTCTACTTCGAGCCCCTGACGCTGGAAGACGTGCTCCACATCGTGCGCCAGGAGAACCCCAAGGGCCTCATCGTGCAGTTCGGCGGCCAGACCCCGCTCAACCTCTCGAGAGGCCTCGCCAAGGCGGGCGTTCCCATCCTGGGCACCCAGCCCGACGCCATCGACCGGGCCGAGGACCGCGAGCGCTTCAACGAGATCGTGCACAAGCTCAAGCTCAAGCAGCCCGACAGCGCGATCGCCTTCACCGTGGACAAGGCCGTGGCCGCAGCGAAGAGGATAGGGTTCCCGGTCCTCGTGAGGCCGTCGTACGTCCTCGGAGGGCGCTCCATGGAGATCATCTACGACGCGCGCGTGCTGGAGAAGTTCATCGAGGGCGTCTTCAAGCTCTTCCCGGACAACGCGGTGCTCATCGACAAGTTCCTCGAGGACGCCCTCGAGGTCGACGTGGACGCCATATCCGACGGCCGCATCACGGTCATCGGCGGGATCATGGAGCACATCGAGGAGGCGGGCATCCACTCCGGGGACAGCGCCTGCATGCTGCCGCCCATGAGCATATCGCCGAAGCTCATCGCTCAGATCGAGCACCAGACGAAGATGATCGCCTCCGAGCTCGGGGTCGTCGGCCTCATGAACATCCAGTACGCCATCAAGGACTCCGAGCTCTACGTCCTGGAGGTCAACCCCCGGGCATCGAGGACCGTGCCCTTCGTGAGCAAGGCCGTAGGCAGGCCCCTGGCGCAGATAGCCACCAAGATCATGCTCGGGCGCACCCTCGAGGAGCTCGGGTTCACGGAGCAGATCATCCCGAGGCATACCTCGGTGAAGGAGGCGGTGTTCCCCTTCCAGAGGTTCCCCAACGTGGATGTCGGACTCGGCCCTGAGATGAAGTCCACGGGCGAGGTCATGGGCATCGATTCGAGCTTCGGCGCGGCCTTTGCAAAGGCCCAGCTCGCCACCGGCTCAGGGCTTCCCACCTCGGGCACGGTGTTCATCTCCGTGCACGACATGCACAAGAAGGGGATCACGGACGTGGCGCAGGGATTCGTGGACCTGGGCTTCAGGATCCTGGCCACGAAGGGGACCGCTGCCCACCTGAACGCCCACGGCATCCCGGCGGAGGTGACGCTGAAGGTGAGCGAGGGAAGGCCCAACATCGTCGACCGCATCAAGAACCGGGAGGTCCAGATGATCATCAACACGAGCCTGGGCAGGATACCCACCGAGGACGCCTACCACATCCGCCAGAGCGCCATCAGGCACAGCGTCGCCTACGCCACCACCATCTCGGCCTCCCGGGCGAGCGTCGAGGCGATCAGGGCGCTGCAGCAGGGCTCCTATACCATCACGGCGCTCCAGGATCTCCATGCGCCGAGCAGGGCGCGGGTGTAGAGAGAACAGAAGTTTGTACCACGGGTGAAGACGGGCAACTAGGGTTTTTACTGAGGGGTTATTAGGGTTTTTATGTATGTTTGTGGCAGGAAATGGAGGGGAACGTTCCTTGACACTCTTATGAACATACGATAAGGATCATCCATGTCTACCAGAAAATCCACTAAATACATCTTCATAACCGGCGGTGTGCTTTCCTCCCTGGGCAAAGGTCTGGCTGCCGCCTCCATCGGTGCCATCATGGAGGCACGGGGGCTCAAGGTCACCAACATCAAGCTGGACCCGTACATCAACGTCGACCCGGGGACCATGAGCCCGTTCCAGCACGGCGAGGTGTTCGTCACCGACGACGGCGCAGAGACCGATCTCGACCTTGGCCACTACGAGCGGTTCACCTCGACCCAGCTCTCCGCCAGAAACAACTTCACCACGGGCCAGATCTACGACTCGGTCATCCAGAAGGAGCGCAACGGCGAGTATCTCGGCAAGACCGTCCAGGTCATCCCCCACATCACCAACGAGATCAAGAGCCGCATCATCGAGGCGGCGAACGGCAACGACCTCGCCATCGTGGAGATCGGCGGCACGGTCGGTGACATCGAATCCCTGCCCTTCCTCGAGGCCATCCGCCAGTTCGGATTCGACATGGGCAGGGGGAACGTCCTCTACATCCACCTGACCCTGGTGCCCTACGTGCCCACGGCAGGGGAGCTCAAGACGAAACCCACCCAGCACTCGGTGCAGAAGCTCCGGGAGATCGGCATCCAGCCCCAGATCCTGCTCTGCCGCTCGGAAAAGAGGCTGTCCCAGGACCTGAAAGAAAAGATAGCGCTCTTCTGCAACGTGGAGCGCGACGCCGTCATCAACGCCGTCGACGTGAAGAACATCTACCAGGTGCCTGTTGAGTTCCACCGGGAAGGGCTCGACGACCGCATCATCGAGTACCTGAACATGTGGACGAGGGACCCCAAGATGCAGGGGTGGGAAGCGCTCGTGGAAAACTTCGAGAACCGACCCTGCGAGGTGAACATCGCCATCGTGGGCAAGTACGTCAAGCTCACGGATTCCTACAAGAGCCTGAACGAGGCGCTCGAGCACGGCGGCCTCGCCAACAACACCCGGGTGAACCGGATCTATGTGGACGCCGACACGCTTGCGGACAAGGACGACATATCCGAGCACTTCAAGGGGGTCCACGGCGTCCTGATACCGGGAGGCTTCGGGGAGCGCGGCGTGGAGGGAAAGATCAAGGCGGCGCAGTACGCCAGGGAGCACGGGATCCCCTTCTTCGGGATCTGCCTCGGCCTTCAGCTCGCCGTGATCGAGTACGCCAGGAACGTGTGCGGCATCACCGGGGCCATCTCCACCGAGTTCGATGAAAAGGCCAGTGACCCGGTCATCGACTTCCTGCCCGAGCAGCGGAACATCACGAGGAAGGGAGGCACCATGCGGTTGGGCGCCTACCGGTGCACCCTGGCCAGGGAAACCAATGCCATGGCCGCCTACGGTTTGCCTGAGATATCGGAACGGCACCGCCACCGCTACGAGTTCAACCCTGCCTACGAGAAGCGGCTCGTGGAGAAGGGGCTCGTCATCTCGGGGAGAAACCCGGAGTCCGGGCTCGTGGAGATCGTTGAGCTCAAGGACCACCCCTGGTTCCTGGGCTGCCAGTTCCACCCCGAGTTCAAATCAAAGCCCATGAAGGCGCACCCCCTGTTCCGCGACTTCATCAAGGCCAGCTGCGGGTACCGGGAAAACCAGGGTAAGTAGACCTTTTCAGAGCGCTTCCCCGTAATTTCCCTCATGGATGAGGCGCAGGTCTCGAGCATGACCCGCGCCCTCTCAGCCCGGCTTCCATGACAGAGATCCCACGCCAACGTTCCTTCAGCGGTAAAACGCACTGTTTGGATCTCTCATTGACGCGGGTGCCTTCACTCTGATACAGGGAAGGATCTTGCACGTAAAAATCGCCGCAAAACAGGTTTATCATGGCAATTTTCATAATGCATCGCAGGAAATTGATTTATCCGTTGAATTCCTGCCTCGAATCAGGGTACCTTCTTTTTCATGGAGCATATGGGCACGGGCCGGTCAGGGCACGCCGTCATCGGCCGGGAAGTCACTGCCAGTGAACGCCATCAGGGAAAGGACTACATGAATGCGGGAGATCAAGACTCGGATAGTTGAATGGTTCATCGGTATTCTCGTGGGGATATTCGGGTACGCCCCCCTGTGCTCGGCCATCACCTATACGCCCCTGGACCGCGATCAGGCCATCGGCGCGGCACGGCAGATCACGGCGGAGAAATACCCCAACGCTGAAGTCGTCCAGGTGGACGCGCGCCAGTGGATTGCGTACAATGCCGACGGCACCTACAACCAGTGGTACGAGGTCTATGTCAAGATCCTCACGGAAAAGGGCAGGCGGAGGTACAAGACCGTCACCTCGTCCTACACCATCCCGTACAATGTCACCCAGTTCAAGCTCGTGGAGGTGATCCGCGCCGACGGATCAGCCATGCCCGTGGACATCGAGCGGAACAGCCGCGAGATGGTCGAGCAGTCCCAGATGGACTCGAACATCTACGACCCCAACCACCGGGTCCTGAGGGTCAGCATCCCCGAGCTCGACGTGGGGGACACGGTTCACTTCATCCTGCACGACGAGTTCAGGAAGACCCGCATGGCGAACACGTTCAGCGACTACGTGCTTTTCGAGGGAACAGACCCCATCAAACGCTCGGAGTACATGGTGGTGGCTCCCAAGGACAGCCCTCTTAAGAGCATAGCGCTCAAGGCCGAGATCCCCGGCACGGTCACCCACACGAAGGAGACGACGAATGGCGAGACCACCTACACCTGGGTGGCCTGTGACGTGCCCCAGGCGTACGAAGAGCCCCAGATGCCGCTGCTCTACACCCAGATGCAGCGTCTCCTGGTGAGCACGATCCCCGACTGGGAGACCGTTTCCAGATGGTACTGGAACCTCTGCAAACCCAGGATCGAGGCCACCACGCCCGAGATGGAAAAGGCGGTCAAGGCGATCGTCGCCGGGATCAGGGACCCGGAGAAAAAGATCGAGGCCATCTTCTACTGGGTGTCCCAGGAAATCAGGTACCTGGGGATTACGGTGGAAAAGGACGCGCCCGGGTACGAGCCCCACGATGTGGGCATGACCTTCGAGCGCAGAGCAGGCGTCTGCCGGGACAAGGCGGCGCTCCTGGTGGCCATGCTCCGCCTGGCAGGGTTCGACGCCTATCCGGTGCTCATCATGAACGGTCCCAGGAAGGATGCCGAGGTGCCCCAGCCGTTCTTCAACCACGCCGTGGCCTGCGTGCGGAACGCCGACGGGTCCTATCTCCTCATGGACGCCACGGACGAGAACACCAAGGAGCTCTTTCCCGCCTACCTCAACAACCAGAGCTATCTCGTGGCGCACCCGAACGGCGAGACCCTGCTCACCAGCCCCATCATCTCTGCGGACCAGAACATGCTGGGCATCCACACCAGGGGCTCGCTCGACAGCCAGGGCAATCTCCAGGCGAACACGGTGATCACCTTCGACGGCATCAACGACAACATCTACCGGAAGTTCTTTTCCCAGCTCACGCCCGAAGAGCGTCACCACTACTTCGAGAAGATCGTCATGCGCGCGGCCCCCGGGGGCATCCTCACCTCGTTCGACCTGACGCCCGACGACATGCTCGACACCACTCAGAGGATAGAGGCCAGGATAGGCTTCGAGGTCAAGGGCTGGACCATCCCGGGCAAGGACACCCTCATGCTTCCGCTGCCCCGGTTCGGACGCAGCGTGGGCATGTCGAACATCCTCGTGGGGAAGATGGGCCTCAAGACACGCAAGTACCCCTATGTCACGGACGTGGCCTGCGGCATCTCCGAGTCCATGAGGATCAACGTGGGCGAGTCGGCCGGCAGGGCCGTGAGCCTTCCCGAGTTCGAGACCATCGACAACCGGGGGGCCTTCTGGAAGACCACGCTGGGCATGAGGGACAAGATCCTCCTGGTGGACCAGACCTTCAAGATGAAGATCCCCGAGTACTCCCCGGAGGAATACCGTGAGCTCCAGGAGACGGTCAAGAAAATCGAGACCGACAACAGGAAGATGCCCATCTTCAGCCTTGCCCGCGAGAAGAAGGGTGCATCCGAGGAGATCTGGCATTCCGCCTTCGACGCCGATGCGGTCGTCCTCGACGAGCTCCACGAGTACGACGTGGCCGACGCCTCGAGCTGGACCGAGACCAGGCGCGTGAAGATGAAGGTGCTCACCTATGCCGGCAAGAAGAAGTTCAGCGACATCCGCATATCCTACAACCCGAGCTGGGAGAAGGTGGAGGTGAAGCACGCCGCCGTGACCTCGCCCAAAGGCGTGAAGACCACGGTCAACGAGAGGGAGATCAACATCATGGATGTGGAGTGGGCAGCGGATGCCCACCGCTACCCGGCGTCGAAGATCATGGTCGTGAGCCTGCCGGGCGTGGAAGCCGGGAGCATCGTGGAGTACACGGTGGTTTCCAGAAAGACCGGCCGGCCCTTCTTCTCCCTGCACGGCGATTCCTCCTTCGTCGACAACGCGAGGGTCAGGAGCCACCTCCGGGAGGACCCCTCTCTCATCACCATGGACGGCGTTTTCAAGTACCCCGAGCCCATCGAGAGGAAGGTCGTGCGCATCATCGCCCCGGAGGGCATGAAGCTTGCCTTCTCCCCGGATGAAAGCACGGCCGGGAAGGACCCCGGGGGCTCCGGCATCCTGGTCAAGGTGTCTTCCCACGGAGGGAAGAAGCTGTACGAGTTCACCGCAGAGAAGGTGCCGCCCGTGCGGCAGGAGGACTATCTGCCGCCCTGGTACGGCTTCAACCCCGTGGTGTTTGCGTCATCGGGAAGCTGGAAGACCTATTCCGCCCAGGTGAACAGGCTCCTGCTGCACGCCTCTTCCGTGAACGCAAGGACCCGAGAGGTCACCGCGGCCCTGGTGAAGAACCTGCACAGCAGAAACGACAAGATCAGGGCCATCCGGGATTACGTGGCACGGAACATCAAGGCCATCCCTGCCGCGTTCCACGAGCTGCCCCCTGACCACATCACCTCGGCGGACCGCATCCTGAGCGACGGGTACGGCGATTCCGCCGACCGTGCGGTGGTCCTCCATGCCATGCTCACGGCAGCGGGGTTTGCGCCGGAATTCGTGCTGGCGTCCTGGGTTTCACCGGTGGACGAGCTCAAGAAGCCCATGATCCAGTACCCCGCTCCCCACTGGTTCAGCGACGTGCTGGTCAGGCTCCGCGAGGGGGGCGGCATCCTGTACCTCAACGACACGGACCAGTATGCCCCCCTCGGCGCGGTGAAGCACGCCGGGCACCCCGGCCTGGTGCTTGCCCAGGGGACGTTCGAGACCATCGAGCCTTTGTCCGACACCTTTGCCGACCGCACCGATACGGACACCTCCATCCTGCTCGCGGAGGACGGGAGCATCGTGATGAAGCAGAGAAGGACCTATTACGGGAACTCGTACGCCTCGTTCCGCAAGCAGTTCTCCGAGATGCCCCCCGAAGAGCGCAAACGCCACCACGAGCAGATCATCTCCTCGATCAGCCAGGCCGCCAAGTCCGCCGGCGAGTACATCACCCGGTATGACCAGTATCCGGGCGTCGAGGAGGTCTCGGTCCAGGTGGACACCTACGCGGTGCAGCAGGGCAGATACCTGTACCTCAAGATCCCCGGCCTGGTGAACATCCTCGAAGGGGTGACGAGCGACGAGAGGAGGAACCCCCTCTACCAGGTTGACCCGAGGCATGCGAGGATCACCGTGGAGGTGAGCCTGCCCGACGGGATCGAGGCCTGCGAGGTGCTGCCCCCGGACAACCTCACCATCCCCATGGGCAGGGGAGGCGGCATCAGCATGAAGACCTCCCTGATCGAGAACAAGGGGGCAAAGGGCAGGAAGACCGTGCGCATCAGCCAGGACATCGACATCAAGCCCGTGGTCGTCGATACGTCGGAGTACCCCGACCTCCTCGACTATCAGCGCATCCTCTCGCACCCGAAGGCGAACCTGCTCCTGCTGCGCATGAGGAACTGACCTGACGCCTTTTCGCCGGGCGGGAGAGGGAGCGCCTCTCCCGCCCGGCGCACACACTCCATCTCCATAATCACTTCAATACAATAATTTTATATAAATCCCCATCAGGACGATGAGTACTGATGTGTCGTGTTTCATGGTGTGAGATGGTCCGGGTACAATGCTATCCTTCGGGGCAGGGGCATGGAGAGAAGGTCGTTCAAGAGGGTCACGGTTCAGGCCACCGCGGAGATCGAGATTTCCGTGGACCCAGGCGCCGCGTCGAACGGAAGCGAGAGCTGCTCCCAGACCTACAGGGGCATAGTCGAGACCATCGACATGAGCCTCTGCGGGTTGAGCGCGAGGATCGTGAGCTCGCCCATGGACACGGCCAGGTCCTTCAGCCCCGCCCTTGCATACCCCCTCGTGGGTAACGAGATCAGGGCGGCCTTCGCATCCTCGGGTATAACGGTGTGGGGCAAGGTGGTGCGGTACGATCCCAGAAACATGCTCATCGCCGTCGTCATCACCAGGGTGTCCGACGTCCTGGGTTTCCGGGACCTCCTGAGCCGGATCATCTTCCCCTGCACCTCTCCCTGACCGCAGGACCTTGCATTCTCCTTAACGCACGAAAAATAATCGCACCCCAGCTGACTCCGGTTTTTTGTGCCTTCAACCGTATCCGGGTCGATCAGGCCTCCCTCCCAAAAAGCCGTTGAATAATCCCCGGCGATCTAGTACGCAGAAGGGAGACGCTTCAAGCCTGGAGCGAACGAGTATCGGGAGGAATACATGAGAAAGGCAGGCATGATCGTATCGTTTCTCGTGGTGATCTTCGTGGTTGTGGCCGCATCAGCCCTCGTTTACCATTATCTCGAGTGGGAGAAGCCTCAGGTCAGGATCCAGGAAGCGTTCGACATGGTCGGGAACAAGAGAAATGTGAACATCGACATCTCCGACCTGCGCAGCGGCATCAGGAGCGTTACGGTCTCCCTGGTGCAGAAGGATCACCCCTTCGAAATCGCCCGCGAGGAGATCCCGGAAGCAGGGACCACCCGGAAGACCATGACCGTGGAGGTCAGTCCCCGGAAGCTCAGGATGAAGGACGGACCGGCCGTGTTCCAGATTCAGGTGGTCGATTATTCGCCCTTGAGGAACACCACCATCGTGCAGCGGAACGTGACCGTCGACATGAAGCCGCTCCACGTCTCCCTGCTCACCATGGCGCACAACGTGAACCCGGGCGGGACGTGCATGGCAGCGTATACGCTCTCGAAGCCCGTCCTGAAGAGCGGGGTGCAGTGCGGCGACGTGTTCTCGCCGGGGTACCCCCAGAAGACGGCCAACGGCAAGACCTACTATGTCTGCTATTTCCCGGTGCCCATCGATGTGTCGAAGGCGACCGTCATGAACGTCGTTGCCAACGACCGGGCAGGCAACCAGGCAGTGGTGTCGATCCCCTTCTATATCAGGAGCCAGTGGCGCTTCTACGCCGACAAGCTGGGGATCGGCCAGGATTTCATCACCCGAAAGGCGAACGAGTTCCTGCAGGAGTATCCGGACCTCGAGGGGAAGACGGTAGAGGAGGCCTTTACCTACATCAACGTTGATATCAGGAAGGGGAACGAGAACACGATCCGGGAAGTGTCGCGCAGGACCGGGCCCGAACAGCTCTGGGACGGCTCTGCGTTCCTCATGATGAAAAACGGCGCCACCAGGGCGCGATTCGCCGACAAGCGGACCTACCTGCTCGACGGGAAGCCCATCGGCGAGAGCGTTCATCTCGGCATCGACGTGGCATCTACGGAACGGGCCCCCATCGAGGCGTTCAACAGCGGAACCGTGGTCTTTGCCTCGAGTCTCGGGATCTACGGCAACGCGATCATCATCGACCACGGCCAGGGCATTGCGAGCCTCTACGGCCACCTCTCGTCCATTCAGGTGAGCGAGGGCCAGCAGGTGCAGAAAGGCCAGGTAATAGCCGCATCCGGGGCCACAGGATGGGCCGGCGGCGACCACCTGCACTTCAGCATGATGGTGAACGGGATCTTCGTCAACCCCATCGAGTGGTGGGACTCCCACTGGATTCAGGACAACGTCACGCGCAAGCTCCAGGGCGTGCAGGATTCCCTCTAGCCCGACCGGAGGTGCCTCCCCGGCCGGGGGCGGGGAGGGTGCCGCCTTCAGCTCCCCGGGCCGAGGAGCATGACAAAGGACCTGTACAGGTCCGGGTCGAATTCGTTTGCCATCTCCCTCTGCATGATCTGGAGGGCTTCAAAGGGGGTCGAGGTCTGCCTGAAGGGTCTTTTGGAGGTCAGGGACTCGAACGTGTCCGCAATGGAGCAGATTTTCGCGAAGATGGGGATGTCATCCCCTGACTTCCTGTAGGGATACCCTTTGCCGTTGCAGCGCTCATGGTGGTACAGGACGATGGATGCCGCTTCTTCACTGAGCTTTCCCGCCCTCGACAGCTTGTCGTGGCCCCAGAGGGGGTGCTTCCTGATGACTTCCCAGTCGCTTGCGGTGAGCTGCTCCTCCTTGTCCACCACTGACCTGGGGACCTTGGTCATGCCGATGTCGTGGAGGTAGAACGCGGTGGCCAGGTCCGGGATGTCGTAGCGGGAGATGTCGTCCTGGAACAGGTTGATGGCAAGGGCCAGTCCGAAGGTGCCGGCCTTGACCGAGTGCTGCAGCAGGTAATGGTCGATGCTCGTCATGTCCATCACATGACCCACGATGCTTCTGTCCAGGAAGATGGACCGTGCAATGCTTTTCGAGATCTTCTGCATCTCCTCGATGGTCCTGGCGTTCGTGCCCTGGAACACCTTGCGCAGCGCCTTCATGGAGAACGAGTACACGATGTCCGCCTTGGCCTTCGGCTTGATCAGGGGGCTCGTCAGTATCTCGAGGGTGTGGGTGTCCAGGTCCTCTTCGGCCGATACATGGTCTTCGGACCGGATGTAGAGCGTCACCCTGCTGCACATGCGGTAGTGCTCCTCGGTAAAGACGGCCCCTTTCGATGCGAACAGACGGTAGTCGTCCTTCACCTTGAAATAGAGGTCGATGGTGCTCTTCCCATCCACGCAGGCAAGCTTGTAGGGGATCTCCTTATAAAACACCGGGGCTCTCCGTGCGGTGCATCGAGGGCTGGTTCTCCATGTGCTGGACGAACGGGGTGTACATGCTCCGAAATCGCATAATTTCCATTATCGACAGGGAAGGGGATTTGATTAGCCCTCAATATAAATAAATTCATGATTCTCTGATATTGCCAGGGATCCCGATGATACCGGCATCTGCCGGGTTCGATACGTTCGAGACCCCTCTTCGGAGGCGATGCGTTCGGAGTTGGGGCCGAAAGGAGTATATTGGGATCGACCCCGATACCGATACCGACCCCGACCCCGATGGAGATGGGGAAAATCGGAGCCTGACGGAGGGCTACCGGGCGTCCGGACCGAGGAGCATGATGAAGGCCCTGAAGAGATCGGGATCGAATTCCCCCGCCATTTCCGTCTGCATGATCCTGAGGGCCTCGAAGGGGGTCCTGGCTGGCCTGAACGGCCTGTCGGACGTCAGCGCCTCGAAGGTGTCGGCAATGGCGCAGATCCGGGCGTAGACCGGTATGTCCGACCCTCCTTTCCTGAACGGGTATCCCTGCTTGTCGCAGCGCTCGTGATGGTAGAGAACGATGTCCGTGGCCTCGTCGCTCAGGTATTTCGCCTTGACGAGCCGGTCGTGGCCCCACAGCGGGTGCTTCCTGACGACGTCCCACTCGTTTGGCGTAAGCTCGCCCTGCTTGTCGAGGATCCTGGCCGGGACCCTGGCCATGCCGATGTCGTGGAGGAAGAACGCGGTGCTCAGCTCCGCCAGGTTGTGGTCGTTGATCCTGTCCTGAAACAGGTTGATGGAAAGGGCGGTGCCGAAGATGCCGACCTTCACGGAGTGCTTGTATGTGTAGTGGTCGTGGCTCGAGATGCTGATGAGGTCGTCAATGACCTGTCCGTCGGACAGGATGAGCTTCACGATGTTTTTCGAGATCTTTTCCAGCTCCTTGATGGTTTTCAAGCTCGTTCCCTGGAACACGTCCCGGACGGATTTCATGGACGTGGCGTACATGATGTCGGCCTTTGCGGACCGGCTCACCTGGGGGTCGGTGAGCACCACGGCAAGCTGGTTGTCGAGATACTCCTCGGCCTTGGCAAGGTCATGGTCGAGGATGTAGAGCTTCACCCCTCCCTTGCCGAACTGGCGGTAGTGCTCGGCGGTGAAGGTCGCTCCCTGCGCCGCGAACAGGCGGTAGTCGTCTTTGATCCTGACATAGAGGTCCATGGGGCAGCGCTCGTTGTCGCTGATGGTCTGGAAGGGGATCTCTTTGTAGGCCACTGCCTCACCCCATGGACAAGGGCCGTGTGGAAAAGCGGTCCGGTTCATTGCCGCCTGCATGCGGCCTGGAATATGCGGCGCATCTCTGCATATCGGTCGTATCGACAACCGGGGGTGCTGATATTACGGTTCCTTGATCAGAGGATGCCCGTTCAGGGGAACAGGGGCCAGCCGGGAGGGTATCCTGCCTGAATGGAGACAGGGGCGCCCCCCACCGGGTGGAGGAACTCCATGCGCCGGTGGTGCAGGGCTATGCCGTCACCAGGGTAGACGGCCCCGCTGCCGTAGGCGCTGTCTCCCACGATGGGGCAGCCGGAGGCCGCGAGCTGAGCCCTGATCTGGTGATAGCGCCCGGTCTCGAGGTCGACCTCCAGGAGGCAGAGCCCGCCAGCGCGTGCGATGACACGGTACCTCAGCACCGCCCTGCGTGAGCCGGGATCGTTCCCGTCCGAGAGCACAGCCCTGAAGCGGGAATGCCTGAGGAAGTGAACGAGCTCCCCTTGAGCGTCCGGGAGGTCCCCTGAGACCACGGCGTGATAGGTCCTCCCTATGACTCGCCTGCGCATCTGTTCGTTCATGCGGGAAAGTGCCTTGCCCGTGCTCGCGAAGAGGGCGATGCCGCTCGCCACCCGGTCGAGCCTGTGCACGGCGTGGAGGAAGACGTTGCCCGGCTTGTTTCTGGTTGAACGGAGGTATTCCTTGGCGCGGTCCTCGAGGCTGTCCCCTTCCTGTCCGCTGGGCTGGGTCAGGAGGCCTGCCGGCTTGTTGAGGGCGAGGAGGTGGTTGTCTTCGTAGAGGACCTCGACAGCCGGGTGGGGCAGGGGGGGCATGGGGCTGCTCATCTTCAGGGGGTCCAGCGCGCAAAGGTCCCGCTGGGCACGGGAAACACCCCGGGCCCGCCGGTGAGCAGCATCTCGCCGTACTCGATGCAGGACCTCTCGGGGCTGCCGGTGACCGCCTGGAGGAAGTTGGTGAGCGCGATGGGCGTGCAGTAGGGTGTGTGGGAGGTGAGGAGGATGAAGGACGGGGTGTCGGATACGAGGGCCCAGCACTTCTCGAGGGTGAGCGAAAGCTCCTCGTCGATCTTGTAGACCTCCTTGCGCCTGCCGTGGCCGAAGGTGGGGGGGTCGAGGATGATGGCGTCGTAGCGCTTCCCCCTCCTGATCTCCCGGTCCAGGAAGCGGTTCACGTCCTCCACGATCCAGTGGATCGGCGCCTGGGCGAGCCCGTTGAGCTCAGCGTTCTCCCGCGCCCACTTCACCATGCCCTTCGATGCGTCGACGTGCCAGACCTGGGCGCCTGCCCTGGCTGCTGCGAGGGTCGACCCCCCGGAGTAGGCGAACAGGTTGAGCACGGCTGGACTGCCCCCTGTTCTCTCCCGGGCGCTCCTCAAGGTCCCGGTGATCCACTCCCACTGGTCCCGCTGCTCGGGGAAGATGCCCAGGTGGCCGAAGTCCGTGGTGGAGAGCTTGAAGCGGATGCCCGAGACCGTGATGACCCACTCCTCCGGCAGTCCCCGCCTGAGCTGCCACCGGTTCCCTTCGATACGGTCGAAGGAGGCGTCCGCGTCCCTCCATTCGGAGGGGTCCCGCTGGGGGTGCCAGATGGCCTGGGCGCAGGGGCGCACGAGGCGGACACCGCCGAAGCGCTCGAGCTTGCGCCCGTCGCCGCTGTCCAGGAGCTCGTAATCGTCCTTATCCCAGGGTCTGGCCCGGGCAGGCCTGTCAGACGTCTGGCAGACCCGGCTTAAGGGTTTGTGATCAGGTGCCTTTTTCGTCATGACCCATCCATTTCTACAGTCAGTGCTCCCTTGGCAGGTGTACGAAACCCCCTTTTTCTGAGAAATCAATACCCCAAACCCCGAAACCCCGCAATCGAAAGAAATCGATGCATTATCATCAGGAAAACTTTGTGTGTTTCCAGGCACAGGTCGCGGCTGACGATCCGGCGGCTCTGGAATGACAGGATGCATGTCATGCAAACAGACAGGAATATCGATGTACGGTCTTTCTGTTGCGGTATCAGCGGGTTCTACCTATCTGATTGAAGTAACGCATGAATTTACCCTTGCCCAGGAATCACCATGCTCCCTATGGAGCAGAATAATCAACAGCTTTATTGACTAAACCGAAGCAAGCTGGTAAACTGAACCGCGATTCACCGCTCACAAGAAACGTTAACTTAAATAACCCATAACGGAGGAGGTAGTAATGGTCAGGAAAATCAAAAAGGCCGCTGTGATCGGGTCTGGTATCATGGGGGGCGGTATCGCCGCCATCCTTGCCGGCGCTGGTGTAGACGTCCTGCTGCTGGACATTGTACCATTCGACCTGAAAGACGAGGAGAAGAACGACAAGAAAGCCAGAAACCGCATCGTCACCGCCGGTCTGGAGGCTGCCACCAAGGCGAAGCCGCCGCTCTTCTACTCGAAGGCCGATGTCGCGCGCATCTCGACCGGAAACCTTGAAGACGATTTCGACAAGCTCGCCGACTGCGACTGGATCATCGAGGTCGTGGTGGAGAACCTGAAGATCAAGCAGCAGCTCTTCGCCCGCATCGACAAGGTCCGCAAGCCCGACACGATCGTTTCTTCCAACACGTCCGGCATCCCGCTCAAGGCCATGTCCGAGGGCTTGAGCCAGGGCTTCAAGGAGAACTTCCTGGGAACCCACTTCTTCAATCCTGTCCGCTACATGCATCTCCTCGAGATCATCCCGGGCGAGCTCACCAAGAAGGACGTCCTTGACTTCATCGCCGACTTCGGCGAGAGGATGCTCGGAAAAGGCATCGTCTGGGCAAAGGACACGCCGAACTTCATCGGCAACCGCATCGGCATCCACGGCATCGGCAAGACCATGCAGGTCATGCTCGCCGACGGGCTCACCATCCCCGAGGTCGACGAGATCTTCGGAGCCCCGCTGGGACGCCCCAAGACCGCCATCTTCAAGACCTCCGACCTCGTTGGTCTGGACACCATGACCCACGTGTCCCAGAACACCTACGACATGTGCCCCAATGACGAAGAGCGCGACGTGTTCGCAGTCCCCGCGTTCGTGAAGACCATGGTCGAGAAGAAGCTGCTCGGCAACAAGACCAAGGCCGGCTTCTACAAGACCGACATCACCCCCGAGTGGAAGAAGGTCAGGAAGGTCATCGACCCCGCCACCGGCGAGTACGTCGAGTACGGCAAGGCCGAGTTCGAGTCCCTGGCGGCCGCCAAGAAGGCAGCGACCCTGCCCGAGAAGATCAAGGCAGTCATCAACGGCACGGACAAGGCCGCCAAATTCGCATGGAAGGTCATGGCCGGCCAGCTGATCTACGCCGCCAACCGGATCCCCGAGATCTCCGACACGGTCGTGGAGATCGACAACGCCATGAAGTGGGGCTACAACTTCACCTTCGGTCCCTTCGAGACCTGGGACGCCATCGGGGTCGAAGAGTCAGTGAAGAGGATGGAAGCCGACGGCATGAAGGTCCCCGAGAACGTGAAGAAGATGCTCGCCTCCGGCGCGAAATCCTTCTACAAGCTCGAGAAGGGCAAGAAGATGTTCTTCGACTTCGCTTCCGGCAAGTACGTGTCCGTGAAGACCAGCCCGAAGGCCCTTGACCTCCAGTCCTACAAGGCGGAGAACAAGGTCGTTCTCACCACGCCTTCCTGCTCGCTCATCGACATCGGCGACGGTGTGTTCTGCCTCGAGTTCCACGCCAAGATGAACGCCATCAACAAGGAGATGGTGGAGTTCATGAACCAGGCCGGCGAGTATGTCGACAAGAACGGTCTGGGCATGGTCATCGGCAATCAGGCAGGCGGTATGCCCGGCGCATTCTCCGCCGGCGGCGACCTCGCCTACATGCTGAGCCTTGCAAAGGCAGGCAAGTTCTCCGAGATCGACGACTTCATCAAGCAGGTCCACAAGGGCATCATGGGCACGCGGTATGCGAAGTACCCCGTGGTTGCAGCCCCCTACGGCCTCACCCTGGGCGGCGGCTGCGAGGTCTGCCTTGCGGCTGACCGGATCGTGGCTCACACCGACCTGTTCATGGGCCTGGTAGAGATCGGCGCGGGCATCGTCCCCGGCGGCTGCGGCATGATCAACCTCTGGCGCCGCTTCGTCGAGTCCAAGCCCGAGTCGGCAAAGATCACCGACCTCGGCGCATTCTTCCTCCCCGTATTCATGGCAGTGGCGCAGGCCAAGGTATCCAACTCCGCCGCAAACGCACGGGCGAACGGGTTCCTCAGGCCCACCGACCGCATCGTCATGAACAGGGACAACCTCATTGGCGAGGCAAAGAAAGAAGTCCTCAAGATGCTCGACGACGGCTATGCACCGCCCTTGAAGACCAAGATCCCGGTCCTCGGCCGCGAAGCCCTGGGCATGGTCTGGGCAGAGCTGCTCAACATGAAGGGCGGCGGCTACATTCCGCCTCACATGGAGACCATCTCCAAGAGGATCGCCATCTGTCTGTCCGGCGGCGACGTTCCTTCCGGCACCGCAGTGAGCGAGGAGCACCTCATGACGCTCGAGCGCGAGGCATTCGTCGATCTCTGGAAGACCGAGAACTCCCAGAAGATGGCCGAGCACATCATGAAGACCGGCAAGCCGTTAATCATGTAGTTGAAGAGCACATAACAGGAGGAAACCGATGAGAGAAGCATATATCGTTCAGTCAGTAAGGACCCCCGGATGCAGGAGGGGCAAGGGCGCTTTCGCGACCACGAGGCCCGAGGATCTTCTGAAGGCAGCACTCAATGGTCTCATGGAGAGGACACCCGGCGTCGAGAAGAAGGACGTCGAGGACATATTGGTGGGGTGCGCATTCCCCGAGGCAGAGCAGGGCTTGAACATCGGCCGCATCATCGCTCAGATCGCCGAGTTCCCGGATGACACCTGCGGCGCAACCGTCAACCGGTTCTGCGCCTCGGGTCTCGAGGCCATCTCTCTGCAGGCCATGAGGATCATGGCAGGCATGTGCGACGTGGCCATCGGCGCCGGCCTTGAGTCCATGTCCATCGTGCCCATGGGCGGCAACCTGCCCAGGCCCCATCCGGAGCAGGCCATGAAGAACCCGGACGTCTACATCTCCATGGGCATGACGGCTGAGAACGTGGCCACCCGCTACAAGATCACCCGCCAGATGCAGGACGAGTTCGGGTACGGCTCCCAGATGAAGGCCGCCGAGGCACAGAAGAAGGGCGCATTCACGGAGATCGTCCCCACCACCGCCTACCGCTTCAAGGAGAAGGACGGCATCATGGTGAAGGAAAGCTTCATCCAGGACTTCGACGACGGCGTGCGCCCCACCACCCTGGAAGGCCTTGCCAAGTTGAAGCCCGCCTTCGCGGCCATGGGCTCGGTCACTGCGGGCAACTCCTCGCAGACCACCGACGGCGCTGCCTGCACGCTCGTCATGAGCGGCGAGGCCGTGAAGAAGTTCGGCGTGAAGCCCATCGCCAAGTTCAGGGCATACGTGGTAGCCGGCTGCCGCGCTGACGAGATGGGCGTGGGCCCCGCCTATGCCATCCCGAAGGTCATCAAGACGGCGGGTCTCGGCACGGCGCTCGACATCGCGAAAGACGCCATCTTCGAGATCAACGAGGCGTTCGCCTCCCAGGCCATCTACTCCCTGCAGCAGATCGGCCTGTACGATCCGAAGTACTACTCCCACGAGAGCGACGAGCGCATCGTCAACGTCAACGGCGGCGCCATCGCCCTGGGCCATCCGCTGGGATGCACCGGCGCGAAGCTCTGCGCCCAGCTCATGACTCAGATGAAGGCCCGCGGCAAGAAGTGGGGCGTCGAGTCCATGTGCATCGGCGGCGGCATGGGCGCAGCGGCACTGTTCGAGCTCTGCGAATAAACCCGTAACGCCACGCACGAAACACACCGGGGCTGCCCGCACGGGCAGCCCTTTTTTTGTCCCTCCTCCCCGCCCTTTTTTCAGGGGATCGATCCGGCCCGGCATGAATCTTTTTAATATAGTTTTACAAATGCTTGGGTTTACCTGTGCTATATACGACCCGTTGAGCCTGAAGGACGGCCTTCATTATCTTTGACAAGGAGAGTGAATCATGAAATCTGAACCCGAATCGAATCCCCTCGTGAAGCTCGTGAGGAGCGCCGTCCTGCTCATGCCGGAGCGTGCAGTGGGTTCATTCGCGTTTCTGCTCCTCGTCGTCAACACGATCTTCTGCGCCTGCCTGCTCTTCCCCATGGTCGGGGTCAAGTTCCTCATGCCCACGGCCGAGGGTAAGAAGCGGGTCAGCGCCATTCTCAACGAGCTCGGTCTGGGCTGGATCGGCCGAAACAACCTCATCATGGCCTTGACGAAAAAGATAAACTGGGAGGTCACGGGCATCGAAGGCGCGAACCCGGAAGGCTGGTACCTGGTCATCTCCAACCACCAGACCTGGGTGGACATCCTGGTCCTGCAGAAGATCTTCCACCGGAAGATCCCGTTTCTGAAATTCTTCCTCAAGAAGGAGCTCATCTGGGTGCCCATCATGGGGGCTGCCTGGTGGGCCCTTGATTTCCCCTTCATGAAGAGGTACTCGAAGGAGTTTCTCAAGAAGCACCCGCACCTCGAAGGCAAGGACACGGAGATCACCATCAAGGCCTGCGAGCGCTTCAAGGACATCCCCATCTCGGTCATGAACTTCGTGGAGGGCACCCGGTTCACGAAGGCAAAGCACGCCAGGCAGCAGTCGCCCTACAAGCACCTCCTGCGCCCCAAGGCCGGGGGGATATCCTTCGTGCTCTTCGCCATGGGCAGATACCTCAACCAGATCGCCAACGTGACCATCATCTATCCCCAAGGGCCCAAGACCTTCTGGGACTTCCTCTGCTCGAAGGGCTGCGACGTGCGGGTCCACGTGGAGATGCTCCCGGTGACTCCCGACATCATCGGAGACTATGCAAAAGACCCCGCCTTCAGGGATACCTTCCAGGAATGGCTGAACACCCTGTGGGCTGCCAAGGACGCCCTCATCGAAGACTTCTTCAACGAGCGGCGCAAGGCAGCGTGACCCGGGCGTTTTCGGCCTGACTTCACCGAAGGATGCGGGGGCAGCGCCAGGGCATGGCAGCGTGCGCCGGGTCCCCCTCGCTTCCGCGATCCTCACCCGCAATAATGAGGTTATCTTTTCACGCCGGATCTGGTACAGATGGGATGAGTCCTCAGCACTAGGAGTTGCGGCCACATGGCAAAAGACATCGAGCGCGTGTATGCGGCGCTGCTTGACAGGAAGTACCAGGAGACGGTCTTCGGCGACCTGGAGGGGTTCCAGGAAAAGGGAAACGCCTCCATCGCGTGCTGTCCGTTCCACGCCGACGCGTTCCCTACGCTCGTCATCTACAAAGACAGGCCCGAGTATTTCTGCTTCGTCTGCAGCGCCCGGGGCGACTGGATCAGGTACCTCCAGCTCAGGAAAGGCCTGAGCTTTTCCGACGCCCTCGCGCTGCTCTCCCGGGAAGCCGGGGCAGGGGAGCTCGTATATACCGAGGCACAGTGGCAGGGTGAGCTGAGCAGGTCGATCCTCATGGAGCTCATCGCGGGCTTCTTCACCACTCAGCTCTTTGCCCGGCCCGGAGAGGAGGTCCTGCACTACCTGTACAACAGGGGGTACGCCATGGGGGAGGTGGAGGGCTCCTCCTTCGGCTACTATCCGGGCAGCGATGCCCTGCAGGGCTACCTCACCGCACAGGGCATCACGGGAAAGCACCTCCAGCCGGTCTTGAGCTCCATCTGGAGGGGCGATGCCGAAGGGTTCAATCTCACCATCCCCTACCGTGACTCCTGCGGCAGGCTCATGGGCATCATCGGCCGGGACGTCAAGGCCGCAGGGCCAGCGGCCTACAGACCGCTCACCGACCTCTCCATGCTGGCGGACGTGCCCTTCCTCATGTACAGGGCCAGAAACCGCGAGGACGTCATCATCGTCGACGGCCTCTTCGACGCCCTGCTCGTGGACCAGATCGGGTTCAGGCAGGCCGTTGCCGTCGGCAAGTCAGGCCTTACGAGGGGCCAGGCTCAGACCATCGCCTCCTGCGGGGTCAGGCGCTGCATCCTGTGCTTCGGGAACGGGCCGGACAAGGAGAGGTTCACCTCTGAAGCCAGGGACCTCGTCAGGTCCTGCGGCATGGAGGCGGCCCTCCTGCCCGTGCCCGATTCCTTCGCAGACCTCGACCACTTCATACGCGGGACCGACCTCCACGATTTCAAGAACCTGCTGAGAAAGGTCCGGAAGCTCTAGAGCATCGCGCAGTCAACTGATATCACGCCTCTTTTCCATTGCCAGTGGGATGGAAATCCAGTATGATGGCTATAATTGACCCGGCACCTGTCGCCGCGAACGGCATGCAGCTCCATGCCGGGGTTCCGCTTTTTGTGATGTATTTGCCGGATCAGTAATCATGTCATGGCCGTAGTGAGGGCCGGAGGAGAGGATGAGCACTGCATTCAGCTCGCAAGCCGTTGTGATCGGGGCAGGCCCTGCAGGCCTGGGCACAGCCCTCGGGCTGGCCCATGAAGGGATCGACGTCACCGTCCTGGAGAAGCAGGACAGGGTGGGATCCCTGCGCAGGGGGGAGACCATCCGCTTCAACCGGGACATGGACAGCCTCCTGGGCGGCGGGTTCCTGCACAAGCAGGCCATCAGAAAGATCCGCAGGAGGACCTACTTCTCCCACACCGGCCTGCGCCATGTGGACCGGCAGATAGCGAACCCCAACCTCATCATCAGCTGGCCCGACTTCATGCAGGCCATGGCCGGTGTCGTGCAGGCCGCTGGCGTGCGGATATGGACCTCTGCCAATGTCCTGGACTTCGTCAGGAAGGACCGGCAGGTCCTTGGCGTGCGGGCCATGGTGAACAACTTTGGCGAAGAGGAGATCAACGCCCGTGCCGTATTCTCGTGCGGCGGACACGACGACCCGGCCTCCCGCCTGCTCTGCATCAACCGCTCCGGCATCGACCTGCCCATCCTGAAGATCATCGTGCAGGACTACGACGGCCCCGAGGACAGGCTCCAGTACCACTTCCACGTATGGCAGGGCACCCTGGCCGTGGGCGCGGTCTTCCCCCGCGGCAACCGGGAGGCCGAGGTCATGCTCATGAGCCTGCCCAGGAAGGGCACGGTCTCGCGCATGTCCCTGGACCTGTTCTGCGACGCCCACCCCCGGTTCGCCCGGAACCTGGAAGGGACGAAGACGGTGTACTCACTGAATACTACCATACCCATGGGGGGCATGATCTTCCCCTTCTGCCCGCGGCCCGGGCTCGTGATGGCCGGGGACGCCCTCGGGCATGTCCAGGCCCGGGGAGGGAGCGGCATCAGAACCTCCTTCCTCATCGGCTATGCCGTGGGCAAGCTCGGCGCGCTGGCCATCAAGTCGGGCGAGTGGGACCAGGAGACGAGCGCCCTGTTCGAGCAGGCCATGCGGAAATCCTCCGAGGTCAGGGCATTGCAGCTCCACAACTTCGTCTATTCCCGGCTGAGGGCGAAGATCTTCGACCGGATAGCCTCTCCAGAGGAGATGGATGAAAAGTGGAACGTGCTGAAGCTCGCTCTGAGATAGAGGTTTTTTTCAGGCTCCGAACAGGAAAGCAACAGGTTCATCAACGACAGCTCCATCAGGTTCCTATACTGGAACCTCAAGCAGCGCGAACCCGGGCTGCTGTTCACCCAGCTGCTGCGCGAGGGCCGCTCCTTCGGCACCATCCTGAGCGGGTATGTCAGGACCATACGGGACTCGAGCACCTCGTTCACCGTTGCGCCCAGAACTGATGCGAAGAAACCGTACCCGTACCTGTCGGGCGAATACAACCTGCTGCATTTCTGCGGTCCGACTCAAAGCCGCAAGGATCACAATACCGCAGGGTACGGCAACGATTATGACGCAGCGAGCTTCATGAGCGGCTTTCAGGTCGAAACCGGCATGAGGCTTCGGAAAGAGCACATGCAGGAATACGCGTTCATGGTCGCCCTCGCCATCAGGGATTATCTGAACCTCAATTCCGGTTTTTAAGTTTCAAGCCGTTAAAAGATGACCCGTCACCTGTCTCAGGCAGGGCGTGCATTATGAGACGCAGGCTGTCCCGGTGAAGGCGCCTGGACAGCCTGCCCTTAGTGCTTCGTGCGCCTGCGGAAATGGGCCACAGGCGCTCATGGGCTCGGTTCGGGTGACATTTCGCGCGAGAGTGTGATACAGTGCGGGGAGCAGGAGGGGGCGAACCGCTTCTTCCCTCGTCGAAGACCGCATGAGAGTGTGTGAAGGTGGTTATGGGCAGAAAGCACAGTGCAACAGGCGGGCAAGGCTGGGTGCTCCCAGCCATGGTCATGGCGCTGGTCCTCATGTGCGGGTGCAGCGGGTACCACGCCGGGTCGGCCTTCAGGGAAGCCAACGACTTCTCCAGTCAGGGGAACTTCAGGGCTTCCCTGCGTACCTATGAAAAGATCATGGAACGGTATCCCACGGCAGGAGACAGGGCCCTGTTCGAGATGGGCGTCATCCATGCGCATCCCGGGAACGCGGGAAAAGACTACCGGAAGGCCCTGGAATGCTTCGAAAGGCTCATAAAAGAGTACCCGGAGAGCAGATACCGGTACGACAGCGAGCGGATGGTCTTCCAGATCGACAGCGCCATGGTGAAGGACGCGAAGATCTCCTCACAGCTGGCACAGATCCACACCCTCCAGCAGGAGGTCAAAAGCAGGGAATACGAGATCGCTGCCCTGAACAGGAAGGTTGAGGCTCTGGAGCGGAGGGCGTCGTTCGTGCTGAAGGGGCCCGCGGACAGGATCCTCATAGAGAAGGGGAAGCGGCGGTTGACCCTGCTCGCGAAAGGCAGGGTCATCAAGACCTACAGGATAGCCCTCGGTGGAAACCCGATCGGTCCCAAGGAAAGGCAGGGCGACAACAAGACCCCGGAAGGGATCTACACCATCGACTCGAGAGTCCTGGACAGCCGGTATCACATGGCCCTCCATATCTCCTACCCGAACGAGAAGGACAGGAAACGGGCACGGAGGCTCGGGGTTTCTCCGGGGGGCGACATCATGATCCACGGCATCAAGAATGGGTTCTCGATGGTCGGCGAGCTGCACACCGGGTCTGACTGGACAAAGGGGTGCATAGCCGTAACCGACGAGGAGATAGAGGAGATCGAGAGGCTGGTGCCGAACGGCACGGTCGTGGAGATACGGCCGTAGACGCGTTGTGCGCGTCGCCCCCAGGTCCGTCACGCGATACTGCATGACCATGAGAAGGGAAAACCCATGAACAGGGCAATTGAGCTTACGCCTGCATCCGGGAAGCTTCTGCTTGTCGCCGCGTGCGCGGCCGTGCTGCTGCTCCAGGGCTGCGCGACAGCGAAGCAGGCTCAGGAGAAGCCTTCGTCTTACCCCTTGTACCCGGAAAGCCGTCTGGAGCGGAACACCTTTCCGATTGTGGGAGGGAGCGACGTCATCGGCAGGCTGGCTTTCGTAAGGGTGGAGGAAGGCGATACCCTGCCGGACATAGCACGGCACTTCAGCCTGGGGGTCAGTCAGATCAGCGCGGCCAATCCCGGGGTGGACGTGTGGGTCCCACAGGACGGGGAGCGCGTCATGCTGCCCCTGCGGTTCGTCCTGCCGGACGCCCCCAGAAGGGGCATCGTCATCAACCTGGCCAGCATGAGGCTCTTCCAGTACAGGAAAAACGGCAAGTCGCTCGTGGTGACGACCTACCCGGTGGGCGTAGGGACTTCGGAGCGGCCCACGCCCACGGGCCAGATGCACGTGGCGCGCAAGGTGGTCCGGCCGACCTGGTACGTCCCCGCCTCGATAGCCGGGGATTACCGGAAGAAGGGAGATCCCCTGCCCGAAACCGTTCCGCCCGGGCCTGACAACCCCCTGGGTGAACATGCCCTCTACCTGAGCAAGCCCACATATCTGATCCACGGGACGAACAAGCCCGCAAGCATCGGCCTCGAGGCAACCAACGGCTGCCTGCGGCTCTACCCCGAAGACGCGAAGAGGCTCTTCGAGAGCACGCCGGTCAACACACCCGTGTGCATCGTCAACCAGCCCTACCTGGTGGGTATGCGCAACGGCATCGTGTACCTGGAGGTTCACGCACCCCCGGAAGCGCCGGATACGGCCGAGCTGGAGAAGGCGCGCGTAAAATTGAGGAAGCTGGAGAAAAAATCGGGGCGCGCGCTCGACTGGAAAAGGGTCGAGCAGGCCCTGGCCGAGGCCAGGGGGATCCCTGTCCCCATATTCGAGTTCCTGCCCGACAGGTGGGTCGAACCGACAGTGGAGGTCGAGCACCCGGTCGCCCTGTACGGCAAGCCCAAGGTACCGGAGCTGAAACTGAAGGCCTGGTACGTCTGGGCCGCCGACCTGGATGACGAGACCGAGGCGAAGAGGATGGCCGCCATCATCAATCACCAGGGGCCGCCCATCCCGGCACGGGTGCTGCGGAAGGGCAGGGGGTTCCGCGTCGTCACCGGCCCCTTCGAGGACGCCGGCGAGGCGAGGAAGGCAGTAAGGCGGTTGAAATTCGATCTGGAGATAGACGGCGCGGTCATCGGCCCTGACGGGGAAGGCTCCTAGCCCATTGCCTTTGCCGGGAACCCCCTTGCTCTGACCCTCAGGGCAGCCGGGGTGTCTCGCAGGACCGATGAAGGTCAGGCAGGCCGCGGCCGATTTTCCGGGACAGGCGAAAGTCCGGCTGACAGAGGGGATCGGTTCATGGTAGTATGCATGAAATCGCATTGAGGAGGTTAGTCATGAAGAAGGTATTGTTGGGTGTATCTCTTGTTCTCGCCCTTGCATTGGGGGGATGTGCCACAACCAGCGACCTCGAGGAGGTCCAGGCGCGGGAAAAGCTGATCGATGCAAAGGCCGATCAGGCCATCCAGGACGCCCAGGCTGCCAAGGCTGCGGCGACTGAAGCACAGGCGAAGGCCGATGCAGCCGCTGCGCGTGCCGAAGAGGCCTTGAGACAGGCTGAGGAGAGGGAGCAGATAGCAGCGGAAAGGGAAAGGCGGGCCGAGGAGCTTTTCAAAAAGTCGATGAAGAAATAACAGTCGATCCTCGTTTCCGTTCAGAGATCCACATCAGGGGTGGCGGGAATTCGAGCCCCCGCCACCTCCGGATTCACCTGCTGCACCTCCGGCCGAAGCATGCAGAGGAAAGCGGGGTATGGTACGGAGCGTCTTCAGGAAAGAGCGCGGCCGAAGGCCGCATCATCGGCTTCTGACTCCTGTCTTCATCCTGTTTCCCTCTTGAATTAACCCTTGACCTCTCCCCTGTTTATTATAAGCTAGAAACGATGATAAGCGCTGAGAATCTCTCCAAGAGCTATGCCGGGCAGACCCTGTTCGAGGGCGCTTCCTTCAAGATCAATCCCAGGGAGAGGGTGGGGCTCGTGGGCAGGAACGGGCATGGCAAGACCACCCTGTTCAGGATGATCGTGGGCGAGGAGACCCCTGACGAAGGCCAGATCGTCATCCCCAGGAACTACCGCATCGGATACGTGCGGCAGCACCTCGACTTCACCGAGAGCACCCTCCTGAGAGAGGGCATGAAGGGCCTGCCCCCCCATCAGAAGGAGCAGCACTGGAAGGTGGAAAAGGTGCTCGCGGGGCTCGGGTTCTCCCAGAGCGACATGGAGCGCGACCCATGGGAGTTCTCCGGGGGCTACCAGGTGAGGCTCAACCTCGCCAAGGTGCTTGTCTCCGAACCCGACCTCCTGCTCCTGGACGAGCCCACCAACTACCTCGACATCACCTCCATCCGCTGGATCGAGCGCTTCCTCGTGACCTGGCCGGGCGAGCTGGTCCTCATCACCCACGACCGCACCTTCATGGACCGGATCGTGACCCACACCATGGGCATCCACCGGAACAGGATCAGGAAGATCGAGGGGGACACGGGCAAGTACTACTCCCAGATCGCCCAGGAGGAGGAGATCTACGAGAAGACCCGCCTGAACGACGAGCGCAGGCGCAAGGAGATCGAGCGATTCATCACCCAGTTCCGGGCCAAGGCGAGGCTCGTGGGCCTCGTGCAGTCGAGGATCAAGACCCTCGACAAGATGGAGAAGAAGGAACGGCTCGTGAAGCTCAAGGAGCTCGACTTCTCCTTCAACTACGCGCCCTTCGTCGGCAAGTACATGCTCCAGGCGACCGAGGTGGGCTTCTCCTACGACCCTGCAAAGAAGCTCATCGAAGACTTCACCATCACCATCAGGCCCGGCGAGAAGGTGTGCATCATCGGGCCCAACGGCAAAGGCAAGACAACGCTTCTCAGGCTCCTGGCGGGCCAGCTCAGGCCGGACACAGGTGAGATCACGCTCAACCCGAAGGCCATAAGAGGCACCTTCGAGCAGACCAACGTCTCCCACCTCGTGGACTCGCGCACCGTGGAAGAAGAGATCATGTACACCCATGCAGAGGTGAGCGGGCAGAAGGCCAGGGACATCTGCGGCGCCATGATGTTCGAGGGCGACTTCGCCCTCAAGAAGATCGAGGTCCTCTCGGGCGGCGAGAAGAGCAGGGTGATGCTGGGCAAGCTCCTCGTTGCCCCGGCGAACCTCCTGCTGCTGGACGAGCCTACGAACCACCTCGACATGGAGTCGAGCGACTCCCTGCTGGAGGCCCTGGACAGCTTCGACGGCGCAGTGGTCATGGTGACCCACAACGAGATGTTCCTCCATGCCCTGGCCGAGCGGCTCATCGTCTTCTACCACGACGCCATCGAGGTCTTCGAGGGCGGGTACCAGCGCTTCCTCGACAGGGGCGGGTGGGGAGACGAGGACGTGCAGCTCACGGCGGCCCGGAAAACGAAGCCCGAGAAAGAGGGCGAGAGGCTCGATAAAAAGGAGCTCAGAAAGCGCAGGGCCGAGATCATCACCGAGCGCTCGAAGGTCCTGGGGCCGCTCGAAAAGGGCATCGAGCAGGCCGAGCACGGGATAGAGGCACGGGAAGGGAGGCTGAAAGAGCTCCACAAGGCCATGCAGGAGGCCACCCTTGCCAAGGACGGCAAGCGCATCACGTCCATATCCCTGGAGATCCACACCCTCGAGGAGGAGATCGAAGCCCTGTTCCTTGAGCTCGAGGAGCTCACGCTCAAGCGCGACGAGCTGGCCCCTGGGTTCGAGGAAAGGCTCGCCCTCATCGACCAGGAAAGGTGAGCGCTCCCTGTAAGAGGCCCCCTGCCTCAATCCCCGAAGTTGATCGTGAGCTCGTAGGCGCCTTGCGAGAGGCTTGCCTGGACCGGGTAGCCCCCCTTTTCGAAGACCTTGATCATGGACTTGTTCGTGGCCAGCACGTCCGCCACGAACCCGTGGAGGCCCCGCTCCTTTGCCAGGCGGATGAGCATCTCGTAGAGGTAGGAGGCTATGCCCAAGCCCTGATATTTTTCCTCCACGACAAAGGCCACGTCGCCGTAGGGCCTCTTCTTGTCCTTCACGAACCTGGCCTCGGCGATGATGTGCTCCTGCTCGGGCGGGCCCACGAGGCCCACGATGGACATGGTGGTGTTGTAGTCCACGTTCACGTACTGCTGCATCTTGGCGTGAGGCATGACCTTGATGGGACTGAAATAGCGGTAGTATACCATCTTGTCCGAGAACCGGTAGAAGAGGTGGCGCATCTCCTCCTCGTCGGAGGGCTTGATGGCGCGGAACCTCACCTCGAGCCCGCCCTTGAAGGTGTGCCTGGTGGCGATCTTCGAGGGGTAGAGGTGGGCCGATTCCGAGAAGTAGATCTGGTCCTGGTAGAGGATCCTCTGGGCCTTGGCCTGCTCGAAGAGGTCTTTCCGGTCTTCGGGGTGTGCGATGTCGATGAGGAACTGGGCCCGCTCCCTGACCGTCCTGCCCCGCATGTTCGCCACGCCGTACTCGGTGATGATCATGTCCACGGACTCCCTGAGGTTGAACTGGTTGGGCATGTCCTCCACGGACAGCTTGATGTTCGGCTCGCCCCTGCGGTTCCGGCTGGGCAGGGCGAAGATGGTGGCCCCCCCCTGGGAGAGCTCGGCGCCGTTGACGAAGTCCAGGGCTTCACCAGGGCTTGCGGCCACGTTGCCGGTCCCCACGTGCATGGCGATGCGGCCCGTGAGGTCCACCTTCCTGGCCGGGATGACCACCACGAAGTTGGGGTTGCTGCCGATCTGGACCGGGTTGAACACCGACTCGATGCTCTGGAACTCCACCAGGGGGTTCCGATCGAGCCAGGTCATGAGCTCGCGGGTGCCGAAGGCGTACGAGGTCAGCGATTTGCCCCGGTACGAGCCCTTCTTCCTGTTCGTCACCGCGCCGCTCTTCACGAGGTCCATGAGGGCGTCGGTAAAGAACGGGGTGTGGATCCCGAGGTTCTGCTTGCGCGTGAGGTGTTTGGCCAGGGCTTCGTAGATGGGGCCGATGGAGAAGCAGATGCAGCTCCCGTCCTCGATGACCGACGCCACGTTGGCCGCCACCTGGTCGTACACGTCGTCGAAGGGCCAGCGCTTGAAATAGATGGGCTCGTCCTCGGACTTCACGAGGAGATCGAACTCGGACAGGGACACGAAGGTGTCGCCGTAGGTGCGCGGGATGTCAGGGGTGATCTCGCCGATGACCAGGGAGGCCTGCTCCATGGCGTGGCTGGCCACGTCCACGGCCGTGCCCAGGCTGCAGTAGCCCGCCTCGTTCGGGGGGGTGATCTGGATGAAGGCCGCGTCGATGGGGAGCATGCGGGACTCGATGAGGGCAGGGACCCGGGAGAAACGGCTCGTGATGAGGTCCACGTATCCCTGGGTGATGGCGTCGCTGGCGACCCAGCCCGAGAAGAAGGTCTTGAGCCTGAACTTCAGGGTCTGGAGCTCCTGCACCGTGATCATGTCGCCGAGGCTCACGAGCTGGATGAGCTCGAGGTCCTGGAGGTTGGGTAAATCCGAGGCCATGAGGTGCTTCACGAGGGTCCTGGGCTCCGCAACCCCGGTACCCACGAAGATCTTCATGCCCGGTTCGATCTTTTCCAGCGCTTCCTGAGGCGGTACGACCCTGTCTTCCCATCTCATGACGTCTGCCGCTCCTAAGAAACAGTATTCTCTCTCATGGAATTCCAGTGGACGATGCAGGCCTGTCCGATTCAGGCCCACGTATATCTTTTATGGATTAAGGAGATGTTTTTCAAGAAATATCTTTCTGTGGGGGAAGCATGCTGCAGGTGGCACGGGCGGTAAAGAAAAGAAGCCGGAGGGAGGACACCGTCTGTCTGCGGGATTCGATCGCGCCTTCCCTGTCAAAGGCGATCATTTATATGCAAGCGACAGGCAGCTCTCGAACATGTCGGACAGGACCTGCACCGTTTCCTCGCCTTTGCCTTCCTCCAGCAGGGAAGTGAAGCGCTCCAGGTACTCGATGTTCTTTTCCGCGCCGAGGATCTGGATGGAGGATTCCCAGAGCAGTATAGCGATATCCCGGAAGGCGTTCATCAGCACAGGGAAGAACATGTTGCCGCTGCGCAGGCAGATGAAGCGGTGAAAGCGGAAGAGCATGTGCGCCATCCCGGTCCGGTCAAGGCGTCCAGGTTTTTCTGCATGTCCCCGAATCTCGTCGATCATGCTCTTGAGCGTTGCGATATCCTCCTTCGTGCGGGACTTCGCGAATATCCGGATCGCCTGCCCTTCAATGGCGAGGCGCATGTCCAGGAGCGACCTGGTGGTCTCCAGGTCCAGCCTGCTCCCATTGTACCTGAGGATGGTCGCCAGGGTTTCGAAGGTGCCGTTTTCCGCATAGTTTGCCACGAACGTGCCCTGCCTTCCGTTCACGGTCACGAAGCCCATACGCTCAAGGTCCTTCAGCCCCGCGTGCACAACCGTCTTGGACACCCTCATCTGCTCTGCGAGCTCCCTTTCCGAGGGCAGGCGGTCGCCCGCAGAAAGCTTTCCGGAGAGGATCATCGCCACGATCTTCTCCACGAACAGGGACCGGATGGTGGGAGCGACTATCACGCCGAACTGCATAAACCATCACCTCCTGATAACTGGTCTGACCACGACCATGTATCAATCTATCACAGGATAAACCCTTTATACAAGGTTGATCTTGACTTAAACAGGTATATAAGTTACTTTGAGAAAGAAATGGTATGACCATACCGGGAACCCCTTCCTCTCGGGATGTGCACGGTACGAACGCAACAACAGCATGACCAGGCCAAGGCCTGGCGGGAATTCAGCAAGGAGGATGTACCCATGGCACCGAGACAGAAAATCGTGAAGCTCGCCCAGAAAATAGCCGTCTCCCGTAAACAGTTCACCGAACAGGACCCGGAATACTATGCCCTGGAATGCGTGGTGTCGGACGACCAGGCGGACGTGGCCCTGCATATGGACGTCCGCGTTCCCATATCGCCTGCGAAGCTTTCCGAGAAAAGCGGCATACCTCTTGAGGATACGACGCGGATACTGAAGGAGTTGCTCCAGATCGGGGTGGTGGAAGCCACCCGTGAGCATGGGGAGCTCGAGTACGTGCTGCCCATCTTCGTGCCCGGCGTCATGGAATTCATGGTGATGAACGTGGAGCAGGTGGAGAAATTTCCGCAGATCGCCCGCGCGTTCGAGCAGTTGAGCCTGAAGCCCCTCAAGAACGTCACCCCGATGGTTCCCGTGGGCGGCGGTGGTCTTGGCATGCACGTCATCCCCGTGGAGGAAGCCATCTCCTCGGAGCCCAAGACGGCCTCCTACGAGCAGCTCTCCCACTGGCTGAAGAAATACGACGACTTCGCCGTAGGCGATTGCTCGTGCCGCATCTCGCGCCGCATCATGGGCGAGGGCTGCGGGCATCTGGAAAAAGACATGTGCATCGCCCTGGGCGATCTTGTCGAATTTGCCGTGAGCACCGGCAGGGCCCGAAGGATCACCTACGAGGAGTGTCTCGAGGTCCTCAAGAAGGCGGAGGACAACGGCCTGGTACATCAGATCACCAACGTCGACGGCGAAGACAAGATCTTCGGCATCTGCAACTGCTGCCGGTGCTCATGTTTCGGTCTGCGCACCTCCCAGTTCTACAACACGCCCAACATGTCGCGCTCCAACTTCGTGGCGAGGATAGAGGACGAGAAATGCGTGGCCTGCGGTCAGTGCGTGGAATACTGCCCTGCCAACGCGGTCAAGCTGGGACAGAAGATCCCCTCGAAGACACCCATCGTGCTGCCCGAGACCATCCTGCCCGACGACCACGAATGGGACGAGTCGAAGTGGAACTACAACTTCCGCGACAGCAAGGTCAACGTGGTCCCCACGGGCACAGCTCCCTGCAAGGTCAACTGCCCAGCCCACATCGCTGTTCAGGGATACATCAAGCTCGCGGCCCTGGGCAGGTACAAGGAGGCCCTCGAGCTCATCCGCAAGGAAAACCCGCTGCCCGCCGTCTGCGGACGCATCTGCAACCGCCGCTGCGAATTCGAGTGCACCAGGGGCGACATCGACCAGCCCATCGCCATCGACGAGATCAAGAAGTTCATCGCCGATCTGGAGCTCGATCCCGCGACGCGCTTCATACCGGAGAAGATGCACGACTACGGCAAGAAGATCGCCATCATAGGCTCCGGGCCCGCGGGTCTTTCCTGTGCGTATTACCTGGCCATCGACGGCTATGACGTGACCGTGTTCGAGAAAGAAGGCCGCCTCGGCGGCATGCTCACCCTTGGCATCCCCTCCTTCCGCCTGGAAAAGGACGTCATCGATGCGGAGATCGACATCCTGAGGCAGATGGGGGTGAAGTTCAAAACAGGGATCGAAGTCGGCAGGGACGTCACCATCCCCGAGCTCCGCACCGAGGGCTATGAAGGCTTCTACATCGCCATCGGCGCCCAGGGAGGCAGGAAGCTCGGCCTGGAGGGCGAGGATGCCCAGGGTGTGGTCTCAGGCGTAGATTTCCTCAGAAAGGTGAACCAGGGCATGCCTGCGGACATCAGCGGCAAGGTCGTGGTCATCGGCGGCGGCAACGTCGCGGTGGATGTGGCAAGGGCGGCTGTCCGCACGGACGCCACCTCCGTGACCATGTACTGCCTGGAGTCGAAAAAGGAAATGCCGGCCTCGGCAGACGAGATCGAGGAGGCCCGGGAGGAAGGCATCAAAATCCAGGGCGGCTGGGGCCCGAAGCGCATCATCGTCGAGGACGGCAAGGTCAGGGGCGTGGAGTTCAGAAAGTGCACGGCCGTGTTCGATTCGAACGGCAGGTTCGCTCCGAAGTATAACGAGAAAAAGACCATGACGGTCGAGGCGGACCGCGTCCTCGTTTCCATCGGCCAGTCCATCATCTGGGGCAATCTGCTCGTCGGGCTCAGCGTCGATCTCAATCCTGACGGTACCGCAAAGGCCGACACATTGACCTACCAGACCCGTGAAGCCGACGTGTTCGTGGGCGGCGACGCGTGCACCGGGCCGAAGTTCGCCATCGACGCCATCGCCGCCGGCAAGCAGGCGGCGATATCGCTGCACCGCAAGGTGTGGCCGGGCCAGAGCCTGACCATCGGCCGCGATCGTCGCGTCTACACGATGCTCGACAAGGGCGACGTGGTGGTGGACGATTACGACCATACGCCGCGCCAGAAGCCGAACCGCACCCCGGGAGATGTGAAGGCATGCTTCATGGACCAGCGGTGCACCTTCACCGAAGAGCAGCTTAAAAAGGAAACAGAGCGCTGCCTCGGCTGCGGCGTAAGCATCGTGGACCAGAACATCTGTCTCGGCTGCGGCGTGTGCACCACCAAGTGCATGTTCGATGCGATCACGCTGGAAAAGAAGTTCGACGGCAAGATGGTCCCCATCGAGAAGACACCTGAGGTCGTAATGATGTACGCGGTGGAGCGCCAGCAGAAGATCGCCGAACGCCAGAAGAAAGAGCAGGCCGGAAACAAATAGCATGAAAGAGAGCGGGGCCCTTCTTCGGCCGGCCCCGCTCTCTTCGGTAACGATATCTCAAGAAGAAAAGGTGAGCTGTCAGATGGGAAAACGCGGCGATGAGGTCGCATCACCTTCCGGCTTCAGGCTTCCCTTCCCGGTCGGCTTCTCCTTCCTTGCCCGCTCTACCATGGACAAGAATCAATCCGCATCCGGCTCTTCGTCGTGCACCTCGTACGTGAACCAGAAGCCCACCTGGGGGGGCAGGAGCCGGTAGATGTGGGTCATGAACCGGCCGAGGCTGGCCAGCGTTGTCCGGGGCACGTATACGACGTCGAATGGCCTGAGGCGGTATTCCTCGTAATCCAGGGTGCCCTTGAGGGCCCGACTCAGGTTCACCTTCCTGGCCACGGGCCTGTTGTCAGGCCCCCTGCTCACGATGATGACCTCCGATTTCCTGGCGTCGGGCTTGAAACCCCCTGCCATGAAGATGGCCTGGAGCGCGTTCATCCTCCCGGTGAGCACGAGCACCTGGGGTCGTTTCACCTCGCCCCCCACATAGACCCGGTCGCTGGTGAACGTCCTCACCACCACCGTGATCATGGCCTTGTTGAGCAGCAGGTTGAACTTCTGGGTGAGCAGGTCGTCGAGCTGGGCCGGTGTGAGCCCTGCGGCTCGGATCTCGTCGACCATCTGCAGGGAGATCCTGCCGTCGGGCCTGATGGTGACCGTTTCGTTGAGCTCGGGGTTGTTCAGGAACTTGACCTCCACCACATCGTAGGGCTGGAGCACGTACTCTTCGCTCAGGACCGGCGCCTGGGCCACGCGGGGGGCACCCACGGGCATGCTGGCTGCGTTGTGGCCGCACCCTGCCAATAGGAGCACGAAGACCGGAGAGATCAAGACAATGAGAACCCTCAGTGAATGCCGAATGAAATGCCTGCCTGCCTCCCTTGTACATTTCATAGCCAACCTCATTGGATTATGTGCATATTCCTCAGAAGTATAATGGGTGGCTGGGGGAAAAACTCAACGACCTCGGGAAAGAAACGAGCAGGCCCTCAACAGACACACGTGTTCCGCACGAGCGTGCACCCGCACCGGAATGTGCAGGCGACGGCGGGCATGCGGCCCGGGCCGACCGGCTTCAGCCGGGCATCTTCATGTACTGCATGGTGCCGTCCTGGACCACGGCGACCTTCGCGTCTCCGGGGTAGTCCCCTTCGAGGATGGCCAGGACCTCTTCCCATGTCTTGACAACGGTGGCGTCGTCGTTGTGGCAGATGAGGTCGAGGCTGGTCCTGTCCGGGGCAGGGTTCAGGACCACGAGCCTTTTCATGAGCAGCGGCACGAAGCCAGGCCCTTTGGGGGCATAGTGGCGTCCGCCGTAGTCGCTCCCCCACGCCCGCATGACATAGTGCGGCACCTGTCCCTCGGGAGCGTCCGAGATGAGCACGGCGGTCGAGGCCGCCCCGGGCTTCATGGTCATGAGCGCCAGCAGGAGCGCGATGGCGGACTCGTTGGCCTTGCCGTACGCGTTGCTCACCACGATGTCGTAGCCCGTGGAGAAGGGGATCCCGTAATGCTCCCTGCCTTCCCGCGCCCCCTCGGCATGGGTGGACCTGAACGACCCGGCATAGAGGTTGGCGATCCTGCCCTGCCGGTTGATGAGGCAGTCTATCTTGAAGTTCAGGCCCGCAAGGTCGCCCGCTGCATCGCACTCGGCCCGCATGATGTTGCCCTCGAAGTTGCCCAGGCCCGTGCGGCTCTGATCCCGGTAGAGCTGGTTGTGGAACTGGTTGATGGTCTCGATGCCGGCCACGCCGGGCAGGATGATCTTCGCTCCGCCGCCGAAGCCCACGTGCACGTGGGCCGTGATGCAGCCGATGCCGATCTTCAGGTCGCAGGCCATGAACTCGCGGTTGAACCAGAGCTCCACGCCGGTGGGGGTCCTGCCCACCCGCACCGTGTTCTGGAAGGGGTCGTGGTTGTAGACCGCGTAGTTCTCCACGATCTCGTCGCCCAGCTTCTTGCGGGCGTTGATCATGTCGTAGGCGCCGTGGGAGCCCAGGGCCCACAGGAAGCGGATCTGGTCCTTCTCCATGCCTGCGCGGTGCAGCGCCTCCAGGACGAAGGGGGCCACGTCGCGCACCGGCGTGGGTCTGGTCATGTCGTCGAACACGATGACCGCCTGCTTCTTACCGCGCGCAAGCTCTTCCAGGGAGGGCCCGTCGATGGGGTTGGCGATCCTCTCCCTGATCTCTTCAGCGCTCAGGGCAGGCTTCTCGAAGCCGGGCGAGGTGAGGTTGTCCACCTCCCACCTCTCGGGAAAGGTCAGGGTACGCTCGGTGTTCTCATACCAGAGCCTCGACGGGACGCGCACTGTCTTCATATACCCCTCCATTGGATGTAAAAACATTATGTTGTGTCATAATATTATAACTCGATTCCCGTTGAAAGGAATATCTTCGGGCTGGTATAATCGTGGCTCTTAAGAAGTGATTCAATGACGTTGTTGTCGGAATGCGGAGAAGACAAGGAGGATCGCCAGATGGCAGCGATACGGTACGGATTGGAAGACAAGGTGGCGGTGGTCACCGGCGGGAGCAGGGGGATCGGGTTCGAGATCGCCAGGGAGCTCCTGGCGCAGGACGCTTACGTTGTGATCTGCGGAAGGAAGCAGGAGGGCCTCGATGCGGCCGTTGCACGCCTGGCGAGCGACCGCCTGATCGCCTTCCAGGCCCACATAGCCAGGGAGGAGGAGGTAGAGGGCCTGTTCGCGAAGATCTCAGAGGCCCACCCGAGGATCGACATCCTGGTGAACAACGTGGGCATGAACCTCATGACACCCGCCATCCCGGATACGGATTTCGGCGTGTGGCAGAAGATCCTCGAAACCAACCTGAACGGCACCTACCTCGTCTCGAGGGCAGCCTCGAGGCTCATGCGCCAGGCGGGCTCGGGGGCGATCGTGAACGTCTCGTCCATCGCGGGGAGGAAGGCGTCCCCTGCCATGGGCATCTACGGCATCGCCAAGGCCGGGGTGGAGATGCTCACCAAGGTCATGGCCAGCGAGCTCGCGGGCCATGGCATACGGGTCAACGCTGTTGCGCCCGCCATGGTGAGGACCGATTTCAGCAAGCCCTTCTGGTCGAACCCCGAGCTCCACGCCCACATCACCAGGACCATCCCCATGGGGAGGATCGCCGAGCCCATCGAGGTGGTCCATCCCGTGCTCTTCCTCGCCTCGAGCGCGTCGGCCTTCATCACGGGTCAGACCATCCTCGTCGACGGGGGGGCCACGGCCATATAAGGTGACCTCATGATAACGGCGGGCATCGACATCGGCTCCATCAGCACGAAGGCCGCAATCCTCGAGGACGGCCGCATCCTGGGGACAAAGGTGGGCTTCACCGGATACAACGCGAGCGCTGCGGGAAGGAAGGTCTACGAGGAGCTCTTGGCCGAGCTGGACATTGAGGCGTCCTCCGTAGACAGGATCGTATCCACGGGCTACGGGAGGAACAGCGTAGACTTCTCCCACAAGTCCATGACCGAGATCATCTGCCACGGGAAGGGCGCCCATTTCCTGAACCCGGCCGTGAAGACCGTCATCGACGTGGGCGGCCAGGACAGCAAGGCCCTGGTCATGGACGACAGCGGCAAGGTGACGGACTTCGTCATGAACGACAAGTGCGCCGCCGGCACGGGGAGGTTCCTCGAGGTCATGGCACGTGCACTGGAGGTGGACCTCGACGAGTTCGGGTCCCTGTCCCTGAGCTCTTCGGCGCCGGCACGGATCAGCTCCATCTGCACCGTGTTCGCCGAGTCCGAGATCATCTCGCTCATCTCCAAGGGAGAGGCCAGGGAGAACATCATCGCAGGCATCCACGAGTCCGTCGCCTCGCGGGTCTACGCCATGGCGCAGAGGCTTGCCATAAAGGCCCCCTTCATGATGACCGGCGGCGTGGCGAAGAACATCGGTCTGGTGCACGTACTGGAGAAGAGGTTCGGCTCGCCCATCGAGGTGAGCCCGTACGCCCAGGTCAACGGCGCCATCGGCGCCGCCGTGATGGCCGCAGCCGTCTGAGGCAGGCAGACCGCCGCACCCGCCGGCAGGGCATGACCGGCCGGCACGGGTTCATTCCCCCGGCATAGTGTTCTCCGGTTCACCTGTGGTTCTTTCCCGGGATAAGGTCCGGGGCTCCATCTTCCGAATCAATGAAGGCGGTGCTCGGTTTCACACCGCAGGGAGCGTCGGAGTCACCCTGTCGAATTGACCGGCACTTGCGTCCGCACGTTCTCACAAAGCCCCCTCCACGGCCCTCCGCGGGTGGAGAATATTTTCACTTCGGGGTCCTGTCTCCCCTTAACAAACGCCTTCAGATGGTCTATATACTGCCTATCCCCACCATCACGACTATGAGGATCAAGATGAAAAGATTTCTGTTCACCGTGATTTTCTGTCTGAGCTCTCTCCTTGCCTTCGCAGCCGAAACCCCCGACAGGACAGGCTACGAGGTGTACACGGTCCAGAAGGGTGACACCCTCGCACGGATAGCGGCCAGATATATGCCCCTCACCGCTGCCTACACGAAGAAGGAGCTGGTGAACAGCATCAGGGCGATCAACAACATCACCAACGGCCTTTCCATCGGGCAGAGAATCAGCATCCCCGTGGCGTGGAAGGAGCCCATCAAGGCAAGGGCCGTGCTGAAGGAGAGGGAGTACCCGGCGAAGGGTCTCTACATCAACACCTCCAACTCGGGCACCAGGTTCGTGTTCGAAGCCGCTGCAAAGCTCAGGAAGGCCGGCGGCAACACCATCGTCTTCGACGCCAAGGACGACATGGGCGCCATCACCTACCGCAGCCCCATCCCCGCCAGGTACTGTCCCAACGAGAAATATACGCCGAACATCGAAGAGCTGCCCAAGCTCATCGACTACCTCCACCGCCAGGGCATCCACGTGGTAGCCCGGGTGGTGGTGTTCCGCGACCCCATCATGGCCAGGGTCAGGCCCGAGTGGTGCAGCAAGCGCGAGAAGTCCTGGCTCGACCCGGCGAACCCCGAGGTGCAGGAATACATCCTCACCGTGATCAGGGAGCTTACCGCAAGCGGCGTCGACGAGATCCAGCTCGACTACGTGCGGTACTTCGCTGACCTGAAGACCCACACGAGCAACGGCACCCTGCGCACGGACGTGATCGCGAACTTCGTCAAGAGGGTCCACGACATCACGAAGCCCAAGGGCGTCCTCCTGTCCCTGGACATGTTCGGGATCGTGGTGTGGCAGCGGGACGTGGACGTTCTCACCGTCGGCCAGGACGTCACCAAGCTCAAGGGCAACGTGGACATCATCTCCCCCATGCTCTATCCCTCGCACTTCAACAAGGGCTTCGGCGGGGTGAAGAACCCGGCGGACGACCCCTATCACTTCGTGTTCAACGGGATCAGGAGGATGAAGGAGCTCGTGGGCGACGCAGTGGTCATCCGCCCCTGGCTCCAGTCCTTCCCCCTGGGGGTGACCAGGGGCTACGACGCCCGGTACGTGCAGGACCAGATCGACGCCGCACGCGACTCGGGCGCCACGGGCTGGCTCATGTGGAGCCCGGGCAATCACTACCGCGAGGCGTATGCCGCCATGGAGAACGCACAGAGGGAGAAGCCGCAGGTGCGCGAAGCCAGGACCGAAGCCAAGGCCAGGGAGCACAAGGGCCAGGCGCCTGCCGGCAAGGGAGAGAAGGCCGTGCAGCCGGTGGATGCCCTGCATCCCGTGCAGAAGCAGGCTCCTGACGGAACCGCCGTGGAGGACCGCGCGGAGACAGGCACCCTCAGGGAAACGGCTCCCCGGGGCTGATCGAGATGACCTGAATACAAAAACAGAGGTGGCGCCCGCCACCTCTGTTTTTCCTCTTTACCTGCGAATCCTCAGTCCGAGGGATACATGGCCTCGATCACGTGGGAGTATTTCTGGGTGATGACGCGGCGCTTGAGCTTGAGCGTGGGCGTCAGCTCGCCGGTTTCCTGGGACCACGGGACCTCCAGCAGGGTGAATTTGCGGATCTGCTCCACCCGGGCATAGTCCTTCATGGCCTGCTCGATCTCTGACGAGAAGAGCTCGAGCACCTGCTCGTTCTTCAGGAGGTCGGCGTTCTTCTCGAAGCTGATGCCCGAAGACTTCGCCCAGGCGGCGAGATTCTCGAACGAGGGCACCACGAGGGCGGAGAGGTATTTGCGGTTATCGCCGATCACCGCCACCTGCTCGATGTACCGGGACGCCAGCAGGCTGTTCTCGATGTTCTGGGGCGAGATGTTCTTGCCGCCCGAGGTGATGATGAGGTCCTTGATCCTGCCCGTGATCTTCACGTATCCGTCGTCGTCGATCTCGCCGATGTCGCCGGTCCGGAAGAAGCCGTCGTCTGTGAAGACCTCCTTCGTGGCCGCCTCATTCTTGTAGTAGCCCTTCATGACCTGGGGGCCCTTGACGAGGATCTCGCCGCCGTCGCCGATCTTGATGATGGTGTCCCTGACCGCGGGGCCCACGGTGCCGGGCTTGATCTTCTTGGGCCTGTTGCCGTTGGTCACGGGCGTGGTCTCGGTGAGCCCGAAGCCCTCGAGGATCCGGATGCCCATGCCCAGGAAGAACTCTGCGTCCGAGACCGACAGCGGCCCGCCGCCGGAGATGGCGCCGTGCAGCCTGTCCATGCCCAGGGCCGCCTTCAGCTTGGAGAAGATGAGCTTGTCCGCGAGGTTGTACTTGAAGGCGAAGAACCCGGTCCTGGGCCTGTCGTTGCAGATGTAGTCGAGGTTTTCCCGGGCGACGCCCATGGCCCAGTCGAACAGGGCCTTCTTCACCGGCGGTGCATTCGACACCTTGGCCAGGATGCCGTTGTGCACCCGCTCGTAGATCCTGGGCACGCTCACGATGAAGGTGGGACGGACCTCCTGGAAGTTCTCCAGGAGCTTCGAGACGTCCTCGGCAAAGGCCACCTTGTGGCCGAGGAAGATGGGCGTGTAGTAGCCTACCGTGCGCTCCAGGGAGTGGGCCAGGGGCAGGAAGGACAGGAAGACGTGCTCGCCGCTCAGGAACTCCGGGTCCACGTCGTGGAGCTGGTTCACGTTCGCCACGAAGTTGCTGTGTGTGAGCATCACGCCCTTGGGGTTGCCCGTGGTGCCCGAGGTGTAGATGATGGTGGCCACGTCGCCTATGTTGATGGGCACGAGCCGCTCGTCGAAGCGGCCCTTGTCGGGGTAGGCGCTCCCTTCCTCCATGGCCCTGCTCAGGGTGATCGTACCCTGCAGGTCGATCTCGTCGAAGATGATGACCTCCCTGAGGTTCGGCAGGTCTTTCTTAACGGACAGGATCTTGTCCGCGTGCTCGCGGGTGCCGGCAAAGCACATGATGGAGTCCGAGTTGTCGATGATGTAGCGGCACTCGGCGGCGGAGTTGGTGGCATAGATAGGCACGTTGACCGCCCCTATGGAGAGTATGGCCAGATCGGCCACCCACCACTCGTACCGGTTGGGCGAGAACAGGGAGATCTTCTCCCCGGGCAGCACCCCTTTCGACAGGAGATACCAGCCCAGCTTCCTGACCTTTTCGTTCATCTGGTTCCAGGAGAGGTCTTTCCATGTGCCGTCCCTGTCCTTGAAGCTGACGAGCGCCTTGTCACCGTATTCCTGGACGCGGTTCTGAAAGATCGCCCCCATGGACGTTTCCTTGAATTTCCCCATGAGCACCTCCTGTGAAAATGATTGATAAGCAAAGAACTCGATTCCGTGCACCAGGCCGTTTCTGAAGCAAGATTAAAATCAATGACAATATTAGTCATAAGTCAATGAAAGGCAAGAGGTACACTGATATTCAAGACAACTTTATGCGCTTGAAACAAAAAGGGGAGGGCGTGTGCCCTCCCCCGGGTTGCGACTGTGTCCGGGACCGCTCGGCTAGGATGCGTCAGCCGGGTACATGGTCTCGATGATGTCCTTGTACTTCTGGTTGATGACGCGGCGTTTGAGCTTCAGGGTCGGGGTGAGCTCGTCGGTCTCCTGCGACCACTCGGTCTCCAGGAGGACGAACTTCCTGATCTGCTCGACCCGGGCGTAGTCCTTCATGTAGGTATCGATCTCCTTCTGGTAGAGCTCGTTGACCTTGGGGTCGTTCACCAGGTCCTTGCGGGAGCTGAAGCTCACGCCGTTCTCCTTGGCCCATCCCTCGAGCTCGGCGAAGGCCGGCACGACGAGTGCGGAGAGGTATTTGCGGTTGTCGCCGATGACGGCCACCTGCTCGATGTACTTGGAGGTCTTGAGAGAGTTCTCGATGTTCTGGGGCGAGATGTTCTTGCCGCCGGAGGTGATGATGAGGTCCTTGATCCTCCCGGTGATCTTCACGTATCCGTCGCTGTCGATCTCAGCGATGTCGCCGGTCTTGAAGAAGCCGTCCTCGGTGAACACCTCCTTCGTAGCCGCCTCGTTCTTGTAGTAGCCCATCATGACCTGGGGGCCCTTGATGAGGAGCTCGCCGCCCTCGCCGATCTTCACGATGGTGTCCTTCACTGCCACGCCCACGGTGCCGGGCTTGATCTTCTGCCGCTTGTTCGTGTTGGTGACCGGGGTGGTCTCGGTGAGGCCGAAGCCCTCGATGATCTTCACGCCGATGCCCAGGAAGAACTCGGCATCCGCCACGGACAAGGGCCCGCCGCCCGAGAAGCCGAACTCGAGCTTGTCCATGCCCAAGGCGGCCTTGAGCTTGGAGAAGATGAGCTTGTCGGCCAGCCGGTACTTGAAGCCGAGCCAGCCCGAGGGCTCGCGGTTGTTGCAGATGTTCGGCAGGTTCTCGCGGCCCACGTTCATGGCCCAGTTGAAGAGGGCCTTCTTGAGCGGGGGAGCGGTGGCGACCTTGGCGAGAAGGCCCGTGTGGATCTTCTCGAAGAGCCTGGGCACGCTCACGATGCACACGGGGTGGACTTCCTGGAAGTTCTCGATGATCTTGGCGAAGTCCTCGGCGAAGTACACCTTCATACCGTGGGTCATGGGGGTGTAGTAGCCCACCGTGCGCTCGAAGGAGTGCGCCAGGGGCAGGAAGGACAGGAAGGTCAGCTCGTCGGCCCGGGCGAAGATCTCGGGGTCCACGTTGTAGATCTGCTGGACGTTGGCGAAGAAGTTCCGGTGTGAGAGCATGACGCCCTTGGGGTTGCCGGTGGTCCCCGAGGTGTAGATGATGGTCGCCATGTCCTCGCTCTTGATCTCGCGGATCCTCTTGTCGAACTCGTCCGCATTGGCGTTGGCTGCGCCCTCCTTGAGAGCGGCCTGGAACTCGATAACCCCGTCGGTTGCCTTCTTTGCGGGATCGAACGAGATGATCTCCCTGAGGTTGGGGAGCTTGGGCCTGACTTCCACGATCTTGCTCGTGTGCTCGCTGGTTGCTGTGAAGCACATGATCGCATCGGAATTCTCGATGATGTACCGCGACTCCTCCGCCGAGTTCGTGGCGTAGATGGGGACGTTCACGGCCCCGATGGACAGGATCGCCAGGTCGGCCACCCACCACTCGTACCGGTTCGGCGAGAAGAGACAGACCTTGTCGCCGGGCTTGACGCCCCTGTTGATGAGGAAATAGCCGATGTTCCTGACCATGCCGTTCATCTCTTTCCAGGAGATGTCCGTATATACTCCGTCCTTTTTGTAGGCGACGATGGCCCGGTCTACGAACTGCTCGGCCCTGTTCTGAAATACTGCAGGTATTGATGTTTCAGCGAATTTTGGCATTCAATCCTCCCACAATTATTGGCCTGTTAATAGGTCATGAATAACTCCAAGAAGATATTACAATAATACATAGAAAATAATCAATTCCTTTTTTATACAAATTTCTAAGAACAGTTTACCTTGAGGAGCCTGCGGAATTATTATATAAGGCTTCTCGGATCTGAATCTGTGGAGGCGTTGATCCAGGTGAAGATAACCGATACCCAAGTCCTGCATGTGGCGGCTCTTGCCAGGCTCAAGCTCGATCCCGAGGAGGTGGGGAGGTTTCAGCGGGAGCTGAACTCCATCCTCGAGTACATGGATATGCTCGCCGAGGTCGACACATCGGGAATACCCCCCATGCACCACCCCGTCCCCATGGTCAACGTGTTCAGGCCGGATGTTGCGCAGCCGAGCCAGAGCCTCTCCGATGCCCTGCTGAACGCCCCCGAGCACGAGGACGGGTTTGTCGCGGTCCCCAAGGTGATCGAGTAAAGGCCTTTGTATGCTGGAAACCGCTCGGAGATACCGGAGATACGGAAGATCCCCCGTGCAGGAGACGAGCGATCTCCTGAGGAAGATACAGTCAGACCCCTGCAACGCCTTCATCACCGTGGATTCAGAAGGCGCCCTCAGGGACGCGGCCGCGGCCGAGAAGGTCATCGAGAGCGGGTCCGAAGACGTGCTTGCGGGCATCCCCGTGGCGATCAAGGACAACATCTGCGTCAAGGGCATACCCGCAACCTGCGGCTCGAACATCCTGTCGGGCTTCGTTCCCCCCTACGACGCCACGGTGATCGCGAAGCTCAGAGAGCGCGGCGCCGTCATCCTGGGGAAGACCAACCTCGACGAGTTCGCCATGGGCTCCACGACCTCCACGGGCAGCTTCGGTCCCACCCTGAACCCCTGGGACCATGCGAGGACGCCGGGCGGCTCCAGCGGCGGCTCCGCAGCGGCGGTGGCGGCCGGCCTGTGCTCCGGGGCCCTGGGATCCGACACAGGGGGCTCCATCCGGATGCCCGCGAGCTTCTGCGGCATCACCAGCCTGAAGCCCACCTACGGCTCGGTCTCGCGCTACGGGCTCGTGGCCTTCGCCTCCTCCCTGGACCAGATCGGCCCCATGGCCCCCTCGGCCCGGGACGTGGCGATCCTCTTCGACGCCATCAAGGGGCACGACGGAAAGGACTCCACGAGCGTGCCCAAGGAATACGGACCCACGGACCTCGACGGCCTGGACCTGAAGGGGGTCCGCATCGGCGTCCCGGCCGAGTTCTTCGGCGAGGGGCTCGACCCGGACGTGGAGCGGGCGGTGAGGTACGGCATCTCGACCATGGAGGAGCTCGGCGCCCGGATCAGAGAGATCAGCCTCCCCCGCGTCAGGTACGGCGTTGCGGTCTACTACATCATCGCCACAGCCGAGGCGAGCTCGAACCTCGCCCGCTACGACGGCGTGCGCTATGGCTCCCGGTCGCGCGACGCAGGCGGGCTCCTCGACCTGTACCTGAAGACGAGGTCATCGGGCTTCGGCGACGAGGTCAAGCGCCGCATCATGCTGGGCACCTACGTCCTGTCCGCGGGATACTACGAGGCCTACTACCGGAAGGCCTCCCAGGTGAGGGCGCTCATGGCCCGCGACTTCGACGAGGCCTTCGCCGGGTGCGACCTCATCGCCGGCCCCGCCACCCCGGTCACCGCCTTCGGGATCAGCGAGATGGCGGGCGACCCGCTGAGCATCTACCTCCTGGACATCTACACCATCCCGGCCAACCTCACCGGGATCCCCGCCCTGTGCGTCCCCTGCGGCTTCGGGAGGGAGGGCCTGCCCATCGGCATGCAGCTCATGGCCCCGCACTTCCGGGAGGACCTGCTCCTGGGCGCGGGCATGGCTTTCCAGGATCGGACGAAGTTCCACAAGGTGAAGCCGTGAGCGGATACGACGTGGTCATAGGCCTCGAGGTGCACGCCCAGCTCCTCACCCGGTCGAAGGCCTTCTGCCCCTGCTCCACGAAGACCGGGCTCCCCCCGAACACGAACACCTGCCCGGTGTGCATGGGCCTGCCCGGGACCCTGCCCGTCCTGAACGAGCGCATGGTGGACTTCGGCATCAGGCTGGGCCTGGCCACGGGCTGCACGATCGAGGAGCGCAGCGTCTTTGCCCGCAAGAACTACTTCTACCCCGACCTGCCCAAGGGCTACCAGATCACCCAGCACGTGAGCCCCCTGTGCAGGGACGGCTCCATCGACGTCGAGGTGAACGGGGAGACCAGGCCGGTCCGCATCATGCGCATCCACCTGGAGGAGGACGCAGGCAAGACGGTGCACGACGAAACAGGCCCTTTGAGCTTCGTCGACTACAACCGCTCCGGCGTGCCCCTCCTGGAGATCGTCTCCATGCCGGACATCACGAGCACGGACATGGCGGTGGCCTACCTGAGGGAGCTCAGGCTCATCCTCATGTACCTGGGCATATGCGACGGCAACATGGAGGAAGGCTCGCTCAGGTGCGACGCGAACGTCTCGGTGAAGCCGGCGGGCACGGCCGAGTACGGCACCCGCACGGAGATCAAGAACGTGAACTCCTTCCGGAACGTCCAGAAGGCGCTCGAGTACGAAATCAGGCGCCAAACGGACATTCTCGAATCCGGCGGCAGGGTCGAGCAGGAGACCAGGCTGTGGAACGCCTCCCAGGGAAGGACCCTGTCCATGAGGTCAAAGGAGGAGAGCCACGACTACCGCTACTTCCCCGAGCCCGACCTGCTGCCGGTGCGCGTGGACGAGGCCTGGACGGCCTCCGTGCGGGATTCGCTGCCAGAGCTGCCCGCCTCCGTGCGCAGGCGTTTCCGGGAGGTCTACGGTCTTCCCGCCTACGACGCGTCCGTGCTCACCGGGAGCAGGGACCTGGCGGCGTATTTCGAGGCGTGCGTGGAGCACCTCGACGCGCCCAAGGACATGAGCAACTGGATCATGACCGAGGTGCTCAGGGTGCTGAGCGAAGAGAACCTCTCCATCGCCGCCTTTCCGGTGAGTCCTGCCATGCTCGCCGGCCTGATTGCCCTCGTGAGACAGGGGGCGATCTCGGGCACCATGGCCAAGGAGGTCTTCGGAATGATGGTCACGACGGGCAGGACGGCCGACGAGATCGTCTCCGAGCAGGGCATGGCCCAGGTGAGCGACGAGGGAAGGCTCAGGGAGATCGCGGTGTCCCTCGTCGAGGCCCATCCCGACGAGGCGAAGAGGTACCGGGAAGGCAAGACCGGTCTCCTGGGATTCTTCGTGGGCAAGCTCATGGCCGCAACCAATGGTCAGGCAAACCCCAGGCTCGCAAGCCGGGTGATGAAGGAGACCCTGGGATGAAGAAGCTTCACACGGCGGAAACCGACCCCATCAGAAAAGGCGACGTCACGGACGTATACTTCCTGCGAACCGAGGAGATCCTCAAAGGGAGAGGCATCGACAGGAACGTGGTCATGGAGGTCTACCTGAAGTCCTTTCCGGACGAGCGCTACCGGTGGGGGGTCTTTGCCGGGCTCGAAGAGGTCTGCACCCTCCTCGAGGGAAGGGAGCTCGATCTCTGGTCCATACCCGAGGGCACGGTGTTCTTTCCCCGCACGCCCGTCCTCGTCATCGAAGGGAGCTATCTTCAGTTCGGAGAGATGGAAACCGCCATCCTGGGCTGCCTGTGCCAGGCCTCGGGCATAGCCACCAGGGCCTCGCGCTTCCGCGTGGCGGCAGGGGACAGGGGTCTCATGAGCTTCGGCGCCAGGCGCATGCACCCGGCCATCGCTCCCATGGTGGAGCGGTCCGCCTTCATCGGCGGCTGCGACGGGGTGGCCACCGTGGCAGGCGCCCGACTCATCGGGGAGAAGCCGGTGGGCACCATCCCCCATGCCCTCATCCTCCTTTTGGGAGACACCCTGGATGCGACCCTGGCGTTCGACGAGGTCATCGAGCCGGACGTTCCCCGCATCGCGCTCATCGACACCTTCCAGGACGAGAAGTTCGAGGCCATACGGGTGGCGGACGGCATGGGGGGGCGCCTCTTCGGCATGCGGCTCGACACCCCGTCCTCCCGGAGGGGAAACTTCCGGAGCATCCTCCAGGAGGTGCGGTGGGAGCTGGACCTGCGGGGGCACAGGGACGTGAAGCTCGTCGTGTCGGGCGGGCTGGACGTGGGGGATGTTATAGAGCTTAAGGACGTGGTCGACTCCTTCGGCGTAGGCACGCAGATAGCCAGCGCCGCCACGCTGGATTTTTCCATGGACATCGTGGAGATCGAGGGTGCGCCCATCGCCAAGCGGGGAAAGGAATCTGGCAGGAAAAGCGTGCTCAGGTGCCCCTCGTGCCTGAAGGATCACGTTGTGCCTGCAGGCGGCCAGGCAGAGTGCGGGTGTCCAGGCACCTGCACGCCCCTGCTGCAGAAGGTCATCGAGAAGGGGCGGGTAGGCCGGCTCCCGTCCCCCAGGCAGATAAGGGACCGGTGCCTGGGTGAGCTTTCCGTGCTCAAGGAACGGATCCCGGAGAAGGAGCTCCTGAACCTATGATCAGCCCATTCATCTATGAAGACAATACCTTTAAGATCCTCGACCAGAGGGCGCTTCCGGAAGAGGAGAGGTGGATCGAGTGCGTGAACGCCTCCCAGGTGGCCCAGGCCATCAGGACCCTGGCCGTGAGGGGGGCGCCTGCCATCGGGATCGCGGCCGCATTCGGGTGCGCCCTTGCCGCGAGATCGGGCAAGGTACAGCTCGAGAAGGCCGCAAAGATGCTCGCGAAGGCCAGGCCGACCGCCGTGAACCTCTCCTGGGCAGTGAACAGGGTCATGCAGGCTCTGAAGGACTACCCCGACGAGTTCATCCCGGACGCCGCGCTCAGGGAGGCCTTCGACATCTGGGACGAGGAAAAACTCGCCAACGAATCCATGGCAAGGCTCGGGGCCGACCTGTTCCCCAAGGGCAAGACCTCCTCGGTCCTCACCCACTGCAACGCGGGCTCCCTTGCCACAGGGGGCATGGGGACCGCCCTCGGCATCGTGAAGATGCTCCACAGCCAGGGCAGGCTTTCCCGGGTGTACATGGACGAGACCAGGCCCCTGCTGCAGGGCGCCCGGATCACGGCATACGAGATGAAGCAGGAGGGCATCCCCGCCACCCTGATCACGGACAGCATGGCGGGGTGGCTCATGAAGCTGGGCAGGATCGACGCCGTCATCGTTGGGGCTGACCGGATCGCCAGGAACCTCGACGCGGCGAACAAGATCGGGACCTACTCGCTGGCCGTGCTGGCCGGCGCCCACGGGATACCGTTCTACGTCGCCGCGCCGGCCTCAACCTTTGACCATCAGTGCGAAACGGGCGCGAAGATCCCCATCGAGGAGCGGGATGCCAGTGAGGTGCGAAGCTTCCAGGGGCATGCGTGCGCGCCTGAGGTCGATGTCTTCAACCCTGCGTTCGATGTCACCGATCACCGGCTGATCACCGCGATCATCACGGAAAAGGAGATCCACTACCCGTCGAGCCGCACCTGAGGAGGACCCTGGCGGGCCTTCTCAGAAGCTGACCTCTCTCTTGCCGTTCCCGTTCTTCGGCGCGGAGATGATCATGTGGTACTCGCCCTTGAACCACTCCCGCTTGAGCATCCGGTCCTGGGTGATGGAGATGTCCTTCCGGTCGAGGAGGTCGGCGAAGTCCTTCTCATAGGTGACCCTGCCGAAGTCGATGGAGGTGACGTACTTCAGCCTGGGCTTGATGACCTCCAGGAAGAATGACTTGTCCTTGAACATGGTCTGGAAGAACACCACCTCTCCGTGGGGCTTGAGCCATGGTTTTATGCGGTCGAGCACGAGCTGCTGGTCCGTGAAGAGCATGAAGCTCATGCTGAAGAGGATGTAGTCGAAATATCCCTTCTCCGGCGGACTGTACTCCTCCACCGGAGCGTGGTGCACCTGGATGTTGTCCCTGAGCTGCCAGCGCCTGATGAGGCCCTTGCAGTGCTTGAGATAGTCGCTGTTGATGTCGATGCCGGTGATCTTCAGATCCTTCTTTTTGATAAGCTCATGGTACTGTTCCATCATGATCCCGTTGCCGATGCCCACGTCCAGGATCCTCGACCCGGGGGGGAAGTACTCAAGGCAGTTCTTGTAGCAGATGTCGGTGACGTCGTCGATAATGAGTTTATAGAGATAATTACGCATTATACCCATCCTCTGTCGACTTATAATAATGGTACGAATTCATATAGGAAGGACAAACCGTTTTCAAGATGAATTTCTCAAAATAATTGCCAATGTTATAGAAATCAATTGTGAAACATCCCATTTATAAAGGCAGTTACGAGCGATACTGATACCCATCCTTCAGCAGGAGCTCGTCCAATGAAAATCGTACATTCGATGTGCTGCTGATCCGGCAGACACGTCACTGAAAGCGGGGTCCCGGCATGGGGCTGTATGCAGTCTGGGGCACCAGGTACGGGGTCAGTAAGCCAGTTGCACGGTCGAGAGGAGGGCATGGGAGACCTGCGAGCCGATGATCCGGGCAAGGACCTCGTGGCCCTTCCCGTTGGGAAGGCGGGTGTCGGCCTGCACCAGGTCGCGGTTGGAGAGGCCGCTCTCCTGGAGATACCCTGCCCAGTAGGTGTGCACCGGGATCATCCGGCACCCGAGATCCACTGCCACCTCCCGGATGGCGCGGTAGAAGATGTTCACCGCGTCCATGTCGTAGGGGTCGTCGAAGGTGTGCGAGGTGGCGATGCAGATCGGGAAGGCGGGGGAGAAGCGCTCGCGGCTCCGCCCCACCATGCGCACGAGGTTTTCCTTGAACTCGGAGCGGTATACCGGGTAGAAGGCGTCGTCCACGCCGAAGTGGATGAGCAGGAGGTCGGGGGCGAAGGGCTCGATGTCCTCGTCATAGGTCCAGATCCCGTCAAAGGAGTTGTCCCGTGGCCGCGAGCGGTTGATCACCTCGACACCCAGGGGCGAGAGGCCCTCCTCGAGGATCCGGGCATAGCCCCTCTCGACCCCGCAGCCGGCCGCGATGCTTCCGCCGCGGATGACCAGCCTTTTTTCCCTGACGGTCATCGTCGATCATCCTCCTGATGTGCGCGTATCCGCATGAACGAATGTACCTTGTTTCCCCTTGCAGGGCAATACCATCGCCGCATCCGGTTCACGGGGACATAATCCACAGGAAGAGGGCGGCAACCCCCAGGGTGAGCACGGTGACCGCGATCCCCACCGGGGCATGCTCGCGCCAGCCGATGCGTATCCCGTGCCCGGCTGCGGACTCCACCACGATGATGTTGGCGATGCTGCCGATGATGAGGAGATTGCCCGCCAGGGTGCTGCTCATGGCCAGGATCGGCCCTGCGAGGGGGTGGTGGGCCAGGGGAAGCAGGAGCATGGTCGCCGGCACGTTGGATACCGCGTTGCTGAGCACGACCGTGATGGCGAAGAGCCATGACGGGTGGGCGGGATCGATGCCTGCCACTTTAAGCTCCTCCACCACGGCCTCGGGGATGCCCGTGAGCTGCATGGCACCGTTGACCACGAAGAGCCCGCAGAAGAGCACCAGGAGCTGCCAGTCCACCAGGCCCAGCATGTGCCGCGAGTGCATCTTCCTGCTCAGGAGGAGCATCCCTGCGGCCCCGATGGCGACGATGTCCCTGGGCAGGCCGGTGAAGAGGAACACGATGAAGAGCACGCCCGTGAGAGCGAGCGCTTTTGACGACTGCCAGGGGTTCCACGCGGGCCGGACTTCGCCCCGGGGCTCGAGGACCTCCTCGCCGTTGGCCCACCTGCCCCGGTACCGCTCCGCAATCACGGCCCAGGTGAGGAACAGGCCGATGAGCGCGGGGATGCCGGCCATGGAGAGGTAGCCGGAAAAGGAGAGCTTCAGGCTCTGGCCGATGAGGATGTTCTGGGGGTTTCCGATGAGGGTGGCGGCTGATCCCACGTTGGACGCACAGGCTACGGCCAGGAGAAAGGGCACGGGGTCGAGCCTCCGGGACCTGCACGCGTGGATGAGCACGGGAGGGATGGCGAGGCAGACGATGTCGTTCATGAAGACCGCAGAGAGCACCCCGGTGAGCATGACCACGGCAAACAGCAGGGCGGCGGGGGTGATCTCGAAGGCGGTGACCAGCTCGGCCGTGCGGGTGTAGAAGCCCCCCAGCCTGAGCTGCGCCGAGATCACCATGAAGGCGAAGAGCAGGGTGATCGTGGAAAGGTCGACGAAGCGGGCAGCCTCATCAAGGCTGATATCGCCGATGGCGAGGAGGACTATCGCCCCCAGGAGCGCGACGCCCGTCCTGTCGAGCTGGAGCCTGGGCAGCCGCCCCAGCAGCATGCCCAGATACACGATGAGAAATATTCCCAGGACCGCCCATTCCACGGCCGCACCTTACCGCTCTTCGCTGCCGGTGGCAATGGGATATTGACCCGGCACCCGTCGCCGCAAACGGCATACGGCTCCATGCCGGGGTCCCTCTTTCTAAGATCTATGTGCGGATCAGTACATCCCGCTCACTCCACATAGATCATCTTCCGGGTCATGCCGCCGTCCACGATGAAATTTCCGCCCGTGACAAACCCTGACCCCGGGGACAGGAGCCATCTGACCAGGGAGGCAACGTCCTCGGGCCTCCCCACGCGGCCGGCCGGGTGCTGGGCGTGGTCCTCGGGCCGGAGCTCTTCCCCCGACGTATCGATCCACCCAGGGGAGATGCAGTTCACCCGGACCCGAGGCCCGAGGCTCACGGCTAGGGCATGGGTGAGCGACACCACACCGCCCTTCGAAGCGCTGTAGGCAAAGGTGTTGCTCTCCGACTGGAGAAAGCGGGTGGAGGAGATGTTGACGATGGCGCCGCGGCCGTCCCTGAACAGGGGGAGCCCGTGCTTGGCGGTGAGCACGATTGAGGTGAGGTTCACCGACAGGATTCGGTTCCACTCCCCGATGTCGAGGTGCTCGACCGGGGTGCCGAACTGGCCCGAGATGCCGGCGTTGTTCACCACCGCATCGATGAGCCTGCAGTCGGCGTGCACCTTCCGGAAGGCCTGGCGCACCGAGTCCTCCGAGCCCACGTCAGCGAAGACGAAGTAGGCCCTGCCCAGCTCCCTGAGGCCTTTTGCCGTGATCTCGCCCTGGTCGCGGTCAATGTCGAAGATGACCACCGAGTAGCCGTCTTCCATGAGGCCACGGGCAATGGCCCTGCCGATGCCCCTGGCCCCTCCGGTCACGATCGCCGTCTTTCCTGACCCCGTGTCAGTCCTTTTCATGAGCCCCTCCTCCCTCTGAGCATAGCAGGGAGCGGACGGCCTTCAAGGGCTCTCGGCCGGTCCGTCTTGAGAAACCATGCCCGCGGGATATTGTTATGGTTATCATCCTTTCATTCTTTACCGGGAAATCCTTAAAAAAACCAGGATTCCTGAGAAATTACATCAGAAAGAAGCCAAAGGGAGGAAGAGATGAGAGTAAGATATTTCGCGCTCGTGCTGGGAATACTCTATACCGTCGCAGGGGTTGCCGGCTTTATCCCGCCTCTTATCGTCCCCATGCACGGAGAGCCCCACCGCATGCTGGTGAATTCTCTCTCCGGGCTGCTCTTGGGCGTCTTCCCGGTGAACATTCTCCACACCCTGGTGCACCTGGGCGTGGGCATCTGGGGCATTGCGGCCTACCGGAGCTTCACCGGATCGATCGTGTTCTCCAAGACCGTGTCCGTCATCTTCGCCGTCCTCACGGTGATGGGGCTGATCCCGCTGCTCAGCTCGACCTTCGGCCTCATACCGCTCTGGGGGGCCGACGTGATGCTCCATGCGGCAACGGCCCTGGTGGCCGGGTACTTCGGTTTCTACGTCCCGGTGGAAAGGCCCATCGACATCAACCGGTGATCAGCCCGGGAAATAGTGCGCGACCTTGTCCCTGACCTCCTGGAGCCAGGTCTGCCTCTGCTCCGGAGTGCTGGTGGCCATCACCCCGAAGGTCCGCCGGTAGACCGTCCTCACCCCGCAGAGGCCGAACACGCAGTTCTTCCAGAAGGTTTCCAGAGGGTCCCCGAAAACCTTCATCTCCCGGGGCGCGGGGGTGTTGGAGGTGTTGAACACCAGGGCGACACCAGCGCCGAGGAGCCCCTTGGGGATGCCGTCACCCGCGTCCCCCTCCAGGAACTCGTAGGCGACGCCGGGCCTGATGACCCTGTCGACCCAACCCTTGAGCACGGCCGGAGGCCCGCCCCACCAGTTTGGGTGCACGATGACGATGCCCCGTGACCGGGAGAACTCTCCGCAGTGGTTCTCGATGAGCGCCGGAAGGAGCGTGTCCCTGGGGATCTCGCCTGCGGGAAGGAGCGGGTCGAAGCCCTCCTCGTAGAGGTCATGGAAGTACACGTAGTGTCCCTTGTGCTGGAGCTCCTCCACCGCTGCCCGGGCAATGGCATGGTTGAAGCTCTTCCTGTCGGGATGGGCAAGGATCACGGAAATGAACATGCGTGCCTTCCTTTCGTTTCCTGAATTATCACCGGCAGGGGCAGGGGGGAAGAGGAATTTCTCTTTTTTATCGCCCCGGCGCCTGTTGCCGTGAGCGGTGTGCGGCTCCATGCCGTGACCCCGCTTTCAGTGATGCGTTTGCCGGACCGGTACGCAAAGGCATGACCGGGCGCCTGTGCCTTTCTTGCTTTCAGCCCGTGCAGGGTTACTATCAATGCTCAGACCTACGTGAAGGAGGGAACCATGGTAACCTGCAATCACATGAAAAAAGGTGAGATCTATATGTGCGAGGAGTGCGGCATCCAGATCCGGGTGATCGAGGAGTGCGACAAGTCGCGGATCTCCTCCTACGAGTGCGCCAGCGGCAGCGGGTGCTCGTTCACATGCTGCGGTGAGGACCTGGTTAAGAAGGAGGAAGCCTAGGCCCGTCCCGCCTCCTGCAGGGGCTCCCTCACCTCGTGAGCACCTTCTTCATGAAGTATCCCTTGATCGTTCTGGCGAAGCGGTCCCTGACCCTGTCCACCCGTGTCCGGGCCACGGGCATTCTCCCGAAGATGCGGTGCGACAGGGTCCCTGCCGGGTCGTCGGTGTCGAAGACAACGGCGTGGAGCTCCCGGGGGTGATGCCCCGGGTTGACGGCTAGGGTGGGGCCGATCATGGTGTGGTAGAAGCCGGTCATGTACGGGGCCTCGTGGATGTGCCCGTGCAGGCTCACGAGCGGCCTGTGCCTCAGGATGAACCCGGTGATGGCGCGCGAGCCGATGGGCCTGCCGTTGTGGAGGGTGTCGATCCCGGTGCCGTGGGGCGGCGAGTGGAAGACGCAGATTGATTTTTCAGGCTCTTCCAGGGTGAAGCCCGCGAGCTCCTCCTCCATGCTCGGACGCCCGAGGGCATAGGCCCCCTCATCGCTCTCCCTGATCCCGTCGTCCGTGCTCACATACGAGTACCTGCTCCTGATGAAGCCGCTTCCCCTGGTATCCAGGCGCACGTAGTCCTTGACCCAGAAGGGCGAATCGGTGACGCACCCGTAGCCGGTGAGGGTGACCCCGTCCACCGCCGTCTTCTTTCCCTGGAGGGATGCCGCGCCGGTGGCGGATCTGGCGAGGTGGGCACAGGCCTTCTCCCAGTCGTGGTTGCCGGGTATGTAGAAGACCCTCCGGTCCGGATGATCGGCAGCGAACCTCTCGAAGAACGGCGCCAGGAACGAGTCGATGAACTCCATCTGGTCGTGGAGAGCCCTCTCGAACGGGAAGCCGCCCGTCAGCAGCCTGTACGGGTTCACCCGGGTGGGCAGGAGGTCGCCGCCGATGATGACGCACCGGGCGTCCTGCTCCTGCGCATAGGAGGCCATCTGTTCGTAGAGATCCTTCCTGCCGTGCAGGTCCGATGTAAAGAGTATCCTCATTTCAAGCGCGCACGCCTCCGCTTTCCCATCATACACGATATCGTCGCCACATGGGAAGGGGAGGCCCCATCCCATGTGGCGGACGACAGGATTGATTCACCCGGCTGAAACATGCAAGAATGCCCGTATAATGGATTATTAATAATCAGGAGAACAATTGTCGATATGGCGCGTATACTTGTAATTTACCATTCGCAGGGAGGCAACAACAGGAAGATGGCCGTGGCGGTGGCAGAGGGCATCCGGTCGATGGAAGGTGCCGAAGCGGAGCTCAGGGACGCATGCGATGCAGACCTGGAAGACCTCCTTGCGTGCGACGGCATCGTCATCGGATCTCCAGAGTACTTCGGGTACATGTCCGGCGCGGTCAAGGACTTCTTCGACAGGACCTACGAGCAGGCCAGGGGAAAGGTATTCAGGAAGCCCTATGCGCTCTTCGTGAACGCGGGCAACGACGGGACCGGGGCGTGCACGCACATCGAGCGGATCTGCATCGGGTTCCAGCTCAAGCGGGTGTACGAGCCCATCGTCGCAAAAGGCGAGATCACCGACGAGGTTCTCGAAGCCTGCAGGCTCATGGGACAGACGATAGCAGCCGGCTGTGAGGCCGGTATTTATTAAATTTATTTGAATGAGGAGGTCCAGCCGTGTGGAGAAAGGACTATGAACGGAAAAAGGTCAGCATAGAGGGGCTGACCGGGGTCATCTACCCCGGTTCGTCCGTCTATGTCGAATCCGGATGCGGGGAGCCCCAGCACCTCGTCAAGCATCTGATCTTCGAAAACACAAACCTCTGCGACGTCCAGGTCTACACCTCCGTGCCGCTGCGGACCTACTCGGACTTCGGAGGGGACTGCGGATCCCGCTTCAGGCTCCAGTCCTTCTTCATATCGCCTTCCATGACCTCGGCCTTTGCCGAAGGCAACGCCGACCATCTGCCCCTGTCCACCACAGGGATCTACAAGCTGTTCTCGGAGGGGTATATCAAGATCAACACGGCCCTGATCCAGCTCAGCCCCCCGGACAGCAGGGGATTCATGAGCCTGGGCGTCTCGGTGGAGATCATGCGGTCCATCATCGACAAGGCGGACCTCGTGATCGCCCAGGTCAATCACCGGATGCCCATGACCCGGGGAGACACCATGATCCACCTCGACCGGATCGATTACCTCGTGGAGCATGACGAGCCCCTGGTGGGCTTCTCCCTCGAAGACCCCGATCCCGAGACCCTGGCCGTGGGCAAGAACGTGGCCCGTCTCATCGAAGACGGCTCCACGATCCAGATGGGCTTCGGGCGCATACCCGATGCAGCCGTCAGGTTCCTCAAGGACAAGCGCGGCCTGCGCATCCACTCGGAGATCATCACCGACTCGGTGGTGGATCTCGCGGCCTCGGGGGCCGTGGAAGACAATCACCTCTCCCAGGCCCAGGGCCGCATAACCGCGAGCCTGTGCATCGGCAGCGAGAGGATCTTCGACTTCGTGAACGACAACCGGCTCGTGGAGCTCAGGGACATCACCCACATCAGCAACCCGTCGTCCATCCTTGCCCACGAGAAGTTCGTCGCCATCAACGGCGCCATCGAGATCGACCTGACCGGCCAGTCCTGCGTGGGCATGGGCGAGCAGATGGCGTACTTCGGCGCCCTCGGGCATGCGGTCTTGAACCGGACAGCCATGTACACCCGGGGCGGCAAAGGCATCATAGCGCTGCGGTCCACCTCCCGGGACGGCAGGTATTCCCGCATCGTGCCCTTCTTCACCGAGAGCACCATCGGGATCGTCACGACCCAGTCCGACATCAACTACGTGGTCACGGAGTACGGGTGCGTCGATCTCTTCGGGAAATCCATCCGTGAGCGGGCCCTGGCGCTTATCACTATAGCCCACCCCCGCTTCAGGTACTGGCTGCTCGAAGAGGCCAAGCGCATGAACTACGTGTATCAGGACCAGGTCCTCCCCCCGGAAGAATCAGGGTGCGTTTCCGCCTACGAGCACAGGCACGCCTTCGGCGGCCAGGAAGTGGTCATCAGGCCCATCAGGGTCACGGACGAGCGGTCCATCCAGAACCTGTTCTATGCCATGAGCAACGACGACCGGTTCCAGCGCTTCCTCATGCACGTCAGCGCCCTGCACCACAAGCAGGCGCAGAACCTCGTCACCGTTGACTACCGCGACTCCATGGCCCTGGTGGTGCAGAACGGGTCCGCCAAGCAGAACCACATCATCGCGGTGGCCCACATCGCCAGCGAGGAGGACATACGCGGCAGGCGCGTGTGCGAGTTCGCCACCATGGTCGACCCCGCATGGCAGAACAAGGGCATCGGCACCTACCTGCTCAAATGCATGGTGGGCATCGGCCGGGACTTCGGCTTCCAGAGGCTGAGGGCCTATATCTGGGAGGACAACATGCAGATGCTCAAGGCCTTCGAAAAGACCGGCTGCGGCATGACCCAGGAGCTGGACTGCCACGTCTACCAGGTGAACATGGACATCTGATCCTCAGGCAGGGCTCAGGAGTCGCTCTGCGCCTTCTTCGAGGTCTGCGCGGTCACCTTCTGCGCCGGGCGTTCCTGAGCGTCAGGGTCGCCGCTGGGCCGCAGGGAGAAGTAATGCCGCACGATGAGCCTGGTGAGCATGTCCGACTGGATCAGGAAGCGGTCCTTGAGGATGAGGCAGCACCCCACCGTGATGGCCTGGCCGGTGTTGCGGTTCCGGGCGTATCCCACGAACCAGTTTCGCCTGCCTGGAGGGTCGTCCCCGTCGATGCTCCCGCTCTTGCCGCCCATGTCAAGGTGCTTGAGCACCCGGTCCGATTTCGAGCCCCTGAACGTGCCTGACACGGTCCCGGCCCTGACCGTCTTTTCCATCATGGTGCCCAGGCGGGATGCGGTTGAGCTCTTCATGACCTGGACCTTTTCGACAGGGCTGGTCTTCACGATCCTGGGGCTGACCATGGCGCCGCTGTTCAGGACGGCCGTCACCATCTGGGCCGCGTGGAGGGGGGACATGCGCGTCTGCTTGTTGAACCCGCAGGCGAGCTCGGCGAGGTTGTAGTCGTCCTTGGGAATGAAGCTCGTGCTCGGCTCGCTCTGGAACTCCCTCATGGGCGATTTCCAGAAGCCGAGCCTCCTGGCGGTGAGAAAGATGGGCGCCTGACCGAGGTAGATGGTGCCCAGCTTGCCGAACACGACGTTGTTCGAGCGGGCGAAGGCATCGGTGAGCGAGATGTCGGCGCACCACTTGTTCCTCTTGTTCGTGAGCTGGTTCTTGTACAGGGTGTGGGCATTGCCCGTGTAGAAGAACACGCTGTTCTCCGTGAATCCCCCCTGGTCCATGGCCGCCGTTGCGGTGACCACCTTGAAGACGCTCGCGGCAGGCTCGGTGGAGAGCCCGCGGGTGCAGTCCGTTCCTTCGGGCGACTGCCCGTACAGGGCGAGGATGTCCCCGGTGGCCGCGTTCATGACCGCTATGGAGCCGTAGTGCAGCTTGTAGCGCGCAGCCATGTCGGTGATGAACCGCTGGAGCTCCTGGTCGATGGTGAGATTGTGCTCCCTGATGAGCTCCTCGTCGATGATGACGAGGTCGTCTTTGCTCAAGGGAAGGGGCTTGACCGGCGCCACGGCCCCGGCCACCCGCTCGGACGTGTTCGCGGAGCCAGCCTTGACGGCCGTGCCCTCCCTGGCCGCCGTGGTGTCTCCAGTGCTGTCCGCGAACAGGAAATGCCATCCCGCATACAGGATGAGGGCGAGCAGGAGATACCGGAGCCTCGGAAACCTCCTCCTTCTGGCCTTCCTCGTAGAATATGAGTGGATAAGAAAATGTCTGTTCATCAATCCATTCGTTTCAAGTTTTCTACCCAAGCCTGCAGGGGATGTCAACGCGATACGCCGGGCTTCCTTTCCTGCCCTGCCCATGCAGCCCGCATGCCAGCTCCGATGCCGTCAGGGCCAGGTGATCGGGCACCCGGTGCCGGGGATATCCTTTTTCCTTAACCTACATTGCCCGCCCCAGGCAACCCTTGGCAGGGCTGCTTGGGTTCTTCGATGCATTCGGGGTCGGGATCGGTATCGGGATTAAAAGAAATATGGATCGACCCCGATACCGACCCCGACCCCGACGAAGGGGGGCGGAACCTTAGGCCAGACAGGTGTTCTCCATGTGTACATGAGAACGAACACAGCCGTGTTCCCCGTTCGGGAGAAGGGGACGCACGTTCTGGTTGACTGGCCTGCAGGGATTGGCTAGAAGGGGGTTGTCGGATTCAAAAAGACAATCGCGAGAATACCAGGGCCCTTCTTTGATGCACGAGCGCAAACGGGGCGAAAAGCTTACAAATGATCGCTGAGATTACTTTTTCTCATGACACAGGAGCACCAACACCATGAAGCATGTCCGCAGTGCAGCGTTTTTGATCCTGGCAGCGACCCTGCTCCTGACCTCCGCGACCGCGTGGGCGGGCGCCATTGATTCGGTGGAGCCGTGCGTGGTGTTTCTCACCAGGGAGGCAGGCGGGGGCAAGGCTTCGGCCTTCGGCACGGGTTTCCTCGTCGACAGAGAAGGCAGACCCTATCTGGTCACGGCGAGCCACGTGGCCAAGGACCTCGGGGCTGACTTCAAGATCGTCATGCCCGGGGAAGGGGGAAGGCCGGTGGTCGACCGGATGCAGGGGGTGAAATGGATCGTCTCCCCCTCGGCGGACGTGGCGTACACGGGGATCGACAAAGACGACCACGGTGAAATCAGGAAGCTGCTTCAGCGCTCCATACCGGCGCATTTCCTGACAGCCCGCTCGCTCCCGCCCTCCCGGGACATCTCCCTTATCGCCGTGGGGTACCCGCTCGGCCTGGGCTCAAAGGGCTACGTCAGTCCGCTTACCCTCGAGACCAGGGCGGCGTCGGGGTTCATAACCCTGAAGCGCTTCGACAACCACAAGGACGCCACCTTCATCCTGCTCCAGAGCCCGAGTGTCAGCGGCCTGAGCGGAGGGCCGGTCTTCGACGTGGGCAGGCCCCTCATTGAGGGGGGCACGGTGTCCCCCAGGGAAGGCATAAGCCTGGTCGGGCTTGTCTCCGGCGTGATCTGGGACAAGACCGGCGGGAAGTTCGCCATGATCGTACCAGCGACGGAGATCTCGAAGCTCTTCGACTCCGCCTCCCCGCAGACCTGAGGACACTGGGGCAGGCCTCCGGCCGTTACACTTTCCGGCATGTGCCGTTACAAAACAGGACAGGGACGTGACGACCGGATGGCAGGCCTCACCCCTCAGGCTTCCATGGGGCTCGCCGTAGTCTTGAACTTCTCGACATCCCGGGTGAGCACCACGGCCATGTCCCGCAGGGCCCCGAGGGTGTGAGCCAGGTCTTCGGCAGTGGCTGCGCTGTGCTGCGCCGTGCTGTCGATCTGCGCCACCGCCCTGCTGAGCTCGTGGATGCTCCTCGTCTGCTCGGAGCTCGAAGAGCCGATGGATTCCATCATGGAGAAAAAGAACTCCATGCGGTTCATGAGCTCTTCGAGGGAGGAACTGGTCTTCTTCATCATCTCGTCGCCGTTCAGGATCCTGCCCACGGTGCCCTCGATGAGGGTTCGTATCTCGCTTGCCGCCTGGGCGGAGCGCTGGGCCAGGGACCTGACCTCGCCAGCCACCACCGCGAACCCCTTGCCGTGCTCCCCGGCCCTGGCCGCTTCCACGGAGGCGTTCAGGGCAAGGAGATTGGTGTGGAAGGCCACCTCGTTGACTGTGGAGACGATGTCTCCGATCTTGCGGGAGTCCAGGGAGATCTCCTGGATGGCTCCTGAAAGGTCCCTGAAGACCTGCCGGTTCTGGTCGATGAGCCGGGTCACCGCGTCCGAGGTCTCCCGCCCTTCGATGACGAGCTCCGCGTTCTTCCTGATCGTCGCGTTCATCTCCTCGATGGACGACGACACCTGCTCCAGGGTGGCGGCCTGCTGCTGGGTCTCCTGGGAAAGGCCCTGGGAGCCTTCGTTCACCTCCTCGGCGGTGTGGTGGAGCTCGAGGGAGGTCTCCCGCACGTGGCTCACGATCTGCTCGATGTCGTCCATGAAGCGGTTGAACCAGAAGGCGAGCCTGCCCACCTCGGTGAGGCCCGTCACCTCGAGGCGCTTCGTGAGGTCCCCCTGTCCCTTGGCCATGTCCTCGAACATGACCGACATCCGCTCCATGGAGAGCTTGATGTTCTTCATGAGCAGGTATCCTGAGATGAAGGACAGGGCCACGGACTCCATGAGGAGCACGTACAGCCCTGTCTTGAGCGACACCAGATGGATGCCGTTCCACTGGGACACGAACACTGCGGCGAGCATGATGCACAGGGGAGGGGAGGCGATGAAGATGAGGGTGAACAGGGCCTTCTTGCTCAAGCTCAGGGAGAACAGCCGCTCTTCCCGGTCCAGCACGCCGCTGAGGTCATGCCGCCTGTAGAACCATGCCAGGCTGTTTTCCGAAGACAGGTAGATGAGCGGGAGCGTGATGAGGCCCATCATGACCACGGCGTTCGTCGCCCCGATGGCCTCGTGGGACGATATGAACCCCATGAGGTAGAGGGGGTAGGTGGCCAGCAGGTTTCCCGAGAGCCCGAACCTGAGACACGTTATGATGGATTCCGTCAGGGGCAGGATCGACAGCGAGCGCACGGCGTGCCGCAGCTCGGAGGTCGTGCAGGATTCTTTTCCCTCGATCTGGAGGGCAGGCTTCACGAGGAGGTACTTGGTGACCGTGCCCATGAAGAGGCCGGCAGCCGCAGCGCCCGTGGCCGTCAGGGCGACGGGGAGGAAGTTCTCTGTCACCGACTGGGAGCAGTACCGGAAAAAAAACAGTACGATGGGCGCCAGCACGGAAACGATCATGATCTCCTGGAAAACAAGCGGCCCTATGAACAGAACACTCGAACTTTCTTTCATACCAACCTCCTCTTATGCAAATGCCCCATCAGGGCAGGGCTGTCTCCGACAGCACCAAATGATAATGTATTCGGCGTTTTCTTCTGTAATCTTTACGCTCACCTCCGGGGTGGCACTGTTCCCCCCGAACCCCTGAATTCTCCCGTCTTCATCGGGGTCGAAAGGGGAATATCGATACCGACTCCGACCCCGATACCGACCCCGAAGGAAGTGCGCAGGCAGCCCAGTTGAGTCGGAGCCAGACAGGAGATAAATGTATTACCTTTTATCATGAAAAGGCGTATAATCTCCCTATTGTACGATCATGCCCATCCCGGGTCGAAAGGAGTCTCACGGTGGAAAAGACAGTACTGTTCGAAAGGCACGGGGGCGTGGCCCTCATCACCCTGAACCGTCCGGAAAGACACAATTCCATCTGCCAGGACCTGCTCATCAACCTCTATAACTACCTTGACGAGGTGTCGGCCGACGACGGGCTCAAGGTTGCGGTCATCACGGGCAACGGCAAATCGTTCTGCTCTGGCATAGACCTCTCCGTCATCGGCAAGGACAACCTGCTCGACCCGCGGGGGGACGGCAAGGACATGCCGGAGGTCTTTGCCTCCTGCAGGAAGCCCATCATCGGGGCGGTCAACGGGAACGCCATCACGGGCGGGTTCGAGCTCGCGCTCAACTGCGACTTCCTCATCGCCTCCGAGAACGCCCGGTTCACTGACTCCCACGCCAAGGTGGGGATACACCCGGGCTGGGGCATGACCGGGCTTCTGCAGCAGGCCGTGGGGCAGCGGATGGCCAAGCAGATGTCGTTCACCTGCAAGCCTTTGTCCGCGGCCGATGCATTGAGGTGCGGTCTCGTGAACGAGGTGGTGCCGCCCGAGAGACTCGTCCCCAGGGCCCTGGAGATCGCCCAGGACATCTGCCAGGTCAACCAGGGCATCATGCACGAGATGAAGGCCCTCATCGAAAAACAAAACGAGGTGTCCCTGGGTGAAGCCCTCAGGCTCGAGAGGCAAGGGTTCATGAAGTTCGTGGGCAATGCCAAGCTGTTTTAGGGCAATAAGCGCGAAGCGCCGCATCCGGAGGGACTCATGAAAAAGGCTGCCGCCCTCACCCTGGTACTTCTCTTTGCCTGTGCTTTCGCCGTTTCCGCCGAAGAGCCGTGGAAGCCCGTCAAGGACGCCGACGGCATCAAGGTGTTCATGAGGCAGGTCCCCGGCTCGAACAGCACCGAGTTCAAGGGCACGGGCGACGTCAAGGCGCCCCTGGAGGTGGTGCGCAAGGTCTACGAGGACATCCCGTCCTTCCCCCAGTGGTACGGGTTCTGCCGGGAAGCGCGGGAGCTCAGGCGCGACACGCACAATCACCGGGTCATGTACATCGTGATCGAAACCCTGGGGCCGGTGAAGGACAGGGACCTGGTGGCCGACGTCAGGAGCGAGGACAAGCCCGACAGGACGATCATCACCGTGAATGCGATACCCGACGACCTCGTGCCGAGGCAGGGCAGGTACGTGCGCATGACCGAGCTCACCGGGACCGTGCTCCTTACCAGGGTCGATCCGGAGACCACGAACGTGGTGTACACGGTGAGATCGAACCCGGGCGGGTACATCCCGGCCTGGCTCTCTGACCTCATCCAGAAGGACCAGCCCTACCTCACCATCAGGGGACTGCGCGAGATGGTCAGGAAGGACGTGTACTACGAGAAGGCGGGCATTTCCCGGAACAAGTGACGTTTCCCCCGTTCACGGGCAGGCCCTGAGCCCCCTGCCTGGCCCCGGGCTTTCCGCTGCCGGGCCGTCCCTGGCGGCGATGCCCTGCACTGAGTTTTCTGTCCGCAATCTTTCCCTGTTACAGAAGTGATGAAGCTTGTTACATTTCAAGCAGGCCGGGACCCGGGGCACCCGGATGGCGCCCCTGCGGCCGGCCGCCGATCCCCCGGACAATAGTGCCTTGTTCTCAGGCACTTCGCCAGAACGCCCTTCCCGAGGGCATCCACGCCCATCAGCAGCGTGACAGATGGTATGCTCATTGCTTCCCCAGCAGTCATGAAATGCTTTTGCGCAGGGGTTTTCTCGGGGGAGAGACACTTTCTACGGGGAGGTTGACATGAAAAGCAGGGGCAGAGGAACGAAAGGCAGAAGGATGGTCATCTTCACTGATCTGGACGGGAGTCTGCTCGATCACGCCGATTACTCCTACAGGCGGGCACTTCCTGCCCTGAAAAAGATACGCGCGAACGGTATCCCTCTGGTCATGTGCACAAGCAAGACGAGGAAGGAGGTTGAAGTGCTCAGGGGCGAGATGGGCGTAGAAGGCCCGTTCATCGCCGAGAACGGCGGCGGGATCTTCTTCCCCATGACCTCCGGCCTGCGGGTCGAGGAGTGCATCGCCATCCACAACCACAAGTGCATCCCGCTGGGAGTGCCCTACGGCATGGTCAGGGCCTTCCTGAAGAGCGCGAGCAGGTACTACCCCATCAAGGGGTTCGGCGACATGACCGTGGAAGAGGTCGTGCGCCACACAGGCCTGCCCAGGGAGAAGGCCCTGCTGGCCAAGTACCGGGAGTTCACCGAGCCCTTCGTCATCGAGCGGGAGGAGAGCATCCCGGCTCTCAAGGAGGCTGCACACGAGGCGGGCATCAGCATCACCCGCGGCGGGAGGTTCTTCCATTTCACCGGCCTGGGCAGCGACAAGGGCAGGGCCGTGAGGATGACCAGGAGGATCTTTGAGAAGAACTGGAAGGCGAGCGTGACCACCGTGGGCGTGGGCGACAGCAGGAACGACCTGCCCATGCTCCAGCAGGTGGACATCCCCGTCCTTATCCCCAAGCACGACGGGAGCTTCGAGGATTTCAGCCTCCCGAACCTCATCCGCGCCCCCTTCCCGGGCAGCAGGGGCTGGAACGAGGTGATGTATTCCCTGCTGAACTGATCAGCCATGCCCGGGACACAGAGTATCTCAGCGGTGAGGAGGTCGCACCATGACGGATTTTTATCAGCACAGCACGATAGCCACTCTTCAGAAGCTGCGCACCAGGCCGGTGGAGGAGATTGAAGACGAGCTCGTGAGGATCGCGAAGAAGCGCAGGATCGTGCTCCTGCTGCCGGCGCTGGTCTCGGAGTTCGACACCCCCTCCATGCCCGTGATCATCAGGGAGCTGGCAAAGGTCCCCTACCTCGACAGGATCGTCCTTTCCCTGGACCGGGCGGACAAGGAGCAGTTCAGGAAGGTCAAGAAGATCATGTCCGCCCTTCCCACGGAGGTGAAGGTCGTGTGGCACGACGGCCCCCAGATGCAGAGCCTCTACCGGGAGCTGCGGGGCAACGACTTCAAGCTCGAGGTCCAGGGCAAGGGCCGCTCGGTGTGGATGACCCTGGGCTACATCCTCGCCGACGAGGAGGTGGATGCCATAGCGCTCCACGACACGGACATCATGAACTACTCACGGGAGATGCTGGCGCGCCTCATCTATCCCGTGGTTCACCCCTCCCTCGACTACGACTTCAGCAAGGGGTACTACGCCCGGGTCACGGACAGGCTCTACGGCCGGGTGACGAGGCTCTTCTACAGCCCCATCATCAACACCCTCAAGCGCATCACGGGCTACAACCCCTTTCTCGAATACCTCGGGTCGTTCAGGTACGCGCTCTCGGGGGAGTTCGCCATGCTCTCCACCATCGCCCGGGGCATCCGCATCTCGCCCACCTGGGGGCTCGAGGTGTCGCTCCTGAACGAGGTGTACCACCGCACGGCGCCCAACCGCATCTGCCAGGTGGAGATCGCGGACTCCTATGAGCACAAGCACCAGTCCCTCCAGAGGGACAAGCCCGACGCAGGGCTCATCCGCATGGCCACCGACATTGCCGAGGCCCTGCTCAGGATCCTGAGCCAGGACGGCATGGTGCTCAGCGAGGCCTTCTTCAGGACCATGTTCACCTCCTACATCGAGGAGTCCCGCCTGGCCATCGAGAAGTTCAACGCCCTGTCCCAGCTCAACGGGCTTTCCTACGACCTTCACAGCGAGATCGAGGCAACCGAGGCCTTCGTGTGCTCTATCAAGGAGGCCACCCGCAAGTTCACCTCGGACCCGGTGGGCATCCCCATGATGAGCGCCTGGGTGAGGATCAACGCCGCCATCCCGGACTTCCAGGAAAGGCTCAACAGGGCCGTCGAGCTGGACAACCAGGCCTGAGGACGCCTGTATGGCGAGCCCTCTCGTCCCCACGGGCGGGAGGGCTGCCCACGCACCTCACACCGGCAATGGCATCCCGATACTTGACAGGCCGGTCTCCCCGTCATACCTATCTCATATCATGATGAAAAAGCCCGAAGCACCGTACGACTTCGACACCCCGGTGGACCGCCGCTCTTCTTCGAGCCTCAAGTGGGACCGGTACCGGGGCAGGGACGTCATCCCCCTGTGGGTGGCAGACATGGACTTCAGGTCCCCCCCTGCAGTCATCAGCGCCCTGAAGGAGCACGTGGAGCACGGAGTTTTCGGCTACACCCTGCCTCCCCGGGAGCTTCTCGAGGCGGTCACGGGCATGCTGGAAGAGGACCACGGCTGGAAGGTCGATCCCCAGTGGATCGTCTGGCTGCCCGGACTCGTGACCGGGCTCAACGTGGCCTGCCGGAGCGTCGGGAACCCGGGTGACGGGGTCCTGACCACCATCCCGGCGTACCCGCCCTTCCTGAGCGCACCGATATTTTCGGACAGGACCCTCTCCACGGTCGGCCACGTCCTTGACCGGGGCAGGTACACCTTCGACTTCGCAGGGATCGAACGGGAGATGGGAGGGAGGACGAAGATGTTCATCCTCTGCAACCCCCACAACCCCACCGGAAGGGTCTTCTCCAGGGAGGAGCTGCTCACCCTCGCGGAGATCTGCCTGAGCCGGGGGGTCACAATCTGCTCAGACGAGATACACTGCGGCCTGGTGCTCGACGAAGACGCCCGCCACCTCACCCTTGCCTCGCTGGACAGCGGGATCGCACAGCGCACGATCACCCTGCTGGCGCCCAGCAAGACCTTCAACCTCCCGGGCCTGGGGTGCTCCCTGGCCGTCATACCCGACCCCGGCCTGAGGAGGGGTTTTACGCGGGTCATGAACGGCATCGTGCCCCACGTGAACGCCTTTGGCTACACCGCGGCCCTGGCGGCGTACCGCGACAGCAAAGACTGGCACCGGGCTCTCCTGGGCTACCTCAGGGGGAACCGGGATATGGTGGAGGAGGTAGTCTCCCGGGTGCCGGGCATCTCCATGACCCACGTGGAGGCCACCTACCTGGCGTGGATCGACTGCAGGGAGCTGGGCCTGGCGAACCCCGCTGCCTTTTTCGAGGAAAGCGGGGTGGGGCTCTCCAGCGGGGCCGACTTCGGGGCCCCCGGGTTCGTGCGTCTCAACTTCGGGTGCAGCCGCAGCGTCCTTGCGCAGGCCCTTGAGCGCCTGGAGAACGCAGTGCGCCGCTGCCTCACGTCATGAGAGCAGTGCTGCCTGCGCTCTCCTCAGCGCGTGGGGCTCATCGCATTACACCAGCTCGGCCTACGGATTTTCCCCTGCTTTCATCGGCGTCGGGGTCGGGGTCGGTATCGGGGTCGACCTGATAGCTTCCTTTCGACCCCGATACCGAGATCGACCCCGAATGCAGTGCGCCCAAGGCGTAAAGCGCTACTCCTTCGTGAACCCGGCAGGGACCTCGAACGCGTCCCCGGGGACGGCGTCAGTCCTGATGGACTTCACCTCGATTGAGCTCGAGAAGAACGGTGCGTTCGCGCCGGATGCGACCTTGTCCTTGGCGCTGTCAGCGGCCGCTCCTGTGACGCTGCTCAGGAGCCCGCCGAGACCGCCGAAGGGATTGATGGCAGGCCTGGATTCCTGTGCCTGCCTGGAGTCCTTTTCAGGGGTCTGATCACCCTCGACCGCCCAGCTCACGACCGTGCGGATGGGGTAGCCCTTGAGCTTGGCCATCTCCTTCTTGAACGACTTGAACTGCTTCTCCATCTCGGCCTTCGAGGCGCCGCTCATGGTGGAGAACATATCGAGGCCGAACTGCTTCATCTCCTGCCCGGAGAGCTCGAGGCCGATCTTCTTCAGGTACGCCTTGGTGAAGGCCATCTCCTCGGCCTGGAGCTTCCTGATGGAGGGCGTCTCGGGCGTGGTCCACTGGTTGGTGGTCATGGTGTTTCTGGTCCTGGCCTTGGTCTCGAGGTCCTCGAACTCCAGGACCCAGGTGATGAGGTACTCTTCGCAGGGGAAGCCGTTGATGGTCTCACTGGCCCCGGTCTTCTTCACCGAGAACTCGCTCTTCGTGACGCGCACCGCGGGCTTTTCCCTTGCCTCATCCGCCTGCTTCCTGGCCTCTTCCTTCCTGAACGGGGTGATGGGCTCTTCACGGTAGGTCTTCTTCTTCGGGTCCAGCGTCCAGATGAGGCCCTTGTCGAGGCGGGTTATGGTCCCGGTCTCGCCGCCGCCCGAGAGCCAGGACATGATGGCGCCGGTGAACTTGATGGAGGACGTCTCGGATTTCCTGTCGCCCTGGAGCCGCGACGTGACGGTCCCCTCGTAGGCCCCGCTGCCCTTGAACCCTCCGAACTTCGTGAACGACTCCACGGTCGAGTCAGCCCATGCAGGGCATGAGCCCATGAAAAACAGTACTACCGCCGCCAGTATGGTGATCTTCTTCATTCCTCCTCCTCCTTGCTGTACGAATGAGCGTGATGGTGAATGCCCTTGTGATTGCGCCTCAGGCTGCATGTGCCTGTGCAGATGGATCAGCCTACATTCCATACCATGAACCAGCTGAAGTTGGAAGAAGGATGGAAGGTTTTACGGGAGGCCGTCGAGGTAGCCGACAGGGCAGGGCCTGCAGGGAAAAAACAAAGGCCCGGGAGGAGATCCTCCCGAGCCCTGATCGGTGCGTGAAAAGGGGGAAAGCTACCGCGTCTTTTTCCTGAACCCGGCAAGGCCGAGGAGACCGCCGCCCACCAGCAGGAGGGTTGCCGGCTCCGGCACCGGTGCTGCGCCGCCGAACTCGTCGACGTGGCTGATCTTGCCGATGTTGGTGATGGACTGGATGCCGAGCTGGGTCTGGAGGTTGATGACGCCCCACTCGAAGCTCTCGTCGTTTGCGAACAGGAAGTGGGTGGGGCCATCTTTGGTGATTTTCCCGGTCTTGACCAGAAAATACTCGGGGCTTTCGGTCTTGAAGTTGATGGCATAGACGCCGTCTACATCGGCAGCGTACCAGTCCATGCTTTCGTTCTTATAGTCGAGGGTGAGGGTGGGATCGCCGATAATCTTCCTGACCCATTCGAGCTCGGTCTCGTCGCCGCTGTTGCTCAGCGCCGTGGAATCTATCAGCGTATCCAGTGCCCCCACATCGATGGTGTTCGAATCAATTGTAATGGAGAGCGACCAGGCAGGGATGCTCACCACGAGAAGCGCGAAAAGGATGACTGCGGTAGATATTGTTCTTTTCATAGCTGTGTGCTCCTTCAATAATGATGTGCTCTTTCTGATGCAATCCTCTTGCCATAACATAATTATCCCGTTTTATCAATTAGATACGTACCGAGATGAATTGCAGTGCTGTAATATGCAGAACTTGGGACTGTAAGAAAAATCGACTTCATCCAGGTCGCGAGCACTGACTTGATCCTTCAACCCATTGTTATGATAAGAAATATGTTGTCTTGTGTCATAGTAAAGGAAACCGACGGCGCCCTTTCACCCAAGGCTGCTCAGGCTGTTCGATGAAAATGTTTTCACTCGCATATGGGTAAAAAGTTGCCTTGATTTCCCTTTCTGGAACAATAACTTTGTTTTTCCGGAAGACGGAACTACAATTATCGTAGAGGCGCGCATGAAACTCCTGCTCAAATGGATCGTCATGACCATCGCCGTGCTCATCACGGCCTACCTGCTCGAACGCGGGGTCACTGTTGACAGCTTCTGGGCCGCGATCGTGACAGCCCTGGTGCTGGGGCTCATCAACGCCGTGGTGAGGCCCATCCTCCTGGTCCTCACGCTCCCGCTCACCATCGTGAGCCTGGGCCTCTTCATCTTCGTGCTCAACGCCTTCCTCGTCCTCCTGACGAGCTCCATCGTGCCGGGCTTCCACGTGCTGAGCTTCTGGTGGGCGCTCCTCTTCAGCCTGGTGCTCTCCCTCGTGAGCTTCGTGCTCAACCGGATCATCCCTGTCTAGCCCGTTCTTTCCGCTCTCCAGTCTGCTCTTTGCGGCCCGAAGTGTGATATATGGGAATGAGGGTTGTGATCCGGTCAAGGGAGGCGGCTGTATGGAGAGATCGAGGAAACGGGCATGGTGGACAGCCGGACTTCTGTCCCTGGCGCTCGTTGCGGCGGCTGCATATCTCATCGTCGAGGTGGCGCCCATCGGCACCGCCTATGCGGCGAAGAGGCTGTGCTCGGGCGTGTTCGTGTCCGGGCGGGAGCCTGCCGCGGTCCTTGCCGAGGAGCTTGAGCCCTACGGCTACGTTTCGACCCTGGTGGATTTCGAGGAAAAGACCGTCACCTGCACCATCCTGGGCATGGCGAAGCGAAAGGCGGTGTTCCGGGAAGGCCTCGGCTCGACCCTTGCCGTGGGCATAAGCCTTGACGGGCTCCTGAGGCAGACCCGAGGCCTCACTCCCACCAGGCGGGATCGGATTGACCTGCCCTGGCCTGACGGCGACCTCGTGAAGATCGGTCCGCTTCCCGTAAACATAGACGCTGTGAAACTCTCGGATGCCCTGGACCGGGCGCTCGAAGAGCCAGACCCTTCGATGCCCAGGAGGACGAGGGCTGTGGTGGTAGTCTACGGCGGCCGGATCATTGCCGAGCGGTATGCGTCCGGCTTTACGGAAAGCACGCCTCAGCTCGGCTGGTCCATGACCAAGAGCGTGACCGCACTGCTGGCTGGCGTCCTGGTCATGCAGGGCAGGCTCAACGTGGCCGCGCCTGCCGATGTGCCGGAGTGGGGCTCGCCCGGCGACCCGAGGGGGCGCATCACCCTTGACCAGCTCCTGCGCATGAGCAGCGGGCTCATGTTCGACGAGGACTACCAGGACCCTTGCTCGGACGTGGCGCGCATGCTCTTCGCCGAGGCCGATGCCGGGGGATACGCGGCATCGAAGGGCCTGATGAACGCTCCCGACACCCGGTGGAAATACTCCAGCGGCACCACAAACATCATCTCCCGCATCGTCCGCAGGGCGGCAGGAGAGTCTCTCCCGGACTTCTTCCTGTTTCCCCGGAGGGCACTCTTCGACCCCATCGGCATGACGAGCGCGGTCATGGAGCCCGACCCAACGGGCACCTTCGTGGGCTCGTCCTTCATGTACGCGACCCCGCGCGACTGGGCCCGCCTGGGCCTTCTCTGCCTGAACGACGGGGTCTGGAACGGGGTGCGGATCCTTCCCGAGGGGTGGATGAAGTACTGCACCACCCCCACGCCGGGTGCCCGCCAGGGGAAATACGGGGCCCAGTTCTGGCTCAACGCGGGAAGCCCGGGCCACCCGGAAGACCGGTGGATGCCCCGCGTGCCGCCGGACATGTGTGCCATGAGGGGGTTCGAGGGCCAGTACGTGACAATCATCCCTTCGAAGAGGCTCGTGGTGGTGCGCATGGGCCTGAGCGCGAACGAGGAGAGCTGGGACCAGGAGTCCTTCCTCGCGGACATCCTTGCCGCCCTGCCGGACTAAGTCCGGTGATGCGAAAACCCAGTTTGTCCTTCCCTGTCTTCATCGGGGTCGGGGTCGGTATCGGGGTCGAAAGGAAAATATCGGGATCGACCCCGACCCCGACCCCGACGTACAGCGCAACATCGTAAACCAGCACAACGAAGATCTTGCAGGGGAAAGAGAAAAGGCGCATACTCCTTGCCGATATGTCACACACATGAAGAAACGGAAGGAGCAGGATCGATGAGCGTGCTCGATGCCATTGGGAACACACCCCTGGTGGAGATTCGGAATATCTGGAACGCGGACAAGACCGGCGTGCGGATCATGGCCAAGCTGGAGGGCTCCAACCCGGGCGGCTCCGTGAAGGACCGGCCGGCATACTTCATGCTCAAGGAGGCCCTCAAGAGCGGGCAGCTCAAGCCGGGCACCACGATCCTCGAGCCCACCTCGGGAAACACCGGCATCGGTATGGCCATGGTGGCCGCGGCCATGGGCTTCAAGATCAAGCTGACCATGCCCACCTGCGTGAGCACCGAGAGGCAGGCCGTGCTCCAGGCCCTCGGGGCGGAGCTGGAGCTGACCCCCGGGTGCGACCGCACGGACGGCGCCATCAAGCGGGCCCACCACATCATGGACCTCAACGGCGAGCACTACTTCATGCCCAACCAGTTCGACAACCCCCAGAACTACCTGTCCCACTACCACACCACCGGGCCCGAGATCTTCAGCCAGACCGAAGGCCAGGTGGATGCCTTCGTGGCCGGCATGGGGACCACCGGGACCCTCATGGGCTGCTCCCTGTACCTCAAGGAGAAGAAGCCCTCCGTCAGGATCGTCGGCGTGGAGCCCACGCTCAACCACCGCATCCAGGGCCTGAAGAACATGCAGGAGTCCATCGTTCCCCGGATCTACGACCCTTCGAAGCTCGACCGCATCGTTTCCTGCAACGACGAGGCCGCCTTCGAGACCACCCGCGACCTGTCCATCCGCGAGGGCCTGTTCTGCGGCATCAGCTCAGGCGCGGCCATGTGGGGCGCCATGGAGGCAGCCCGCGACCTGCCCCGCGGGTCCACCGTGGTGGTCATCTTCCCGGACCGGGGCGATCGCTACCTCTCCACCGAGGTCTTCCGCTCCTTCTGCGCCATGTGCCCGCCGTGATGCCCATCCAGCTCCGCTGAGGGGTCTGCCCGCGGGGCCGGCTGCGACGCTCGGGAGCCTGTGAGGGGCGAGGCGCATCCTGTCAGCGGGGGGGTCTTCACTTCGTGATATATTCCATTATTATTAACATTGTCATGAAGTTGAGGATTCCGCATCTTGCAGACACCATCAAGATCGCCTGGATATCCTTCTGGGCGATCGTCATGAGCCTCCTGCTCTTCCTGCCGGTGACGGCCGCCGCCCTCGTGAGCCCGACCGGGAATCTCCCCTTCAGCCTTTCGAAGATCTGGGCCTACGTCATGCTCAAGGTCACGGGCGTGAAGGTCGTGATCAGGAACCGTGAGAAGATCGAGAAGGGCAGGTCCTACGTCATCATATCGAACCACCAGTCCGAATACGACATCCTCGCCATCGTCATCACCCTGGGCATCCAGTTCCGGTGGATCATCAAACAGGAGCTCAGGCGTGTGCCACTGTTCGGCTACGCCCTGTATGCCTCCCGGAACATCTTCATCGACCGCTCCGACCACTTCAGGGCGATGAAAAGCATACGGGAAGGCCTGGACCGCCTCCCGGCAGGATGCAGCGTGATCTTCTTCGCGGAGGGCACGCGGTCGAACGACGGGAGCATCGGGGAGTTCAAGAAGGGCGGCTTCATCATGGCCGTCGAGAAGGGGTTCGACATCCTCCCAGTGACCGTGAACGGTTCACGGAAGGTGCTCCCCAAGAAAAGTCTCGTGTTCAGGCCGGGGACCATCAGGGTGGTGGTGGGAGACCCCATCCCTGTAAACGGGTACACGAGAGAGAACATCCCGGATCTCGTCAAGAAGACCAGGAGCGTGGTGCTGGACAATTTCATCCCCGGCTGAGCCGTACCCCTTTGATGGTCCACTACCAGCTGTTTCAAGCTGACCCACTACCCGATGAGCCTCTGTGATATCCGGATGCGCACCCGACTGCGCAGGGCACGCACAGGATTTTCGTTGGGCTGGTGGACACAGGAGCAACCGATGGGGCGCTGTACATCGGGGTCGGTATCGGGGTCGAAAGAAAACTATCGGGATCGACCCCGATACGGGCCCTGATGAATGCGCTGGGTATGGACTTGAGGCAGCGGATGAGCTTATTATGTGAAGAAATATGGTCCCGATAGTTTTCTGAAGTAACTTTTTGAAGTAACTCTGTTGAGATGATGGAGGTCATGGACATGAAGGTTTCCGGATCGCTCGCTGTCGCCGTTCTCTGCCTGGTGTTCGCCTTTCTACCCGCGGGATGCGGAGGGGGAGGAGACGGCACGGGCCCGGCCCTGCCCTTGAGCGGCCAGGACGCGCAGGGGGAAACGGACACCTCCCGGATCATCTCCGCCTCGCTTCCCCTGTGCAAGACCGGGGTCCCCTACGAAAGCAATGCCGCAAGCCATGCGCCTGCTCAGGTGCTCGTGAAGGACGGGAACGCCTCCTACACCTTTTCCCTCGAGTCCGGAAGCCTTCCCCCCGGGCTGACCCTGAACGGAGACGGCGTGGTGTCAGGAACCACGAACGCCTCCCCGGGGAGTTATCCGTTCATCCTGCGAGGCACGAGCAGGCTCGACCCGTCGGACACCTTCACCCAGGAGATGTCCATCCTCGTGTCTTCGCCCGGGAGCGGCAGGCAGCCGTACGCTGCCATCGCGCAGGACCCCCGGGCCTTCTTCGTGCACCAGGATGCGGGAATGTGCGGGCCAGCGGCGTTCTACACCATCCTGAAGTATTTCGGCGATCACGAGCCCGGGGCAGGACCCACGAACGCGGACCTCGCCGAGACCATACCCCGGGAGGGGGTGCCCGTGGTGGACTCCTCTTCGAAGATGTATGACTATTTCGACAGCCTCGGGGAGGGCTCAGCACCCGGCACGGCCTGGACTGGCCTCGAGGATGCCGCGAACACCCTGCGCAGGGGCCGCAGAGCCCTGTACCCGTGCATACAGTCGAACGCTGACGAAACGAAAAGCGATGAAGCCGGCACTGCCCAGCGGGAGCAGATCTTCGAGGGGGACCTGGTACCCTTCCTTTTGACCGATTCCCCGGTGATCATCCACCTGAAGCGCCGATTCGCTGACCTCGGGGTGTCCGGGCACTACCTGGTGGTCATCGGATACGACCGGGCAACAGGGGAGGTCCTCTACCTCGACCCGAACGACAGCGGGTTCGATCCCCGGGAAGAAGGCTACGACCCTGATGCGCTGGACTGGTCGGAGGCGGTGAGGAGGGTGAGCCGGGACGACTTCATCAACAGCTACTGGTACCAGAAGCCGTGGTATCCGGATGCGCGCTGGGACGGGAAGTGGCTCGGGTTCACCCGGTCCCCGTGATCTCCTCCTTGAGCTCGTGCCGGATCCAGGGAGACACGGCCCATGCCAGGAGCAGGCCTGTGCTCAGAGCGGAGACGGCCCAGATCCGCATGAAGGTGGACCCCCGCGCAGACCACCAGGCAAGGAGCCTGCTGAACCCCTTGACCCCCACCACGGGGGTGAGGAGGCCGGTGAGGAAGGTGATCACCCCGAAGTATCGCATCAGATTCTTCACCCGGGAAGCCACTGCGGAAAAGTAGAGCGAGACCCCCAGGACCACCCGCAGCACCGTCGCTGCCGAGATGCCGGCAGGGCTTTCGAACTTCCTGACAAGGATGAGGAACTTCCCCGGAGACACCGCCCCCACCGCTCCCAGGGCGGCTATGAAAAGACTGATGAAGAACGCGATTATCCTCATGGCGTGCTCCCCGGCCCTGCCGGTTCTCATGCCCGGTCTCCCCGGGACGGCGGCAGGGGCCTTTATCTATAGTATTCCCCTGGTACGGCATTTTTCAAGGGCTGCTGACAGGCATCCTTGCCGGGACAGATGCCGATGTGCGCCCTTTTTCGTATAAGCCCTTCCATTCTCCGGGCATGAGCGCATTACATATATAAGGATAACCCAATTTGGAATACACAGAATGAAAGGAGAATTGATATGGTCGAACTGCCCGATCTGCCCTATGCCAAGGACGCACTCGAGCCGGTGATCAGCTCGAGGACCCTGGAGTTCCACCACGACAAGCACCACAAGGCCTATGTGGACACCACGAACAAGCTCATCTCAGGGACCGACCTCGAGAACGCCCCCCTGGTGGACATCATCAAGGCCGCCTACAAGGACGACTCGAAGCTGACCCTGTTCAACAACGCCGCCCAGGTGTGGAACCACGCTTTCTACTGGAAATGCCTGAAACCCGGGGGAGGGGGAGCGCCCGCAGGGGCGGTGGGGTCGAAGATCGCCTCCACCTGGGGAAGCGCGGAGAAGTTCTTCGAGGAGCTCAAGAACGCCGGCGTCACCCAGTTCGGGAGCGGGTGGGCCTGGCTCGCCCTGGACAAGGGGGAGCTCAAGGTCGTGAAGACCCCCAACGCCGAGAACCCCCTGGTCCTGGGGATGACGCCGCTGCTCACCATCGACGTGTGGGAGCACGCCTACTATCTCGACTACCAAAACAGGAGGGCCGACCATATCCAGGCCGTCATGGACAAGCTCATCAACTGGGACTTCGTGAATTCGTGCCTGGGCGGGTAGCGACCGCGTCCCGACAGAGGCGTTTGCCGCAGGTGGAAAGACAGGAGGAGGAGCCACGTTTCATCGTGGCCCTCCTTTCACATCACGATGTGCAGATCATGTGTTCACAGGTTCGATTCGCATCACTTTACAGTACAGCCATTTAATCTCCTCTTCGGGCGGGTCATGGATGGCGGGAATCCATCCGCTCCCCGTCTCAGCGCGTCAAGAGTCTGATCAGAAAGTCCCAGAACGAATAGGACGGGCTGTCGTCAGGGGTGTCGTCCGGATCACCGGGGTCTTCATCGATGCCCCCGCCCGGGCTCGTGCCGGCGGCGTCATGGTAGAAGCCCATCCACTCTCCGTCCCAGCGCGCCCGGTAGTAGCTTGCGGAGTTGTCCGGAGAGACGTACCACTTGTCCTTGATGAAGCTGGTCTTGGAGACCTCGCCCGAGCCCGGGCCGTTGGGGTCGGCGTAGTAGACCTTGCCGGAAGCGGTGTCGTAGCCGGTGACCACGACATAGTGGCCGGACAGGTACGAGCTGCGCCTCAGGTGGATGATGACGGGGCGGTTCTTGTCGAGATAGTTGGCCTTGATGTAGTTCAGGCGCTTTTCCCGCTCCGCCTCGGCCGTGGCCGAGTTGTATGCAGTGGTGCTGCTGTTCAGCTCGGTTTTGAAGTAGGCGGCCGTCGTGCCCTGCGCATGGAGCTTGTCCGCCGCGGCCCTGAGCTTGGTCCAGGACGTCCCTGAGGTGCTCCCGCCGTTGACCCACTTGCAGATGGCGGTGTTCTTGGTGACCTTGTACCCGTAGGCCGCCATGTCCTCGGGGTGCTCGGAGAGGTTGACCTCCTTGAACACCTGGTGGGCCCTCAAGTGATTGAACACCATGTAGAAAGAGGTCGGTCCGCACTGGGCAGAGCCCTGGCCGACTTCCTCGAAGGCCGGATCCTGATACGGCTGAACGGCGTGGGCATCGAACGCCGTCATCGTAAGCCCGATCATCATGAACGCAGCAGCAATAATCAAGCCTGTATTACCCGTTCTCCTCATGTAGAAATCTCCTCTCTGGTGCATATTTTGTGCTCTGCTGAGCGGTTCAGTGCTGCCACGCTGCCGGAGGTATGGGGTCAAGCCGGTCTTCGGACCGGCTTGGACAGAAGAAGGAATCCCTGCAGGTTTTCGGGACCGATGCCCCATCAGGGTAAAAGCTGCCGGCGTTGTTTCCATGGTGTCATGCATAAGGTGTCCTTGGCGCTGTTTGGGCTCTGCCAGAGCAATGAGCGTACCAGCAGGACTTCAGTCCGGCAGTCCGGATGGAAAAGGGAATCGAACGGGGGGGTTGCAGGGGTCAGGTCTGAGCCGTTCCCGCCTCCGGCCTTGGGGAAAGGCTCATGCGCCTGCAGGAAATGTAACAGGCGGGCAAGTTCTGTAACAGGGAGGCAGGGAGGTCCCTCGGACCGGGCACGCGTGCGGTTATTGAGGATTGACTCCTGCGGGTGAACGTGCAGTATGTCATGCATGGATTGCGATGCATTGAAGATATTCCACGGGGGCACCGTGCTGACCCTCGACCCACGGCTTCCCCTGGTGGAAGCCGTGGCGGTGAAGGGGGGGACCATTGCCGCGGCAGGCAGCCTGGCGGCCTGCAGGCAGGCCCTTGACAGCCCGTACGAGGCCGTCGATCTCAAGGGGGGGACCCTGGTGCCCGGGTTCTGCGACACCCACATGCATCCCATCCCCACCATCTATTACACCATGAGCTGTAATCTCTCCGGGGTGAGGGACCTGGGCGAGCTCCTGGACCGGCTCACGGGGGCGTCCCACGGGAAAGGGCCGGAGAGCTGGATCGTTGGGCTGAATTTCGACGAGCAGGCCATGGCCAGCCCCAGGCTCCCGGACCGCTACGACCTCGACCGGGTGTCAGGGGAAAGGCCGGTGATCGTGATCAGGCACGACGGCCACAGCGTCATCGCCAACAGCGCAGCCATGAACCGGGCCGGGATAACGCCCGAGACCCCCACCCCGAGAGGAGGGGCCATCGACCGGGACGGACATGGAGCGCCCCTGGGCATCTTCCGGGAGCACGCCATTTCCCTCATCCTCGACCACCTGTCCCTGCCGACCCTCGACGAGCTCCTGAAGGCAGGGAAAAACACCTTCGACGCCATGCTCGGCCAGGGCATCACGTCGCTCGGTCTCATCCTCGAGTCGGACACGAACGGGACCATAGGCGCGTTCGACATCCCTGCCATGGAGCTGCTGAGGCCCGTGATCAGGCAGTCGCTGTGCTCCTTCATCATCACCGGGGACATCTCTGCGCTAGAGAGGGCAGGCGCCTCCCTGTGCCGCGACCCGCGGGACCGCATAGCCGGCCTCAAGATCATCGCGGACGGCACCTTCGGCTCGTGCACCGCGGCCATGGACGAGCCCTTCTCGGACAGGCCCGGCGAGACGGGGTTCATGCTCCTGGGGGATGACGCGCTCTACCGCCTCATGACAGAGGCCCACACCGCGGGCTGGCAGATCGCGGTCCACGCCATCGGCGACCGCGCCAACAGGACCTGTCTCAAGCTCTTCGAGCGGCTCCTCAGGGAGCACCCGCGCCCCGACCACCGACACCGCATCGAGCACGCGTCCATCATGGACGCACCAATGCTGCGTGCAGCCAGGGAGCTGGGCCTGGTCCTGTCCGTGCAGCCCATGTTCATCCACTCGGACATGCCCTATCTGGCCAGGCGCATCGGCCACGAGCGCATGGCCGACACCTATCCCTTCAGGTCCATGCTGGATGCGGGCATACCGCTCGCCGCCTCCTCGGACTCGCCGGTCGAGACCTCGAGCGTCCTGGCGGCCATCGAGTGCGCGGTCACCCGGGAGGGCTACGTGCCTTCCCAGGCCATCACCCCCCTCGAGGCCATCGGGATGTACACCCTGGGCGCCGCCTATGCCCAGTTCGAAGAGCACATCAAGGGCAGCATCACCCCGGGCAAGCGCGCCGACCTGGTGCTCCTCGGAGACAACCCGCTGACGGCACGGCCTGAAGACATCCACGCCATCCCGGTGCTGAAGACCTTCATCGCCGGAGATCTCGTGTATTCCCGCTGAGTTCACGCAGACGGCCCACGTCGCGGGACCGTCCGGCACGGCATGCCGGTAAAAAAACCTGAGTCGTCTCCCTTGTACGGCAGTCCTTGACCGCTATACATAAGGGAATACTTCGGAGAGGAGGTCGCCATGAAGGCTTCCGAAAAAGAGCTCCAATCCCTCATAAAGACCTTGTCGGACGACTACACGCTGGAAAACATTCAGTATCACCTGTTCGTGATCGAGAAGATCCAGCGCGGGATCGAGAAGGCCGAGGAGATGGGCATCATACCTGAGGAAGTGGGGACGGCGAGCCTCAAGCAGTGGATCAGGAGCTATTTCAGCCTGCTTCGCCAGTAAGGCCCTGCATCGCCAATCTCATTGCAGAAATTCATCGCATTTTCATTGACATGGCCCGTCCGAGGGGGTACTGAGCGGGAAAATCCTCGTGAAAGGGGCTGCATCGTGAAGAGGCTGGCGACAGGATCCATCAACGAGCATCTCGCAGTGGGGGGAAACGTGGCCTACCCGGGCTATGTTATCAAGGGGGGCAGCAGGAACCTCATGATCGAGGCCGGCCTCAACCTCCTGGGCCCGCTGTACCTGCAGTCCCTCGGGGAGATCCTGGGGAGCCCGGAGAGGCTCGACTATCTCTTCGTCACCCATTCCCACTACGATCATCTGGGGGCCGTGCCCTTTCTCAAGCGCGCCATCCCCGGTCTCGCGCTCGGGGCGCACGAGCGGGTGGCAGGGCTCATGCGCAAGGAATCGGTCCTGGGCCTCATGAACCGGTTAAGCGAGGTGCAGCGGCCCCTGTTCGGCGACATCGCAGGGGATGAGGACCTCGCCATCGGGCCGGTCGAGTTCGGGCTGAACCTGCGCGACGGGGACGTCATCGACCTGGGCGGGCTCACGTGCAGGGTGTACGAGGTCCCCGGGCACACGAAGGACTCCCTGGCGTTCTACATCCCGGAGCTGGGCACCCTGTTCTCCGGTGAGGCGGCCGGTGTCCCCCAGGGGCCCGAGGGGATGGAGCCCCAGGTGTGCTTCCTCACCTCCTATGACGACTACCTGGCCTCCCTCGAAAAGATCATCGCCATCGCTCCGAAGGTCCTGTGCACAGGCCATGGCTGGATTCTCACGGACGAGGACGCCAACGCCTTCCTCAGGGACTCGCTCGAAGCCACGTCAGCGTACCGGGCCCTCATCGAGCGCCACCTGCAGGAGGCGGACGGGGATACGGAACTGGCGATAGAGACCATTGCCCGCGCGGAGTACGACGAGAAGGGCACCATCTATCAGGAGCGCAACGCCTATATCACGAACCTCACCGCCCAGGTGCGGCACATCGCCTCCCTTGGGGGCTGAGTCGCCGAGCAGCAGGCCGGCTCAGTACCGGAACAGGGCCGCTGCCTTGTCCCCACCGGGCACGCGCTCCGGCTCCACCGCGTACACGCTGCCCCTGTTCTGCAGCGTCCACACCGCTGCGGCATCCAGCAGGTCCACCACCCCGGTGGCCGGCCCTGAAAGGACCTCCACCCTCAGGGTCCCGGGTTCGAACCAGCCCCACTGCTGCACCCCGAGGGCCACGAAGAGGGTATCGACCCTGCCCGTGTGTGCCGCCACCACGATCTCGCCCAGGTCAGAGGACGCGAGCCTGCTCTTGATCCTCGAGAGCCACCGGAACCTCATCCGGGCATCTTCCTGCGCCTTGTTGAAACGCGGCCGCAGGATGTCCAGGGCCCTGGCATGGATCTCGGTGTCGGTCATGGATTCGGGGTTCCTGGGTATGCCCTGCTCCACGAGGTAGGGGTACAGGTTCGCCTCTTCGTACATGGGGAGGAGGAACTGCTCCCCGGCGAGCACCAGGGGGGCGTTCTCCTCGCGGAGGGCCTCGTGCACGCCGTCGCTGAGCCTCTGGAAGAACTGCATGATCTCCGGCTTCTTGTAGTCCGTGCCGATGCCCTGGCCGTGGATGCCCGAAGGGGCTTTCCCGATGAACCCTGGCGGGCTCGGGTGGACGCCCGGCTCGTCGATGCGCAGGGCCTGGGCCATGCTGGTGGGCGTGCCCTTCAGGTCGACCTCCCGGAAGCCGAACCGGGTGGCGTAGAGGAGGCGCACCCCCTTCTGGCCGAGGACCAGCACGAAGAAGTGGCCGTCAGGGCCGAACAGCTGAAGGAGCGGTTTTATCTGGAAATGCCCGGAGACGACGACCTCCTCGCTGAAGCGGATGGGCAGGCACCAGGACCGCATGCCTTCCCGGGAGAGGAACAGGGCCAGCCCCTCGTCCTGATACTGCCAGAACAGGGAGTCGTCCAGGAGGCCCTCGGCGGGCCTGAGGAGCTCCCTGAACCCGGCGGCCCGCAGACCGCTCGCGGGCTGCTGCTCCCATGCCTTCTTGATGAGGTTCTTCAGGCGGATGGGCCCCTGGCTCGTCAGGTCCACGGTCCGCTCGGTGGGCATGTATATGGAGATGAGCACGCTGTCCTGCGCCAGGATCAGCTCCTGCAGATCGGCTTTCGTCAGTCTGTCCATGGGTTCACCCCCCTCGGACACGATTCGGCAGGCACGTCTTCACGCCATGGGCATCGACACGGGGCTGCCTATGTAGATAATAGGCACCATGGGGCGCAGAATCATGCGGGGGCCCGGCAGGGGAGCCCCGGCACGCTGAGGGGAAGGGCAGGCGGCTGGGCTTCAGCCTTTCCTGCGCGTCTTCAGGTACTGCTCGACCCGGTGGAGGCCCTCTTCGATCTTGTCCACGTCCAGGGCGTAGGAGAAGCGCACGCGGTCCGGGGCGCCGAACCACGCGCCCAAGTAGGTGATGATCTTGTGCTCGTGGAACATGTCCCAGACGAAGTCCTCGGGGTCTTCTATCCTGGGCAGCACGTAGAACGCGCCTTCGGGCTTCCACAGGTCGAGCCCGATGTCCACCATACCCTTGTAGATGAGGTCGCGCCTGGCCTCCCAGATCCTGATCTGCTCGTCGATGTAGGTCTTGGGGACCCGGGTGGCCGCGTAGGCCATCTCCTGGGCAATGATGCTCGTGTTCATGGAGGTGTGGGACTTCATCTCGATGACGGTCTTCACGAGCTCGGTGTCCAGGGACCACAGGTACCCGACCCTCAGGCCCGTCATGGCGAAGGTCTTCGAGAACGAGTTGATGGTGACCACGTGGGGGCCTTTGATGAGGTAGTTTTCCCGCACGTAGATGAGGTCCTTGTAGACCTCGTCGGACAGGATGTAGACACCGAGCTCTTCGGTCGCCTTCTCGATGGCCTGCAGGGTCTCGATGGCCTCGACCCTGCCGGTGGGGTTCGAAGGCGAGTTGATGAGCACCACCTTGCAGTCTCTTACCTTCTCGAGGAAGTCCTCGGGCACGATCCTGCCGTCCTTGAGGTCGGTGAACACGGGCTCGAACCCGGCATAGCGCACCAGGGGAAGGTAGGAGTAGTAGTAGGGGCGGCAGAGCAGGCACTTGGGCCTCTGCACGCCCTTGCCCCTCTGGATCCAGGCGATGGAGCGCAGGGCGAGATCGAGGGCTTCGGAGGCGCCGTTGGTGATCACGAAGCTCTCGGCCGTGGACCGGGGGTACTGCTTGGCGAGGGCGTCCCGCAGGTTTTCCTGCCCCTGGATGAGCCCGTACTTGAACCCGGTGTAGTCGGGCAGGATCTGGTACACTTCCTTTGGCGGGGGCAGGTCGGGCTGGCCCGACCCGAAGGAGATCATGCCGTCTCCCCGCACGCCGATGAACATAGCCGCTGTCAGATCTTTTCTGCCGCTCACTGAGGCCACCCATCCCATTGAAATGACATTCCCCAGCTATATTTCATGTTCGGGCCGGGAATTCAAGCGCTTTCATACAGTGCAGGGCAGGGGCGTTCACCATTTCTTTACCTTTTGCCTCCTTTTCTTTTCCCCATCAATCCTGTACATAAGGGATCATTGATATGCAGTGCGCACTGAAGGAGGTTTGCATGGACAATCCCGCCAGCGGTCTGGACATACTCTTCAACCCCAGGAGCGTCGCCGTCATCGGCGCCTCGAACAACTGGAACAAGTGGGGCTACTCGACCTTCGTGAACCTGACGGGCTCCTTTGCGGGGCCGGTCTATCCGGTGAACCGCCGCGAGGAAGCGGTGCTCGGGTGCCGGGCGTACCGGAGCGTGCTCGACATCGAAGGCGACGTCGACCTCGCCGTGTTCGTGATCCCGGCGCCTGCAGTGCCCGACGCCATGCGCGACTGCGTCCGCAAGGGGGTCAGGACAGGCGTCATCATCTCGGCCGGATTCCGGGAGACCGGGCCCGAGGGCCGTGCCCTGGAGAACGAGGTCCTGCGCATCGCCCGGGAGGGGGGCTTGAGGTTCGTGGGGCCGAACTGCATGGGCCTGTGGAGCGCGCCCGCGAGGCTGAGGGCCTACATGTTCGCCCTGCCTTCGATGGACGGGCCTGCCGCCTTCGTGACCCAGGGCGGGAACGTTGGCGGCTCCATCATGACCTCGGCCTACGAGCGGGGCCTGGGCTTCAGGCGCTACGTGAGCTGCGGCCCTGCGGCAGACATCCAGCTTGAGGACTACCTGGCGCACTTCGGCCAGGACGACGAGGTCAAGGTGGTCCTTGCCTACATCGAGGGCCTGAGCGACGGCAAGCGTTTCCTCGACACAGTATCGCAGGTGTGCCTGAAAAAACCGGTCATCGTCTACAAGCCCGGCCGCTCCGAGGCGGTCGCCAAGGCCATCCTCTCCCATTCGGGCTCCCTGGCGGGCAGCGACGAGATCTTCGACAAGGCCATGAGGAAGGCGGGCGTCACCCGCGTCCACTCCCCCGAAGAGCTCCTCGACACGGCCATCGGGTTCCTCACCCAGCCCCTTCCCAAGGGGCGGAACGTGGGCATCGTCACCGGCGGCGGCTCCTTCGGGGTCATCTGCGCGGAGGACTGCGCAGCGGCCGGGCTCGAGGTGCCGGAGCTCCCCGAACCGTCCATCGAGGCCCTGAGCGCCATCTTCCCGCCGAGGTGGAGCCGAGGCAACCCGGTGGACCCGGCAGGGGACCGGAACTTCATCGCCTACTACCTCGCACCCAAGATCATCCTCGAGCTCGACGGGATCGACGCGCTCATCTTCATGGGGTTCGGGAGCCTGGCGGGGATATCCCGCATGCTGCGCTCCGGCGGACAGAAGGTCTTTGTCCACCACATCCCGGAGATGCTCTCGGGCATCGAGGGGAGCACCGAGCTCATCGGGGAGGTGGCCGACGCGCTCCTGGCCGGGGACAGCGGGCGTGTCCGGGGGCTCGTGGATCCCTGGCTCCCCTTCGTGGCCCTCCTGTTCGGCTCGGACGTAAAGACCGTGGACGCCTTCATGGACATCCTCCTGAGCAGTCCCGTCCTCCGCAGGGCCCTGGCCAAGACCGTCAGCGCCTTCTCCCTCGTCGCCCGCCAGGGCGAGGCGGGGCTGGAGAAGATCCTGGAGCTCCTGGATGACATGATCGCCCTGCTCATGGCCCACTACCTCCTCACCTACCGGAAGCCCATCCTGTCCACGAGCTTCTCTGAGATGCCCCAGCCCATCAAGGGCGCGTCCCACCCCTACACCACCTCGGCCAAGGCGGTGAGCGTGCTCTCGAAGCTGGTGGACTACCGGGAGCACCTGGAGCGGGCGGGTGCGTTCAGGCACGAGCTGCAGCTCTGCACGCTCCTGAACAGGGTGGAGGAAGGTCGCGGGGCCGAAGGAGACGTGCCCGCATACGCCCGGCACCAGGGGTGACCGCTCAAGCGGTGCCTGTTGCGGGCATGACAAGGCCTCCTGGTCGGGGCCCGCGGACTCCTTCAGGTGCAGCCCAGTCGAAGGCCGTCCAGAGGGGAGGGTTTTCCCGAGCGGTCAGAACCTCAGGGAATACCCTATGAACAGCCTCCTGCCGTCATAGCCAGCCACGGGCCCGCCCGAGCCGTCCTCGCCGGTCCCCAGGAACGCGTCGTTGATGAAGGAGGTGATGAAGTACCCCTGGGCCATGCCCGCGAGCACGTCGGTGGGGTAGTGTGCCCCCGCCTCGACCCGGGCCCAGGCAGTCGCTGCCGCGAGGGCGTACATGCCGACATCGAGGGCTGTCTTTGCCCCCTGCGGGATGTTCATGGCATCGACGTTCCGGGAGGCAAGGTTGGTGAAGGCCGCGACGTTGGCCGCATGGCCGGACGGGAAGCTCTTGTGGTTGTCTCCGTTGGGCCGTTCCCTGCCCGTTGCCGCCTTTATCCCGTCCACGACCTCCCTGTTCAGCGCAAATGCAGCGTGCTGCACCAGGGCGCCCTTGAGCTTCGAGACGGCCCAGTCCACGGGCTCGTCCCCGCTGGGCGCCAGGAGCATGCTCAGGTACATGGCATACGAGGATACGGAACGGAAATCGTCGCTCATCCTGCCGGCCCGCTCCATGGAGCCGAACACGGGCGTGTGCTCCATGGCCCAGTCCGAGATCCTCTCGTCCGCGTTCCCGATGCTCAGCAGGAGCGCTGCCGCGGCCGGGACGTAAAATCTGGGAGAGGTCACCGCGTTGTAGGCGGATTCGCCGATCTTCGACCATCCCGGCACGAGCGTCGCGTCCTCGCCCCAGCGCCTGCTGTTGCCCATGGTGCCGCACCCCGTCAGGAACAGGAAAAGGGCGAGAAGGATCATGGCCGTATGCTTCCGGCACTGCGGACAGGTTCTCGGGAAATACATGGATCGAACCTCCCGTGTGAATTCCCTTCCCCGGCGGTGAGCCGGCGAAGGGGTTCGACAGCAATATAAAACCGATGCCAGGCGCCTTGGGATCTTCGTATTCATACGGCTGGACAGGGTATAACAGGGGGCTTATGGTGCTGCGGTCCATGGGCTGCGAAATCTCGGCCAGAAAGGGGAGATGCCCGCAGCCTTCCTGCTTGCCGGGAGCGAAGGCTGCGTGTGCGGGGATGCACGGGCGTCCATTTCATGCAGTTGAAGTCCGCGCCCCAGGCCCGGGGCCCTGCGAGCACGGCCATGAGGGTCATGCAACAGGCCCGTGTGCCATGTGCTCGAGGCGCCTGATCCTCTCGTCCAGGGGAGGGTGGGTGGAGAACAGGGTGGACAGAGACCTCCCCTTGAGGGGGTTCACGATGAACAGGTGTGCGGTCACGGGGTTCACGCTCGCGGGGGCCTGGCATGTGGCGGACTCGAGCTTCCGGAGGGCGTCGGCAAGGGCCAGCGGGTCGCCCGACATGTCCGCCCCGCTCTCGTCCGCCTGGTACTCCCGCGACCGGGAGATGGCCATCTGCACGATCATGGCGGCAATGGGCGCAAGGAAGGCCACCAGGAGCGTGCCCAGGATCCCTGCCCGGTTGCCTCCCCTCCGGCCGCCCACTCCGAAGATGGCTGCGAACCGGGCCATCCTGGCGAGGAGGAAGATGGCCCCTGCCACCGTTGCGGCGATGCTCGAGATGAGCACGTCCCGATTCTGCACGTGGGAGAGCTCATGGGCGATGACCCCCTTGAGCTCCCGCTCGTCCATGATATCGAGGATGCCCTGGGTGACCGCCACCGCCGCGTGGTGAGGGTTGCGTCCCGTGGCAAAGGCGTTGGGCATCGGCAGGTCCATCAGGTAGATCTTCGGCATGGGAAGGCCCTGGGCCGCGGTGAGCGCCCTGACCATGGAATGCAGCTCAGGCCTCTGGTCTTCCCTGATCTCGCGAGCCCGGTACATGGCGAGCACGATACGGTCCGAGAACCAGTACGACACGAAGTTCATGACCCCGGCGAAGATCAGGGCGACAATCATCCCCTGCCTGCCCCCGATGAGGTTGCCGATGAAGATCAGGAGCAGGGTCAGCGACACCAGCAGGATGAAGGTCTTCATGGTATTCATGCGTCCCCCCAGGCCCGATCCCAATAAAAAAGCCTCACTCTCACGCCGCCCGAAAGGGCGTCGGTACATAAAGGACATGTACGGATACGGTTCAGGATCTCAAGAGAGCGGTCCCCGGGGGACCGGAAGGCGGCAACCCGGGGGCCGGGGGTGCATCCGTGGTCTGGTGTGTCATCATCTGAATACATATCGGGACAGCATGCCATGGCGTCATGGGGGAAACGGCTCTCCCGGAGGGAAGGAGAACAGAGATGGAACGCACAGAGCGGGATTGCCCGAGCCCCGGGAAGGACACCTGGGTGTCCTCCGAGCTCACCTGTGTCACCTGCGCGGAGCACGGGTCATTCCATGCCTTCATATACGACATCAATCCAAACAGCGTCTGCCTGGTGACCGACCACGAGCTCAGGCCCGAGGACGTGGTCACCGTCCGCACCGAGGGGGGAGACGAGACCGGGGTCCGGTTCGAAGGGGCCACCGGGGTCGTGCAGTGGTCGAGGGAGGTGGAGCGCGGGAAACGCTCTCTCTACCTGGCAGGGGTGAGGATGCCGGGCTCGAGGAAAGGGGAGGAGGAGGCCTGCCGGATGTGCGGCATTTCCACGGACGCCCGGGAGGTCGTCTTCGGCCACGGCGTGGTCTGGCTCTGCCCCGAGTGCCATGAGCACCTGAAGGAGCAGCCCGAGCTGCTCGACCAGATCACGGACAGGTTCCTCATCGGGAACCCACTATAATGAACGCCCTATGAAGGCACTTCCATCGGGGTCGGGGTCGAAAGGAATTCAGTATCGGAATCGAAAGGAATATTGATCGACCCCGATACCGACCCCGACCCCGATGAAGGCGGGGAAAAACCGTAGGCCAGGTGAGTTGATCAGATCTTCCTGCCCGGAAGGCTCAGGGACGCGGAGATCCCGCCGTCCACGGGCAGGGCCTGGCCCGTGATGTAGCTCGCCTCGTCGCTGGCCAGGAAGAGGATGGCCCACGCCACCTCTTCGGGGTGAGCGGCCCGCCTGAGCTCGCTGTACTTGCCTACCTGGTCGCTCTTGCCCGTCTGGCGGGCCCAGTCGAAGAAGGGCTGCATCATGCCGGTCTCGATGAGGCCGGGGCAGACCGCGTTGATGCGCACGCCGAAGCTCCCCACCTCGCAGGCGGAGGTCTGAGTGAAGTTGATGAGCGCCGCCTTGCAGGCGCTGTAGGCGTTGCCCCCCGCGCCGGAGCGGATGCCGGCCACCGAGGCGATGTTGACGATGGAGCCCGTGCGCCGCTCCTTCATGTGGCCGATGACATGCTTCACGGCATAGACAGGGCCCATGAGGTTGACCTCGAACACCCGGTGCCACTCCTCGGAGGTCTGGCCCTCGAGGGGGTCCAGCGTGCCGGCGATCCCGGCGTTGTTCACGAGGATATCGACGGCCCCGTAAGCCTCGAGCCCGAGACCGACGAGACCCTTGACCTGCTCCTCGGACGACACGTCCACGAGGGACGACACCACCCGGCCGCCCGCGGCCCTGACCTCGTCGCATACCTGCGCGAGGCTTTCCTCCTGCACATCGGCGAGTACGAGGCGCGCGTCTTCCCGGGCGAAGAGCAGGGCGCAGGCCCTGCCGATGCCGCTGGCCGCACCGGTGATGATCGCGCTCTTCCCATCCAGACGTCCGGACATGAATACCTCCTCATAGAGAGTTATTATCAATCATTCATACATTAATCATTGAACCATGGCGCCGTTCAAGTGGAATCCCGTCCCATGGGTCAGGCGGCCTCATCCCTGCCACTGGTAGATCTCCAGCGGTATGGCGTCGTCGGGCCCGAACTCGATCCCCTCGGCCTCGAGGAGCTTGCGCTGGAGCAGGCCCCCGAACTGGGGGTGAAGGCTGATGCGGCCCCGGGCGTTGATGATACGGTGCCAGGGCACGTCCGTGCCCTCGATGAGGGTGTGGAGCGCATACCCCACCTGCCGGGCATGACCCGGGATGCCGGCCATGACCGCGATCTGGCCGTAGGTGGCGACCCGTCCCCTGGGGATGGCCCGCACGGCGTCGAAGATGTTCTTGTAGGTGATTCCTGCCATGAACTCACTCCTGAGATGCGGGCAGCAGATGTGCCCTGTAGTCACCTGGACCGGTTGTGTTATTGTTGAACGACGCCATGGGCTCACTCCTGAGATGCTGGCAGGAAATGTGCCCGGTGGTCAATAAAACTTTCGGCGGCGTAGATGATCAGGGCCAGCCACACGATGCCGAACCCGACGAGCTTCGTGAGATCGAACGGCTCACGGTATACGAGCACGCCGATGAGGAACTGGAGCGTGGGCGCGATATACTGGAGAATGCCGACCAGCGAGAGCGGGATGCGCCTGGCCGCAGACGAGAACAGGAGCAGGGGCACCATGGTGACGAGCCCGGTCCCGGCGAGGAGCGCGCACGTCATGGGACCGGCGCCCGGAAACGCGCCGCTGCCGTTCACATCGGCATATGCGAGGAACGCCACCGCGGGCAGGAGCAGGGTTCCGGTCTCCAGGGTGAGGCCTTCGAGTGATCCCAGGGGCGCGGTCTTCTTCACCAGGCCGTAGAGGCTGAAGGTCACGGCCAGGGAGAGCGCGATCCAGGGCAGGGCCCCGTAGGCAAGGGTCAGGTACAGCACGCCCGAGGCCGCCAGGGCGATGGAGAGGGTCTGCCACGGCCTGAGGCGCTCTCGGAAGAAGACCACGCCCAGGAGCACGCTCAGGAGGGGGTTGATGAAGTACCCCAGGCTGGTCTCCACGATGAAGCCCGCTCCCACGGCCCAGATGTAGATGAGCCAGTTCACCCCGATGAGGAGGGCCGCGGCCGTGTAGGTCCCGAGCACCCGCCGGTCGCCTGCGCTGCGCTTGAGGTCGCCGAACCTGGCCGTGGCGAGGATGACGGCCAGCAGCGTGAGGAACGACCAGAGGATGCGGTGGGAGAGCACCTCCACTGCAGGCACCTCCCGGAGCCACTTCCAGTACACCGGAAGCAGTCCCCACAGGGCGTATGCAACGGCAGCGCTGACGATCCCCCTCTTCACGTGTTCCCTCCTGTCCGCCTCACCCGGGCTATCTGCCCAGCCTGATCATGCCTTCTTCCATGGTTTTCCCATCTCCGGCACAGGCGATGTCAAAGAGGCCCGCCGTGACCTTGGGGATCTCGCGGACGAACGCCCCCGGCACTTCCGGGATCCGGTCAGAAAACATGCTCATACTGCCTCCTTCGAGATGATACCCGCGTACGGGGCCTCATGCTCGATGATGCGGAACACCGCGTCCTCGAGAGCCTCCACGACTACGAGGCCAGGGCCCCGGGCTGACCATAACGAGGCCTGCGCCAGGATGTGGTCCGCAGGATCGTTTTCCTGGGTTACCCATATCACACCCTCGAGGCAGAGCACAGTGCATCCCTGCGGCACGTGTGGAAGACCGAGCGCCTGCCCCCTCCTCAACAACCTTGCTTTCATGCCCGAGTATCCCTTCATGCGAGTCCTCCGCCGGTCATGCTTTTCCCCTTCATGAAGGCAGGATAGAGGTTTTCGCTCAGGGAAAACAGATGCAGCGCCCGGGAATTGTATCGATAGCAATTTGAGTTTATAGTGAGCTGTACCGGTCGAGAACGACCCCAACTGTATCTACCGCACGGGAAACGTCTCGCATATGATGAGGACACTGGAGGATGTTATGGAAGTTCTCAGGAGAGGGCACCTGTACGAGGACGTGGCGGACAGCATCTGCCACATGGTCCGGTGCGGCACCTACCGCGCAGGGGACCGGATACCGTCCATCCGGGCCCTGAGCAGCCAGATGGGGGTGAGCATCACCACGGCCATGGAGGCCTACCGCCTCCTGGAGGATCGGGGTATCGTGGAGGCGCGGCCCCAGTCCGGGTACTACGTCCGCTCCCTCCTGGCGAACACCATCTCCATGCCCCCGGTCTCGAAGGCGGACATGAGCCCGGTAACCTGCTGCGTGGAAAAGATCGTGGGCAAGGTGTTCAAGGACTGTCTGGGTCCGGTGGAGGTCCAGCTCGGGACCAACATCCCCAACATCGACCTCCTCCCGGTGGACAGGCTGAACAGGTGCCTGGCCTCGGCCGCGCGCTCGCTGGGTGCGCAGAGCGTGTCGTACTGCTTCCCGGGCGACGAGAGGCTCCGTACCCAGATCGCCAAGCGTGCTGCGACCGCGGGGTGCACCCTCTCGCCCGAGGACGTGCTCATCACCTCGGGCTGCCAGGAGGCCGTGTACGTCGCGCTCAAGTCCGTGTGCAGGCCCGGCGACACGGTGGTCATCGAGTCGCCCATGTTCTTCAACCACCTCCAGATCATGCAGGGACTGGGGCTCAAGGTGGTGGAGGTCCCCTCGAGCCCGGAGACGGGCATCAGCCTGGACGCCCTGAGGTACGTGCTCGAGGACACGGAGGTGAAGGCCTGCCTGCTCATCCCGAACTTCAGCAATCCCCTGGGGTGCTGCATCCCGGACAGCCACAAGGCAGAGCTCGCGCAGCTCCTGGCACGGCACGGCGTGCCCCTCATCGAAGACGACGTGTACGGGGACTTGAGCTTCACGAACCAGCGCCCCCGGGTGGTGAAGGCCTACGACGACACGGGCATGGTGATCCTGTGCTCGTCCTTCTCGAAGACCCTGGCGCCGGGGTACCGGGTGGGGTGGATCGCACCGGGGCGGTTCAAGGCCGACATCGAGCACCAGAAGATCCTCAGCAACATCGCCACGGCCACGCCCCCCCAGCTCGCGGTTGCCGAGTTCCTGGCGGGCGGCGGCTACGACCACCTCATGAGGAAGGTCCGCAGGGCGTATGCCCGCCACGTCTCCCTCATGACCGACGCCGTGGTGCGGCATTTCCCCAAGGGCACGAACGTGAGCAGGCCTGCCGGGGGTTTCTTCCTCTGGGTGGAGCTGCCCGGAAGCATCGACTCGCTCCTCCTGTACGAGCAGGCCAGGGCCCGCGGGATCAGCGTGGCCCCCGGCCCCATCTTCACGGTGCGCGACAAGTACCGCAACTACATCCGCTTAAGCGCGGCGAACTGGGACAAGGGGGTCGAGGACGCGGTCAGGACCCTGGGCAGCCTGGCCGGGATGCAGGGTTAGGGCTGCCGGGCAGGCCAGCCCCTCAGGAGATGGGAAAGACGGCGAAGATGAAGGCGCTCCACACCGAGTGGCAGACGATGAGCGTGTCGAGCCGGCCGTATCTCAGGTAGAGGAGCCCCCAGAACGCGCCTGCCACGGCCGCTGCGCCGACGAGCATGAAGTTGAGCGAGCAGAGGTGGATGCCGGTGTAGATCGTGGTGGCGACAGCAAAGCCCTGCCACCTCCCGAATCGTTCCATGAGCCCCTTCTGAAGGTAACCACGCCAGAAGATCTCCTCGCAGGGGCCGGTGACGAAGAGCAGGAGGAGAAAGATCACCCACGTCGAAAACCCCTGGCCCTTGCCGTAGATGGCCCCCACCTGGTCCGGGGCGAAGGGGAAGACGAGGGAGGAGACGAAGTGCCCGGTCCAGAACACGAGCCAGAGCAGGGCAGCCAGCAGGATGCCCTCGGCGACGGCCCGGGGGTCGAACCTCAGGGTGTTTTCCTTCAAGGCGCCCGCACGCACGGCGATGACCCCGAGGATAGACGCGGAGAGGGTGATCTTGATCCAGAAGTTCAGCACCTCCATGGAGAAGGAGAAAAACCAGAGCACAAAGGCCAGGGCAACCGCAGGCCAGACGATCCCGGGCCGGTAGGTCATCCCACGAACCCCTGGATCACGAGGCCCGTCACGAGGAGGATGCCGAAGGCCGTGTCGAGCTGGGCGGTCCTGGCGTCGGCATCGGAGGGGATCTGCCTTTCCATCTGGCGCAGGAGCTTGACGGCCACGGGCAGGGACAGGAAGACGAGCAGCCCCCACATGGTGAGCACGCCCGAAAGAGCGATGGCCAGGGTGGTCGCGTAGGCCAGGCACACGAGCGCCAGGTAGGCGTGGATGCCTGCCTTGGGTCCGAGCATCATGGCGATGGTTTTGATATGCTGCTTTCGGTCGTGCTCGATGTCACGGATGTTGTTGGCGAAGAGGACCAGGGCCACGAGGGTGCCGAAGGGGATCGACACGAGGAAGGCATCGAAGCTCAGCGCCCGGCGCTGCACGTAGTAGGCTCCCTCCACCATGAGGGGGCCCCACATGAGGAACACCGAGAGCTCGCCGAGCGCGACGTACTTGTACTTCATGGGCGGCGCGGTGTAGCCCAGCCCCGCGATCACGCCGATGACGCCGATGAAGAGCACCGTGGGCCCGCTCACCCAGGTGAGGTAGAGCCCGATGGCCGCGGCGAGGGCAAAGGACGCAAGGCCGGCCGTAAGGACCTGGCGCGCGGGGATGAGGCCCTGAACGATCACGTGGGGACGGTATTTCGCTGTTTCCGCTTCCTCGCTGTCCACGCCGAACCTGGTGTCGTAGTAGTCGTTCACGAGGTTCGTGCCCGCGTGCATGAGCACCGCGCCGAAGGCGGTGAGGAGGTAGAGGGGCCAGGAGAAGCCGCCGTCTATGGCGGCCAGCGCGCTGCCCACGCTCACCGAGATGAGGGTCATGGTGAAAGACCACGGCCGCGTCGAAAGAAACCAGTTCTTCAAGAGTCCCATCGCCACCTGCCCCTTCAGCACGCCGGAAGGCCGCTGATTTCCTTGGAATTGACTCCTGATAATGGAAGACCGTGCGGGCTGTCAACACCCTGGTTGTGACGGAAACAATATGCTTTAAAATCAATACTCAAGAAAAAAGGGTTCTTTTCCGAAATAGATACCTATGGGAAACGATGCCCGGAAACCAGGAAAGCGGTCATGAAGTGGAACATCCTGATCGTTGACGATTCGAACGTGGTCAAGGCAGTGCTCATGAAGGCCCTGTCCGAGAGCGGTGCACCCATCGCCAAGGTCTTTGACGCGTCGAACGGCCGGGACGCCCTCGAGGTCCTCAAAGCATCCCCCATCGACATCGTGTTCGCCGACATCAACATGCCGGTCATGAACGGGGTGGAGCTCGTGGAGAACATGTCTGCGGACCCCGGCCTGAAAGGCATCCCCGTGGTCATTATCTCCACGGACGGCAGTCAGGAGCGCATGGAGCACCTCAGGTCCATGGGTGTCCGGGCATACGTCCGCAAGCCCTTTACCCCCGAACAGATCCGCACCGTGGTCAGAGAGGTCATGCTTGGGCGCTGACAGCAACCTTTCCCGCCAGGCCCTCGAGCAGGCCGTGCTCTCCGTGTTCAAGGCCATGACCGGGGTTTCCGCGTCGGTTGCCGATCCCGAAGGCGTCGCCCCCTTCGAGTCGCCCCTCGTGAACGCGCGCATCAGCTTCACCGGCCCCTGCTCCGGAGACATCGGGCTTCTCATCGAGCCGCCGCTGGACGGCCTCATCGCGTCGCACATGCTCGGCATCGACCCCAAAGAGCCGCTCCTCCAGGACATGATCGACGATGCGGTCAAGGAGATGGTCAACGTGGTGTGCGGTCAGTTCCTCACCCTCACCTTCGGCAGCAGGCCGGTGTTCTCCCTGGGCATACCCATCGTGCTGTCCCTGGGCCCGAAGGTCTGCAACTCCCTGCTCCAGGGCAGGACCCTGTCCGTGTTCAAGGCGGAAGGCCTCACCATCCTGGGCAGCGTGCGTGTCAAGGAGACATAGGAGCACAGGAATACCCGGGCGCCGGATATCATGGCCCTGCGCTTTCTGCTTTCCCGGCTGATCTCTTCAAGATAACAGCTCTCCCTTCAGCTCTCTTTCCCGAACCATGTTTTCATTATCCCCCGTGCACGGCGAATGCCGCGGCAGGGGCGAGGTATCCCTTGACCACAGTATAAAGAGGTACTAATGATCACTGCCATGCTCCATGCATTCATGAACACGCTCACGGGCGAGTGCGGGGTCGGGGCGGGCCAGGCCGTGCTCGCGTGCTGCTCCGGCGGCATCGACTCCATGGTGCTCCTCGACCTGCTCGTGCAGGCTTCAGGGCCTCTGCGCCTGAAGGTGGGCGTGGTGCACGTGGACCACGGCATCAGGAAGGATGCCACTGACGCCAGCTTCGTCTCCGGCCGCTGCCGGGGGCTCGGGATCCCCTGCCACGTGTACCCCTTAAGCCTGTCCCGGGGGGAGCCGAACCTCGAGGAGAAGGCCAGGCTCGGCAGGTACGCGAGGATCCGGGAGTGCATGGGGGCCCACGGCTATGACGCCGCCGCAACGGGCCACACCCTTGACGACCAGGCCGAGACCATCCTGTACCGCATCATAAGGGGAAGCGGCATCCGGGGCATGGGCGGCATGGAGCACCGGGGCGAAGGCGGCCTCGTCAGGCCGCTCATCGGCTTCACGAGAGGCGAGATCGAGGCCTATGCGGGAGAGCGGGGCATCCCCCACGTCGAAGACTGTACGAACGAGGACACCACCATCGCGCGCAACCTCATCCGCCACGAGATCATCCCCCTCATGAAGAGGATCAATCCCGAGGTCGCCGTGTCCGTCGCCCGCCTGGGCAGGATCGCGCGGGAAGAGGGCGGTCACGTTGAGAACCTGTCGCTGCGCCTCGAGTGCGACGCCCGGGTCCTCGACTGGGGGGCGGTCCGGGCGTATCGGCTGGACAAGCTGCGGGAGGCGCCGAAGGCCGTGCTCAAGCGCCTGGTGATCAGGGTGCTCTCTGCCCTGGTGGACGAGCCCAGGGGGGTCGACGCCGTGCAGGTCCAGGGGGTGGTCGACGTGATCGAGGGCAGGAAGGCGGGCCACACGGTGAAGAGGCGGGTTACGGCGCGGATCGACGGGGACGGGCTGGTGTTCTTCCCCGCAGGCCCGGGCCCGTTCTACGGCCTTGATATCCGCGAATCCGGGGTGTATAGGATTACGCCCCTGAATGTCGAGGTGCGGATCACAGGCAGGCTCTCCGGAGCAATGCGCCTGACATCCCCTTCGAAGGGGGCCAGGATCGGGGGCAAGCGGGTGGTGAGGCTCCTGGCGGAGCGCGGCGTCATGGCTGCGCTGCGGCCGTTCTGGCCCGTGCTCGTATCCGGGGGCGAGGTGGTGTCCGTTGCCGGCCTCCTGGATTCGCAGGCAGGACCGACCACCGAATTTCCGCTCGCCGGACAGGGCTGAGCGCACACGGACAAGGGACAGGCACCATGGAACCGAACGCACAACAGACCTTTCAGCAGGGCCTTGCCTCGGCGATGGCCATAGGACCGCTGCCCGCGCCCCTGAAGGCCCTCGTCACGGCCTCGGTCCTGATGCAGGAGAAAAAGACGGTCCTGTGGCTCGTGGAGAGCACGGACGAGATGTACCGGGCGCAGGAAGACTTGAGCGCCTTCCTCGAGCCTTCCCGCATTGCCATCTACCCCCCGCCCGACGTCAGGCCCTACCAGGACGACAGCCCCTCGAAGGAGATCGCTGCCCGGCGCATCGCGCTCCTGTCGATCCTGCTCCACGGGGAGGCGGTGGTGGTCGTGGCGCCCTTCGACGCCATCGTGCTGCCGCTCATCCCGGCCTCAGAGCTGGCCTCGAGCATCATGCGCATCGGGACGGACCAGGACATCGACCGCGAGGAGGTCTCCCGCAGGCTCGTGCAGATGGGGTACACCCGCGAGGCCCTGGTGGACGACATCGGCCAGTTCAGCATGCGCGGCTCCATCATCGACATCTACTCCCCAGGCATGTCCGAGCCCGTGCGAATCGACCTCTGGGGCGACACGGTGAGCTCCATCAGGGTGTTCAACCTCGCGAACCAGCGCTCGGGCAGGGAGGTCGCCTCGGCCGTGATCCTGCCCGCCAGCGAGATCCTCCTCGACTCGGGCCACGTGAAGAACGCGCGGCCGTGGCTGAGGAGGATGAAGGACACCCGGATGGCGGCGCTCATCAGCGACATCGAGCAGGGCATCTATCCCCCGGGCATCGAGTCCTACCTGCCCCTGTTCTACGAGCAGGCCGCCACCATCTTCGACTACCTCCCCGCCGGGGGCATCGTCTCCTGCCCGGACGACTCCATCCTCGACCTGTGGTGGGAGAACGTCTCGGCCCGGTTCAGCCACGGGTACGAGCGCCTGGGCGACGAGCAGGGCAGGTACCTGCCCCCGGACGAGATCCTCCTGTCGAGGGACGCGATCGCTTCGGGCCTGGCCCGCATGGCGAGGCGCATCTCCACCTCGCTGGCCTCCGCAGGCGACTGTCCGGATTTCCGTTCCCTGCCTCCGGCGCCCGCGGGCAAGACGAGCGACTTTCTGATGGACACCATCCGGGGGTACCGGGAGGAAGGGCTCGACGTGTTCCTCTTCGCCGGCACGAGCATGCTCGCTGAGCGTGTCTCGTACGCGCTGACCAGCCGCGACATGACGCCAGCGGCCGCCACCGGGCCCTCGATCCTCACCCGCTCCGGGTGGGGAGGCAGGCTCTATCTGGTGGAGGGGTCGCTGTCGAACGGGTTTGCGCTCCCCACCCTGGGCATGGCCGCCATCTCCGCGGACGAGATCCTGGGGGTGAAGAAGCGCAGGAAGCGCTCGGCGGGCGGCGGCGCACCGCTCTTGAACCCCTTCACCCAGCTCAACGTGGGCGATCCGGTGGTGCACCAGGAGAACGGCATCGGCATCTTCCGGGGCGTGACCCGCCTGGAGCTCGACGGGTTCAAGAGCGACTTCATCCTGCTGGAGTACCTGGGAGGGGACAAGCTCTACGTGCCGGTCTACCGCCTCGGGCTGCTCCAGCGCTACATCGGCGACACCGACGCCTTCCTCATCGACAAGCTGGGCGGCACCCGCTGGGCCAAGGCCACCCAGAAGGCCAGGGAGTCGGTGGCAAAGCTGGCGAACGAGCTCCTGGAGATCTATGCCAGGCGGGAGAGCTCCGTGGGCTTCACCTACGACACCTCGGCCGCGGTGGTTGAGGAGTTCGAGGACACCTTCCCCTTCGAGGAGACCGAGGACCAGCTCAAGGCCGTGGAGGACGTGTACGGCGACATGGCTTCCCGCAGGCCCATGGACCGGCTCATCTGCGGGGACGTGGGCTACGGCAAGACAGAGGTGGCCCTGCGGGCCGCCTTTGCCGCGGTCATGTCCGGCAGGCAGGTAGCCATGCTGGTGCCCACGACGCTGCTGGCCAGGCAGCACCTGAACACCTTCAGGGAGCGGTTCTCGGCCTGGCCATTCCGGGTGGAGGGCATCTCGGGGTTTACGACCCCGTCCCACAACCGGGAGGTCGTCGAGGATCTCGAGAAGGGCAAGGTGGACGTGATCATCGGCACCCACGCCCTCCTGACGGACAGGGTGAAGTTCAGGGACCTGGGCCTCCTCATCGTGGACGAGGAGCACCGGTTCGGGGTCAAGGACAAGGAGAGGATCAAGTCGAAGCGCGCTGAGGTGGACATCCTCACGCTCACCGCCACGCCCATCCCCCGCACCCTGAACATGGCCATCTCGGGCATCCGCGACCTGTCCATCATCGAGACCCCGCCGGTGGACCGCAAGTCCATCGAGACCGTGGTGAGCAGGTACGACGAGGAGACGATCGGGCAGGTCATCACCCGCGAGCTCCAGCGGGGGGGCCAGGTCTTTTTCGTGCACAACCAGGTGGCCACCATCGAGACCATGGCGGCCAGGCTCGAGGGGCTCGTCCCCGGCGCCCGGGTGGGGATCGCCCACGGCCAGATGTCCCGCAAGGACCTCGAGCACGTCATGGAGGAGTTCCTCGACCGCAGCGTGAACGTGCTCGTCACCTCGGCCATCATCTCGTCGGGCATTGACATTCCGTCCGCGAACACCATCATCATCAACAGGGCCGACAAATTCGGCCTGGCCGACCTCTACCAGCTCAGGGGAAGGGTGGGGAGGTCCAAGGTGAAGGGGTTTGCCCTGCTGCTCACCCCGGAGGTGGGGCAGATCACCCGGGACGCCCGCAAGCGCCTCGCCGCCATCAAGGAGTACGAGTCGCTGGGCGCCGGGTTCCAGATGGCGCTCAGGGACATGGAGATCCGGGGCGTGGGCGACATCCTGGGCAGGGCCCAGTGGGGCCACGTCACCGCCATTGGCTACGAGCTCTACCAGCAGATGCTGAAAGAGGCGGTGGATTCGCTCCAGGGCAAGGAGGTGGTGAGCGAGGTCGACCCGGAGATCCAGCTCCAGGTCAACGCCTACATCCCCGAGGAGTACTGCCCGGACGGCCACCTGAGGCTGGGGCTCTACAAGCGCCTCTTCTCCGCCGAGGCCCGGGAGCTCCCGGGGCTGGCCGAGGAGATCACCGACCTCTACGGCGAGATGCCCCAGCCGGTCCGCGAGCTCATCACCATCGCCGAGATCAGGGACCGGATGAAGAAGCTCCGCCTGAAAAAGGTCGAGCGCCAGGACAACCGGCTGCGGGTGTATCTGGGCCGCGACAGCGTCATCAACCTCGAGGACCTCATAGACCTGGTCACCCGGAAGTTCGGCCGGCTCTACCCCCAGGGGATAGCGGAGTTCCCCATCGGCGAGGAGCACGCGTCGAACGAGATACGGGAGATCCTCTACCGCATCGCCTGAGGCATGAGGACGAGGCCCGCCGCCCCACGTTTTTTGTGGAAGCGCAAAAGCAAAAGATATGCTATCGGGAATGGGAAGCAGCACGACAGTGAGGGGTGAACTCGGATGAGAGCAGTGCCGTACCGGTCATGGATGCGCATGATCCCCTGTCTGGCGCTCGCGCTCTGCCTGTACGGTCAGGCGCAGGCCAAGATGATAGACGGGATCGTGGCCGTGGTGGACAACAGGATCATCATGGACTCGGACCTCCAGAAGAGGATGGTGGAGCTCGGGGCCCCGGCGAACAGCAAGGTGGCCGAGCGGCAGGTCCTGGAGCTCATGGTGGAAGACATCGTCATCGAGAAGATCTACAAGTCCATGGGCCTGCCTCAGGTCAGGGAAAGCGAGGCCAGAAAGGTCGCCGAGGAAGCGAAGCTCTCGCTCGAGACCGCGAGGATCTACCTCATGAAGAACACCCTCATGGAGATGATGGTCAGGGCCAGGGTGGTGATCACGGAAAACATGATCAAGAGCTACTACGACTCCCGTCCCGAGTACAAGGGCAAGGAGTCGGTGAGGCTCAAGCAGATCATCGTCACGGAGGACGAGGCCAAGGTGCAGAAGGTCATGGAGGAGCTCAAGTCCGGCACGTCCTTCGATGACGCGGCAAAGGCCCACTCCGACATCCTCCCTCCGGGCGGCCCGGACATCGGCTGGATCCCCATCGAGGACCTGTCCGACGAGGTGATGAAGCACGTGGCCACGGCGAAGGCCGGGGACACCGTCGGCCCCATCGCGATCAAGGGCGGCCAGGCCGTCTACCAGATCGTGGAGAAGCGCTTCGTGGGGAAGCGGAGCTACGACGAGGTCAGAGAGGAAATCCGTACGGCCCTCGAGAAGAAATACCAGCAGGAAGCGTTCAATTACTGGCTTCGCAAGATGATGACCCAGTATTTCATCGGTATATACATTTAAAGGCAGCGAGATCAGCCCTGAAGGGATCCGAAGCCGTCTCGGCACCGCACCATCCCCGTTCCGCCGCTGCCTGCACACGGAGCAGCAATGAAGGAATTCATCGAGATAAAGGGAGCATGTGAGCACAACCTCAAAGGGGTCGACGTCCGCATCCCCAGAAACAAGTTCGTGGTCGTCACCGGGGTGTCCGGCTCGGGCAAGTCGTCGCTTGCCTTCGACACCCTCTACGCCGAGGGCCAGAGGCGCTACGTCGAGTCGCTGAGCGCCTATGCCCGGCAGTTCCTGGAGCAGATGCCCAAGCCCCAGGTGGAGTCCATCGAGGGCCTCTCGCCTGCCATCGCCATCGAGCAGAAGACCACCTCCAACAACCCCCGGTCCACAGTGGGGACGGTCACGGAGATCTACGACTACATGCGCGTGCTCTTCGCCCGCATCGGCACTCCCCACTGCCCGCAGTGCGGGGCGGTCATCGAGTCCATGACCGTGCAGCAGATGGCGAACGCCGTGCTCGCCCGGGGGCAGGGGGCCAAGGTCATCATCGAGGCGCCGGTGGTCACGGGCCGCAAGGGCGAGTACACGAAGCTCTTCGAAGGCCTGGCCAAGGACGGATTCGTGCGGGTGAGCATCGACGGCGAGATGTACGACATCGAGGACGTGCCGGCCCTGGACAAGAACAGGAAGCACACCATCGACGTGGTGGTGGACCGCATCGTCATCAAGGAGGGCGTGAACCAGCGCCTGGTGGACTCCATCGAGATCGCGTGCAGACTTTCCGAGGGCGTGCTCAAGGTCCGGGAAGCTCACGGGGGCGAGACGGTCTATTCCGAGCACTACAACTGCCCCACCTGCAACATCTCGCTGCCGGAGATATCGCCCCGGATGTTCTCGTTCAACAACCCCCACGGCGCGTGCCCGCGGTGCACGGGCTTAGGCGTGCTCCTCGAGGTCGATCCCGAGCTCGTGGTGCCCAACCCGGGGCTCTCCCTCATGCAGGGCGCGGTGGTGCCCTGGGGCGTGCCGCCGGGCAAGTTCGCCACCCGGCTCATCAGGCACCTGGCGAGGGTCCTGGGCTTCGACCCGGACACCCCGTTCGAAAGGCTCGACGAGGACATTCGACGGGTCATCTTCCACGGCAACGGCATCCGGGGGCCCTGGGGCTCGCCCTTCGAGGGCGTGATCCCGAACCTCCAGAGGAGACTCCAGGAGACCGAGACCGGCGACATCAGGGAGGATGTGTCCCGGTTCCTGGACTACCAGACCTGCCCAGAGTGCCACGGCGCCAGGCTCAAGAAGGAGATGCTCAGCGTCAGGGTCGGTGAGAAGAGCATCTTCGACCTCACAGAGATGAGCGTGGAGGGCCTCCTCCAGTGGTTCGACGGGCTCGCGCTCACCCCCAAGAAGCAGGAGATCGCGGGCCGGCTCATCAAGGAGATCAGGGACCGCCTCGGCTTCCTCACCTCGGTGGGCATCGGCTACCTCACCCTTGCCCGCTCGGCGGGCACCCTGTCCTCGGGCGAGTCGCAGAGGATCAGGCTTGCCACCCAGATCGGATCGGCCCTCATGGGCGTCATGTACATCCTCGACGAGCCCACCATCGGGCTCCACCAGCGGGACAACGACCGGCTCATCAGCACCCTGGTCCACCTGCGGGACCTCGGGAACACTCTCATCGTGGTGGAGCACGACGAGGACACCATCCGCGCCTCGGACTACGTCATCGACATGGGACCCGGAGCGGGAGAGAAGGGCGGCGAGGTCATCTTCGCCGGAACGCCCGAAGAGCTCCTGACCTCCAAGACCTCGCTGAC
>Ga0208040_1000102_pt1 | contig 121601 bp, 122 predicted proteins | sample AD_UKC083_MetaG_FD_184431 | JGI IMG/M metagenome (GOLD analysis project Ga0208040, IMG submission 184431) | Active sludge microbial communities of municipal wastewater-treating anaerobic digesters from USA - AD_UKC083_MetaG (SPAdes) (version 2) | ecosystem: Engineered > Bioreactor > Anaerobic...
CCGTTTGACATCCTGATATCTGAGACCTTAATCTTTGTTCTAGAGAGCAATCTAATGCTATTTGAGTATCGGATGTCCCCGTTTCTGTGTCCATCAGAGGGGAATACACAAGAATCTACACACTCTCTAATATGCTCCCCCAAAGCGGACTTAGGGCACAAAACCGTCCGCTCAAGGGGAGCATTTCTATCAATGTGTAGCGAGTCCACAAAGAACCATGACCTTGATCGCCTGACCCGCGACGTGTGAAAGCGCATTATAAAATAGCGCTTTCAGGAAAGATACGTCAGTACAACGTCTTGTCCGGCTTGTCGTTCCAAGCTTGGAACGCGGCCAGAGCCTTCTTCTTGTCTACCTGGAACATCTGCACGCCTTCAGGACGTCTGCCGTTACCCATGTCATCATAGAACTTCTTATCGTCAAAACCCGCCTTTGCGGCATCGTCCCGGTCTGCCGCATAATATACCCTGCCGATCCTCGCCCAGTATATCGCGCCGAGGCACATGGGGCAGGGCTCGCAGCTCGTATACAGCTCACAGTCAGAAAGATCGAATCGCCCCAGCTTGCGCGCTGCCTCGCTTATCGCGAGCATCTCCGCGTGCAGCGTCGGGTCGTTGGCCTTCAGCACGTTGTTGTGGGCCACCGAAATCAGCTTTCCATCCTTTACGATACAGGCTCCGAAAGGTCCGCCGTGTCCGAGCAGGGCGCCTTTCCTTGCCTCCTCGACGGCTATGCTCATGAAGTCAAGCATCTTATCCAACTCCTATTCCCTGCAATAGAGAACGAGCCGGTCCTTACCTTGTTTCTTGCCCTCGTAAAGGGCGCTGTCCGCCATATGAAGGACATTGCCCTGGGAATCGTCCTTCCCGGGTATGAGGCTTATGGCCCCGATCGTGACGGTCTGTATGCTAGATGCTTCATTCCTCTCGTGAGGTATGCGCAAGTTCCTGATATTGTCCAGCATCCTGTTGCCCAGCACCCGGGCCTCATCCCCCGACACTTCCGGCAGTACTGCGATAAACTCGTCCCCTCCGAACCTGCCGATCAGTCTCTCATCGCCCAACGCCGCCTGCAGTGCCTGCGCTACGTTCCTCAAGTCGCTGTCGCCGGCGGGGTGACCGTAGTAGTCATTATAGTTCTTGAAGCAGTCAAGGTCGACCAGCATGAGGGTGAAAGGTTTCGAACCGTCCTGGCAGGCCTTCCATGATATGTCCAGCATCGCGTCCATCGACCTTCTGTTCCTTATCCCGGTGAGAGAGTCTATGATCGCCTGCCTTTCCATGGTTGCGTAGGCTTCCTTGAGCTCCTCTGTAGTTCTCATGAGCTCCTCGCTGAGCTGTTTCAGCCTCAGCCGCTCGAGATTTGTCTCGTGCTGCTGCACCTGCAGCAATACGCTGTTGCGCTGGTTCTCGACGTGTTCATTCTCGGCTTGTTCCACGTGTACGCTATGCAGCTTGTAGTATTTTAGGGATTCCTTATCCTTGCCCTTGGCCGTATAGCATTTGGCTATCAGCAGGGCGATCTTCCTCTTCATGTCGTTCGATTTGAGCTCGTCGCACCTTCCGTACGTATCCGTCAGCACCTTGAGCGCATCGTCGAGGTTGCCGGCCTCCATAAGCAGCTGCCCGACCTTAGTGCCCATGTCGCACTCGTTGAATATGTCACCGGTGCTGTTGCATACGGATATGGCCTCCTTGTAGTGCTCGATCGCTTTCGACATATCCCCCTTGGCCTGGCATATCTCGCCTTCAGTCAGGGAGCACCACGCCGTCATCAGGAGCTCCTCCTCGCCGTTGAGCGCCTCGCGCGCCGATGCCATGTATTTATCCGTCTTCTCGAAAGCGCGCTTCTTCGCATATATGCTCGCAAGGTTAAGAAGCAATATCACGGATGTGTTGGATACCGTCTTGTCCTTCTCATAGGACTGCTGGAAATAGTCCGCAGCCCTGTCGTAGTCCTCCAAAGACATATATAGGGCCCCTATGTTGTTCAGTATGCTGCCCTCCAGCTGGATCAGCCTGTTGTCCCTTATTATGTCCAAGGCGTCGAGATAGCAGGATATCGACCTTCCATAGTCGTTTATGACCTGATATGTGTTGCCCAGCTGGTTGTACGCCTCGGCCAGCTGCTCCGGCAGCCCTAGCGTCTCAGCCGTCGATATACATTCCAGGAGCCATTTTATCGCATCGGATGTCCTTCCGAGCATGAATGCGCATCTTCCCATCAGTACGAGCGACTTCAGCTTGGTCAGGTTGTCTCCCTCGTCGAGTGCCCTCGAATACGCCTCCTTGGCCCTGCTTATGGCCTCTTTGTTGCTTACCTTGCTAAGGACCTCGGCTTGGACGAGGATCTCTCGGGCGCTATCAGATCTCGAAGCATCCATCAGGAACCTCCAATTTGGATGTGTTTTGTCTATTCGCTGATACACATTGATTATTTCAGCATAAGCTATCTTTTGTCCTGCTTCTCTTGATGAAATCGGCGGTGAAACCGACTATTTCCCTAACAGGCATGAGCATGGAGGGAGCCTGGCAGATAAGCCCCTTTGCCACGCTGCCTCCTTGTGCCTCGTAGGCCGCGCCTATGTCGCCGAACCTATCGGAATCCCCTTCCAGTTCGTCATACCATGCCCAGACCCTTCTGCCTCCGGACATTATGGCTGCGCCTTGCCTTTCTGTGGCCATCACGCCCGACCTGAACTCACCCAGGTGCATAGAGGTGTTGTTCCCATATCCCACACCTATTAGGAGCACCTTTCCGTCGAGCTCATAGAGCCTTGCGAGCGGGGAGGTGTCGCCGAATGCGAAGTCCAGAGCGTGGCCGGAAGTTATATAGCCTGCGTGCGGTCCGTAGGCGGAGAACGACCCGCTCGGATGGTCCGAGCGCAACACCCCGGGGTACGTCCTGAACAGCTCCGCCACAGCGCCTATCCACCTGGTCGGGGTTACAGAAGGGATGAATGCGGGAGTGCTTTCCCTTATCGCTTCCCACCACGTTTCGGGTACCGGTGGGTTGCACCATTTCGCAGGGTCGCTGTTCGCGCCCGAATGGGCCGGCATGACCAGGGTCCCGCCGTCGCAAACCGAGTCCATGAGCCCTTCCACAACCGCCTGGGCTGAACCGCATACCCAGCCCATAGAGGACATGCGCACATGCGCAATGAGCGTATCCGAGGACATCACCCCAAGTTCCCTGGTCATCCTCGTAATGTCTTCCTTCGTCCATGGCCTTGACGATGCGGCCACCACCTCGAGCTCACCCAACGTTAACACCTCCGAAAGCCAGCATAAGAACATGATAATTCCATTATGGCATATATACAAGGAGATGGGCCCTTTACCGCATGCCTTTGGGATCCGAACGATCCATCAGTTGAAGGTAAAAGGGAGACGATGAAGAATCTATACATACATGCGTCGGCTACCTCAGTTCAGCAAGAAGGAGGGCTGGTTATGGGCAAGTTCGCATTCTTTGCGTTTAAAGGTGAGACAATGTGCTTCTCGCACGTCATACTGAACGCTCTCGAGCTGAAATCCCGTGGCCATGAGGCCATAATCGTGGTGGAAGGCACGGCAACGAAGACCCTTAAGGACATGGACGAAGCTAAAGGCAGCCTTCTTCTTAAGGCCAAGGAGGAGAACCTCATTGAAAGTGTCTGCAATGCCTGTTCGAAGGCGACGGGCTCGCATGACTACCTGGCAGCCAACGGTTACAGGCTAAACGGCGACATGAGCGGACATCCGCCGATGGCTTCCTACATCGAGGACGGCTATACGATCATAACCCTCTAGAGCCCGGGCCCTGGCAGGAAGGACGAAGACTTGAGCCAGGGCTTCTTCATGCCCTTTTTACGTAATTCTGATGGAGCATATACTGGATGGGCCCGCTTAAGGCGGGCTTTGGCCATGACCTGAGGGGTGCGGGGGACGAACCGGCAAATAGGTACGTTTCGGATCGTAGATGACGTCCATCGGCAGCGTCGGCCGAAGCGATCGCAAGGCATGCGGGTATAAGAGGCATTGCACTGAAAGCTGTCCTTGAAGAGCAGGGGTGTGTAGGGCATAATTGTCGAGGCGATTTATCTATCGGAGGTTGGGGAATGAAGATTGTTGTACTAGAAGGGTATCCTCTTAATACCGGGGATCTGTCCTGGGATGAGCTCAGGACGCTCGGGGACGTGGATATCTACGACCGGACGGAACAGGATCAGATAATCGAAAGGGCTAATGGTGCGGACGCCATATTGACCAACAAACTGAAGATCGACAGCAACGTAATGCTTGCGCTGCCGAAGCTTAGATATATCGGTGTGCTTGCCACGGGCTATAATGTGATCGACCTGCAGGCGGCGAAGAACTTCGGCATAACGGTCACGAACGTACCAACCTATGGCACCCAGGCAGTAGCCCAGCACGTTTTCGCGCTTCTGCTGGCGATGACCCTTCATGTCGAGGAGCACAGCGCAAGGGTGAGGGAGGGGGCTTGGTCAGACAGCGGGGCCTGGTCATTCTGGCTGCATCCTCTCAGCGAGCTTTCTGGCAAGACCATGGGCATCGTGGGCTACGGCAGGATAGGCAGGGCAGTAGGGGACATAGCAAGGGCTTTCGGCATGAAGGTACTGGCCAACGACAGCGTGAGGGACCTGTCGCTTGAAGCCGACGGCATGAAGTACGCGGATCTGGATGAGCTGCTGGCAGAATCAGATGTGATCAGCCTCCACTGCCCTCTGTTGCCTGAGAACGTCGGCATGATAAACGAGAAGAGCATCTCCAGGATGAAGGATGGTGTTAGGATCATCAACACCTCGAGGGGCCAGCTCATAGTCGAAGCCGACCTGGCGAAGGCGCTCGACGCGGGCAAGGTAGGGGCCGCAGGCCTGGACGTTCTGTGCGAGGAGCCGCCGAAGGCCTGGAATCCGCTGTTTAAGGCCAAGAATGCGTTGATTACACCCCATATGGCCTGGGCTCCGAAAGAGTCGAGGCAGCGGCTGCTTTCCATAGCCGTGGACAATCTTGCCCGCTTCATAGAAGGCAAGCCGACCAACGTCGTGAGCAAGTAGGATTAACCTTCAAGCACGGGCGCTTGGCTATGCTAGTTATAAATCAGCATATGCGGATATATGAATATACTCCGGGATGACAAAGGCGGGCGCAATGCCCGCCGTTCTCCTATTCTAGAGGAGGCGCCTCGATAGGTTGCCCAAGAAGTCGTGTACGTTGGTGGTTATGGATATCGCGCTAAGAGAGCCCCTGTCCCTTAGCTTGTTTGAGGCGAACTCGGCCGTGTCGACTATGTAGAAGTATACGGGGCGGATTGCATCGCCGGTCTTCCTAAAGCATGCAGTCATATTGCCGGTGGCTATCGAGTGTAGCTGCGTGGCCATGCAGATGACCGTGGTCGCCTTGTCGGTGATCGACCTCATGGCGTCCTGGGCTGCGTATACATCAGGGTAAACTTCGGGAAGCGGGCCGTCGTCCCTTATGGAGCCCGCCAGTACGTAGGGTATCTTCTGCCTTGTGCAGGCCGCCATTATCCCTTCCTTGATGTCATACTTCTTGATGAAAGCTCCGATCGAGCCGCAGTTCCTCACCTTGTTGATGAGGTCTATGTGGCAGTAGTGGCCTCCTGAGGTAGGGACGTTGGTGCGTATGTCGTTGCCGAGAGCAGTTCCGAACAAGGCCCCTTCGAGATCGTGCGTGGCTACGGCGTTGCCCGCGAGGATGGAATGGACATAGCCCGCTTCGATAAGGCCGGCCATGACCTGCCTCGAATAGTAGTCGAACACCACGGCCGGGCCCAGCACCCAGCATATATGTCCGTGGTCGTCCTCGCTCTCATATTCCAGGAGCGCTTCTAGGCACTCGTAATCCCTTGACATGGGCGTCTCGCGGGACCTGCTGCTCCTGAAGAAGAACGGATCTGTTTGTTCTTTGCTATCTCCTTCGAACGGTTCCGAGTGAACGTACACGCCCTGGCTTATGTCGTCGTCCCTTCCGACGACCACAAGCTCGCCCTTCCTGAGTCTGCGCATCTCCTTTACCAGTAGCGTATCATCTTCGATCACTACCACGCAGTCCATCCTGCTCACGGGGGCTAGTTTCCATGTTCCGGCAACCTTGAAATACTCGGGGTAGATCGAGGTGGCGTGAAAGTTCTCCGGGGCTGCCGAATCCAAGGGCGCTGGCTCGACTGTGACATCCGGAGCGGATGTGAAAGCAGTCGAAGTAAAGTCAGGCACTCTGTATTTCGGCAATTTGAACTGCATCGGAACAACCCCTTACAATTGAATTTGCCTCGGCTGGCAAGCCTAATTCAGCTTTTCATTATCCTAGACTGTGGATTCCTTGATGGCTATGTCCTTCTCGAGTTTCTCGACGTCAAGGTTATTGTCCCTGACTACGGCCTCCGCTATGTTCTTGCAGTGGTCGCTGATTCTTTCCATGTTGTGGATTACGTCGAGGAAGACGACCGCGCTCTTTGGATTGCACAGGCCCTCGTTGAGCCTTTTCATATGGCTCGCCCTCATGGTCATCTCCATGTCGTCGATCTCAGCTTCGGACATGATGACTTTTATGGCGAGGTCGAGGTCGTTATCCCTCAGGGCCGAGATGCTGTCGTCGACTATGTTGAGCACCTTGTCGAAGCCCATGTTAAGATCCTCCACCGCGTTTTCGGAGAACTTGATGCTCTCGTTCGATACTTGCTGGGCCAGCTCCGCCATGTTGGTGCAGTGGTCGGCTATCCTCTCTATGTCGTTCGTAACATGCATCAAGCCTGCTACGCGCAATGATTCATGGTCCGTCAGCACTTTTCTGGACATCATCGTCGACATGTACTTGACTATCTCCTTATCCAGAAGGTCCACGATATCCTCTATCTCCATGATCCTGTTTATGGAAGGACCGTCAAGGTCTATGAGCGCCTTCCTCGAATCGACCGACATGCGTTTGGCGTAATCGGCCATCCTCGCCAGTTCCTTGGTGGCCAGGTCAAGGGCGACGTATGAGGTGCCTACGACTTTGTAGTCGAGGTAGATGCATGTGCGCTGCTCGACGATGTCCTTGCCGGGGACGATTATGTTCACTATCTTTACCAGCAGCCATATGAAAGGAAGCAGCAGCAGCGTGTTCATGAGGTTGAACACGGAATGCAACGAGGCGATGCCGGCTCTTATACCTCCTGCCGTCGTGATGTCAACGCCCGTGAAAGAGGTTATCCATCTCTCGAGGCCGGCTTTTGCCGCAAGGTAGAAGAGGGGCATGAATACCGCGGCTCCGATCAAGTTGAACGCAGTATGCGTGAGGGCCGCCCGTTTGGCGTTCTTCTTCGCGCCGATCGATGCCAGCAGCGCCGTTATCGTGGTGCCTATGTTCGCGCCTATGAGGATAGGGAACGCCTGCATCATCGTGATGACGGCGGGCGATGCCGGGCTTTCTGCGGCGCTAGCAAGCGTCTGCAAGACGCCGATGGAAGCGCTGGAGCTTTGGATTATCATCGTGAATAAGGTCCCTACCAAGAGCCCCAAGACAGGGTACTGGGCCGATTTCTGGATCAGGGACAGGAAGAACGGGTCTTTTGCGAGCGGTTTCATGGCGTCGCCCATCGTATTCAGGCCTATGAAAAGCACACCGAAAGAGAATACGAACTGACCGATGTACTTAATGCGAGGTTTCTTGGCGATGAACATCACTATGAAACCCAGGGCGGCTATCAACCAGGCGTAGTCGCCAATGTTTATCGCCACCAGCCAAGCGGTTATCGTAGTGCCAATATTGGCGCCCATTATCACGCCGACGGACTGTTTCAGGGTCATCAGCCCCGCGCTGACGAAACCTATCACCATCACCGTAGTGGCGCTGGAGCTCTGGATTATCATCGTCACGAGGGCCCCCAACAAGACCCCGATCAAAGGATTGGACGTAAGAAGATGCAATATACGGCGCATGCTCTCGCCTGCGGCCTTCTGCAGCGATTCGCTCATCTGCAGCATGCCATATATGAAGAGAGCGAGTCCTCCTAATAGAAGGAAAAAATTGTCAGCGTGCAAGCCAACCACCTCCAACGGGTGCAAAAAATATCCTGCCAAAAGAATTATACCTCACGGCAGGACGTAAATTCCTGGTATGAAACCACTATATGAGTTATTTAGCTCCTATGATAGTCTTTCTAAGCCAGGCCACGGTATCCCTGACCGTATCCCTGAACGGTCTTGGGGAATAGCCTAGCTCCTTGTTAGCCTTGTTGCAGCTGGTGAGGGAGTTACTTGAGAGGGTGGCGACCGAGTAAGATGTAAAGAGAGGTTTCTGCCTCATCGCCATATAGTAAAGTTCTGCGAACGCTCCGGTTATGTACGCGAACCATGTCGGGATGACCCTCTTTGGGGCTTTGATCCCGGTCTCGTCCTGCAGCACCTGCATCATGTTCTTGATCGTTACGTGCTCACCCGACAGTATGTAGTTCTCTCCTTTGCGCCCGTACTTGGCAGCAAGGACGATGCCCTTGGCCACGTCCCTTACATCCACGAAGTCGTACGCCCCGTCGATTACCGCGAACAGGCGGCTCCTCATGAAATCCACGAACAGCTGTCCCATGTGCGAAAGCCCGTATTCGTAGGGGCCGATGACCCCGGTAGGGTGCACGACCACCGCATCCAGGCCCTTCATGGTGAGGTCGAGGACGTATTTCGTCGCTTCGGCCTTGGACTTCGCATAGCCTCCGCTTACTTTCCTTGCATCGAAATCCTTCGTCTCAAGGATGGGAGTGCCCATGGGGGGTTCCTTGAAAGCGTGTATGGAGCTCACGTAGACAAGACGCGGTACGCCCAGGTCCAAGCATGCATCGGAGACGTTCTTAGTACCTTGCACGTTGACCTCCCGTAGCAGTCGTCTCTTGCCGGAGCCGATCGCCACGATGCCCGCGAGATGATATACGACGTCAGCCCCTTTAAAGGCCCTTACCAGGGACCGGTAGTCCCTGACGTCCCCATAGGCCAGCTCGATGCCCAGACCTTCTATCGACTTTACAGGATCTGAAGGAAGGACCAAAGCCCTGACTTTCACACCGCCGGCTACAAGCTCCCTGACAAGGGCATTGCCGATGTGGCCCGTCGCGCCTGTCACAACTACCATGCACGCCACTTCCTTTCGTAATACTAAATATTCAAACGTCTTTTTCGAGTATGTGTTCCAGCAGCCTTGCATCCAGGATTCTAAAGGACGGACCCCGGAAATCTATCGCACCGAGCTCTTTTAGGGCTGCCAGCTCCCTGCTGAGAGCGGGCCGCGTGACATAGAACCGGTCCGCCATCTGGTTCCTGTTCATGCTCATCCTGAAATCATCCCTGCCGGCTTTCCTCCGCTCTTCCAGCAGAAGGGCGCATATCTTCCTGCGTATGCCCTTTATGCCCATGTAATCTATGGCTTTTTCGAGGATGAGGGCCTTCATCGATACGAGCCTCAGAAGGTTGTTCAGCAACGCCCAGTGTCCGAAGCACCTCTTCTCGCATCCAGTCACGATCCTGTCGATCGGCACGGCAATTAAGCTGCCTTTCTTTTCTGCGGTTATCGTAGCGGGCCAGGTCCTGCTCCCCGAATAGGCATTGACCTCTCCGAACGAATCGCCCGGCTCGAGCACGGCAAGAAGCATCCGTTGACCCTGCATGCTCTCCTTCGCCAAGGAGAGCCTTCCTGAGAGCAGAAGTCCTACGTATTTCTGCGGCTGTCCTGCGTAGGCGACCAAGTCTCCCCTGGAGAACTCGACAGTCCTGCATCCCAGGCATTCGATGAGGCGGGGGAGCTCATCGTGCGTGACTCCGTCGAAAAGGGCCGAATGGGATATCGCCAAAAGATTCTCCATTGCCGTGCTCCTTTGTAATAATTGTTACCGATTATTCTATACTATACTAGTAAGCTATGGTTAAAAAGTTTATCTGGAGGTGGAATCATGATAGAAAAGCTCTACGAATTCTCCGTTACGGATACTAAGACCATAGAACGCGTCATAGACGATGAGAACGTGAACATAAACCACATCGTGCTCGATAAGGGAGGCTCTCTGCCCGTCCATAACGCCAACTCGAATGTCTATCTGGTAGTAGTCAGGGGCACGCTGTTTGCGAACTTGGCCGAGCAGGATACCCATGCCTACAGTGCCGGCAGCATAGTGAACGTACCTTACGGGACCAAGATGTACATACGCAACGAGGACGATGCGTTGCTTGAGTTCTTCGTTTTCAAGTCGCCGAACCCTCGCTTCTTCTCAGAGAAATAGGGGATAGGGGAGAAGCGTAGAACCAGCTGAGCCATTGAACGATGTGCAAGAGACGGATGTCCGCCGAAGTCGCGTGGCATCCGTCTTGATGCTATTAATATTAAGTAGTGCGTCATGTAAGCGAGGAGAGCACCGCCGCTTTGGTGACTATACCCAGAAGATTTCCCACCGGCCCCACGACCGCTATTGGAAACCTAGCGCGGGCGGCAATGGGTATGAGGTCCGCTATAGGCGTGTTTGGATCGGTGATGATGATGTCCTTTTCGAGGACATCATCTATCGACAGGTTATTTGACCTTGCGTTCATCGCCGAGTCCAGCGTCACTATCCCTGCGAGGTCCATGTTGTCCCCGACGACGAATACGCTCGATATGCTATTGGACTTCATCTCCTTCAACGCGACATTGGGCCCGTCGCTGAGCTTCACGAGGGAAGCCGGTGTTATCATCACGTTCTTCGCAAGCAGCACCTTCGAACGGTCGATGTCCTTGACGAACTGCTCTATGTACTCATCGCCGGGATTTGAGAGGATCTCCTCCGGCGTACCTGTCCTGACGACTTTGCCGTCCTTCATGATCGCCACCTGGTCACCTAGTTTAAAAGCTTCGTTTATGTCATGTGTTATGAAGACGATCGTCTTCTTCACCTTCTTCTGGATACCTAGAAGTTCAAATTGCATGTCCCTTCTTACTATGGGATCCAACGCTGAGAAAGGTTCGTCCATGAGCAGCACCTCAGGATCGTTCGCAAGGGCCCGCGCAAGGCCTACTCGCTGCTTCATCCCGCCGCTCAAAGATGATATGGGCTGGTGCTCCCAGCCTGATAATCCGACCATGCCTATCATCTCCATCGCCCTGTCCACCCTAAGGTCTTTACGCACGCCCTTCACTTCAAGTCCATAGCAGACGTTTCCCAGGACGTCCTTGTGGCCCATGAGCCCGAAGCTCTGGAAGACCATAGATACCTTGTTCCTTCTGTATTCTATGAGGTTCCTCCCCTTGAGGTCCGATATATCCTCGCCCTCGTACAGTAACGATCCGGCTGTCGGCCTGAGCAGGAGGTTCATCAGCCTGACGAGCGTGGATTTCCCGCTTCCAGAAAGCCCGATTATCACGAAAGTCCTTCCCCTTTGGATATCGAGCGAGACGTCGTATACCCCGACGGTAGAGCCCAGCTTCTTGAAAACGGCGTTCTTATCCATGCCCTCGCGCATGAACTTCATGGCCGCCTGCGGGGAGTATCCGAATATCTTCGTGAGCCCTCGTGTAGAGATGATCGGTGTGTTCATTCGTTCCTCTCCTTAAGCTTCTCGTCGGCCTTGAACCAGCCCTGGGTAAGCCTGTCCAGCAAGACCGCTAGTATCACTATCGCGATGCCCGACTTTAGCCCTCGGCCTATCTCCAACCTGTTTATGCCGATTATGACCTCGTAACCGAGACCTTTGACGCCTATCATCGCGCAGGTGACCACCATGGCCATCGCCATCATAAGTGTCTGGTTCACTCCGGTCATAATGGTGGGGAGCGCAAGGGGTATCTGCACTTTGAAGAGCACCTGGGCTTTGGTCGAGCCGAAAGACAATGCCGCCTCGACGACCTCCTTGTCGACCTGCCTTATCCCATGGCAGGTCAGCCTTATCACAGGTGGGACGGCGTATATGGTCGTGGCGATGACACCAGGCACCTTTCCGAGCCCGAAGAACATGACGGCGGGTATGAGGTATACGAAAGTAGGCATGGTCTGCATGGCGTCAAGCAAAGGCTTGACGACCGATTCCGCACGACCGCTGCCTGCCACCAATATGCCTATCGGCAGCCCGATTATGAGGGATATTAGGACTGATGCAAGGACGAGGCCCAAGGTGATGGTCATGAGTTCCCAGAGGCCGAGCAGACCTACTATGAAGAGCATAGAAGCGTACATCATCCCCTGGCGTGCCCTCTTTGTCAGTCTCCAGCCGAGCAAGAACACAATACCCAACATAACCCACCAAGGTATCAAGCTCACGACCGATTGGATGGAGTTCACGAAACCGAGCAGGACGTCTCCAATGACGGAGAACAACGGTGCCCATGCCCTGCTCAAATATGCCACCGCATCATCGACGACACGCCCTATGTCGATCGTAAGCGCTTGGGGGAACGTCAATAGCCAACTTAATGATCCCATGCTGCACTACGCCCCGATCATAAAGCGGCCTTGACGGCTTTTACTGCCTTGTCGTCAAGCCAGCCGGTCCAAACGTCCTCGTATTCCCTCAAGAACCATTTCGCGGCATCTTCCATGGAGGCTCTGGCATCCGCTATATAGGCGAGCGCCTTGGAGGTTATCTCCGACGAGGTGTGGTACTTCTTCAAGAATTCGACGACATCGGGCGCCTTATCATAGGTCTTCGTGCTTATGCACACGGTGCATGGAACGGCGGGGAACTCGCATCTTCCATCCATGAACAAGTCAGGATCGTATGGCGCGTCTTTTAGCAAGACGAGGTCGTACTTGCCCGTAAGCCAGGTCGGCTCCCAGTAATAGCCTACTATAGGCTCTGCTTTTTCGTAGGCCGAAGCGAACGCAGCGGCCATCGCGGCATCAGATCCGGGGCTGAAGTAGATGTACTCATCCGAAAGCCCGTAATACTCATACTTCCTGTATACGATCTCATCGACCTGCCAGCCGGGTATGGCGCCGTAGATGCGCCCTTTACTTGGAGTCTCCGTGTCCTTGAAGACCGACTTCAGTCCTTTCAGTTCCGAAACATACTCGAGCCCAGGCGCCAGGGGCTCGATGCCTCTTTCCTCGTCCCCTTCGATTACGTAGCGGGGGACATAGAACCCTTGCGCATTATCGTCGAAGTTGATCCCCAGCTCGATTATCTTTCCGTCCGCCACATCGGCGTCATAGAAAGCCAGGTTGTCCGTCCACATCTCCATGAACACGTCTACCTCGCCGCTTAAAAGTGCGGTGTAAGTAACGGATGTCGATCCGCTCACTTCTTCGACTCCGTATCCAAGGGCGTTTTCGACAATGAACATGGCTACGGCATTATGGAATCGCACGCTGTCCCATCCCTGTTCGGCGAAGACGATGACCGGCTTCTCCTTTTTTGCGACGTTGCCGCCTGTACATCCGGCTATCGCCGTTAATGAAAACACGGCCGCGAATATGACAAGAAGCCTAGTTACTTTCTTCATAATTTATCGACCTCCCACAGAATACCGACAACTTATAAAAGATATACAAGTTGTCTGTTGCGGAATAATGATATTACATAGACCGTGGAAAAGTCAAAAGCCGGGGTACCCCGGCTCATAAGGCGATATTCTTAATGTATCAGCCCTCAGTGATAAGTTTAAGCACCCTGTCGGGAGCTTCCTTGTCCCCGATCACCAGGACGATGTCGTGCGGCTGGAACGATGCGTAAGGGCCGGGGGAGATGATGATCTTGCCTTCTCTTTTTATGCCCACGATGGTGGCCCTAGTCTGTTGCCAGAACCTCAGGTCCGTGACGGACCTTCCTATGATGGGAGCACCTTCCGGAACGTCTATTTCCACGGCGTGGACCGGGCTGATGTTCCTGAACCTTTCGCTAAGGTCGCATACGTCATCTATAAGCGAGGTCAGCTTGACGTCAAGTTCTTCCCTTTTCTTCAGCAGGGAGACGATCTCGTTCCTCCTAGACCTCATGTCCTTGCCTATGTTATAGCGTTCGATGAAACCTACTGCGTTGGGCCTTGAAGTCACCTTCACCCCGCTGCTTGCGTAGACCTTCACTATCTCCATGTCCTGGAGGATCCTAAGGGACCTCCTGATGGTCTCGGGGGATACCTTGTACTCACCGGCAAGTATGGACCTGCCGCTCAGTCTGGTGCCCTCCTTGATCTCGCCTTTGGAGATGCGGATCGCTATGTCCAGGGCTATTTGTGAATATATGGGCGATTCTACGTTTTCCATATGTCGGCTCCTCGTAAACTTCCTTAATTGATTATACTCTATGGCGCTTCGGACGTTATCCATCAGGCCCATTTTGATCAGCTGCATCGGCCAATTTCACGAAATAGCCCCAAGGGACACTTTCGAAAACGCAGGATCGGTATTGACGTTTCAGTCTACCCGGGGCGCGATCGCGTCCTCGATCGCCTTAAGAATGGTGTAGCTGCTCCAAGTCGCCCCGCTGATAGTATCAACATCTAAAGACTGCGATTCGATAACCTTCCCGGTTATCTCCTCGGCTTTCTTGCCCTTTCCGTTCACGTGCTCTTTTATGTCGATCGATATGATCCTCCCGGCCTCGACCTTGACGGTCAAGCTTACTTTCACCGGTGTTATCTTGGCCTCGCCATCGTATTCACCGTCAGGGATAGAGGATAGGTTCATCTTGGTGAACTGCAATCCTTCCGGCCTTAGGCTGGACAAATAGGCATATCCTGCCAAACCTGCCAGGACCAAGGCTAACATGACCATCGCGAAGATCCTCATCGCCTTCATGCCGATACCTTCTTTCACAATAGGTCGTCCTGTTATCCCATATCGAACTGGCAGCTGTACTCCGGTTCCATGCTAAGGTTCGTACCAGACAGGTCTGTCAAGCTTAAAGCCGCCGAAATCCTCTACCACCGACTTGGAGTACTCCATCATAATATCCACTTGGTCCTTTCCGAAAGGCATCGCCCAGATCGGCGAATACATGACGATATCGGCGAGATAGAGCTTTAAAAGACGCCAGAATACGTCTTCCGGTTCTCCGTCGAAATAGGAACGGATCTGTCCGTTTACGAAATTTACGCTCAAGGGCCTTGCGAATACCGCGGCCCTGTGGAACTCCTCGAACGGGTCCCCGAAGTCGCATCTGTCGAAATCGACTATGCCGAGCCTGCCGTCTCTTCCCAAAATCATGTTACCGGGATGGTAGTCCCCATGTTGGGGTAGGGAAGGCCTTCCAGTCAGCAACCCTAGGTTATCGTTGATGCATGATAGGGCCGGTTCCGTCCAGGGCAGCGAAAGCCCGGACTCTGAATATGCCTTTATATGCCTCTCGAGCTTCCGCAGCATCCTGTAGCTCCAGTCGTGTTCGGGCTTTGTGAAGCTGCCTGCGTGTATGCTTTTTAGGATCCCTCCGGCTTCCTCGCCGATAGTACGCTGCGAAGATACATCCATCCCGCTGAGTACGTCGTCAAGGGGTATTCCTTCGAGCCACGTCTGCAGGACGAATGTGGAACCGTCAGCTAGTGAACCGGTCTCGACAGGTTCTGGGACCCTAACTCCGCCGAAGGAGGCTGCGAGCATGGCGTAAGCCGTCTCTGCGCGCCGTACGGCTCCGACTGAGCGGGAGATCCTAAGCAAGAACCTTCTGCCGTCCTGGTCTTCCAGCAGGTATTTCTCGTCCGGCGACCAACCCTTCTTTATGAAGCCTGCCACACGGCAGGCCGAGAAACGTACCGATATCCTATGTGGTATGGCATAGGGCAAGCCTTTTCTTCCGCTACTCTCGGCCATCGGATTATCTCTAGCTCCTACTGTCAATTGCTCTCCCTGGTCAGGGCAACCTCGATCGCCTTGATTATCGCCTTGCTGCTCCATGTCGCCCTGCTGACTACGTCAACACCCAGCGATTGTCTCTTTATGATCTCATCTACTATCTTCTCGGCCGGTTTGCCCATCACGGTGTCGTGCTTAGCTATCTTAATTTCCGAAACTATCCCGTCCTCTACGTGGACTACGACTTCCGCCGACACGGGACCGAGCACATAGGCGCCTTTATAGGTACCGTCGGCAAGCGACGAGAAGTCTACGTCATGGATCGTTACCGAAGGCACCTTCATGCTGCTAATCGCCAGGTAACCTCCAGCGAACAGCACCAGTAGCGTGATGACTATACGTATGGTGAGTCTCCTGCCCAATGCCGCACTTCCTTCCGGTTGTCTGTGCTAAGGTGGCGAAAAATCAACGGAAAAGGACTGGCTATCGCCTACGTGTGAAAAGAACCTGACCAAGAATGATTATATAAGCTGAAGCGCCATATGCCAAATCATTTACTGGATAAAATGCATATTTTCATTCAATACGAGCAATTAAAAGTACAAATATGGAAATAACTGTATGGCAACGGAACTTGAAACAAGCCATCGACCTTGTTCGGCATCCGTATCTTCATCGGCATTACCAATAAGTGGATGAAGCCTGGAACGGCTGCACCCCCACAGGCGCCTTAGTAGGGATTCTTCCTTCTGAATAAGGCGTACGCGAGGACGATGAGGGCGGCGTTGTAGAGGAAACCGATTACGACGTAAGACGCGAAACTTAGGTTCATCTTAGCAAGGCCCGCCGATATCGCAGGTTCGAGGGCTAACCGTTGCACTGCCTTCGTAACCCAATGGCCCGGCGCGAAAGCGAAGAACCATTCCTTAGCGTCCTTGAAGAAGAAACCTACGATGGGGAATACCATGAGGAAGCCCGAAGCCTTCATGGCGACGAATCCTTCCACCTTGTTCTTTGCGAAGGAGTTCATCACGAAGGCCGTGATCGGCACCTGCATCGAAGAAAGGAGCGAAACCACCGCCATCTGGTAAAACCGCATGTCGAAGGCGCCGGATATCCAGATGATCATCATGCCGCCGACGAAAGCCATCGCGGATATTACGGCGACCTTCAGCCATATGTACTTCCATACCGGCACGGGAGAGATCTGGATCGAGTACATGACCAGGTCGTCCCTGTCATCAAGGAGGGACATGCCGGCGATCGAGCCGAACAGCATGCCGGTTAGTATAACGAGCAGCATTGCACTCAGATCGAGGGCTATGCCCTTCACTATGCCCCTCGCTATCAGGTACCTGACGACCAGCCCCATGAGCATGGGATAGAAGAACAACATCTGTGTCATCTTCTCGCGCAGCATGTTCTTGAATTCGTGCCTAAGCATCGTCTTGAGCATCGCTACACCCCCATTTCCCTCATCATGTACTCGGCGAAACGAGGCTTGACGGCGAAGAAATACAACAACAGCGTAAGTGCCGTGATATAGAGGTATCCGAAGACGATCTTCCAGGGCTCCACTCCTGGCCCGAAGCCTGCCCTCATGAGGTTTGCCGACGTCTCAAGGGGGAGGATGACCAGGAAATCGGCCAGCTTCGGACCGATGACGCCAGTCATCGCCAACACGCTGGGAAACATGAAGACTGTCACATAGAGCATGAAGCCTATGAGCATCGATGTGAAGTTCTTCGCCGAGTAAGCGATCCTGACGCCTATCATCGTATGCAAGGAAGTCACGGCCACCGCCGCGAAGATGACATGGGCATACTTGTAAGTCACGCCCTTGAGCGCATAGAGCGCCAATGATACGAACACGACGGTGAACAGAGAAGTGGCTATGCTCGTCACGAGTTTTGCCGTCACGTACTCGTCGCTACTGGCCGGTGTAACCATGATCGAGTTCACCGTATGCTCCTTCTTTTCGTAGAATAGCGTCGCTCCCACGAGAAGGGAGGTCATCATGGTGCTGTCGAGCAGGAAGATGAAAGGCATGACGCCAAGCACCATGGCATCGTCGATGAACGATGCCATGAGCACGTAGAACAATGAAACGACAAAGCTGGCGGCGAACAGGTTGTACCTGTTGAGCCTTACGAACTCTCCTCTTATGAGGGCCCTAAGCCTGCTGTTCATGCAGGGCCACCCCCGTAACCTTTATGAAGATCTCCTCCAAGGTCGTCTCGCCGCTGTGTATGGTCTCGATCTGCTTCTCACGTACCATCTTGGCGAAATCCTCGCCCTTGAGCGCGTCCATCGAGAACTCGGATGATTTCAGCAGCCCGTTCTCCCTGTACTCTACAGTCACTACCTTCTTTCCGTATTTGAGCTTGAGGTTCCTGGGCGTGTCCTCTTCGTGTATGCGCCCGTTGATTATGAAGCCGACCCTGTCGCAAAGCTGGTCAACGTCGCTCATGATATGGCTTGCCAAAAAGACGGTGCCTCCCGCCTGCTTGAACTCAAGGATCATGTCCTTCATTATCCTGGCGTTCAAAGGGTCGATACCGTTAGTCGGCTCGTCGAGGAACAAGACCTTAGGGCCGTTGATCAGGGCCCTTACGAAATTCAGCCTGATCTTCATGCCCTTCGAGTACTCTCCCGCCTTCCTGTCGCGGTCATCCCATAGGCCGACCCTCTTCATGAGGGGTTCTACATCGACGGTCCTCTTGTAGAGCCTCCTGAAGAAGTCGAGGTTCTCCATGGCGGTGAGCTTCGAGAAAGATATCGGCATCTCGAAACTCACGCCTATGTCTTCGTAGAAACTGTTATCGTACGCCCTAAGCGGCTTGTCTTTGTAAGTGATCGCACCTTTGTAGTCCTTTATCAGCTTTATCAGGATCTTCTGCGTTGTGCTCTTCCCGGCTCCGGAGGGGCCGAGCAAGCCGTAGATCTCGCCGTCCTTCACCTCGAAGCTGAGCTTGTCCACGGCCTTCTTGGCATTGCCCGGATAGGAATACTCGAGCGAATCAACCTTGAACAACCTGGATCCCCCCTTAAGGCCCCTGTTCATCTGGGCAGAAAGCTATTCGCGGTAAAAAATCGAAATAGTAAGCCCTGTCACTAAGCTTTGACGTACCTTAGGATATTGCCGTCGAAGGTCCTCTCTAGCTTGCCGAGATTGCGAAGATACGTAATGTAGGACCTGATGGTGGAACCGGCCAGCGCATACTGGCTCATATCGAGGCGAAGAGCGTAATGGTCGTAGACGTGTTTCAACACGCCGTCCGAAGATGAAGGGCCCTTACACGCATCCAGGACCAAGTCAGCTATCTCGTGGACCTTGTCGCGGTTGATCTTGGCCAGTTCGTTCACATCTGAGGCCGGCTCGGCATGGGAGGGTACGTACAGCGCGCACCCTAAGGTGGGGAGCATGTCCAACGTATCCAGGAACGCCGCCACATCGTAGATGAACACGATATGGTACTTCTCTATCACCTGGCGCGAGAACACGCTGTCGGCCGCGAACAGGACCTTATCGCTCGTCAGGTAGCCATGCATGCCGAAATAGTGTCCCGGCAGCGCAATGGGCGTTATCCCTTCCGGGAGGGACGACAGGCCGTCCCTTTCGGCCTTTGACGGCCTAGCGACGAAGAACTTGCCCAATAGCTCCGGAGGAGGCATCCCGCCGTACAGGACCGCAGGCTCAAGGTATGGGTGCTCGAGGAATGCGGCTTCGACCGGCGGTGCCATTACCGCGCAAGACGTCCTTTCCTGCAGGAAGCGGTTTCCTCCGCAATGGTCGGCGTTCGAATGAGTGTTCACTATCGCCTTGAGGCTCATGCCGGCGGAGCCGAGGCATGACAGGAGCCTTCTTCCGGATTCTTTGTCGTTCCCGCTGTCGATGAGATATGCCTCCGAACCACCTGCCGTATAGAGCCCTACATTCGTACTCCCCGGGAAGTAGTAGGTGCTTTCAGCCAAGCGAACCATCTCAAGGCCCATATCCTGCCTCCGTCATCCATTCCTACCGCCCGTTACGGCGGTGTCCTTATTAGCATCCCATTCTTCTTCTAGCATGCCGAATATGCAATCGTCGTACCAGCCCCCGCGCATACGGTAACTCTTCACAAGATGGCCCTCCAGCCTAAAACCGAGCCTTTCCAGCAGCCTGATGGAGCGTACGTTTTCAGGATCCACCGATGCGTGCACCCGGTGCAGCCCCACTTCCTCGAAGAGGTATCCGAGCAGGGCATAGACCGCCTCCGTGGCGTAGCCCATCCCCATGAATGGGGGCGACAACGAGAAGCCTAGCTCGGCTTGCGCCCCGTCCGCGCTCAGTATCACACCCACATCCCCGACTAGCTCGCCGTCTTCCTTTATCGTCAGCGCAAACTGCGTATAGATCGACGGCCGGAAGGGCTCCTCCGTAGAATTCCTTAGGCAGAAGTCCCTTACTTCGGCGAGGCTCCCCGGAAGCCATGCCTGGTATCGGAAGACCTCAGGCAGGTTCCTGTAACGGATGAACTCGGCTGCGTCGCGCTCGTCGAGCAGCCTTATCGCCAGTCTTTCGGTCGATATCCCTTCAAATCGTCTCATGCCGCAAGGACCTCCGTCATACCTTGGTCAATAAAGGGCCGCCTTGCCGAATTTCTCCTCCCAAGCGCTCTTAATGAGCTCCATGTCCACCGTGAATTCCCCGACCGACTGCTCTTCCGGTTTCCTGATGCTTTCGAGTATCTCATAGGTGAAGGCCTTGGCACCGTATAAGTCCCAATCCGCTTTCAAAACAGGGTAGATGCATAGTCCTGATGACTTCGCGAACTCGAACCTGTTCTTCTTGGAAAGGATATCCACTGCGGATTCGAGCAGCACCATGCCATTAACCTGGTTCTTCACCGCTCCGACCCCACCGAATAGCGCCCTTGCCTTATACTCGTCCTTCAAATCCTTCTTCGTCCTGGGTGCTGTCGCCATAGGCCGTACCTCCCGTCCGTCTAGGATCTCCTGTTTCAAGGCGTATCCTCGTCCTACAACCGGTTCTCTTGCCCGCCATGACATGAGGATACCACTCAGAACGGATTAGTGCGGCGGCCCCGTCAGAACGGACGTAATTTTTCGCCATATTCGTTGGCCGAAGGTATCGGCATGGGCTTGTGATGCGAAGACGCTTGCTTGCATCCATGCCTTGCAATCAGCGCGTCGCGAATTCGTATGCCTCCTCCAACCAACGAAGAAGCTCATCGTCCAGATCCGATTCTTCAGTGACGATGATATGGTTCACCCAGCGTCCGGGGTATGGTTCGACGGCTTCGGCCACCCTGGCGCTACAAATCTTCCTGCGGAGGCGGATCGATAGAACGACGTATACATCAGGGCGGCCCCTCACTTTCCTAATCGGCAGCCAGACCCATGCGAACATCTTCCGGTGCCTGAACCCGGCTTGAGTCTTCTTCACCTCGACGGCAACGCCGGGCAAGCTCATAAGAAGGCGTTCTATGCTGCCGTACAGGTCCATGGCACCTGGCATGGACTTGAATACACTTTCGACGTCGGCGCTCAATTCTTCCTCCGTGCAGCATGGTCCGCTACCCTCATGTTGATCCTGGCGATGAGAAGACCCAGCCATGATGAAGGTATCTTCGACTGGCCGAAGTCCCAGCCCTTCCATGCCTGCCAGACGGATTCCGGTATGAAGGCACCTTCGCCGACGGACTTTGAGTTAATCTGCCCAAGCATATCGGAGAACCTCGCGTCGTCCAATGCGGCGGGGTAGTGGGACAGCGCCTCAGTCAAATGCAATATGTCATACCAGATGAAAGGAGCCTTGAGCTTCCTGAAATCAGTTCCCATGTAGAAGATGTAAGGATGGGCCACGAGGCTGCGTTCCCATAAGTCGAGCAGGCAGTTGATCGCGGTAAGTGCTTCTGGTCCGTCGATGTGCTCCTCGAACAAGGACAGCAGCCTGAGCATGTAGAGGTTGACATAAGGGCACGGGTCCTCTTTTCGGCCCGGCCCCCTGAAGGATCCCAGCTCCTTGGAGACCGAACAACCCCAACCGTTCTCCCTTACGATGCCGAGAAGGTAATCTACGCCTTTGCGCACTTGGGGGTCGGACCAACGACCCATCTTGGCAAGGGAGTACAAAAGCACCGGAGCGTCGCACGCAGCCCAGGCCCAGGTCCGTTCCCCGGTGCCGCCGTAATGCTCCGGAATGCAAGTAGGAAGCTGTACGAGGCCCTCAGCCGAAACGTGCTCCATCACTTTCCCCAATATGAACGGCATATTCGAATCGTCCTGCATGACTCCTATGTCGGCTAAAAATGCCAGCTTGTGGAAAGGCTGCTTAGCGCTTTTATGGCTTGACAGCACCTCTCCCGGCCAATCCTTAAGGTCGGTCATCAGTCCTGACACGAGAGGGTGTATGAGCATGGCATCCTTCGCGGCGGCGAGGTCCGGGTCAGAATCAGGCATGCCGATAAGGTACTTCATCGCCGAGTACCTTGTCCACGGTTCTTGGCTAGCGGCCAACCTCAAGGCAACGTCCATCACCGGCCTCCAAGCAAAGCCTTCAGGTACGTTCACATCTCATAACCGCTGTTAATGTCGAAAGGCATGATCAGGCACCGCATGATACGTTTCATGTATCCCCTGAAAAACCACGCCTCCGCTTCGCCGAAGGCCTCGATGGTATCAAAGCGCCAGTAGGAGTAGTACTTAACGCATTTGACTATCCTGGTGAGCTCCCTAGGCGGGAGTCCGATTTCGTCTATCACATGTGAGCGCCTCATGTAGGATATGCCAAGACAGCCGGGCTGTTTACCTTGCTCTTCTACGATCTCGCCTATCAACGCCTCGAACTCGGCTACCCTGTCCGGCCTTACTTGGAACAGCTTGACCTCAGCAAATGCCTTCGACATGCTCCACCTCCCAAAACATTAATAAGCCCAATCATCGTCCCCGGTGGTATCCTTACGGTGCCTTCAGGTCAAATTCCAAGACCGTATGCGCTAAGGGCGCACAAAGCCTTCAATGTCACCCACTTTGACGGAGCACCCTTCTGCTCTATGTCGATGAGCATCTTCCCGTTGAATGAGTTCTCCAGCTTCCAGGTGCCGTCGGAGGCTCTCTTTTCCCTGACGATCTCGATCGCCTCATCCAATCTTGGATCCTTTATGCCCAAGCCTGCGAATATTCCGAGGAGCTCGAGCACGTCAGTGTTGTACATCAGCGGGAAGCCGAACTTGAGCCAGCCTGGCTTAGCGACTTTCCCAAGGTCGTGGCTCATCTTGAATATGTGGTGCTTGAGGAAGTATTCCGCAAGATCTCCGATCTTGGCCTCTATCTGCCTTGTGCGCAGGGAAGGGGGGATTGCAGCAAGGGCCTTGAATGCCTTGGCGACTCCCATATGGCATGAATGCCTTCCCCAGCACATAACGTACCTCTCATATACTTTGCCGATCGGGGGGCCGTTCTCGGCATCGTCCGCACGCTGGTTCCTTACTATCCAATCAAGCGCGTCCACCAACCTCGGGTCTTCGGCGTAGCCCAGCTTGATGAGGCTATAGGCCATGTTGCCGGTAAGGCACGGTATTACCCCGCTCGCAAGCCCCCAGCCGGTCTTCTCGCTTTGCATATGGGAGAAGCCGGCACTTTCCTTATCCTGCGAACGGTCCAGTATGAACTCGCATGCTCTCCTGACCCTACTGTCCTTAGGATCCGCACCCAATTCCGCAAGCACAAGAAGGACCCACGAGGTCCCCTGGTATTTATCCGTATAGAACCTCCTGGGGTCGTCTCCCCAGGTCCCGTCATCGTTCTGCTTGTCGAGGATGGAAGGTACAAGGCCGAAATCCATGATGGCACGCTTCGATTCGACCACCTGTGGATCGTCCATCGGCTTCCCCAATAGGGAGATCAGCGTAAAGAATCTAACCGAAGGATCCTCTTTACCGGTTAGCCAACCTATTACGTCAGACATGAACGTCCCCCCTTTCGGACATCACCATATCCCGGGAAGAAGGCGAGATCCTACCCTTGAAGCATATTCTTCGTAACCTGGCAGCTTCCTTCGTAAGGTCGCATCTTCCAAGCAGGTGCGCAGCACGAAGAGCACAACGGTGGTCATGGCGGGTATCAGAGCCCATAAGGATCCCAGCAAGGTTGGGGTCGCCACATTGTATATGATCATGCCCAGGTATCCAGGATGCCTTACGAACCTGTAGGGCCCGGTATCGCATACGGTCTGCATGCGCTCCGATTGTATCCTCACCGAAGTGGAGAAGAAGTGGTTTGCGGACATCGCCCAGAGGTTGAGCAAGCAACCGAACAGGAACATGAGACCGGAGCATGCGACCAGCCACGAATCGAGCCTTGGGGTCCAGGAGAACCTATGGTCAAGTCCTGCGACCGGAAACGTGCCGAGACTCGATACGATCAGTAATCCGCTCATGAGCCGGTCCCATTTCTCTACGTTCTTCTTGATGCTTCCTCTTTCCGATATCACATCAAGCGGCAACACGAGCGCGCCGATTATGATCACGGCCAGGTAGATAGCCATGTAAAACCACGCGCCGGGCCACATGGGACTTCCTGACGGGATCAGTAGCAGCAGCGCGATTAGCACATAGGTCGATGCGACCTGGAGTATGCGCCTAACAATATTGCGCTTGGTCTCCAGCGGACTTCCCGTCACTTCTCTCATCTTAGCCATGCGTCCACCCCTTCGGTGGCCATAACGGCCCGTACTTGCGGATTATGACGATGCATGACACGCTTGGAAAAGCTCACCCAACATGATGATACATTCTTAAGCACGAAAATTCCCGATACGGCGAATGATTACAAACATGCAGGTTGACATGCGTATTCATAAGTTATAGGCTATTATTGCTGCAAAAATGCTTAGATTGTGGCAAGACACACGCCGCAAAGCGGAAGACCTTCCGTGTTCATACCGTTACGGCCCCTGGACCGATCTTGGAAAGATCATCTAAGGTCTACATAAGCTGCACGGTGACAGAATATCACATACAGAAAGCGGGGCGCATCAAGTGGACTTTCGCAAAGCCTGCCGCACACAAGTTGCCAGCATCTTCATCATAGTGACCATGATGGTCCTATCCACCGTCAGCCTGGGATCCGGACAAAGTGGGGCAGGGCGCAAGCTGAACCTAGATAGGAGCTTCGAAGGGGGCAGCGCGTACAGGACGGAGGATGACATCTACTGGGTCCTCGAGCTTAGCGGATCCTGGCTCCAGATGGGGCGTCAGTACGGCGGTTTGGTGAAAGACGAGCTCAGGCGCTTCCACGATGAGATAACCGCTGATCTCACCTCACGCGGCATGGGATACGAAGCGCAGCTCGCGAACGCGAGAGAGCTTGATGCCACCTTCGGTTGGCCCATCGGCGAGCTTGTGAAGGGGATATCCGAAACATCGGGCCTCAGCGAGGATGAGGTAATCGTGCTCAACGCTAGCATGTGCAATCTCTCCATGGTAGCCATGCAAGTCGAGATGCCCGGGGCATGCAGCGGGATAGCTGCTTGGGGGCCCTTTACGCCGGACGGGGCACTTGTATTTGGAAGGAATTGGGACATAGACAGGAAGAGCATGTCCAGGTATATGGAGTATCTATCCGTTGTGATCTTCAAGCCGGAAACCGGCAATAGCTTCGCCAATGTCCATCCTCTTGGGAACTTGTACCTTGAGACAGGGCTCAATGACAAGGGCATCTTCATTGAGCTAAACAACGGGATGGCGTCTGATCCCAGGTGTGTCGCCGGACTGGAGGATACTGTGTCTGTGTTGGTAACGGTGCTTAACGAGTGCAGCACCGTGAAAGAGGCAGCAGATTATCTAGTAGGTCGACCTGCGGATATGGCGTACATAATCCAGGTGGCTGATGAAAAAGGGTGCGTATCGGTAGAGAGGGCGACGTTCGGAGCGCGAATAAGGCCAGGCGAACAGGAAGGTGTCATCGCTGCTTATAATAATTTCATACTTCCATACCCTGAGGAATGGGCGGGTAGGGTAGCGGATCCACCGGCGACTAAAGAAGATCCTAGGTATGAGAATCTAATCGAGCTGGCAAATTCAGACCGCTTCTTCAAGCATCTGGATGTAGACGGCATGAAGAAGTTGATGGACATCGGGGTAGGCGAGGGCGGGGCGGTGCATGGAGGGACCGTGCTGCAAGTTATCGCTTCGCCAAAACAGATGTCATTATGGATCCGAGGCTTGGATTATTCCGATTGGCAGGAAGTACGGCTGGAAGGGCTCCTCAGTAGGAACTGAGGCCGCGTGCCCAGCTGGATAATAGGTGATACGGGACATAGCGCTCCTAAGCGCGCAACAATCGAGGCAACATCTACGAAGGGATGTCCGATACGAGATGTCCCTTTTACTATTTCTAAAGATTTGGTTTTAAGCTACATTCTCTAGTGATCGGAAGGCAGTGGCGTCTTGTGCATCAAGCTATATGTCCATCGACATCTCGTGCTGGCTGACGAACGGATTAGCTCCCAGGCTTTTTAAGAAGCTCAGGGCCGAGACGCACCGGCTGTCCACGTTGATCATCTTCATACGCCTGCTCTTAGTGTTTGCGGTCAGATATGCCACGATGCTCCTTCCCACGCCCTTGCCCCTATATTCTTTATCTACGGCGATTTGCGGCACGTCCCCGGTTTCCTTGTCCACAATCCCATAGCCCACGAAGGTGTCGCAGACCTTGACGGCACAGAAGCAGAACCTGTTGGGAACCGCATTCACCGAATCCACCGAGTTCTGCCATGATGGTTCGAAATCCCAGAAACGCCTGAATACACTCCAATCGTCAGCATCAGGCAACGCCAAGGGGATTACCTCGTATCCTGTAGGTTGATGATCATAACGGCCATCCAGCACAAAGCACTCGAGATCCCTTAAGACTTCGAAACCCTGCTTAATATAGAGCTCAAGCGCGGATGTATTGGTTTTGATTACCTCCAACAGGCATTTCTCGACTCCCATGCCTTTGAGCAGCTGCTTTGCGTAAGTGAACATCGCGCTGGTCAATCCTTTCCTCCTGTGTTCCGGTACTACGGCAGTGCCTGAGTCGTATGCAGTGAGCATTCCTCCATGACGCCTTATGCCGTTAAGGAAGAAACCGACCAGCATGCCGTCCTTAATTGTTCCGACTGAAGCTTCGGGGGCATAACCGTTCCTCTTTAGGAGGCACTCGAACATCTCAGGCGACATATCCGTGCTGACTTGATAATCGGAGAAGGCATAAGTAAAAACCCTATGAAGATCAATAATGTCGACCTTTTCGAGAGTCTGGCATGTGTACATCCTTGCACGACCTCCGCTTTTTACTTGAACTAAAGAAAAATCAGATCGTTAGCGTTAGAAACTGGTCATTCTTTTATCGTAATGGTCCAGGCATCAAATTCGACGAGCCCTTCTTTTCTCATCTTGCCTAGTTCTCTGCCGAGCGAGGATCTGGGGACTCCCAACCTTTCGGCAAGCTCTTTCTTTGACAAGGCGAGTTTTATCACATCGCTTCCTTGCCTGTACCGCTCCGATTTCAAGAAGTCGAAGATGCACTGCCTGATCGTCTTTCTAGATATCGTGTTTAGCTTCTCGGTCATGATGATCGTCTTGTCGGAGATCACCTGGAAAAAGCCCAGCATGAAGTTCGTGCTCTTGCGGCATAGGGCCAAGGTTAATTCCCTGGATAACCTTATTATCGTAGTATCTGCCGATGCGGTGACGGTCATCGGGTATACGTTCTTGTTTGAGAATAATAGATTTGCCCCGATCATGTCGCCACCGATGAATGTATCGATCGTCAGTACGTTGCCGTTCATATCTATGTTCTGTACTATTACCTTTCCTTCCAGGATGATCTCCAAGTATTGGCAGATTTCGTTTTGCAAGTGGATGATCTCGCCTTTGCCGAATCTCTTTATTTCGTACAGGGATGAGTCGAAAAGGCCCGTCAGCTCAACTTCCGAGAAGTCCCGGAAGGAATCCAAACGTGACAGGACGGCAACGGCTCGTTTCAGGTTGTTTTGCCTTGATATCCTAATCACCTCTAATTGGTTACATCGGTTACTTTTCTTTGCCGTAATCTTGAGTATATTACTATAGAACGGCTTTGGTATATGTCGTCCGTCCTAAGTGACTGAGTAATCTTCCCGCGAAGAACCGGTAACGGTCGAGGACCCAAGCTAGAGGGCATACCGAACGGTACCCGGGCTAGGGTACTTATGTGGTCGCCATTGTTTATCCGCTATCAGCTCACCTTGTTGATGAGAGGGATGCTGACATTCGATGACTGATCGGCGACTTGGCGGAGACTACACAGTCAGAGATTATCGGAGGTATAGATGATGAGGAAGAACATCCAAAGAACCATCCAGATTGCTTTCCTTGCGCTTTTCGCGATCTTGTTGATAAAGGGGAAGGTACAGGCCTGGATGGGCCTCCTATTGCTAGGCATAGCAGCCTCTTTCATCTTCGGCCGCGTATATTGCGGTTGGGTATGCTCGATAAACACAGTATTAGCCGGCATCACATGGATAAAGAAGAAGCTGCGCCTTAAGAGCTTACCGATACCTAAGTTCCTGTTAAAATCCTGGGTTCGTTATCTGATGCTGGGTCTTTTCGTCGCCGTTTTTGCGTTCACGGCCGCAACCGGCAAGAGGCTGCCCGTACTTCCCGTACTATTCGTAATCGGGATTCTGATTACTTTAGTTTATCCCGAGGAGCTATGGCACCGTTACCTGTGCCCTTACGGGACCATGCTGAAAACGTCCTCCTCAAGCGCAAAGCGCGGCATGCACATAGATGAAGGCCTGTGCAATAACTGTGGTGCCTGCAGGCGGGTCTGTCCGGCGAAGGCGGTGGATGATACCGGGAAAAAACACAGGATCGAAATGTCTGACTGCCTCGTATGTATGGAATGCGAGGCGAATTGCAAAAGTTCGGCGATAGGCTATAAGTAAGCAGGAAAATATAAAGCAGGGCGCCTATCAGCTTTGTCCGTCATCTGGAAGTATGCTGCAACACGGCAAAGGCCGGCCTTGTTTCAATGGAACACAATGAATGTTAAGGCATAGCGGCTTCGTTATGTAGAAGCCGCCATGCCTGACGGTTATCCGTCATGCTTCTTTGAGGAGATATTGTGCCATAGTAGGAAGCCTAATGCCATGATGAAGTAGAATACGCCGTACCAGGTGACTAAATCTACTTGTGAGCCGGTGAATGATTGTCCGGGAAAATTCAGCATGAAGTGTATCCATACAGGGACTAAAAGATTCCTGCAATGGTGATAGGCGATTCCGATCACGAAACCTAGGGACGCGATGCATATGACAAAGAATATGATGTACCTAACGAGCACAGCTCCACTGTATCCGGTACCGACGAACCATATCGGCGCATGCCATAATGACCAAATAATGCCCACAATCATTGAGCCTCTGACAGGACCTGCCTTCTCTTCGATCGCCTGTTGCAGATAACCTCTCCAGCCTGTCTCCTCTCCAGCCGGTCCTTGAAAAAGGATGAAGAATAAAGCTGGCATGAGCGCACTGGACGAAAGATCGAGCATGTCCATAAAAAAAAGTCCCTTCTGCTGGGACACTATGTAGACGCTGGCCGCATAGATCAGCAGTTGTATGAGGGTAGTCGAAGCCAACAGGCGGAAATCCAGCTTGACGCTGAATGCCTTCCTGTAGAACCCCCTTATAGTGTCTCCAGGATAGAGCTTCTTGAACATAAGCAGGAACACGTACGTAGGAGTCCATGCGGTCACGACAATCAGCCATTTCATGGCCAATGGTGTACCATGGAACAACATGGTGGCAATGGCACCGAAAACGAAGAGCAGCAGACAGAAAAGCGCATAGGTGTAAACCACGTACTTCAATGTATAATCCTTGGTCTTACTCGCCTCGATCATCAAGATAGCCTCCCTTACAACGGAAAGAGCATCAAACACAGACCTTCAGATACTGAGGTGAATTGCCCTAAGGTGAACACCATTCCTTAGTAGCGATGTAGCGTTTTATTTGTCTTGGTTCGGGCCTCTGGTTTTACATAAGAGTATTTGCCAACAAGCTCCCAGCGTTAAGTTCGAAGATGGGAGCAGTGGTGCCATATAGTGAGCTATTCAATGTTTAGCTAAGTTATCCTGCGTTAACGCTCGGGATATTCACAAATTTAATCCCCACCTGCGCTTCTTCCATCAGAGATGATAGCTTCTAATAACACGATATGCCTTAGTTCTGCCTACTTGATCCACCAAAGGAAATAAAATGAGATCAAGCAACGCAACTACTTCGACGTGGTAAGAGGCCATAATTGATACCCTACGAACCGCCTGTCATTTGGGGGCCTATAAACTGTAATTCTGGCTTTCGGGGCAGGTTAATCAGCACTAAATCTGAAGCTTATCAATGATTTACGGGGGAAGTCATACTGTAGCACTTTCCAAGAACCTAATGGTTTTGCATTCACAGTTTAATTGAGCCATGATCCCATAAGGTATGATGGCAATTGGTTTTGCATGACCAAAATTGACATTGTAGAAGATGGGTAGCGATTCAATTTTCTCTTCGAATGAAACGACTTGAATTATGGCCGATTTATACTCTTCGTAATAGGTTTCATCTTTAGGCTTTCCAACGATGATGCCTTTTATAACGCTCAAAATCCCTTGTGCTGCGAGATTCCTGAAAGTCCACTTAATGAATTCCGGAGATGGTTTATCCTCACTGGTTTCAATGAAGAGTATGGCCCCATTCCATTCCTCAAGCGAAGGCCATATCTCCGTTCCGTTCGCCATTAAGAATACATCGATGCACCCACCTAGCAGATGTCCTTCTGTGCATCCACTCCCATGTATGATTTCGTAACCACGCCCGTTTTCTTTCATTTTATGCGGTGTACTCACGTTTTTCTCATCCCATAGAATATGGTCGTCCGACCATTCGGGGCTCGGAATTAGTGAATAATCCGTTGATACGCTGAACAATATGTCTTTTACGGCTGATTTTGTATAGTCAAACATTTTCACATATTCGCTAAATTCGCACATTATTGTCGGGCCGTAGAAAGAAACGAGCCCGGCCTTATACATCATTAGATGATTTATCGTGCTATCTGAATACCCCATGAATATCTTCGGATTGCTCCTAATGACATCAAAATCTACATATGGTAACGTGCGTATAGTATCGTCTCCGCCTATAGAACTGAAAATTGCGGATATCGATTTATCTCTAAAGGCATCCATCAAGTCCTTGGCACGAAGTTCTGGGTGCTTTGCCACGAAATCACTACCCAGCAACGCATGTGGCATAGCTACAACTTCAAGTCCAAAATCGTCTACCAGTCTTCTTTTGGCAATATCAAATTTGTGTATGAATTGCGCATCACCCAACCCGCCCCATGATAAGCTGACAATAGCTACTCTATCCCCGCGCTTTAACCTTTTTGGCTTAATCACTTAAGCACCTTCTTTCTCCTTACCATATGGATTATCTAGTAAGGACAGTTCTCTAGTAGAATTCCGGCTGTGATAATTCTATGTACGCAACTCGGCAAATGCCGCTTACTTCTTCATCTTACTTGAAAATGACACAATCGATATGCCGTTAACGCAGAGATATGATTGAACAATCCATGGACATCGAAATACTCTAGTAGAGCCGACGAAGGTATTGCGAGAGGAAGCAGATAAGGGGGGTGGGGCAGTGGTAAAGAGCTACGGCCGGCCTCAGACGGAAGTACTTTTCCTTGTGGATCGAATCTGTGTTAAGGAGATCGTTCGTCGTACTATCTTCGATAGTAAAACCCGGTTTCATGCGAGTAAGTCTCCAATATAGATTGTTTGATACATTCAAGCTGCTGTGAAATCCACTAGTAAAACCGTTCGATTCTCAGGTAACAATACGCTGAATTTAAGTAGATAGCACGGCAATCCGTATCCATTGTTCAGTTCAATCGCTAGACAGCATCGATAAGCGAGTTCATCCTTTCCCGAGGAATTCTCACTTACGTAAGCAATCAGGCGTTATGAGAAAGCTCATCGAATATTCGAGTGGCTGTGAATAAAGAACTCCTCCTGACTTGGCTGGTATTTCTTCTCCAGGTTTTCCAAACCCTCATCAAAGCGCACAGCTTCCTGTTCATCTATGTCGAATACAGGACTTTGGTAATAAACCCATCTTCTTCCGTCCAATACATTCGGCTTAAGCTCTTTAACCAGCATCGCTGCCGGGTATGTCCCATTTTCTAGACAGACGTTGTACTTCTTGCAGCTCTTGAAACCGCGGCTAACATAATTATTTGGATTCCCGAATATCACTATTACATCATAATCAAGCGCGGCTGCTTGTTGAAAGGAATACTCCATTAGTTTCTTTCCATACCCCTTTCTCTGATATTCAGGTAAAATGCAAACGGGTCCAAAGGTAAGGATGTTTTTTTCTTCCCCGGACTCGTCGACTAGTCTTGTTTTCGTATACATGATATTTCCGATAATCTGATTATCGACTTCAATCACCAGGTCCAACTCCGGCAGAAAGTCCTCGTGGGATCGCATAACATGAACTAAATAGTGCTCTACGCACCCAGGAACGTGCAAATTCCAGAAGGATCTCCTCGTAATATCTTCTACTCTCTCATAATCAGCTTCTTCTTCATTTCTAATCCTAATCATTTGGAAACCTCCGATAATCTTACAAACTCATCCTTTTACCGCCAGCTCTTGCCAACTTACGCAGCCTTACGTATTCATCTACAGATATATTTATTGATCGCCGAAACAATCTCTGAAAATAGTATGGCGATAAAGCCGCCACATTTGCGAGAGAATCGCTTCTTACGTCCCCTCATAAGTTTTCTTCAATGTAATTCAAAGGGTCTTGTATCGCTCTCCACGCACTCATGTTACGCCTCCTAAACAATAGGATGGCACGATTATGGCTTAACAGCTTGTCGCAAAATGCTCTTTCAACACATACAACGGTAGAATAACAACCCTTATCCGGTTCATCTGCATTCTCGAATATTGAAGAACGACTAGCATTCTAGCTGTTATTAGTGTGGTCTTTACGCAACATTCTTATTTCATAGATTTCCTCTTACTAATAGATCAGCTAACTAGATGGCAACTCAAGTACTATACCCTGCTCAACTTCTCAATAGCATCTTCTTCGGTAGAAACGAAGAGGATATCTCTCCCCTTATTGCATTCATAGATAAAATCATTGAGCGGCTTGCTTGTATAGATCGAGAAGTCACCAACGATCGCGAGCTTAAACTGGTACGTGATGAATTTCTGCAAAATTTCACCAGCGATCCTAGTACTAAGAATAAAGAAGTCCTCAGAGAATGCTTCTTTGCGTATGACAACTGAATGACTTCCGGTTTCGTAATCCACGGACACCATGAAGTCCAATGCGGATTGCACATCCGAAATGCAAATCCCGTCGCCGTCTACAACAGCTATTTCGTTGCCGTTGGCTGAGATTTTCCTAATATTCACGAAAGATCTCCTCCTAATTGATCAGACTTTCGATGATCGATTTATTACCTCACGATAACGGCTCTTCTGCTATGTCACGAAGGTACGACACCTAATCTGCCTTGTTTTATCAAGATTATCAGCTTTGACTTGTTCCTACCGAGTGACGTCATACGATTCTCACACCGGTCTTGCCCTCAAATACCGAGAAGTACTTCATACATCGGTTTTATCACTAGTTTCTGTACCGTCAACATGAAGCTAGAATCAGCGAGTTGCCTACATATAACTAGAATCAACTCTGCTGTAGGTTGAATTCGATCTGCTTCTTCGTCCTTTTGTCTAGTATCCCTCCCGATAGCGCATTCAGAATGAAGCTCTCAATTTCGTCCGTTTTTAGCTTTTTCCTTATTTCCATCAGCACGTTTAGAATGTCGAGCAGTATGGATTTACGCATGGTTTCCTTTACAGCTAGTAGATCGAATGAAATAAGGCAATCAGATATCTTCCCATCTAGCCCCGGCTTGAATTGCGCCACCTTGGCTAGTGATTGGATGCATTGGCGAATTGTGATTGGTTTCTCGTCCTTCAGGAGCGCTAGATACTCGTCAATTGTATCCTCCATTCGGTCCTGTACATCCCACCTGACATTTTCCGCTAAGAGCATAAGCCCGATACTTCTCTGGTAGGAATTATCGCTCTTAAGCCTATCGCGGAAAGCATCCCAGTATGGATAAACATCATTAAGGAATATCGATCTGCCCTGAAGTAGGAGGAATGCTTGATACCGGATGTTGTCGTCTTTCAAGGACAAACACTCTACTAATTGTGAAACGTCATCTTTATCTAGTGCCTTTGACACTTCCTGTATATCGCTCTTGGGAATTGATAGCATCTTCTCTATCGAGATCATCTTTTATTCTCCTGTTTGTAATCATTGAACTGCCTTTTCCTAACATACATCCAACCCGCCCGTATAACCCAAAATAAACTAGAAAAGTTTCAAATCGATAGCATGCGAACCTCTGACATTCATTCTGTACACTCTAGGAGGAGCAGAAGGACTCTTACCTAGGTTCAGCTATAGAAAATCTACCTGTTGAGATTTGCGCTAATGCTAAAGATGTATATGCCTAAAATTAACAGAACAGCTGAAATGATGTAATTGATCCCCGTATTTCTTTTACCCGACCTTCTGGCAATTGGTTTCCAACAGGCAAAAGACATCGCTATTAAGCACGTTAACGCAGAAATTGCGAACCCGTAATACTTTAAAGCGTCATAGTCAGTCTGAATCATTCCTTTTAAGAGGAGCACAAAATAAAAGCTGACTACTAAGCCGAGTACCGGATAAAAGAGCAGATGGTCAAAGTTAATCGGTTCATGTACTGTACAGATTGGTATATTTCTATCAACCTTATCTACAAGAATTCTTGCCAGGGAATCGAAATCTTGTTCAAAAGCATTTATGTATAGTTTTTTACGGTTTCTAAAGAGAATTGAAATTTCCCTGATGTCACCGTTGCTTCGCCTCTTTATCTTGATTGTTTCAATTTCTGACAGGAGATATCTTTCCGATTTATTCCCGATAAGCCTTTCGATTTCCCGATCTGAAAAACGGATTCTCATCCTCATCAATAAGTTTAGATACCGAAAGCTCATAACGCCCAATAAGGAAAATACTATAAAGAAAGGTATATAGAGACTCGACAGTAGTGGGGTGTCTAGTAGTTTGGAGAACAGAAGAGAGCCAACAGACATACTGATTACAAGGACTACATATGCTGCCTTTCTTCGCATAACCTCTTTCCTAGAGACGGTGAACTCCATGTTTCAAACCCCCATTAGTACATTCCATCGTATATTTCGGAATCAGGTAAGCCTAAGAATAATGCTAACAGCAATCATGAACAGTTCAACCCCCTGCTCAATAGTATCTGTCAACAAAACCTGCTCCCCAAAATTCGGTGAAGATGCCAATGTGCATTCTATGATGGCATCCTGATTATTAGCATCATGAAATATTGCAATCTCATCATAGTTTCTACCCCAAAATACAGACTCGTATAGTCTGGATATTTCCTTGTTTCGGGCGGAAAGCCAGACTTCAAAGTGTCCTTTTTCGTGCAGGTAGACTATGGCTATCTTAAGGCCCGTATCTTTTAAGGGCTTTGTTGTTAACGAAAAATATGACATATCCATATAACCCTGGTATATGTTACTTACTTCGTAATGCGGATATTTTTTAATGAAATCAGTGCGCAATTTACCGATGAACTCAAGTATTCCCTTATATGCAAGCTGTATTTCTCCCTGCTGCAAGTGGTAAGTGTAATCGCTTATAAGCTCATTCAGGGTTTTCATACATATCCTCTCCGTCAGATCAAGCAATTTCATCTATGCTGCTCTATCAATCTCGGAAACACCTAAATTCAAAGGATTATACTCTTTTGTCAGAATGGCGTCTTAGAAATTCCTCGGCGTTTTTTGCCACCGCTTTTCGGCGACTTCCTAGTTGCCCTTTAGCAAAATTGATCATCGCAGTTTGATTCTTTGAGAAGTCAAAATAATGCTCAAAGCATTCCAGCACCTGCCCGCACACTATGCAATTGCATTCAGGCGAAGGTTCACCTTTATTCATATAGATGATTTTTGGCACTTCTAATAATCTCCTGGTGATGTAACTTTCCAGTTCAGGCTTGGCAAGTACAATTCTCCATGCGTTGCCAATAGCATTAGCTGCCGTAATCATCTGTGGATCTTGGATTAATGCAAAGTAGTCCTGATAAATTACCCCAAACTTATCTTCATAGTCGACCGCTAAAAGATTGGATAGGGTCAGGATTCCGTCCCATTTGATGAAACTGTTTTTGTGATGGAGCCATTTGGAAATATCCTCAAAGTAGGGATAGATGAGTTCCGGTTTTTGCTCACTCACCATACGAATGATTTTGGTACACACATATTTAATACTGGATGTTTCCGTTAAGACAATCTCAAACAGGGAACTTAAGGTTGTTGTGTTATCAATGGCTTCAGTTATAAATTGGTTCAAGTCAGGTTTTGCTTTTAGACGAGTTATTAGTATTTCTTTATCCAAAATACCCCCGCCTTTCAAATCATTTGTCTAAGTTCATACCATCAAATGCTGATGATAAGGCCAACAATAGCTATGACATTCAATGGTCTCTCAAACAATGATTCTCTCAATGAACAATTATCATTTTATAATGTTGGTTAGCCCACTTCACGGCAATTATTCAACTAACCCAAAATAACCAATACCGACCATACAACCTCGGTTTTTCAAAAACATCTAGATCGACCGCTAGCGCAGCATTGACATCTAAACTGACCACAGCGATTTTTACGCTCCGATTTCGAATTCATAAAAGCAAAAAGGCTGATTTATGAGCCTTTTCAGGCACTCAATCCTTTACCCTTGACATCAATACTACCGTCTCGACGTGCGAAGTGTGGGGGAACATGTCAACAGGCTGCACGGCCCTTACTCCATAGCCTCCCTTGACTAGGAGGGCTGCGTCCCTGGCCATGGTCGCGGGGTCGCATGATATGTAGACTATCCTTTTTGGACCCATTCCTATCAAAGTTGACATGACCTGGGGATCACATCCTGTCCTAGGAGGATCCAGAACTACCGCTGCGGGGCCGAACGCGCGCATTTCGCCGCTTGCCAGGATATCCTCGGATTTTCCAGCCATAAAGCATGCATTCGATATGCCGTTTGAAACGGCACTTTGCCTTGCATCATCTACGGCTTGCACATTTATCTCAATGCCCATCGCCTTAGAGGCCTTCTCGGCGAGCATCAGCGTGATTGTGCCGATGCCGCAATATAGGTCCAGGACAGCCTCTTCCTTGTTGACTGCCGCCAGTTCAACAGCCGTTTTATAGAGCTTCTCGGCCTGTTCCTGGTTTACCTGGAAGAACGAAGAGGGTGAGGCCATGAACGAATGACCGCCGATGTTGTAGCGTATCCTATCAGCTCCGGCTAGAAGCGTATTCCTGCCCTGGAGCACGTCACCGAATCTCCTCCTGCTGTGGCTGTGGTATACGCTGACGATGTGCGGCTGCGCGGACATGAGCGCCTCTGCAAGCTTATTACAGGCCCGGTCCGCAGGTTCGGTCGAGACGAGGATCATCATCATGGAGCCTTCGTCCCCGACCCTCACCACGGCATGTTTGATGGCCTGCTTTAAGTTCGGGTCAGATTCGTTAAGGCTGACCCTCAGCGAGTTGATAGTATCCATGCAGGCCTGGGGGACAACCCTGCATTCCCTAACGTCCACGGAATCATGAGATGAACGCCTCCTGAAACCTATCGCCGTCTTCCTGCCTTCATCGTCTAGCCAGACGCGGAACTCCGCCTTATTCCTGTAGTTGAAAGGCATGTCCATGCCTATAACGGGGCGTACTTCGACCCCCTTGATCCTTCCTATACGCTCCATAGCGTCGGAAACGATATGCCTCTTTAGTTCCAGCTGATAATCATAGCTGGCATGTTGCATATTGCAGCCGCCGCATTCACCGTAGTATGGGCAGAAGGGGATACGCCTCATAGGCGATGGTTCCAAGACTTCGATGGACCGAGCCCTCAAAAAGGACTTCCCGGCCTCGACGATCTCCGCCTTGACGTATTCGTCCGGAAGCGCCCCGTCGACGAACACAGCAATTCCTTCGTGCCTTGCGACACCGCTTCCGTCATGCGCGACTCCGTTTATCCTGAGCTCCAATACCTCTTGCATTTTCTTCCTCCCGTCATCTGCCTGGCAAAAGGATACCACTTCGTCCGCCACGATGCTTCTTTTTCAGTACAGCCTCCTTTTTCATTGACAGGAACGCCCTGCAGGAATATACTCGAAATGTTTCTGACTTAAATAGTAGGATATAGGTGAGGCATTGAAGATCACAGCTAGGACCGAATATGGGATAAGGGCCATGTATGCGCTGGCGAAGGCGAGCGGTTCGGGCCCGTTGTCGATGCGGTCGATAGCCTCGGACCAGCAGATACCGGAGAACTTCCTGGAGCAGATGCTCTCACAGCTAAGGAAGGCAGGGCTCGTTACCGCGACCAGGGGACCCGCGGGCGGGTATGAGCTGGCAAGGGAGCCGGCGCGGATAAGCTTCTCCGATATAGTCGTCGCCCTTGAAGGGCCCGTGGCGCTATGCGATTGCATCGAGACCGAAGGAAGCTGCGACAGGCTGCACAGTTGCCCGGTACACCCGGTCTGGGCGAAGATAGCGGCCGGGCTGAACGACCTGCTCGAGAAATCCACACTGGCTGACATGCTTTAGCATCGAGGAGGAATAGAATGGACAGGATCTACATGGACTACAGCGCGACCTCGCCCCTTAGGAAAGAGGCTCTGGACGCCATGATGCCATACTTGACCGAGAACTTCGGCAACCCTTCGAGCATACACTGGTTCGGAAGGACGGCCAAGAAGGCCATGGAGGAGGCAAGGGCCAGCATCGCTTCGTCCATAGGTGCCGCCGATCCGAGCGAGATAATAATCACGAGCTGCGGATCGGAAGCCGACAACCTCGCCATATGGGGAGTGATGGAGACCTACGGCAAGAAGCACATAATCACGAGCGCCATAGAGCATCATGCCGTCATCGACACTGTGAAGATATTGGCCAAGGAGGGCTATGAGGCTACGTACATCCCCGTAGACGAATACGGGTTGGTGGACCCCGAGGCCGTAAGGAATGCGATAAGGCCGGACACGGGGCTCGTGAGCATCATGCACGGCAACAACGAGATCGGCACGATAGAACCGATCGGCGAGATCGCAGGCATCTGCAAGGAGAAGGGAGTGCTCTTCCATACGGACGCCGTGCAGACGCTCGGGCATATCCCGATCAACGTACAGGCGATCGGAGCGGACCTTCTTAGCTTCGCGGGCCACAAGTTCTACGGCCCCAAGGGCATAGGCGGGCTCTACGTGAGGAAGGGCATAAGGCTCGAGCCGCAGTTGACGGGGGGCGCCCAGGAAAGGAAGAGGCGCGCCGGCACTGAGAACGTAGCCTACATAATAGGGATGGCCAAGGCCCTGGAACTGGCGATAGCCGAGATGCCAGACGAGACGAGGCACCTTACCACCCTTCGAGACAGGCTCATAAAGGGCCTGTTCGAACGGATACCGGAGATAAAGCTTAACGGACATCCGACCAAGAGGCTGCCTGGAAACGTGAACATATCCTACAAGTACGTCGAGGGCGAATCGCTCCTGCTTCACCTCGACATGAACGGGATAGCGGCTTCCAGCGGTTCGGCGTGTACATCCGGCTCGTTGGAGCCTTCGCACGTGCTTATGGCGATAGGCCTGAACCATGAGACCGCGCACGGTTCCGTGAGGATGTCGCTCGGCAAGTACAACACCGAGCAGGACATCGACAAGGTGCTCGAAGTATACCCGGGCATCGTTGCGAAACTAAGGGAGATGTCCCCGCTCTACGTGAAGACCACCTGCGCGAGGAAGGAATTCTGCGACGAGTCCGGCACCTGCTCCGTTAATAAATAAGACCGGGCCGTAAAGACAACGGCTTGGATTTTGAGGTGTTTATGCATGTACACTGACATAGTGATGGACCATCTGACCAATCCCAGGAACATGGGAGAGATCGAGAACGCCGACGGGATCGGCCAGATAGGCAACCCGGTCTGCGGCGACATAATGAGGATAACGATAAGGGTGAAGGACGGGGTGCTCGAGGACATCAAGTTCAAGACCTTCGGCTGTGGTGCTGCGATAGCGACCTCCAGCATCGTAACCCAGATGATGCACGGCAAGACCATAAAGGAGGCTCTCGCGCTGACCAACAAGCACGTTGCCGAGGAGCTCGGCGGCCTTCCGACGAACAAGCTGCATTGCTCCAACCTGGCGGCCGACGCCCTGCACCTTGCCATTAAGGACTACCTGACAAAGAACCCAGGCGCAGTCGAGGGTGTCGATCCTGCGAACATCATCGTGAAGGACGACCACGACGAAGAACAAGGTCCTTCCTGCGGTTCGATCTAAGCCACAGGATGGGCTTGCATTGTTGACACCCGCCACGGCGGGCCATAGAGTATCCTTATGAAGTCAACCAACGGAGGTCCGCGCGATGAAGACATCTGAGCTAAGACAGGCATATATGAGCTTCTTCGAAGAGAAGGGGCATAAAAGGCTGCCGTCGGCGTCCTTGATACCCACCGGGGATGCGACCCTGCTGCTCACGGCGGCGGGGATGGTGCCGTTCAAACCCTATTTCCTAGGTACCGCGAAGCCTGACTACAAAAGGGTCACCACATGCCAGAAGTGCGTCAGGACCGGTGACATAGACAACGTGGGCAGGACGTCGAGGCACTGCACCTTCTTCGAGATGCTCGGCAACTTCTCCTTCGGCGACTATTTCAAGGAGGACGCCATACGCTGGGCATGGGAGTTCGTCACCGAAAGGCTCAAGCTGGATCCCCAAAGGTTATGGATCACGATATACCTCGACGACGACGAGGCGTTCAGGATATGGCATGAGATCATAGGCTTGCCCTCTGAGAGGATAGTCCGCAAGGGCAAGGAGGACAATTTCTGGGAGATAGGCGTGGGGCCTTGCGGCCCCTGCTCCGAGATACACATAGACCGCGGACCGTCCTTCGGATGCGGAAAGCCCGGGTGCGACATCAACTGCGGCTGCGACCGCTTCCTCGAGATATGGAACCTCGTGTTCATACAGTTCTTCAAGGATGCTGACGGCAACTACACGCCGCTTGATTCGAAGAGCATCGACACGGGCATGGGCCTCGAGCGCACCGCGGCATTCCTGCAGGGCGCCGCATCGGTCTATGACACGGACGAGATGATGCGAATCAGGGACACCGTGCTCGAGCTCTCGGGCAAGACGTACGGCAAGGACCACCAAGACGACGTCGGCATAAGGGTCGTCACGGACCATAGCAGGGCCGCTGTGTTCATGGTGGCGGATGGCATCCTGCCTACGAACGAGGGAAGAGGATACGTACTGAGGAGGATAATCAGGCGTGCCGTAAGATACGGCAGGCTGATAGGGATAGAGGAGCCTTTCATGGTGAGCATGGCCGAGAAGGTCATAGACACGATGAAGGTCTCGTACCCCGAGCTGGAATCGGACGCCAGGAGGATAACCAAGGCCATAGAACAGGAAGAACGCAGGTTCATGGCCGCTTTGGAACAAGGCTCGCAGCTTCTTGCCGACATGATAGGAAAGCTCGGTGGTAAAAGAGGCGCTGTGCTCTCAGGCAACGACGCCTTCGTGCTTTACGATACGTTCGGCTTCCCTTACGAGCTAACGGTCGAGATAGCCGCCGAGAAGGGCGTGAAGGTGGACAAGGACGGCTTCGTGGCCGCGATGGAGGCCCAAAGAGAAAGGGCCAGGAGCGCAAGGGGCGCCAACGTCTACATGGACGAGGGCAGCGCGAAGTACAAGGGCCTAAGCGGCAAGCCTACACTCTTCACAGGATACGGTGCTACATCCGGCAAGGCCAGGCTCGTGGGTGTGCTCACGGAGACCGGCGAATCGGACGAAGCGCTCCCCGGTGAGGCTGCCGAGCTGGTATTCGACTCCACCCCTTTCTACGCCGAAGGCGGCGGACAGACCTTCGACACAGGTGTAGTGCTGGACGATGGAAGGATCGCAGCCAGGGTGGTGAACGTGAAAAAGCCGCTCGGGGATACGTTCTTCCATGAAGTAGAGCCGCTCGAAAGGATGGAAGTAGGTAAGGAATACGTCCTTAAGGTGGATGACGCAAGGAGAGACGCCGTCAAGAGAAACCACAGCGCGACCCACCTCCTGCACGCCGCGCTGAGGTCGGTCCTTGGCGATCACGTCCAGCAGTCGGGCTCTTATGTGACGGACGAGAGGCTCAGGTTCGACTACTCCCATTTCCAGCCCCTCAAGAAGGAAGAAGTGGATAAGGTCGAGACGATGGTGAACAGGTGGATCATGGCGGACCTGGAGGTAGGCACTAAGGTGTGCGGCATCGAGCAGGCCAGGGAATCCGGCGCGATCGCGCTGTTCGACGAGAAGTACGGAAACGACGTCCGGGTCGTGAGCATGGGCAAGGCAAGCAAGGAGCTGTGCGGCGGCACGCACGTGGGCCGCACGGGGGAGATAGGCCCGTTCAAGATCGTCATGGACGGCGGCATAGCCTCAGGCGTCAGGCGCATCGAATGCCTTACCGGGGAGAACACCCTCAAGTACATGTCGGCCGGTCTTGAAATGCTCGATAAAGTGGCGGAGGCGCTGAAATCGGACAGGGAGGGCGTGCTCTTAAGGATAGAGAAAATGCAGGCTGCAATCAAGGAATCCGACAGGGCGTTGGCGAAGGTAAAACAAGAACAGGCCTTCTCCAACATAGACTCCCTGATCGAGTCCTCAGAGACGATAGACGGCTCGAAGCTGCTGGTGGCCAGGTTCGATGGCATGGATGCCACCGATTTGAGGAACCTAACGGACAGGATCAAGTCCAAGCTCGGAAGCGGCGTGGTGCTGTTGGGTTCCGTTACGGGCGATAAACCGGTCTTCATAGCTACGGTCACCCCCGATCTTGTGGACAAAGGACTGAAGGCCGGTGATTTGGCGAGGGAGATGGCCAAGGTGGCCGGAGGCGGCGGGGGCGGCAAGGCGGACATGGCCCAGGCGGGGGGCAAGGACCCCGAGAAGGTGGATCCGGCCCTTCAGGCCGGTAAGCTGGAAGCTCGCAAGAAGCTCGCCGGGGCTTAGCAATAGATCGTCAGGAGGCGCTAAGGATGGGCGAGAAGGGGAATATGACCGTCAGCTTTCAAAGCGTTCAGGCCCAGGAGGACAACCAGGTAAAGAAGCTCCTCAGGGAAGTGGTGCTTGCGCTGGTCGAAAAGGGCTACAACCCGGTTAACCAGCTCGTGGGCTACCTTGTTTCGGGCGATCCTGCGTATATCACGGGACACAAGAACGCAAGGAACCTCATCCAAAGGCTCGAGAGGGACGAGATCATCGAGGAGCTCGCGAACAGCTACCTGAAGGGCATAATCTGACGCGTCGAAGAAAATCCGAGCCCTCCTTTCGTTTCTGTCGACGGGAGGGCTCGCATCATGCACTCGGGAGGACTGACTTGGAAAGAAGGCGGCTGGGAAGGTCCGGCATAACGGTATCGAGGATGTGCCTCGGAACGCTCACGGTGGGCTCGTTGCAGATGGGGATGGACCCCAAGAAGGCGGCCGACGTCTTCGAAGCTGCATACGAGAAGGGCGTGGACTTCTATGATTCGGCCATGATCTACGGTTCGCACCCGCACGTGAACGAGTTCCTAAAGAGAGTCCCGAGGGACAAGGTCACGATAACGTCGAAGAGCTACGACTACACATACGACGGTATGAGGAAGAGCGTCGAAACTGCGCTGAGGCAGCTCGGCACCGACTACATAGACATCTACCTCATGCACGAACAGGAGAGCAGGCTTACTCTTAAAGGGCACGAGGACGGCTTCAAGTGCCTGGTGGACTGCAAGGAACAGGGCCTGATAAGGGCCGTGGGCGTTTCGACACATGCGTGCGAGGTGGCGGAAGCGGCCTCCGAGCTGGATTTCCTGGATGTGCTGCATCCTATGTTCAACTACAAGAGCATAGGCTTCCTGGACGGTGGCATAGAACGCATGGAAAAGGCGGTAGCGAGGGCGCACGAGGCGGGCCTTGGCGTCTACGCGATGAAGATACTCGGCGGAGGCCTGATGATCGGGGAGATCCAGAAGGCCTTGAGGTGGGCGCTGGCCAACGACGATCTCGACAGTATAGCGATAGGTATTGCCAATAAAAGGGAGCTCGAGCTGGACCTGATGATGTTCGAGGGCATCGAGCCCTCTAAAGAGCAGCTTCTGGCGGCCTACAAGTCGAAGTCGATACTGATAGAGGAATGGTGCTCGGGGTGCGGGGCATGCGTGCCTTCCTGCAAGCAGGGCGCGATTAGCGTTGTGAACGGCAAAGCAGAGGTCGACAGGAATAAATGCGTGCTCTGCGGCTATTGCGGAAGGGCGTGCCCGAATTTCAATATAAGGATAGTGTAGTATGAGAGCGCTCGGGATAGACATGGGGAAGGTGCGGATCGGCACCGCGGTGTGCGACCCGGCCGGCATCGTAGCCACTCCGGCCAAGGTCATCGAGTCGAAGGGACACAAGAAGAACGCCCTCGCGGTCGCAGAGCTTGCCGATGCCGTCGGGGCCGAGCTTATAGTGGTCGGCATGCCGGTCAGGATGGACGGCACGGAAGGTCCGGCGGCCGAGTTCGTAAAGAGGTTCGTCGATGAGCTTAGGGCCGTCTCGAAAACGGCCGTGCTCACCTGGGACGAGCGCCTTACCAGCGCCCAGGCCCAGAAGCTTATGATATCCGCAGACGTCTCGAGGAAGGGCAGAAAAGAGGCCGTGGACAGCATGGCTGCGGCCATAATGCTGCAGTCGTTCCTCGATAGCCGCAGCTTAAAGGGCAGTTGACAGAGGTCGGCAAACAAAGTAAGTTACTAAGGTATGCAGAAATTCGAAAGGTGGAGTTGAGGATGTTCAAGCCGGAGCAGATAGAAGGAAGCGTTTGGGTACTGGGTTATGAGGAGGGCGAGAAGTACTTCTTCTGCCGCAAGCTGTTCGAGCACGGCGGCAGCCAGTACGCTATCATGTTCTCGATGTTCGATTGCGAGGTAGATGCGCTGGAGAAAGAGGAAGAGGGGCACACTTGCGACGATTCGTGCACGTGCCATGATGACGAGGAGCTCAGGGAGTGCGAGGAGTGCGACGTCAACGAGGAGGAGTGCGAAGAGCGTGACATCGCGGTCCTCAAGGTAGTGACCGGCGTGGACGGAGAACCGGATGTCATGGACCTGACCGAAGAAGAGGACAAGCAACTCGAGAAGGTCATAGACGATCTGCTCGAGGAGATAGACGAAGAGGACGAAGAAGAAAGCGACGAGGAGTAGGCCACAAGGGCCTTTCGGAATGGGCGGGGCCTTTTTGGGCACCCGCCCATTAAAGATGTCCGCAAGGCTACATGATATAATCTTATAGAGGTAGAATACCTGATGCAGGGAAAGAACAACATCGCGAAGGCAGCGATCTTCGTGGCGCTGGCCGCCGCCGTATTGGCATGGCCCGTGACGGTGGGCTTCATAATGCCGGCGGATCCGAAGGACACCGAGCCCAGGGCGGTCATGATCCAGAAAGGGACCGGCACGTCCGGAATTGCCGGCATGCTCGAACATGAAGGCATCATATCGTCCGAGGCCGCTTTCAAGATATACGTGAAACTTACCGGCAAGGACGGGAAGCTGAAATACGGGAACTACGAGATGGCCCCGTCCGAGACCTTATGGCAGATAGTCCTTAAGCTCGAGAAGGGCATCCAGAAGACGATAAAGCTGACGGTACCGGAAGGATACACCGCAAAGCAGATAGCCGCCCGAGCGGAGTCGCTTGGCATAACGGCGTACGACGATTTCATGGAGCTCGTCGAGAAGCCCACCGAGGAGCTCAAGCGGCTCATCCCGTTCGAGGTCTCGGGCAGCCTTGAGGGTTTCCTGTTCCCCGATACATATGACTTCACAGCCGACACCGACGCTAAGACCGTGATATCGAACATGCTCAGGAACTTCGCGGACAAGGTAGGCGAGGAGATATCCTCGAACTTGAAAGTGGACCTGAAGCCGGAGCAGGTGGTCATCCTCGCATCGATCGTCGAGAAAGAGACGCTGCTGCAATCCGAGCTGCCGATAGTGGCCGGAGTGTTCATGAACAGGCTGAGGAAATCGATGGCGCTTCAGAGCTGCTCGACGGTACAATACGTCCTGCCACAGCCGAAACCCGTATTGAGCAAGGAAGACACTCTGATAGATTCGCCGTATAACACCTATCTCATACAAGGCCTGCCCCCGGGAGCCATATCGAATCCGGGGAAGTCGGCCATCGAGGCCGTCCTCGAACCGGCCGTGCACAACTACCTGTACTTCGTTTCGAACGGGGACGGGACGCAGACCTTCTCGAGGACATATGCGGAGCACCTTAGGGCAAAGCAAAGCAAATAACCCCTCAAGGGAGCGATTCGGAGGTGCAAGCAGATGGCTGATCCCTTCACCATCGGAATTGCAGGCGGCAGCGGATCCGGCAAGAGCACCGTGGTCCGCAGGGTGTCTGAAGCGGTCGGTGATTATGTCGCCGTGCTTGAGATGGACGCCTACTACAAGGACCAGAGCAACATGCCGTTCGAGGAACGAGTTAAAGTCAACTACGACCACCCCTTCGCGTTCGACATGGACCTTTTCATCAGCCACATAAAACTTCTCAAGCAGGGAAAACCGATAGACAAGCCGTTCTATTCGTTCAGCGAGCACACAAGGACGGCTAAGACCACCAGGGTGAATCCCGCGGGCGTGGTCATAGTGGACGGCATACTCGTCCTAGAGGACGAAAGGGTCCGCGCCCTTATGGACATGAAGGTTTACGTAGACACCGACGACGACGTCCGCTTCATCAGGAGGCTGGTGCGCGATACGCGCGACAGGGGCCGGACGATGGAGTCCGTCATCAGGCAGTACCTCGATACGGTAAGGCCGATGCACATACAGTTCGTGGAGCCGACGAAGAAGTACGCGGACGTGATCGTGCCCGAGGGCGGTTTCAACGACGTCGCGATAGACATGCTGATAGCCAGCATCAGGACCAGGATTGCGAGGTAGGCGTATGGGCCCTTTGAAACCCGACATCTCAATAAGGAAGCTGACAGACCTGGACCTGCCGGGATTATGGAAGTCGGGCATAAGGGGCTTGCTCCTGGACGCCGACAACTCACTCATCCCCTACGGGACCATGTCGCTGCCCGACGGCTACAGGACCTGGCTGGACGATGCCTTGGCACAGGGCTTTTCCATAGTGATCCTCACCAACAACTTCAAAAGAAGGGCGACGCTGATAAAGCGGCTCATCGGCCTGCCGGTGGTCTATGGCTGGGTCAAGCCCTGGCCGTGGGGCATGGCGAAGGCCGTGAAGGAGCTCGGCATGCCCAAGGAACGGATACTGCTGGTGGGAGACCAGCTTTTCACGGACGTGCTCGGCGCGAAGGTGGCCGGTCTATCATCCGCGCTCGTGGATCCCCTCGCCGCCAAGGAACATGCATGGACGCGGCTTATGAGAAGGCTCGAAAGACTGGCGGGACGCTAGGATGGGCCCCCTCTATGCGGAAGTCGCGGTAGACATAGTGCACAGACAGCTGGACCAGCTGTTCGACTATGAGGTGCCCGCCGGGCTGGACGTCAAGGTGGGCTCAAAGGTATCCGTGCCGTTCAGGAACAGGACAGTGGGCGGTTACGTCTTCGGCCTCTCCGGAAAAACCAGCATGGGGAAGGTGAAGAAGATAATCGTCCCCAAGGCAGGACTGCTCTCCGCCCCGGCCGAGCTGATGGATCTGGCCTCGTGGATGGCCTCCAGGTATCTCTGCCTTCGTATCGAGGCCGTCAAGCTGCTTTTCCCCCCGGGCAACGTACCTCTGGCGCCCGGGCTCATACCGTCCAAGGAGCTGCTGGAAGATCCTGAATCGTTCAGGGTCATGCTGAAAAGGAGCCCGGTAAGGCTAAGGCTCCTCGACCAAATCCTGTCGGATTTCGAGGGCCGCGGGACCGTCCCGCTGAAGGAAGCGCTCGGGAAAAGCGGCGCCAGCGCGTCCGCCGCCCAGTCCCTCGTGAAAGAGGGGATGCTGGAGAGGTCTTACGTTACGCGAAAGCCCGCAGTGGAGCGCTCGACATCCGCCGTAAAGGACGTGATCTTGAGCGAGCACCAGGAAAACGCGCTCAACGCGATAGGGCAAGCCATGGCGCGAGGTGGTACCGTTCTCCTTAACGGCGTTACCGGCTCTGGGAAGACGGAAGTCTACATAAGGGCCCTCAAAAAGGCGATGGCAGAAGGCAAGCAGGGCATACTGCTAGTGCCTGACATCGCGCTGACACCCCAGATGTCCGACATAGTAAGGGCGCACTTTGGAAGTAGGGTGGCGGTCCTCCACAGCGGGTTGTCGGATTCGGAGAGGGCATATCACTGGTACATGGCGATGAAAGGCGACGTCGACGTGGTAGTCGGCGCAAGATCCGCGGTGTTCGCACCGCTTGCGCGCCTTGGGATCATCATAATGGACGAAGAGCACGACAGCTCCTACAAGCAGGAAGAAAGTCCCAGATACCATGCGAGGGAAGTGGCGGCGAAAAGGGCCGAGCTTTCAGGAGCGGCCCTCGTGCTAGGATCGGCAACCCCGTCGCTCGAGAGTTACAGCAGGGCGAAGGCCGGTGAGATGGTGCTTTGCGAACTACCCGAGAGGGTAGACGGAAGGGGCCTTCCTAAGATGGTCGTTGTCGACCGCAGGGACGAGATAAAAGCGGGCAACTACTCCTTCCTGAGCAGGAGGCTCAAAGCGGAGATGGACGCGGCCCTGATGAAGGGCGGAAGGGTCATGCTGTTCCTCAACAGGAGGGGCTATTCCCCCCTGGTGCTGTGCCGCGATTGCGGCTATACGATGAAGTGCCCCGACTGCGACGTCTCGCTCGTGTACCACTCTGACACGAAGACCGCGAGATGCCATTACTGCTATCACGAGGAGGCCGTGCCTGCGCTGTGCCCTTCGTGCAAGAGCAAGCGGCTCAAGATGTACGGCGTTGGCACGCAGAGGATGGAAGAGGAGCTTTCGAAGATGTTCCCCGGCCATGGAGTGGCCAGGATGGATGTGGACAGCACGAGGGCGCGCGGCTCGCACAGGAGGATACTGGACGATTTCAAGTCCGGCAGGGCCCCCATACTCGTCGGTACCCAGATGATAGCCAAGGGTCTCGACATCCCTGAAGTAACCCTCGTGGGCATCATCGCCGCCGACATGTCCCTAAAGTTCCCCGACTTCAGGGCCGCGGAAAGGACCTACCAGCTGGTGACTCAAGTCTCCGGAAGGGCCGGAAGGGGCACGGAGCCGGGGCTTGTGATAGTACAGACGTACAATCCGGACCACTACAGCCTCAAATCGGCGGTGGAGGGCGATTTCAAGAGCTTCTACGAGACCGAGGCGAAGTCCAGGAAGGCCCTGGGCTATCCGCCGTTCGCCGAGATGGCGAGGATACTGGTGGTGTCGGCCTCTCCGTCCTTGGCCGAGTCCGCCGCCTCGTCGATTGCGAGAGGCATCAGGAAGGACGCGCAGGGCATAAGGGTCCTGGGTCCGTCGCCCGCACCTCTTTCGAGGGTTGAAGGTAAGAGCAGATGGCATATACTATTGTTATGCGAGAACAGGGAAACACTCGCAGGAAAACTTGAGGGGCTTGCAAGGGGCGGGGAAGAGCACGAGGGATGCTCGATCCGGATAGATTTCGACCCGCAGAGCACTCTTTAACGGAGGGATTTCTTAAGTAATGCTCGATATCAGAAAAGACGGCGACCCGGTCTTGAGGAAGGTCGCAAAACCTGTGGCGAAGATCGACGAGAATGCGCTAAAGCTTGCGGCGGAGATGATCAAGACGATGTACGAGGCCGACGGCGTAGGCCTCGCGGCGCCGCAGGTGGGCGAATCCATAAGACTTGTCGTATTTGATGTGGGCGACGGGCCGGTGACCATGTTCAATCCTGTGGTAACGGACTCCGATGGCCTGCTGGAATGCGAGGAGAGGTGCCTTTCGGTGCCCGGCAAGTACGCATTCATCGCAAGGCCCGAGACGGTGGAAGTGAAGTACCTGGACAGGTCCGGGAAGCACTGCAAGGTGAAGGGCGACGGACTTCTGGGAAGATGCCTGCAGCATGAGCTGGACCACCTTGACGGGAAGCTGTACACGGACCTCGCCAAGGAGGTCTTCACGGACGAGAAGGCCAAGGGCCCGGTGAAGGGGAGGTCCAGGTGAGACTGGTATACATGGGCACACCGGCGGCAGCGGTACCGCCCCTTGCGGCTATAAAAGCAGCGGGGCATGACGTCATCGCCGTCGTATGCCAGCCCGACAGGCCGAAAGGCCGCGGGAAGGAGACGGTCCCGGGGGAAGTAAAGAAAGCGGCGCTTTCCATGGGACTAAGGGTGATGCAGCCGGAGAGGGCAAATGATCCTCGATTCGTGGAAGAGCTGGCTTCCATGGCGCCGGACGCGGTAGTCGTGATGGCGTACGGGCAGAAGATACCAAAGGCGGCGCTCGACATACCCAGGCATGGGTTCATAAACATCCATGCGTCGCTGCTTCCAGAGTACAGGGGGGCCGCTCCCGTCCAAAGGGCGCTGATGGACGGCAAAAGCTCCACAGGGGTCACGATAATGTACATGAACGAGGGCATGGACGAGGGAGATGTCGGCTTAGTGCGCGAAATCCCTATCCTGCCGGACGACGACTCAGGTTCGGTGATGGACAAGGTGTCCGCCGCCGGCTCAGAACTAATCGTACGGATGCTACGTTTGTTGGATAAGGGGGAAGCGCCCAGGAAGCCGCAGAATCCGTCCAAGGCAAGCACCGCGGGGAAGATTACCCGCGGCGACGAGACCATAGACTGGGGCCGCGGGAAGGACGACGTAGTGAACCTGGTAAGGGCGCTCGCACCGGATCCCGGGGCGAGGACGAAGCTAGGCGGCAACGAGATGAAGGTGCTGAAGGCCAGGGCCTTGGACGATGACGAGGCGGCCCAGCTAGGACTTCCGGCAAACAGGCCCGGGCTGGCTTTCGCCGGCAAGGATTCGTCGGCATACGCATCCGCCTCTAACGGTTGGGTCGAGATCCTGACGGTGAGGCCGTCCGGTGGCAGGACGATGGATTGCAGGGCCTTCGTGAGGGGAAGAAGGCTCACCGGCGAGACTGACACGGAATACATTGCTCATGTGAGGTGATATAGATGTTCTACGGTTTCGATCCTACATACATACTGATAATACCCGCGATGATATTCGCGCTCTATGCGCAGTCGAAGGTTAACGGAACCTTCCAGAAGTACCTGCAGGTGAGGTCCCAGAAAGGATACACCGGCTACGAGGTGGCGAAGAGCATACTCGACGCCAGCGGGGCTTCAAACATAACCCTGGAGCCGGTCGAGGGCATGCTCTCGGACCACTTCGATCCCAGGAACAACAAGCTGGGCCTCTCGAAGGAGGTCTACTCCGGGAACTCGGTGGCGTCGCTTGCCGTGGCTGCGCACGAGACCGGGCATGCGCTCCAGCACAAGGACGGTTACTCGCCGTTGGCCTTCAGGAACGCCATAATCCCCGTGGCCCAGATCGGCTCGTTCCTTGCGATACCCCTGTTCATACTTGGGCTGCTGTTCAGCTCCGGAGGAACCTTGCTGATGGACATCGGCATATGGCTGTTCGCAGGCTCGGTCGCCTTCACGGTGATCACCCTGCCGGTGGAGTTCAACGCATCGAAAAGGGCGCTGCAGATGCTAGAAGCGGGCGGTTACTTGAACTCGGATGAAGTGCCCCAGGCGAAGCAGGTACTGGATGCCGCGGCGCTTACCTACGTCGCCGCCACGGCCGTCGCCCTCACACAGCTTCTGAGGCTCATACTGCTGAGGAACAGCAGGCGTCGTGGATAGGAAGCCGGATTTCAATAGGCTGGAAGGCACCTCCAGGGATTTTGCGCTGGAGGTGCTTTACTATTGCCATGAGAAGGGCATGTTCGCGCATAAGGCCCTGACGGTGGCAGCCGTTGGCAAGACGGGTGAGAAAGCGTCCAGGAGCGCCACCACCGAGATGTCGTTCGGCTCCATAAGGAGGCTCATCTCGCTTGACAGGGCGATCTCGCAAGCATCCGGCAGGGCCATCGAAGCAGTCGACCCCCTTCTGGCGGATATACTCAGAATCGCCGTCTATCAGCTGCTTTACATGCGCAAAGAAGCGTCGTACGCGGTCGTGGATTCTGCCGTGGAACAGGCAAAGAGGCTCATCGGGAAGGGAGCTTCCGGCTTTGCGAACGCGGTATTGCGGAAAGTCGCCGCGGCGGGGTTCGCCTTGGAGCTGCCCGATCCGGGATCCGATCCGGCGGCATGGCTTTCGGTGGCCGAATCGCACCCTCTATGGATAGTGGAGGACTGGACCGAAAGGTTCGGCATGGAAGCGGCGACCGGCATGTGCAGGTATGACAACGAGACCCCGCCCGCGTTCGTGAGGGTGAACTCCATGAAGCTCACGAGGGACGAGCTGATCGATAGACTGGCAGAAAAAGGGTCAAGACCGGCCCCCGGAGGCATATCCCCTTATGCGGTAAAGCTTCCTTCATGGGATTCGGTGGCTTCTGGGGACGCCTTCGAGGAGGGCCTGTACTCGGTGCAGGACCAGTCCTCGATGTTAGTGGCCGAGATGCTGGCGCCTAAACCTGGCGAATTCGTGATAGACATGTGCGCGGCCCCCGGGGGCAAGACCTGCCATGCCGCCGAACTGGCTCAAGATGGGGCGAGAGTGCTCGCGTGTGATTCTAATGCAAAGAGGCTCGACCTGGTGGGCCAGAATGCAAGGAGGCTATCGCTGAAATCCGTTGAGACCATGACGGCTGATGCATCAAAGCTGCATGAGAAGTTCGCCGGCAAGGCGGATGCCGTGATGGCGGACGTGCCCTGTTCCGGCTTGGGGGTCCTCTCGAGGAGGCCGGACGCAAGATGGCGCAAGGATCCTTCACAAGCTGAGGAGTTCGCGAAGATAAGCTCGTCCATACTAGACTCGGCGGCACAGTGCCTAAGACCTGGCGGAAGGCTGGTCTTCAGCACATGTACCGTATCGGAACGCGAGAACGAAAAGCAGCTGGAGGATTTCCTGTCAAGGCACCACGACTTCTTCCCCGTGCCGCTTAAAAGACTGGAAACCCTGGGCATATCCGGCGAAGGAAGCGGATATGCGCAACTGCTTCAGGGAATACATGAATCAGACGGCTTCTTCATAGCCCTGCTTCATAAGTCAAATTAGGTATTCTACTATGCCAACCTATCGGAACTTATAGTATCATTATAGAATAATGATGAATAAAGGTTCGGGAGGTACGGCTCAAATGCATGTGAAGGTGGGCGTGAAGGTCCTACCGCACGGGGACGAAGGCTGGTTCCCCCAGTATATGACGGAAGGATCGTCCGGCGCCGACCTCAGGGCGGCGGTGGACTTGCCACTGACCATAGAGCCCCTGCAAAGGGCCGTAGTGCCGACAGGGTTGGCCCTTTCGATACCTGCGGGATACGAGGGCCAGGTGAGGCCGAGGTCGGGATTGGCCGCGAGGAACGGCATCACGATGCTCAACTCGCCCGGTACCATAGACAGCGACTACAGGGGCGAGGTTAAGGTAATAATGATCAACCTGGGCGGCGAGCCCTTCACCCTCAACAGGGGAGAGAGGATAGCCCAGCTGGTGATATCAAGGACCGAGAGGGCGTCTTTCGAGGCAACCGACCGGCTCGACGATACGGAAAGAGGCCACGGCGGCTTCGGACACACGGGGATGTAGGAGGGGATTTCCTTGTCGGAAATCAAGGTATTGGTTACTGGAGCTTGTGGCAAGATGGGCAGGGAAGTAGTGAAGGCCATCGCCGCACAGCATGACATGAGGCTCGTAGCGGCCGTGGACCGCTCCCAAACAGGGGAGGATATCGGCAGCATCTGCGGCCTGGGGGAGCTAGGCGTGAAGGTGGGCGCCTCCCTAGAGGGCGCGATCAAAGAAGCCAGGCCGGACGTGATGGTAGACTTCACGGTGGCAGAAGCTGCCGCCGAGAATGTAGGCAAGGCAATAGCCCTTGGGTTGAAATGGGTGGTCGGTACCACCGGCATGCCTAAGGGCACCGTGGACCGCCTGGTACAGGAATCTACCAAGGCCGGGGTGGGCGGACTGCTGGCCCCGAATTTCGCGATCGGCGCCGTGCTCATGATGCAGATGTCGAAGGTGGCCGCGAAGTACATGCCGGACTGCGAGATAATTGAGCTCCATCACGACAAGAAGCTGGATGCCCCGTCGGGAACGGCCAAGGCCACAGCGGCGATGATGGCCGCCGAGGGCGGCCGCTCAAGGGCGCATGACGCGGAGGAGCCGCCTTCCAGGGGCGGCGAGTTCGACGGGATAAAGATACATAGCGTGAGACTACAGGGCTTCGTCGCCCACCAGGAGGTGATCTTCGGCGGCCTCGGACAAGTGCTTACTATAAGGCACGATTCGTTGGGCAGGGAATCCTTCATGCCCGGCGTGATCCTGGCCGTAAGGAAGGTCATGGGGCTTGACGGGCCGGTAATCGGCCTTGAGAAGGTAATGGGCCTCGACTTCTGAAGAATGAAGGTGTTCGTATGTCGAAAGTATGCGTAGTAGGCGCTACCGGCGCCGTAGGCAGAGAGATGGTGCAGGGCCTGAAGGAGCTGGCGTATCCGGTTTCAGAGCTCAGGCTGCTTGCTTCGGAACACTCGGCGGGGAAGACGATGGATACCCCGTACGGGCAGATAAAGGTAGAGAAGGCGACCCCTGATTCGTTCGTGGGCATGGACGTGGCCTTCTTCAGCGCAGGATCCGTCGTGTCCAAGGAACTTGCCCCGGAGGCCGCCAGGCGCGGCTGCCTGGTGGTGGACAATTCCAGCGCCTGGAGGATGGATCCCGAAGTACCGCTGGTCGTGCCGGAGATCAACATCGAGGCGGCGAGGAAGAACAAGGGCATCATAGCAAATCCTAACTGCAGCACGATCATCATGTGCGTGGCGATAGAGCCGATCTATCGCAAGTACGGGATCAAGAGGGTGATCGCCGTCACCTATCAGGCTGTGTCGGGAGCGGGGTGGGCCGCTATAGAGGAGCTCAGGAAGGAAAGCGAGGACGTGCTGGCCGGACGGCAGGCAAGACCCGAGGTCCTGCCGGTGAAGACCGGTGCAGTCCACCACCAGATAGCATTCAACCTCATACCCCAGATAGACGTATTCATGGAGGACGGCTACACGAAAGAGGAGCACAAGATGGTCGACGAGACCAGGAAGATCTTCGGCGACCAGTCCATCAAGGTATGCGCGACGACGGTCCGGGTGCCGGTGTTCCGCTCCCACTCGGAGGCCCTTATCGTGGAGACCGCGAAGGATTTCGACATCGAGGACGTGAAGGACGCCATCGCCACCGGCAAGGGCCTGGTGCTTGAGGACGATCCTGCGAAGTACGTATACCCGATGCCCTTCAAGGTGGCGGGCAGCACGCTCGTGCACGTCGGCAGGGTCAGGGTGGACTACACCGCCCCCAGGTCGATAGCGCTGTGGGCCGTCGGCGACCAGCTCAAGAAGGGCGCAGCCACGAATGCCATCCAGATAGCCATGGGGCTGTTGGAATGATCGGGGGTGCGTCTTCTTGGGAATCGTAGTACAGAAATTCGGCGGCACCTCGGTGGCGTCGAGGGATTCTTGCGCCAAGGTCGCGGCTAAGGTCAAGAAGGCGATAGGCGCCGGCTACAAGGTGGTGGTCGTAGTCTCGGCCATGGGCAGGAGGCCCGCGCCGTACGCAACAGACACGCTGCTCGACCTCATATCCTCCTACTGTCCTGACGTCGAATCCAGGGAGAGGGACGCGATAGCGTCATGCGGGGAAGTCATATCCGCCGCCATCCTGGCCTCGGCGCTTAAGGCCGAGGGCCTGAAGGCAATGTCGATGACCGGATTCCAAGCGGGCATCGTCACGGACGGCAACTTCACGGACGCGAGGATATCGTCCATAGACGTAACCAGGATCTCCCAGCTGCTCGAAGAGGGTACGGTGCCCGTAGTGGCGGGCTTCCAGGGGATAAACAAGTCTGGGGACGTGACCACGCTCGGAAGGGGCGGCAGCGACACGACCGCTGCGGCTTTGGCCGCGGCCCTCAAGGCGGAGAAAGTTGAGATCTACACGGACGTCGAAGGGGTAATGACGGCCGACCCCAGGATAGTCCCGGAGGCGCGTTTCCAGAAGAACGTCTCCTACCACGACATGGCGGAGATGGCCAACCTCGGCTCGAAGGTGGTGCACCCCAGGGCCGTGGAGATCGCGATGAAATCCAGGACCCCTCTTGTCATAAGGAATACGTTCTCCGAATCCGAGGGAACCTTGGTGGACGACGGGCCGATAAGCGACGTGGGATCGACCGTGCCGGACAAGCCCGTCTCCGGCATCACCCATACTCTGGGGGTCACGAGGGTGCTCATAGACATCAGCGGAAGGTCTGGTGAGGACGTCTCCCTTGAGGTGCTGGACAAGCTCGCTACGGCTGGAATCTCCATAGACATGATAAGCCTGTTCGCCGACAGGGTGGCGTTCATAGTTTCCGACAAGGACGCGGACAGGACGGAGGCCTGCCTGGCAGGGATGGGCTTCGAGTTCTCGACGAAGCGCGGATGCGGGACGGTATCGGTCGTAGGTCAGATCATGAGGGGAATCCCGGGCGTGATGTCGAAGGTAGTAAAAGCGCTGAGGGACGCGGGCATAGAGATCATCCAGACGTCGGACTCGCATAACTCCATATCCTGCCTGATGAGGGCGGAGGACGTCGAAAAGGCCGCCAGGGCGCTTCACAGCGAATTCGAGCCTGGCATGTGAGGAACGGAGGGATTGGCATGTTGATAAACGGAAAGAAGCTAAGGGTGCTCACAGCCATGGTGACCCCTATGAAAGAGGACCTCTCGGTGGATTATGCCAAGGCCGAGAAACTGGCCGACTTCCTCATCAGGAACGGCTCTGACGCCCTGGTGGTGAGCGGGACGACAGGCGAATCGCCGACTCTGACGTCGGAGGAGAAGCTTAACTTGTTCTCCGCGGTGAAGGGCGCAGTAGGGGGCAGGGCCCCGATAATCGCCGGCACCGGAGGCAACGATACAGCATCGTCGATAGAGTTCACAAAGAAGGCCGAGAAGTTGGGCGTCGACGGATGCATGCTCGTCACGCCGTACTACAACAAACCACCGCAGGCGGGGCTCAAGCGCCACTTCTCGATGATAGCGAAGAGCACGAAGCTGCCCGTGCTGCTCTACGTGGTGCCGGGAAGGACCGGGGTGAACATGCTCGCGGAGACCACGCTCGCATTGGCAAGGGAGCATGAGAACATAGTGGCGGTCAAGGAAGCTTCAGGGAGCCTCGACCAGGCGGCTGAGATAGTGACGGGGGCGCCGAAGGGCTTTTCGGTGCTCAGCGGCGACGACAACCTCACAGTGCCCCTCATGTCGGTGGGTGCCGACGGCATCGTGAGCGTCGCTTCGCACATCTGCGGCAACGAGATACACGACATGGTGTACGCGTTCGCGGCGGGAGACCCCAAGAAGGCGGCGGAGCTGCACAGGAGGCTGCTGCCTGTGTTCAAGGCGGTCTTCATCAACACGAACCCGATACCGGTCAAAGCCGCGCTGTCGCTGGTGGGCATAGACGCAGGACCGGTGAGGCCGCCGCTCGTCGACCTGACCGAAGCGGAGATGGCGAAGGTAAGGTCTGCGTTCGAAGCGGCCGGACTGAGAAGATAGGCATGTATGCAAAACCTTAGGCCGGGGCGGCATGGATCCGCCCTCGGCCTGGTGCGCATGTACGAGACATAGGACAGATAACAACGAAAAGACGATAAGGAGGCAATCTTGAGAGCAAGGAGAAAACCTGCGACAGTCAAGGTCATCCCGCTCGGAGGAGTCGGGGAGATCGGCCTTAACTGCACGCTTATAGAGACGGAGGAGGAGATGATCATCATCGACGCGGGCCTCATGTTCCCGGAAGAGGACATGCCCGGCGTCGACATCGTCATACCCGATTTCACGTACATAAAGACAAACAAGGAGAAAGTGAAGGGCCTTTTCCTCACTCACGGGCATGAGGACCACATAGGCGCCATCCCGTACTTGTTGAGAGGACTGCCCGAGATCCCCGTGTACGGAGGCCCGCTTACGATGGCCTTCGTCAACGCAAGGCTCAAGGAGCAGGGCATGGCCCTGGGCGAAGCTGGACACACGGTGGCGGCCGGGGACATAATACAAGTAGGAAGCCTAAAGGTGGAGTTCATAACGGTATGCCACAGCATAGCCGACAGTTTCGGGCTTGCGATAAGCACGAAGGCCGGCCTGATTCTTCATACGGGGGACTTCAAGATAGACCAGACCCCGATCGACGGCAAGAGGATGGACCTTTCTCGTTTCGCGCAGCTGGGAGGCCAGGGCGTGATGCTGATGATGTCCGATTCGACGAATGCCGTGAATCCCGGCTACACCGGCTCGGAGAGCATAGTCGGAGAGGGGCTTCTTGAGGCCTTCAGGGCCGCCGAGGGCAGGGTCCTAGTGGCCACCTTCGCATCCCACGTTGCCAGGATACAGCAGGTCCTGCAGGCCGCGGCCGCCACGGGAAGGAAAGTGGCCTTCGCGGGAAGGAGCCTTCTGACGAACAGCAAGATCGCCATGGAGCTCGGCTACTTGAAACCATATCCGGGCGTCATGATAGAACTTTCGCAGGTCGACGACCTTCCCGACAACGAGGTGGTCATAATGACTACCGGGACCCAAGGGGAGCCGACCTCGGCTCTTACCAGGATGGCGATGTCGGAGTTCAAGAGGACCTCGATAAAGAAGGGCGACACCGTCATAATCTCGGCCAGCACCATCCCGGGCAACGAGAAGTCCGTCTTCAGGACGGTGAACCACCTGTACAGGCAGGGCGCGGAGGTAATCGGCAGGAAGGACGCGAACATACACGTATCCGGGCATGCGAGCCAGGAAGAGCTCAAGTTGCTGCTCGCCCTTGTGAAGCCGAAGCATTTCACTCCGGTCCACGGGGAGTACAACCATCTTCACAACCACGCCAAGCTGGCCATGCGGATGGGCATGGACAAATCCAAGGTCCTGATCGCAGGGTCCGGCGAGATCATCGAGATAAAGGGCGGCAAGGCCAGGCTGGACGGGCATGTCCAGGCCGGCAGGGTCATGGTCGACGGCTACGGCGTAGGTGACGTCGGGAAGTACGTGCTGAGGGACAGGATGCTCCTTTCGAACGACGGCATACTGGTGGCGGTGGTCGTCATAGACAAGGAGACGGGTGAGCTGCTAAGGGGCCCTGAGATAATCTCCAGGGGCTTCGTGTACGAGAAAGAATCCGAGGCCCTGTTCGATGAAGTGACGGCACAGTGCAGGAAGGTACTGAGCAGGCAGAGGGACGTCGGCGCGGCGGCGGTCGCCGAGACGCTGAGGGGGAGCATCGTATCGGTGCTTTCGCAAAGGACCGGCAGGAAGCCTCTGATAATACCGCACGTGTTGGAACTGTAGGCCGAAGGGCGGCACCTTGGACCAAGCGGGACGCCACAAGGAGCGTCATAGAGGAGTGTTCGAATGGACTACCTTAAGTATGCCCTGCTGGGCATAGTGCAGGGGTTGACCGAGTTCCTGCCAGTGTCCAGCTCCGGGCATCTGGCGATTACGCACAGGATAGTAGGCATAGAGGCGGAGCTGGGCTTCGACGTCGCGGTCCACCTCGGGACGGCGCTGGCGGTCATCATATATTACTTCAAGGACATCCTGATGTACGGCATGGATGCGCTGAGCCAGACGGCAAGGGCCAATGGAGGGAGCAAGGACTGGGACAGCGTCGGGGGCCGAAGGCTACTTCTGCTCCTGGTGATAACCTCGATCCCTGCGGCAGTGGCGGGTTATCTGTTGCAGGACAAGGTGGAGGCGGTTTTCGCCAACGCGATCGCCATATCCGCCTTCCTCGTGGTAACCGGAGTGATCCTTCTGATAGTCTCGGGCAGCCGGGGCGGCAAGATCGACGGCCCTACAAGCATGCCGCTCGCGACCGCGTCGTTCATAGGCCTTGCGCAGGCCCTGGCGATATTCCCCGGCATATCGAGGTCTGGGATGACGATCGCGTCGGGGATAGCGGCCGGATTTACGGCAAGTTGGGCGGTCGACTATTCGATGCTGGCATCGCTTCCTGTCATACTAGGGGCCTTCCTGCTGCAAGTCCTGGATGGCGGCATGGCCTTTGGAGGAGTACATGGGCTCTACGCAGGGATAGGGATAGCGACCAGCTTCTTGACGGGGCTCCTTGCCATCTCGTTCCTGAGGAAGGTGGCCAAAAAGAGGAACTTCGCCCTGTTCGCGGTGTGGGCGTTCGTCGTCGCGGGCGTCAATCTCTACCTTTATTTGGCATTGGGTATCTAGTGGAGGTGCAGGTTTGGCTGTAAGGAAGGCACGAAGGGCAGAAGAGGAGGCCAAGAGAAGGCCACAGGCCGAAGAAGTACTCGGCGGACAGCTGGGACTCGAGGCCATGGGCATAGTATGCCTGGCAGGGGCCCTGCTGGTCTTCGTGTTCCTCGTGCTCCAGGAGGCCGGCTCGGCCCAGTCGGGTTCTGTTGGCATACTGGGGGCCAAGTTCGCAGGATGGCTCAAGGGTCTGCTCGGGGTGACGGTATACATACTGCCCGCCGCCCTCGGATATGCGGGGCTGCTGATGCTCGTCAGGAAGAAGGGCTATTTCGGCTCGGCGCGGATGATGGCGCTCGCAGGCCTGGTGGCTTCCGCCTCCGCCCTTGCGGCGGTGTTCGGAGACGAGTTCGGCATGTACGGAGGACAGGGAGGCGCGATGGGCTCCTTCCTGGCGAGGATCATGACCGGGCTCATCGGCAGGATAGGCACGGGCATCGTATTCTCGGCCGCCGGGCTGCTGGCCCTGGTGGTGCTGTCCAACATACCGGTCAGCACGGCGGCGGCTTTCCTCTTCGCCATGCTGTGGTACATGGCCCTGTCGGCAGGCCGCCTCATCGCGGCAGGATACAGGGCTCTAGTGCTGAAGGTTCTCGAACAGCCCGCGCAGGATCGAGAGGAAGCCGGCTCCGGCCAGGCGTCCAAGGCCGACGCGGCGCCTGCCCCTGAGGACAGGCCCTCGATAAGCTTCGCAAGCGACGATGAAGAGATTCCCCAGGAAGACGGCTACATACCACAGCTGCCTAAGAGGAGAGAGCCCAGGGCGCGGAAGCTGGACGAGTGGAGGAAGCCGGAACAACCCCAGCTTGAACGGCCCGGGCATCTGCCGCTGCTTCCGCCGATGAGTATACTGAACGTGCCGATAACGAGGAAGAAGAGCAAGGCAGACGCATACGACGTGCCCGAGATGTCGAAGACCCTGGAGGCGACGCTCGCATCGTTCGGGGTCCTGGCGAAAGTGGTCAGCGTAAGCCAAGGGCCCACGGTCACCAGGTTCGAGGTGCAGCCCAGCTCGGGAGTGAAGGTGTCCAGGATAGCCAGCCTCGCGGACGACATCGCGCTTGCCTTCGCGGCCCCAGGCATAAGGATAGAGGCCCCCATCCCCGGAAAAGCGGCCGTAGGAGTGGAGATACCCAACAGGGACAAAGGGTTCGTCTATTTCAGGGACGTGCTGGAGACCGAAGCCTACCAGAAGGCGGAGGGCCGCCTCATCGTCGCCCTCGGGAAGGACATCGCAGGCAACGCCATAGTGACGGACCTGACGGATGCGCTTCACCTGCTGGTGGCCGGCTCCACCGGGTCGGGCAAGAGCGTATGCCTGAATACGATAATTGCGAGCCTGCTCTTCAGGGCGACGCCCGACGACGTCAGGCTCCTTATGATAGACCCGAAGAGGGTCGAACTCTCGGTGTACAACGGCATCCCCCACCTCATAGCCCCGGTGGTGACGGAACCCAAGAAGGCGGCCGGGTATCTTAAGTGGGTATGCGAGGAGATGGAGAACCGCTACCGCATCTTCCAGATGGCGGGGGCGAGGAACATCTCCCAGTACAACGAGATGCTCGACAAGGGCATGCTCGAGCAGATAGTGGACGGGGACTCCGAGGAGGCCGTCGGGACCGGGCAGATACCCTTCAGCCCGAGGAGGCTCCCTTACATAGTCGTGATACTCGATGAGCTGGCGGACCTTATGATGGTGGCGAAGAACGAAGTGGAGGATGCCATATGCAGGCTGGCCTTCATGGCGAGGGCCGCCGGCATACACCTGATAATAGCGACCCAGAGGCCCTCCGTGGACATAGTCACGGGGATAATAAAGGCCAACATCCCGTCGAGGATAGCCTTCGCCGTGTCTTCGCAGATAGATTCAAGGGTGATCCTGGATTCGGCGGGAGCCGAACGGCTGCTCGGCAAGGGTGACATGCTGTTCCACCCGATCGGGCTTCCCAAGCCCATAAGGGTGCAGGGAGCCTACATATCGGATTCCGAGGTGCTGGCGCTGGTCGAGTTCCTTAAGAACCAGGGAGAACCGGTGTACGTGGCGAAACCGGTAGAATCGAAGGAGGGCGACAGCGCCGCGGCGGACGTCACGGACGAGCTGTTCGAGGACGCGGCGAGGCTGATAGTCGAATCCGGGGAAGCTTCCATATCGAAGATACAGAGGCGTTTCAGGGTAGGGTATGCGAGGGCGGCAAGGCTGATAGACACGATGGAGCTCATGGGAATCGTAGGGCCCCACAACGCGAGCAAGGCCAGGAACATACTGATGACACCGGTCCAGCTGGAGGACCTCCTTAGGGAGCTCGGACAGCAGGGATGACCGATTAGGGGGTATGACGCGTGCAGAAGAGGATAGGCGAGCTTCTCCAGGAACGCCGTCAGGCCATGGGAGCAAGCCTCGCGGATGTCGAGGGCGCGACCCTGATAAGGTCCGCCTATCTTGACGCGATCGAAAGAGGCGACTACGGCGCCATCCCGGGGGAGATCTACCTGAAGCTGTATGTGAAGAGCTATGCTTCCTTCCTGGGGATGGATCCCCAGCAAGCGGGCATGATGCTCGAGAAGGAGATGGCCGAGGCGCAGGCTGAGGAACCCAAACAACCGGTCATACCGCCCTCTGAGACTTCCATGGACAAGAGGATGCTGCACAGGATAAGGATGGAGCAGAAGAGAAGGCAGGCCGCTCGAAGGAGGACACTGACGACCGCTTTGGCCATCTTCCTGCTCGCCGCCGTGGTGCTGGTAGCATACCTCGCGTTCGGAGGGCTGTTCGGGAAGGAAGAGACCCCATCCGGGACGACCGAGGGAACGATCCCTGAAGGTACCCAGGCCGGTCCCGCGTCGGAAGCGATCCCGGCAATTACACCGGAAGTCGAAGAACTCGAGGTCGCATCCGCGCCTGAAGCGCAGCATACGTTGAGGTTGACTTTCAGCGACAACTGCTGGATAAGGGCATATACTGACGGGAACAAGGCCTTCGAGGGGATACTGAAAGCGGGGGATTCGCTAGACCTCGATGGCGACAAGGGGATATGGGTCAGGATAGGCAACGCCGGGGCCGTATCCCTCAACTACAACGGAGACGACCTCGGAGTGCTAGGAGTAGCCAGGAAGGCGATGGACATAGCGTTCCCATCAGGGTACGGACCCTTCTAGGCGGACTGGGCACGATTTTGTCATAATGGAAGATAATGGCACGCCCTCTAGGTACACGTAAGGGGCGGCCGGAGGTGTGAATGGAAGGTATAAGGCCGCTGCCTGCCAGCCCCGAGGAGATAGCGAGGATGGGCTGGGACAGGCCGGACATAATAATAGTGACGGGAGATGCATATGTCGACCACCCTGCCTTCGGCGCTGCCGTAATCGGCAGGGTTCTTGAATCGAAGGGCTATAAGGTGGCGATAATGCCCCAGCCGGATTTCAGGTCTGACGAGGCGTTCAAGGCTTTCCCAAGGCCGAGGTTGTTCTGCGGGATCACTTCCGGCAACCTTGACTCGATGGTGTCGAACTACTCCCCTTCGAAGTTCAGGAGGAAGAGGGACGGCTTCTCCCCCGGCGGCGTCCCTGGCAGGAGGCCCGACAGGGCGGTGGTCGTCTACTCCAACAGGGCCAGGAGCGCATGGCCCGGCATTCCTCTGGTCCTGGGGGGCATAGAGGCCTCCATGAGGAGGCTCGCCCATTACGACTACTGGGATGATTCGGTAAGGCGGTCGGTGCTTCTCGATTCCAGGGCGGACATCCTTGTCTACGGCATGGGTGAGAAGGCGGCGGAAGAGATAGCAGCAAGGCTGGATGCGGGCTCCTCTGATCTGTCCGGCATCCCCGGCACGGCGACGGTCGAGAAATGCCCGCCTGACCAGGACCATCTCGATATAGCCTCTTTCGAGGCCGTAAGCGCGGACAAGAGGGCCTATGCCGAAGCCTTCGCCTCGCAGATGAGAGAGAGCCTTAGAAGATCGCCCAGGCCCATAGCGCAGGCGCACGCCAACCGCTATGTCGTGGTGTGGCCGCAAAGGGCGCTTGGCACGAAGGAGCTGGACGACGTCGCCTCGCTGGATTACAGCAGGCGTTGGCATCCTATGTACGACAAAGAGGGCGTGCCCGCGTTGGAGGAGGTCCTCTTCTCCGTGACCGCGCACAGGGGCTGCTTCGGTTCCTGCTCTTTCTGCGCGCTCTGGGCGCACCAGGGCAGGGCCATACAGTCAAGGAGCGAGGGATCCGTTCTGCACGAGATAGAGGGCTTCACTAAGGATCCCAGGTTCAAGGGCATAGTCCACGACGTAGGAGGCCCTTCGGCCAACTACTACGCATCGTATTGCGAATCGGACGTCGCGTGTGACGGGGCGAGGGCCTGTGTCTGGCCCGAGAAGTGCAGGTTCTTGCATGATGGGCAGGAGCGCTACGAACAGCTCCTTAAGAAAGCGGGATCGATACCCGGCGTAAGGAAGGTCTTCGTCAGGTCCGGGCTCAGGTATGACTACCTGATGGGGTCGAAGGCGGGCATGTCGCTGACCAGGCATATTATCTCCAACAACGTAAGCGGACAGCTGAAGATAGCTCCCGAGCACATATGCGAGGGCGTGCTGTCGATCATGAGGAAGGCCGCAGGGGCCGATTACGGGAGGTTCAGGGAACTCTTCAGGAAGTTCTCCGATGAGTGCGGCAAAGAGCAGTACCTCGTGTCGTATTTCATCTCGGGGCACCCCGGGGCGAGCCTTGAGGATGCCCTGGAACTTGCCCTTTACCTTAAGGGGCTGCTCGGATATGCGCCGGAGCAGGTTCAGGACTTTACGCCTACTCCGGGCACCGAGGCGACCACGATGTTCCATACCGGGCTGGATCCTATCACCATGCAGCCTGTCCATGTGGCTAAGGGCGAGGAGAAGCAGATGCAAAGGGCCCTTCTGCAATGGTCGATGCCGCAGAATTGGAGGCTCATAAGGCAGGCGCTGGCAAAGCTCGATAGGAAGGACCTCATCGGATACGGGCTCGGATGCCTTGTCAAGCCGGAGAGGACGGACAAGGCGCAAAGGCCGGCCAAGGGCTGGGACAAGGGCCGGACAGTAAAGTAAAGGGGCGTTAGCGCACGTGACAGACGTTAAGATCGTCCAGGTGTCGGATATAGGCGAGGCGGAGGTGGCATCGGTCTTCGACGCGTGCTGGCAGGATACGGAACCGTCGGTCATGATGCACGGACCTCAAGGCTACAGGAGGGTTACAGGGTGGCTTGACATAGAGCCCAAGTCCTCCGCTGTGGCCTATTCGGATGGCAAGCCCGTCGGGGTGGTCCTAATAGGATTCAGAGAGCCCGACAGAGCTTATGTTGCCTCTCTCGCCGTAAACCCTTCCTTCAGAGGCAGAGGCTACGGCAGGAGGCTGATGCAATGGGGTATGGCCAGGGCGAGGATCTGGGGCTGCAAGAAGGTGGGCCTTCACGTATTCGAGGAGAACGGCAAGGCATTATCGCTATATAGGTCGCTTGGCTTCGGTCCCGTCAGGAGGATCGGCCACTGGGAGGGCAACATCAGCTATATGCCCTCGAAAGCGCTGACGTTCACCAATCCCGGGATCGAGGAGGCCGTGTCGCTAGTAGGGCTTCCGGACATGCCGCCGCTATGGGAGAACGAGCCGAAGAGCCTTCTTAACCTGAGGGATAACGTCATCTGCGTGCTAGCGTGGAAGCACGGCGAACCTTTCGGCTACATGGTATACTCGACCAGGTCCCTCTGCTGGGTGCTCGACCTTAACTTGAAAAAGGGCGCAGGTCCCGATGAGGCGACGCAGCTTATCTTTCAGCTGCCCACTGCGCGGTTCCTGCCCGCCGTTTTCACAACTGTGCCCGAAGGCGGGGAGAACGAGAGGATATTAAGATGCCTGGGACTAAGGCGTGACAGGGTGAGGATCGAGATGGAGCTCAGGCTTTCCCAGGACGGCGTTTCCTAGGCAATTCAGGAGGATTCAAGGATGATCAAACTAGCATTAAGTACTTTCGCGGTGGTCTTCCTCGCCGAGCTGGGCGACAAGACCCAGCTTGCTACCATGGTCCTTTCGGCCAAGTGCGATCCGAGTTCTAGGTGGGGGGTGTTGATCGGCGCTGCCGCGGCGTTGGTGACAACCAGCGTGATTGGCGTGCTCGCGGGGGCCGTTGTCGGCAAGCTCGTGCCGGAGAACGTACTGAAATATGTGGCGGGCGCCGCGATGATAATCATGGGCGTCCTGCTTATGTGGGGAAAGATATAGGACATGGAGAAAACACGCATAAGGATGATCTCCCTTGGCTGTGCCAAGAACAGGGTGGACAGCGAGTTCCTGCTCGGCAGGCTCCAAGAGGCAGGGATGGCGATCGCGGGCGAGGAAGAGACTGCCGATGCGGTCATCGTAAACACCTGTAGCTTCTTGCAGAGCGCATGCGAGGAGGCCATAGACGTGATACTCGAATGCGCCGAGCAGAAGCGGGCGGGCAGGGTGAAGGCCGTCCTCGTATCAGGGTGTCTTCCTAACCGCTACGGCGAGGACCTGGCTAGGGAGATGCCAGAGATAGACGGAGTAATATCGCCTGGCGCCTATGATGAAGTCGCTGAGTTCGTTCGCGAGGCCCTGGACAAAAAATCGCCCTCTATGCTCTCAGGCAAAGGTTACCTCGGATCGAAGGCGCCGAGGATCCTTACCAATGCCGGGCATTATGCATATATAAAGATATCCGACGGATGCGACAACAGGTGCTCATACTGCATGATCCCGGACATCAGGGGCCCGCACGCGAGCAAATCCATCGAAGACGTTCTGGATGAGGCCGGGAGGCTCGTCGGAGCGGGTGTCAAAGAGCTTGTGGTCGTAGCCCAGGACCCGACGAGGTACGGGACGGACCTCTACGGCAAGCCCTTCCTGGGCGAGCTTTTAAAGAAGATTGCCGAGATGGACAAGCTCATGTGGCTCAGGCTGATGTATGCCTATCCTTCCAGGGTGGACGATGAGCTGATAGGACTCTTCTCGGATGGGTTAAAAGGCAGGCTCCTGCCCTACCTGGACCTTCCGATGCAGCATGGTTCAGCCAAGGTACTCTTAGCCATGAACCGGCTCGGGAACCCCGAATCCATAATAGAAGTGGTGGAAAAGCTCAGGAGGGCAAGGCCCGGTTTCGTCATCAGGACGACATTCATGGTCGGCTTCCCCGGCGAGAGTGAATCTGACTTCCAGGAACTGATGGATTTCATAAGGATCGTCAGGCCGCAGAGGGCGGGGGTGTTCAGATTCAGCCCCGAGGAGGGGACGCTTGCCGCTTCGATGCCCGGCCAGGTGCCCGAGGAGGAGAAGACCGAAAGGGAGCGGGAGGTCATGTCCCTGCTGGCGGATATAAGCCTTGAATACAACGAATCAAGGATAGGCGAGGTCACCACCGTGATGGTGGACGGACCTTCCGAGGAATCCGAACTTCTTGTCGCGGCGAGGTCCTATGCAGAAGCCCCCGAGGAGGACGGGCACATACTCATCGGAGATTCTACGTTGGCTCCGGGAAGCGTGCTGAAGGCGAGGATAACCAGCGCCGCGGAGTACGACCTAGGGGCGGACGTAGTTGAGTAGGTGCTTATATGACGAGGACTAAAAGGCCCGGCTTTACGAAGCCGGGCCTTTGCTCATATTCCTTTGTTATGCAGATTTCAGATTAGAGGAAGATTCCCCTTGCCTGCATGGCGTCCACTATCCTCTTGATTGCGAGGCAGTAGGCGGCGATGCGCATGGTGATGTTCTTCTCCTTCGCGAACTTCCAGCAGGAATCGAACGCTGCGCTCATCTTGACGTCGAGCTTGTCGTTGACCTCGTCGACAGTCCAGTAGTAGCCGTACAGGTTCTGCACCCACTCGAAGTAGGAGACGGTGACTCCGCCGGCGTTGGCTAGGATGTCCGGAACAACTACCTTTCCAGCCTTCTTCAGGATCTCGTCCGCTTCGGCGGTGATGGGGCCGTTCGCGGCCTCGACGATGTTCTTCGCCTTGATCTTGCCCGCGTTCTCCGCGGTGATCTGGTTCTCGAGGGCCGCAGGTACCAGCAGGTCGCACTCAGTGTAGAGGACTGCCTTGGGATCGTCGATCTTCACCATGCCGGGCTCTGTGTATCCTTCGAGCAACTTCTTGGGGCTCTTGCCGGAGTGCTCGAAAGCGGCCTTTACGTTGACGCCGTTAGGATTATAGTAAGTCCCGGTGATGTCGCTTATGGCGACGATCTTGACTCCAAGGAGGCTGCTCATGAGTATGGAACCGAGTCCGCCGACGTTTCCGAAGCCTTGTACCGCCACCGTAACCTTCTTGGGATCGAGGTTGAGCCTCTTGAGGAGCTCGCGGACCGCTATCGAGATGCCGCGTCCGGTGGCCTCGTTCCTACCGAGGGAGCCGTTGACCGAAAGGGGCTTGCCGGTGACCACGCCGGGCTGGTACTGGCCGGTCAGCACCGAATAGGTGTCGACCATCCATGCCATTATCTTGCCGCTGGTGTTGACGTCGGGAGCCGGCACGTCCTTCATGGGCCCTATGATCGGGGCTATCCTGGCCGTGTAGCAGCGTGTAAGGCGCTCGAGCTCCCCTTCGGAGAGCTTCGTCACGTCTACGCACACTCCGCCCTTCGCTCCGCCGTAGGGGATGTCCACTACGCCACATTTGAAGGACATCCAGGCCGCGAGCGACTTGACCTCGTCGTAGTTGACGTCTACATGGTAGCGGACGCCGCCCTTGCCCGGGCCCCTTGAAGTGTTGTGCTGTACCCTGAATCCCTTAAATACTTTTATGCTTCCATCGTCCATCCTGACAGGCATGTTTACTTCGAGAGCCCTCTCAGGTTCGCAGAGGATCGCGAAAGTGCCTTCGTCTAGGTTCAGGACTTCCTTTGCCAGCTTGAGCCTGGCCAGGACCTGTTCGTACGTGCTTTGAGCCATTAATCAGCACCTCCTGAGTTATAAGTGTATACTGAATACACGTCCATATATAATTCTAGTCCCACGGCGGACATTATGCAATTTGGCACAGATTGGTTTATCGACCGAAAAACAGTGCCTGGCTGCCTGGATGACCGGTACTGCATGTTCTAATTAAGAAACAATCCACAAGGCGAACTTTGAACGGGGCCTACAGAAACTTATAATATGAAGTAGCATTAATCGGACCTTATTAATTATAATGTTCATGGAAGCATGCATCATGGTGAGCCGGGACTTTGGAAAGCACGGCGATACATGCATGCATATTAAAGGGACCACCGGTGTACCGGATCCCCATCGAATGGAGGTAATTTCCTCAATGAAGCGCGCTTTCACCCTGATAATCACTGCGGCGCTGCTCCTGGCCGTCATGGCGATTCCGTCCTTCTCCAAGGAGTACAAAATCGCTATAGTATTCGACATCGGCGGGCTGGGCGACAAGTCGTTCAACGACTCCGCCTATCTTGGCCTCCAGAGAGTAGCCAAGGAACTCGGAGCCAAGACGAAGTATGCCGAATCCCGCACCCCTTCGGACTATGAACCCAACCTCGCGGCTTTCGCCAAGGAAGGCTACGACATGGTATGGGGCATCGGTTTCCTGATGGCAGACGCCATCGAGAAGGTATCGGCCCAGTATCCCAACACCAAGTTCGGCATAATCGACAACTCCTGGGATGATGCCTGGTACAAGGCCCATCCGAACGTGATGTCGGTGATGTACAAGGAGAACGAAGGCTCGTTCCTGATGGGCGTGCTCGCCGCTATGACTACGAAGAGCAAGGTGATAGGCTTCATAGGCGGTATGGAGTTCCCCGTCATATGGCGTTTCGAGGCCGGTTTCAAGGCCGGTGTTGAAGCGGTCGACAAGAGCATAAAGCTCCTTCGCAACTATGCCGGATCGTTCAACGATCCCGCAGCGGGCAAGGCCATCGCGGTATCGATGATAAGGCAGAAGGCTGACGTAATCTACCACGCCTCCGGCGGAACCGGAATCGGCATGTTCGAAGCGGCCAATGAGACCAAGAACGTATGGGTAATCGGCGTCGACTCCGACCAGTTCGACCTCTCGCCGAAATGGACTCTCTCCTCGATGATCAAGCGCGTCGACAACGGCGTGTTCATGGGCACCAAGAACCTCATCGATGGGAAGTTCAAGGCTGGCGTGACCAATCTCGGACTCAAGGAAGCCGGCGTAGGCATGGCGGCCACCACCAGCAAGAACACTGCGGCGGGCGCCATAGCCAAGGCTAACGCATGGGCAAGCATGATCATAGCCGGGCAGAAGTCCGTGCCGGACGGCATGAACGAAGCCGACAGGATATCCACCAAGTAGACGATGCCAAAGATAGCATGGCTGAATTAAGCCCTGTTGTATCAGGAGCCGGGTACCTAGCCTAAAGCTAGGTGCCCGGTTTTCCAATACGGAGGAACGACATGTCGGAAATAGATGCGACCATTTCCCCCGGCCAGGTGATCCTCGAGATGAAGGGGATAACCAAGGCCTTCCCCGGTATAGTAGCGAACTCGGATGTCGACTTCGACCTCAAGAAGGGTGAGATCCATTGCCTGCTAGGAGAGAACGGGGCGGGCAAATCGACACTGATGAAGATCCTTTACGGATTGTACAAGCAGGACAAGGGCGAGGTATTCTACAAAGGCGAACCTCTGGTGGTCAACGGACCCGCCGACACCCTAAGACAGGGCATAGGCATGGTCCATCAGCACTTCATGCTGATCAAGCCCCTTACGGTCGCCGAGAACCTCGTACTGGGCAACGAACCCACGAAATATGGGTTCCTCATAGACAAGAAGAAGGCGAAGGCGGAGCTTATGGAGATTTCCACGACCTTCGGACTGGCTATAGAGCCGGATGCCAAGATCATGGACATCTCGGTGGGAATGCAGCAGAGGGTGGAGATACTCAAGGCCTTGCACAGGGGGGCCGAAGTGCTGATACTGGACGAACCCACCGCCGTGCTGACGCCCCAGGAGACGAAAGAGCTCTTCGTGATCATGCGCAAGCTGGTGCATGACGGGAAGTCTATCATATTCATATCCCACAAGCTCAAGGAGGTCATGGAGATCTCCGACAGGGTAACCGTCATCAACCATGGCAGGATCATCGGCTCCGTCAAGACGTCCGAGACGTCCCCCAGCCAGCTGGCCAACATGATGGTGGGCCGCGAGGTTGAGCTTATCGTCCATAAGGAGCCGGCAAAACCCGGCAAGGAGAAGTTCAGGGCTGAGGGCCTCGTGGCGGAGAACGACAGGGGGCTTCCCGCGCTGAGGGGCATAGACTTGAGCGTGAGGGCCGGTGAGATACTCGGCGTATGCGGAGTGGACGGCAACGGCCAGACGGAGCTGGTGCAATGCATAACCGGCATGAGGAGGCTTAGCGCCGGCAAGGTGACCTTGAACGGTAAGGACATAACAAACATGCCACCGAAGAGATGCTTCGAAGCCGGCATAGTGCACGTCCCCGAGGACAGGCAGAAGCACGGCCTGGTGCTCGATTTCACCGTCGCGGAGAACATGATACTGCAAACATACAATAAAAAGCCTTTCAGCAGGGGCATCACTTTACGTTGGGATGAGATAAAGTCTTATGCGAGGCGGATCATCTCCGAATTCGACGTAAGGACCCCGGACGAGGACACCAAGGCGGGGTCGTTATCAGGCGGAAACCAACAGAAGGCGATCCTGGCCCGCGAGCTTTCTAGGACGCCCGAGCTCATAGTCGTCGCTCAGCCGACGAGGGGCCTGGACGTGGGAGCGATCGAGTACATACACAAAAGGCTCGTGTCCGAGAGGGATTCGGGCAGGGCGGTGCTCCTGGTGTCGCTGGAGCTCGATGAGATAATGTCGCTCTCAGACAGGATAGCCGTGATTTACGAGGGCAGGATTATGGGGACCATGGACATCGAAGACGCCACCGAGGAGACCCTCGGACTGATGATGGCCGGCTCGATGCCCGCTTCCCATAAGGGGGTGATGTGATGGAGAGGAAGAAGGACAATTCCGCCATCAAGGAGCTCATAGTGCCCGTGACGGCCGTATTCATAGGGCTCGTGCTGGGCGGTATATTGATGACGCTGACCGGCGTCAATGCGATCGAAGGATACAAGGCTCTGATAATGGGGTGTTTCGGAAGGCTTGAGTACGTAAGCGAGACCATAGTCTACACCACCCCACTGATATTCACGGGCCTTGCCATCGCGCTGGGCTTCAGGTGCGGCCTTTTCAACATAGGATGCGAAGGGCAGTACATCGTGGGGCTGATCGGCGCTGCGGTGGTAGGGGCGATGGACCTTGGGCTGCCGACGTTCATCCACCTTCCGCTAACGATGCTGTCGGGCATGGCCTGCGGCGCTATATGGGCTTCGGTGCCGGGCCTGCTTAAGGCGAAGTTCGGCATACATGAGGTCGTCAACAGCATAATGATGAACTACATAGCCCTCTACCTGTCGCACTACCTGGTGAACGGGCCCATAAAGGACCCCGGCATAACAAGCCCGTACAGCAGGGAGATTCTCGATACGGCCAAGCTCTGGAGGTTCTTCGGGCAGAACAGCCCGATAAGGGTGAACAGCGGGATAATAATCGCCATAGCGGCGGCGTTGTTTGTCTACTACCTCCTGTTCAAGACAACTATCGGCTACCAGATCAGGGCCGTGGGCTTCAACCCTGAAGCGGCCAGGTACGGGGGGATAAGCGTCCCCACGAACATCGTGGCGGCCATGTTCATATCAGGAGCTCTCGCAGGCCTTGCGGGGGCGGTGCAGATAATGGGTATCCAGTTCAAGTTCCTTGACATATTCGCGTTCCAAGGCTATGGGCTGGACGGCATAGCGGTCGCGCTGGTGGGCAAGAGCCACCCGTTGGGCGTCTTGCCGTCGGCGCTGCTGTTCGGCATTCTCCAAAGGGGCTCCCAGACGATGCAGATGCTAGCGGGCGTGCCCAAGGAGACGATCGGCATCATGCAGGGCGTTATAATAATCATAGTTGCAGCCGAGGGCATAATTAAGGGCTGGCTACCGATAAGGAAGATATTGGGAACTGACAAGAAGGCGGCGGGCAAGGAGGTGGGCAGGGCATGAGCAGGCTGGGAAAGGGCATTAATTGGAACAGGCTGGTGAGGTCCAGGGCATTCTGGCTCGGCGCGGCCCTCGTCGTTCTTATAACCGTCTTCTCGGTGAACAGCATAAGGTCCATGGGAGGGGAGATGTTCAGCTATCTTGTCATCGACTTCTTCTCCACAGGGATCTTCATGGCAACACCCCTGATACTCACTAGCATAGGGGCGGTATTCTCGGAAAGGTCCGGCGTGGTCAACATAGGCCTCGAAGGCATGATGCTGATCGGCGCGTTCTTCGGCGTCATGGTATCCTACTTCACGGGCAGCGCCTGGCTTGGAGTTCTAGGAGGCATGATAGCAGGAGGGCTGACGGCAGCTCTGCACGCCTACGTATGCATATCCCACCACGCGAACCAGACGGTGAGTGGCGTCGCGATCAACGTCTTCGCACTCGCGCTGACGGGCTTCCTGCTTAAGGCGGTATTCCACAGGGCCGGCCAGACCGACAGGGTCACGAAGCTGGCGAACTGGATAATGCCCGACTTCTTCAGGAACATACCGATAATCGGAGACGTGTTGGGCAGCAACACGCCCCCGGTCTACATCGCGCTGCTGCTCGTAGTTGCAGCTCAGGTGGTTCTCTTCCACACACCGCTCGGCCTTAGGATACGCGCCTGCGGCGAGCATCCGGAAGCCGCCGACACGGTTGGCATCAATGTCACCGGCACCAGGTACTTCTGCGTGATACTGTCGGGGGTCCTAGCAGGGCTCAGCGGCGTGACGCTATCCCTCGGGCAGCTGTCCCTCTTCAAGGAGGCCATGACCGACGGCAGGGGCTACATTGCCATCGCCGCGATGATATTCGGTAAATGGACCCCATTGGGAGCCTTCCTGGCATCGCTGTTCTTCGGCCTTGCTACAGGTTTCAAGTTCATCTCCCAGTCATGGAACATGACGAGCATACCGACGGACTTCCTGCTCATGCTGCCGTACATACTAACGATGCTCGCGCTGGCCGGCTTCGTGGGAAGGCTTACGCCTCCTGCGGCTAGCGGCCTGCCTTACAGGCGGAGGGGATCCGTCTGACCGACTTACTCTGAATAGCAATAGCGCCGGCCCGGGAACATGTGCGTCCCGGGCCTTGGCCTAGGAAAAGGGGAATAAAATGGAGGAGACATCAACAAGAGGACGCATGGGGGCGGTCGGGATGCTGCCCAAGGACCTCGAGCCGATAATGCTCGGCCTGGGGCATCCAAAGTACAGGGCGTCGCAGGTCCTCGAATGGATATATTCGAAGATGGCCGGAAGCTACGAGCAGATGACCAACCTGCCGGCCGAGCTGAAAGAGACGCTGGCTAAGGCGGCGCCGATCAAGCCGCCTAACGTGATGGACGTGAAAAGGGCCAAGGACGGCACGACGAAGCTGCTCATCGGTTTTCCCGACGGCGCCAACGCCGAGACCGTGCTCATGGAGCACGACTACGGGCTCTCCTTGTGCGTGTCGAGCCAGGCAGGCTGCAAGATGGGCTGCGCATTCTGCGCATCCGCCATGAGCGGATACTCCAGGGATCTCACGTCCGGGGAGATGTGCTGGCAGTTCATCGAAGCGTCGAGGATCGCCAAGGACCGGAGGATATCCTCGGTAGTCATAATGGGCATGGGCGAACCTCTTATGAACTATGACGCGGTGCTGCAGTTCATAAGGGTGCTGAACTGGGGAAAGGGCTTCAACATCGGGGCCAGGCGGATAACTTTGTCCACTTGCGGGATTGTGCCAGGGATAGAGAGGCTCGCCGGAGAGGACCTCCAGATCACCCTTTCGATATCGCTCCATGCGCCGGACGATGCGACAAGGGACAGGATAATGCCGGTAAACAAGCTCTATAACGTATCCGAGGTAGTCGGGGCCGGCAAGAGGTACGCGGACAGGACGGGGCGCAGGGTCACCTACGAGTACGTGATGATAAAGGGCGTCAACGATTCGTTATCCCAGGCGGCCGCCTTAGTGAAGCTTTTAAAGGGGAGCTTGTCGCACGTCAACCTAATACCGCTGAACCCCGTACCGGAGAGCGGCCTCACCAGGTCGACGGACGCCACGGTGGCGGCATTTAAGAAAGTGCTGGAAGACGCCGGCCTTGCGGTCACCAGCAGGCGTGAGATGGGCTCTGACATCGAAGGCGCGTGCGGTCAGCTCAGGCTTAAGAAAAGGCGGTCCTTCTAGCTCCGGTGCAGCGAGGCTTAGTACCGTTGTATAATAACAACTGTTGGGGGTGCTTGATGCTAATTGGCTTTTCCACCGATAAGGGAAGGAACAGGGCGAGCAACCAGGACTCCGGTGTGGCTTCTTCCGAGGGCCACTTCCTCGCCGTGGCCGACGGCCTAGGTGGGCATAGCGGAGGCGCCGAGGCGTCGAACACCGCCATCGGCTTGTTCAACATGAAAGCCGCGGGCATAAGGAGCCTCGACGACATGAAGGCGTTCATGGAGGAGGCGAACTCCACGATACTGCGCAAGGCCGACGAAGATCCAGAACTTAAAGGCATGGGCACGACGATGACCGCAGCAGTGATCGAGGAAGGCAAGGCGCTCATCGCCCATGTCGGGGATTCGAGGGCCTATCTCGTAAGGGACGGCTCGGCAAAGCAGCTGACGTTAGACCATTCCCTTGCGGGGCAGCTCGTCCAGAGCGGCTTCCTCAAGGCCGAGGAGGCGTCCACGCACCCTGGACGGTATGCGGTGGTCCGTTGCCTAGGAGCGTCCTCGGAACTGGAGCCGCAGCTAATTGAGACGGACCTTAAACCTAATGATGTGCTCGTTTTCTGCACCGACGGTTTCTGGGAGCATGTGAACGAAGTCGAGATCGCAGAGAGGTTCTCGACGACCGCGGACTTGATGTCCGTATGCGAGGACCTGATGCGTCTGGCCAACATCAGAGGCGGGGAGGACAACATAACCGTCGTGGCCGCACTTATTGATGAAAGCGATGTGAGGTAGCGAATTGATGGACATCGGCTACGTCCTTTCTGGACGCTATGAGATAGAAGAGCTGGTAGGCGAGGGCGGTATGTCCACCGTATACAGGGCGTACGACAGGGTGCTCGCACGGACGGTGGCGATCAAGGTCCTAAGGGAGCAGTTCTCGGCCAGCGAGGCGTCCAGGGGACGCTTCAGGAAAGAGGCACTGTCGGCCGCAAGGCTGTCGCACCCTAACATAGTGGGCGTATTCGACGTGGGCACCGACCAGGGTTTCGATTACATAGTCATGGAGTTCGTGGCGGGAAGGTCGCTCGAGCAGGAGATGAAGGGCTTCAACGGGCCCATGCCGGTGCTCAAGGCGGTCGGCATAGTGAACCAGATACTGGACGGCCTGTGGCATGCGCATTCGCACGGCCTCGTCCATAGGGATATCAAGCCTCATAACATACTGATATCTAGCGACGGCAGGGTGAAGATAGCGGATTTCGGCATTGCCAGGGCCTCGAGCGAGACGGACCTTACCCAGACGGGCATGGTGGTGGGTACCGTGAACTATACTTCGCCTGAGCAGGCGAAGGGTGAGGTGGCCACCAACAAATCCGACCTGTACTCGACTGGTGTGCTCCTTTACGAGATGCTGACAGGAAAACTGCCGTTCACGGGCGAAGGCCAGGTGGCGGTCGCGATAAAGCACATTTCGGAGAAACCGTCTTCACCGAGGAGGATGAATCCCGCGATCAGCCCCATGCTGGAAAGGGCGATCTTCAAGTCGATGGAGAAGGACCCGGCCCGTAGATTCCAGAGCGCAGAGGAGTTCAAAGCGGCCCTGATGCTGGCCGAAGGGGCGTATATCAAGCGTGAGGCGGACGGCAAGGACGATACGATAGTGTCGAAAACGTCCGGTTCTGCCACGAAGACCTTCAGGAAGGTGGAAGGAGGCGGCGTCGGTATGAAGGATCGAGGTAAAAGCGGCTACGACCAGAAAAAGGGCCTGAGGAACCTGATCATACTCATATCCGTCTTCGTGGTCTTCGCCACAGCCGTTGCCGGCGGCGTTTACCTCGCATGGGACAGGTGGATGGACGTAGACGAGGTGAAAGTACCAGACGTGGTCGGTATGAACATAGAGGATGCCAAGGTGAGACTCAAGGAGCTCAAGCTGAACACCGTGATAGAGGACTCGAGGTATGATGAGGCGGTGCCCGCGGATTCTGTCATATCCCAGGTACCCCCGGCGGGGACGTCAAGGAAGGTGAATTCTGACATCGAGCTGATAGTCAGCCTCGGGCCGGACCTCGGCACCGTGCCGGACGTGATAGGCAAGGACCTTCGGGAAGCTGGGATAATCCTGGAATCCGCAGGCTTCACGATCGGGGACAACGTGTACGAATACGATCCGATCGTGCCCGAGGGCATGATCATAAGGCACGATCCACCCGCGGGCAGCACGCTCGACAAGGGCATGCCGGTAACCGTGGTCATATCGCAAGGTCCGTCGCCGACGATAACGGTGCCGGACATCGTGGGTTTCGACTACAAGGAGGCTGAGTCGCTGATTAAGGCCGCCGGCCTGAACATAGGCCTGATAATAGAGGCGGTCTCCGAGGCGTATCCGAAGGGCACGGTAATGGCGCAGACGCCAATCGCCGGCACCGAGGTCGACAGCGGCAGCCTTGTGGATCTGAAGGTCTCGACGACGGCCCAGAGCATGGGGGCAGGATCCGGGGAGGGTAGCAAGAAATTCGAGGTGTCGTATACGGTACCGAAGGAGACGTGGATCCAGGAGGTCGTGATGAAGGTCAACGACACTTACGGCAGCAGGATCGTCTTCGGTCCGAAATCGCTAAAGAGCGGCGAGGGCGTCGTACAGATGGTGGAGGTCTTCGGAGGCGGGAGGATAGAAGTATGGGTAGATGGCGCGCTCTACAAAGCATATGACGTATAGCGGCTTTACAGGGGTGATCATAGGGATCAAGGGCGGCTTCGCGGAGGTCGAATCCGGTGGCGAGCAGTTCACATGCAGGATCCGGGGCAAGCTGAGGCTGTCGGACCAGGAGATCGTCGCAGGAGACAACGTCAAGCTCATCGTGAAAGGCGCGGAGCACGTCATAGAGGAAGTGCTGCCGAGGCGGAACTTCCTAATAAGGCCCCCCGTGGCGAACGTGGACATGGTCGCGATATTCACGCCCCTCGTGGCGCCGGACGTGGACCTCATGCTAACTGACAGGCTTTGCGCGCTTGCCGAAAGGCAGAGGCTGGAGATCGTGATCTGCGCGACCAAGGCTGACATAGCCAAGGGCGACGCATCTGTTATGATAGAGGATCACTACAAAGGGACGGGCTACAGCTTCGTGACATTGTCAGCTCCGAGGAACGAGGGCGTGGAGAGGCTCAAGGAGCTGCTGAAGGGCAGGATAAGCATATTCGCCGGACAGTCGGGCGCGGGAAAATCGACCCTCATAAACGCGATGATGCCAGGGCTCGGCCTCAAGACGGGCGAAGTAAGCGAGAAGATCGGCAGGGGAAGGCATACGACCAGGCAGGTAAGCCTCCTCAGGCTCTCAGGAGGAGGGTACGTGGCGGACAGTCCGGGTTTTTCGTCCCTGGAGCTGGCAGGAGTGGAACCCGACGAGGTCAGGTCGCTGATGCCCGACATCTACGAACATGAGGGCAGGTGCCGCTTCAAGGGCTGCAGGCACAACGCCGAGCCGGGATGCTCGGTGAAGGAAGCCGTCCGCTCAGGCGACGTCTCAGGCGGAAGGTACAAGCATTACCTGGCGCTCCTGGAGGAGTGCATCGAGGCCGAGAAGAGGAAGTACGACTAATCGGGGGTGGACTGGATGATCAAGATAGCACCTTCCATACTGTCCGCAGACCTTGCGGACCTGGCCGGGGAGATTTCAAGGATCGAGTCGGCCGATTTCGTGCATGTCGACGTCATGGACGGTTCTTACGTGCCCAACATCACGTTCGGACAGGGCATGGTGAGGACGCTTGGAAGGCTCACGGACAAGCCCCTGGACGTCCATCTGATGATCGAAAGGCCGGAACACCACTTGGAATCGTTCATCGAAGCGGGCGCTTCGATAATAACGGTGCACCCTGATTCGACGAGGCACCTGCATAGGCAGCTGGGCAGGATCAAGGAGCTGGGAGGTCTGGCTGGGGTGGCGCTCAATCCTTCGGACCCTTCCGTGATGATAGAGAACGTTCTTGACCTGGCGGATTTGATCCTGATAATGACCGTGAACCCGGGCTTCGGAGGGCAGGATTTCATAGAGGGCCAGACCACGAAGATAGCCGAAGTGGCTGAGATGGTAGCGGCTTCAAGCAGGGAGATAATGATAGAGGTGGACGGCGGGATTAATGCCAAGACGGCTGAGAGGGTAAGGCGCGCGGGGGCGGACGTGCTCGTGGCGGGCACATACGTATTCAAGGCAGAAGATGCCGAATCCGCCATCAGGTCGCTGAGGGGCTAACGATGCACCAGGAAGCCGTGAAGATAGTCAAAGCACTCACAAGGGCCGGCGCAAGGCTGGCCCTTGCAGAATCTTGCACGGGGGGGATGCTCGCGTCCGCGATTACGGATGTTACGGGGGCGTCCCTTTGTTTCGAGGCCGCTTTGATAACGTACTCCAATAGGGCGAAGACTTCTGTTTTGGGTGTGCCGGAAGGCGTACTTAAGCAGTTCGGGGCGGTGAGCGGACCTGTGGCTGAGGTCATGGCCGAAAGGGCGCTCGTTGTCCTCGGGGCCGACGTGGCCTGCTCAGTCACGGGAGTGGCAGGACCCGGCCAGGACACCGACGGCAATCCGGCCGGCCTGGTCTATATAGCTTGTTCTATGAAAGGGCACAAGACGGAAACGAGGAGTTATTCCTTTTCGGGCGACAGGAGGGCGGTGAGGGAGGATGCCGTCGACAACGCGTTGTCCTTCATTGCCGAATATCTAGCAAAGAGGGGTATAGAATGAGGAAGATACACGTAAAGGACGTCCCTGAACCTAAGGGCCACTACACTCCGGCGATAGAAGCCGGCGGTCTAATCTTCGCCTCCGGCATGCTCCCGGTCGACCTGGGTACGGGCGCTCCTGTGACCGGAAGCTTCGAAGAGCAGCTGGAGGTGCTGTTCTTCAACATCGAGGCCCTTTTGAAATCCTCCGGATGCACCAAGGATGACGTGGTCAAGATCACGGCCTACATATCGGATATAGCGCTGTGGGCAAGGTTCAACGTGGCATATTCGGCCTTTTTCGAGGAACACAAACCGGCCAGGACTGTAGTCTCCCTGGGAGGCAAGCTGCATTACGGCCTTGACGTGGAGATCGAGTTCGTGGCAGAGCTAAGGCGGTAGACGTATGGCGGGCAGGGAAGCGTTCTTCATCTGCCGTTCCTGCAAAGCGAGGCTAAGCCTGGCAGAGGCGAGGTACAAATGCATCTGCGGCGGGCTGCTCGATATAGGCGGATTGGACGATGCCTTTTCAGCATCGTCGCTCGAATGCGACGCGCACGGTGTGTTCAGGTACAGGCGTTTGATGCCGGACATAATCGACGGGCATTGGCACGAGGCCACGATGGCAGAGGGCATGACCGGGCTGGTCGACCTTAACGTAAAAGAGCTGGACATGCGCGGCAAGATGGACTATACGATGCCTACTCTTTCGTTCAAGGACAGGGGAGCCGCCGTGCTTATGGCGGCGGCCAAGGCCTTAGGGATCAAATCGGTCGTACAGGACTCGAGCGGCAATGCTGGCAACTCGATAGCAGCGTATGCGGCGAGGCTTAGGATAGACTGCGAGATACTGGTCCCGGAAGGCACATCCCCCAACAAGATATCGCAGATAAGGGCATACGGGGCGTCTGTTAGGGTAGTCCCGGGCAGCAGAGAGGATACGGCCGCGGCTGCGCTTAAGGAAGCTGAATCGGGCAGGTACTATGCCAGCCACGTCTATAATCCCATATTCTACCAGGGCACGAAGACGTACGTGTACGAGATTTGGGAGCAGTTGGGCGGCAAGCTGCCGGAGGCGCTGGTCGTGCCGATCGGCAACGGGACCTTGCTGTTGGGCATGCTTCTAGGCTTAAGATCGCTTATGGCAGGAGGAGCCATAGAACGGATGCCCAGGATCGTCGCTGTACAAGCCGCAAGATGCGCGCCCATCTACAGGGCGTTCATGAATGGCGAGAGGACGGTGACCCCTGTCACGAACGAGGGTACATCCGCCGAGGGTATAGCGATCGCGGCCCCAGTGCGCGGGGCCCAGATGATAGAAGCGCTAAGGGAACTCGGGGGGATTGTAGTTCAGGCTGGAGAGGAAGACATAGCTAGGTGCGAAACTATGCTTTCAAAGGCCGGCATATTCGTCGAGCCGACCAGCGCGGCCACCGTAGCGGGGGCAGAGAGCTGGGCCAGGGCTGAAGGTTTCAGCGGCAGCATGGTGCTTCCGATGTGCGGCGCGGGCCTCAAATCGTTGCACTGACCGCGATGGGCAGGTCGGAGCCTGATGATGCGGCCTTGATGCGGGCCCTCAGGTGGTATACGGTAAGGTACCATTTGTAGGTGCTCTCAAGAGGATCGTGCAGGATGATGTTGTAAAGCGCCCCATCCCGGTCGATGAATTCGAACATCCTGTTATGCTTGCTCCTCACCGCAGATATCGCAAAGCCCGTTATGCTGTCCAGATGGAAAGTCTTGGGGCAGTCAGCTTCGGTTACCAGCCTGATGGCATCGTTATGGAGGCTTATCAAGCCCTCCCCGATCACTTTGAGCGGCTTAGCCTTGCGGCTTCTCCTTATGGTCGCCTCGAGCGGGCCGTACACGAGGGCTCCTTCGGGCTCAAGGGCAGCGGCTGAGACTTTTGACTCGATGAAGGCCTCCTGCCACCTGTCCTGTAATTCAAGGTTTTCGTAATGGAGCTTGGTGCCATCTTGAGGTACGAACTCCCCACGGTCGCCCCACGCGACCGAGTAGCCGCAGTTCTTGCAGGTGGCCACATCCCCAGAAGTGAGGAAACAGTCGGTAGCCATGCATTCAGGGCAGACGAACATGATGTTGTGCAGGCCGAGGGCTTTATTCTTGCCTTTGTACGTGAGTCCTGGCTTCGTCTTGATCCATTCATAATCGCTGTGAACCAAAGCCTTGATTATCACGTCCTCGACCTGGGAGGAATCCATGGCTCTGAGCTGCTCTTTCGAAAGAAGCAACCCTAGATTGACGGTAGTGCCGCCGTGCCTCTTCTTAAGAGCCCAGAAGGGGTCCGCGAAGTACCCTCCTTGCAGCTTGGCGGATATGACCGGCACGTCGAGCATCTTGGCAAGCTTGCCTATGCCGGGGACAAGTGGTTCGGTGTATCCTGCGAAGCATCTTTGCCCCTCGGGGAATATGCCGACCGAACGGCCGTTGCGTACGCACCTCATCATCTGTCTTACGGCAGACGAATCTATCGTGAACTTGCTCTTTGGTATCGAACCTATCGCACTCATCAGGAAGTTCATGATCGGAACCCTGAACAGCATGTCAGTTGCCACGAAACTTATGGGGCCCGGGACCAAGACTCCTACGAGGAACGGATCCATCGTCGCCTGGTGGTTGGATACCAGGAAGAACGGCCTTTTCACTCCTTTTAGGTTTATGGAGCCGATCTTGAGCTTGCCGAACAGCTTAAAGTAGACCGGCAGAACGAGCCTTATAAGGAATGACAGTACCGAACCTAGCACCTTTTTCATGCATCCTCCGCCCTAAGTGGGATAGTTGTAGTATAGAATGATTATGGCGCATTTGTATCCCATTATACATAATTGTCGTGAGGTGTGAATTGAAAAGGATGTTCGTAGCTTTGGACCTTCCTCTGGGACTAAGGGAGAGGATCTTCTCCAGCCCCGGTTTCGACAAGGGCAAGTACAGCGGGATAAGCTGGGTCAGCCCCGAGAACATGCACCTTACGTTGAAATTCCTTGGGGACGTCCCCGAAGAGAAGGTGAAGGCGATATCCGATGCGCTCGCAAGAATCGCCTCTCATCATCGTCCTGTAGGAGTCAGCTACGGAGGGTTCGGCCGCTTCGGCAGGGGCGGTTCGGCTGGCGCGATATGGGTGGGCGCCTCAGACCGTTCTGGAAAGCTTGCCGCACTTGCAGGCGACATCGAAGGCTCTCTGGAGGGCCTCGGCTTCGCGAGGGAAGGACGCCCGTTCTCGCCGCACCTGACTGTGTGCAGGGTGAGGGAAGGCTCCAACCTCCCTTCGTGGGAGGAGATAAGACCCTTGTTCAATGACGTACGCGAAGATGTATTGCACGAAGGTTTTTCGCTGTACGAAAGCGAACTCACGCCAAGGGGGCCCATATATACTAGGGCTGGGTGGTTCGGTTTCAAAAGGGACTAGGAATACCGAACATATGTGCTATAATCTAGACGGTAAGTTCCTCCATGAAAGGGGAGTTTCGATTGTCCGACAGGCAGAAAGCTTTAAACGCGGCTTTGGCTCAGCTGGAGAAGGAATACGGCAAAGGCGCCATAATGAGGATGGGAGACGCAGACATCAAGGCCGTCGACGTGATACCGAGCGGCTCTATCGCGCTTGATATCGCCCTAGGAGTGGGCGGGTTCCCCAGAGGCAGGGTGATAGAGGTATTCGGCCCCGAGGCGTCCGGCAAGACCACAGTGGCGCTGCATGCAATAGCTCAGGCACAAATCGCAGGAGGCATAGCCGCCTTCATAGACGCGGAGCACGCCCTGGATGCCAAATACGCAAAGAAGCTGGGAGTGGACATAGACAACCTGCTCGTATCACAACCGGATACCGGCGAGCAGGCTCTTGAGATAACGGAAGCCCTAGTGCGCAGCGGCGCGGTCGACATAGTGGTCGTTGACTCGGTTGCGGCTCTGGTGCCGAGGTCGGAGATCGAAGGCGAGATGGGGGATTCTTTCGTGGGCCTCCAGGCCAGGTTGATGTCCCAGGCATTGAGGAAGCTGACCGGGGCCATCTCGAAGTCGAACTCGTGCGTGATCTTCATCAACCAGATCAGGGAGAAGGTAGGCATCATGTTCGGCAACCCCGAGGTCACTCCAGGAGGCAGGGCGTTGAAGTTCTACTCCTCCGTACGCATCGAGGTCAGGAGGATAGAATCCCTTAAGCAGGGCTCCGAGATGGTCGGCAACCGCACTCGGGCGAAGATAGTGAAGAACAAGGTGGCCCCCCCGTTCAAGGAGGCCGAGTTCGACATCATCTACGGAGAGGGCATATCCAAGGAAGGCTCCCTCATAGACATAGGCGAGGCCAACGGCATCATAATAAAGAGCGGTGCATGGTTCTCCTACGGCGACACAAGACTGGCACAGGGCCGCGAGAACACCAGGCAGCTGCTCAAGACCAACAAGGAACTGTCTGACGAGATCGAATTGAAGATCAAGGAGAAGCTGGGCCTGCACTGGGGCGGTACCGGCGTTCAGCCTGAGGGCGGGGATTCGGCCGCCAAGGCCTGAAGATGAAGAAAGACCCCTTGAAGGAGGCAGTCAGGTACCTCTCCGTCCGTTCGAGGTCGGAAGCAGAAGTGAGGGCCTACCTCGCCAGGAGGGGCCACGACTCCGGACCTGCTGGTGATGCGGTGGACGCCTTGAAGTCCGAGCGGCTCCTGGGAGATGAGGCGGCTGCGGGAAGATGGGCCGAGGAGCTGGCTTCATCGGGCAGGATGGGCAGGATGATGGCGCTACATAAGCTCATCGAGAGGGGAATTCCCAAGGACCTTGCAGAATCGGCTGTGGATAGGGCATGGTCCGGGGTCGATGAGGTAGAGGCGGCAGTCAGGCTCTTGGGGAAGGCGTACGGGAAGAAGAAGGAAAAGGACAGGAATGAGCGAGCTAGGGCTTCGAGGTTCCTGGGTTCGAAGGGTTTCGGATCGGACGTGATCGCGAAGGCCATAAGAGCAGCGTACAGTACCGAAGAACAGTGATATGCCAGCTGGACATCCTATTTGACTAGGATGTCCAGCTGTTGTATTGTTATCTTTGTAGCAATGTCTACGAAATTCGACGTGAAAATAACGGCAGGCCATGCCCTGCGTGGCAAAAGGCCTTTTCAGATCTTTGAAAATTGGAGGTGTGTTTACTGGATACGGCAATTGTCATAGGCATTACGGCAGCCGCTGGCTGTATAGGATTCGCGGCAGGATATATCCTCAGGAAGCGATTCTCTGAGAGGAAGATAGGAAGCGCCGAGGACCGTGCCAGGGAGATAATGGCAGAAGCACAGCGGGCAGGAGAGGCAGAAAGGCGCGAACTGCTCCTGGAAGCCAAGGAAGAGGCCCACAAGATGAGGGCCGAGGCCGACAGGGAGAATAAGGAAAGGCGCCTAGAGGTCCAGAGAGTCGAAAGAAGGCTCATCCAGAGAGAAGAGACGATCGATAGGAAAACGGAAAGCCTCGAGAAGAAGGAGAACGAACTAGAAAGACGCGACAGGGAGCTTAAGAGGCTCGAGCAGGACATCAATGAAGCTTACGATAAACACAGGGCGGAACTGGAACGAATCAGCGGACTTACGAGCGAGCAGGCCAAGGCGGAGTTGCTCAAGGAAGTTGAAACGGAAATTAGGCATGATGCGGCTATCATGATCAAAGAAATAGAAGGACAGGCCAAGGACGAAGCTGACAAGAAGTCCAGGGAGATAATCACACAGGCCATACAAAGGTGCGCAGCCGAGCACGTGACGGAGACGACGGTGTCGGTGGTGCCCCTTCCCAGCGATGAGATGAAAGGCAGAATCATCGGCAGGGAGGGCAGGAACATAAGGGCGCTCGAGACTTTGACGGGCGTCGATCTGATAATAGACGACACCCCGGAGGCTGTGATTCTATCCAGCTTCGACCCCGTAAGGAGGGAAGTGGCGAGGATCGCCCTCGAAAGGCTGATACAAGACGGCCGCATTCAACCCGCCAGGATAGAGGAAATGGTAGAAAGGGCCCAGAAGGAAGTAGACGCCGTAATAAGGGACGAAGGCGAAAGGGCCATACTGGAGACCGGCGTGATAGGCCTCCATCCCGAGCTACAGAAGCTCCTCGGCAGGCTGAGGTTCAGGACCAGCTACGGCCAGAACGTGCTCAACCACTCGATCGAGGTGGCCAGGCTGGCGGGGACCATGGCTTCTGAGCTGGGCGCCGATGTCACCCTTGCCAAGAGGGCCGGCCTTCTGCACGACATAGGGAAGGCCATAGACCACGAAGTAGAAGGGCCCCACGTGACCATAGGGGCCGACCTTGCGAGGAAGTACAGGGAATCGGCGCTGGTCATAAACGGCATAGAATCCCACCACGGCGACATAGAGCCCGCCAGCGTAGAGGCAGTCCTGGTGCAAGCGTCCGACGCCATATCGGCGGCAAGGCCCGGCGCAAGGCGCGAGACGCTGGAGACTTATATAAAGAGGCTCGAAAAGCTTGAGGAGATAGCGGATTCATACGAAGGGGTCGATCGCGCATTTGCTATCCAGGCCGGTCGCGAGATCCGCATAATGGTAAAACCCGAAAAGATTGACGATTATGCGACCGTGACCTTGGGCAAGGACATAGCGAAAAGGATAGAAGGAGAGCTCGAGTACCCCGGACAGATCAAGGTGACCATAATTCGGGAGACGAGGGCAGTAGACTTCGCGAAATAATATATGGGACTAAGGCCGGACGGATTTACGCCCGGCCTTAGGACAATTCCAAGACAAGAATGGAGGGGAGAATATGAGGGATCAAAACAGACAGGACTATGAACCGGCTAACAGCGGCATCGGCCTTCTGTTCTCCCTGCTGACCAGGCACAGCGAAATCTGTTCCGCCCAGTATTCGCCAGACGACACAAGGTTGGGTATGTCGTTCCTCATCTGCAGGAAGGTGACCCAGGACGAGATAGACGCGCTCAGGAACCGCATGGCATACAGCATAGACGCCATATGGGACATACTGAGGATGCCTTCAGACGGCAGGATCGAGCTCAAGGTCGAGGAACTTGGTGAATACACGAGGCTTTCGATGCTCAGGGACATTGCCAGCCTCACCAGCGAGGAGATCGCCCTTATAGTAGGCATCATGGAGGAATTCTTCGAGACTGCCCTGCTTAAGGACACCCAGGATGAGGACATCATCGATTCGCTTCCGAGCGACGATACGATAAACAACATGCTCATCGACGTCAAGACGTCGACCGGAGAGAAGGACATAATCGGCTACAGGGACGAAGGAAGGATAGTGGTTTTTGACAAGCCCCTCATCGCAGGGAAGGGGGCCGCTGTGAAGTGAAGGTGGCTTTCTTCGGGGACGTAGTCGGCAAACCAGGCAGGACGGCGCTGGAGGACGGCATAAAGGTCGCAAGGTCCGAAGGCGCTGATTTTATAATCGTCAACGGTGAGAATGCCTCAGGAGGCATAGGCCTCACTCCTGAGAACGCCGAGCAGCTCCTGGATATGGGGATAGACTTGATCACGACGGGAAACCATGTCTGGGGCAAGAAGGAGATGGTCGACAAGATCGTCTCCATGGACAAGGTCATAAGGCCTGCGAACTACCCACCCGGGGTTCCTGGGAGGGGTTTTGCGGTAATAAGGTCTAATTCGTTCAGGCTGGCCGTCATAAACCTCCAGGGCAGGGTCTTCATGGGCGGCAACGATTGCCCGTTCAGGAAGGCGGACGAGATAATAGAGAGCTTGAGCATGGATGCGGACGCGATAATCGTCGATTTCCACGCAGAGGCCACGTCAGAGAAGAACGCCCTGGGAATCTACCTTGACGGTAGGGCCGCCGCAGTCCTAGGAACCCACACGCACATACAGACCGCCGATGAGAGGGTGCTTCCAAACGGGACTGCGTACATCACAGATGTCGGCATGTGCGGACCGATGGATTCCGTCATCGGGATGGAAAGCAGGACCGTGATACCAAGGTTCCTGACCGGCATGCCTACCAAGTTCGAGGTCGGTGGAGGCAGGGCGATGGTCAACGCCGTGATGATTGACATCGACCACTCTACCGGAAAATCCAGGTCAATCGAGAGGATTAACTACACCCTCTAGAAGAAAACGATATCTAGCTGCGATGACGCCATTTCATGAGATGGCGTCTTTTTTTATTGTCCATGAAGGATTTCCTGCTTGGACATAGAATTGATGTAGCAAGGTGGAGTGAAGTGGTGTAGAATGGAGTAAACCAGGAGGTGGGACGGTGTTCATTGGAGAGTACAGGCACTCGCTTGACGACAAGAACAGAATCATCGTCCCGTCGAAGTTCCGCTCCGAGCTCGATGGCAAGTTCATAGCCACCAGGGGCCTGGACGGATGCCTCGCATGCTTCCCGGTGGAAGAGTTCAGTAAGTACATCTCCACTATCACATCAATGCCCGTCGAGAGGAAAGAGGTAAGGCAATACCTGCGCACGATCTCGGCTAACGCCGTTGAGTGCGACCTGGACAGCCAGGGCAGGGTAGTCCTGCCGCAGAAGCTCCGCGAGATGGCCAACATCAAGCGAGACATAGTCATAACGGGCGCGCTGAATCGTTTCGAGGTCTGGGCGCAAGAGGACTACGGCAGATATGAGGAAGAGACTTCCCCGTTGTATGAAAAACTGGCCGAAGACCTTGCGGATATGGGCCTCAAGGGCAGCTTATGAAGACATTCGAACACGAGCCGGTGATGATCGGCGAAGTCTTTGAAATCCTAAACCTCAGGCCGGGCGGCATCTACATGGACTGCACGCTCGGAGGTGGAGGGCACGCCCTGAAAGCCGCCGGCATCCTTGGTCAGGGCGGCACGATCGTAGGCCTGGACGTGGACCAGGACGCTATCGAAGCGGCCCAGCAAAGGCTATCCGGCATAGACTGCGAGGCCTTCATAGAGAAGTCGTCCTACGTAAGGCTGGACGAGGTCCTCTACAAGCTAGGCATAGGCAAGGTGGACGCGGCACTGTTCGACCTCGGGGTAAGCTCTTTCCAGCTGGACGAGGCCGACAGGGGCTTCACTTACAGGGAGGACGCCCCGCTCGACATGAGGATGGACAGATCAGCCACGGTAACGGCAGCCAGCATAGTCAACGAAGCGGACGAGAGAAGGCTGGTTCGGCTCATAAGGGATTTCGGCGAGGAGCGGTGGGCGGCGAGGATAGCGCGTTTCATAGCCGATTACAGGATCAAGACCCGCATCGAGACGACAAGCCAGCTGATAGGCATAATCGAAGCAGCAATCCCTAAAAGCGCCAGGGAGAAGGGACAGCACCCAGCAAGGCGGACGTTCCAGGCACTGAGGATCGCGGTGAACACGGAGCTGGAAAACATAAGCAAGGCCCTCCCCAAGGCGATAGAAGCGCTGAGGCCGGGCGGGCGGCTGGTCGTTCTCAGCTACCATTCTCTCGAGGACAGGATAGTAAAGAACATATTCAGGGACTCGGAGAACCCATGCACATGCCCGCCGGACATTCCGGTTTGCGTATGCGGGCTGAGGCCGTCGGTGAAAGTCTTAACCAGGAAACCGGTCCTTCCAAGCGAGGCGGAGATAGCGCAGAACCAAAGGGCCAGGAGCGCGAAGCTCAGGGCGGTCGAGAAAATCTCTAACCAGGAGTGAAGCTTCCATGAGGATATATGCAGATTCAAGGCCGATAGCCATAAAGAGACGCAGAAGGGCCGTAAAAAGGAGCGACAACAGGGCGGCGAGGCGCGCGAAAGCATCGAATCCCAACTCCATGATGCTCTCGGTTTCTGCTATAATATTCGTCGCGGTGCTCATAGCCATGGGATACCTTGCGCAACGCTCCGCGGTCATCTCGGCATATTCGCAGATAGACGCCCTTGAGACGCAGATCGCCGGACTCAAGCAGGTGTATAACGAGAAGAGCATGGAGCTCGCGGAGCTTAGCTCAATGGCCGAGATCGAAAAGGCGGCAAGGGAGAAGCTCGGTATGGTGGATACGACGAACACCGCCCTGCTTCTGAAGGAGAAGGCAGCCGAGAAGCCGGCAGCGACCGAACAGAAGACCGCCTCGGAAGGGCCGAAAGGCATAGCGAGGCTCGAGATTGAAGTTCCGACCGTGCTAGCAATATTCGGTTCCTGGCTCAAGAGCACGGCGATAAGCGCGACTTCCAGCATGATATCCACCTGGCACGCGAACGCCAACGGGAGCTTGCCGGAAGTACTGCAGTGATGCTTGGGGTTGATCCGATGTGAATCCGCCTGAAGGGCGCAAGATAATACGCGATACGGCAGATGACGCAAGGAGGACCAGGATCAAGGGCATTTGGATGTCATTGATCCTGGTTATTTTCCTTTACTCGATACTCTTCATAAGGCTTACGTACATCCAGGTCTTCAAGGCATCCGAGTATGCGGCGGAGGCCCTCTCGCAGAGGGTCAAGCCGTCGGAAGTGAACCCTACGCGGGGCAGGATCCTAGACAGGAACGGTATCGAGCTCGCATACAGCACCTCGTCGAACTCGATATTCGTAAGGCCCCAGGACCTGAAGGACCCACAGAAGGCCGCTTCTAAACTAGCCCCGATATTGGGCCTGGACCAGAAGAAGCTAGCCACCCAGCTGGAACCCGGACAGAAGCCTGGCATCATAGCCCGGAAGGTCAGCTATGAGCAACTAAGGTCCATAGCCCAGCAGAAGGTGGCCGGGCTTACGATACTTGAGCAAGGACAGCGTTTCTATCCGAAGGGCAGCCTAGCCGGCCAGCTGATAGGATTCGCGGGCAGCGACAACCAGGGCCTTGAGGGTATGGAGGCCCAATGCGACGGTACGCTCGCCGGGACCGCCGGGCTGCTGCAGGCCGAGCGCGACGCGAAGGGCAACATAATCCCAGGAGGGCAGGAGGTCTTCACGCCTGCCGTAGACGGCCTGGACGTCGTCCTCACGATAGACGAGAACATACAGTACAGCTGCGAGAAGCATCTAGAGAACGCCGTCAAGGAATTCGGGGCGAAGGGCGGCTTCGCGATAGCGATGGATCCCATCACCGGCGAGCTCTTGGCGATAGCCACATATCCTTTTACCAATCCCAACGACCCTTTCACGTCCTCCACCAAGCAGAGGAGGCTGACGCCGATCACCGACTCGTACGAGCCGGGCTCCACCTTCAAGCTTATAGTGGCGGCCGCGGCCATCGAAGAGGGCCTTGCCGACCTCGATGATAAATTCTACGATCCGGGGCACATAAAAGTGGCTAACGCGACGATCAGGTGCTGGAAGGCCGGAGGCCACGGGGAGCAGACCCTCGCCGAGGCTATGGCGAACTCCTGCAACCCCGTATTCAGCAGTCTGGCGCTGAAACTGGGACCTGAGAAGTTCATGCACTACGTCACGGCGTTCGGCTTCGGTTCCAAGACCGGGGTGGACTTCCCCGGCGAGGCCACTGGCCTTTTGCACAGCCTCAAGCAGTTCAGGGTCGTAGAGCAGGCCACGTACGCCTTCGGCCAGGGCCTATCCGTTACCGGCCTGCAGCTGGTCTCAGCCCTTTCGACCATCGCCAATGGCGGTACGCTAATGCGGCCTTACCTGGTCAAGGAACTGCGCGATCTTTCAGGAACCCTTGTGAAGAGGACATTACCTGCGAAGATCAGGAAGGTGCTGTCGGACGCTACGGTGGCGAAGGTGCAGAAGATGCTGCACGATGTGACCACCATAGGTTCCGGCACTAAGGCGGTTCCCGCCGGCTACAAGGTCGCCGGCAAGACGGGGACCGCGCAGAAGCCGGAAGGCGGAGGATACGGAGACAAGAGGATCTCGTCCTTCATGGGATACCTTCCCGCAGATGATCCGAAGGTGGCGATACTCGTCGCGATCGACGAGCCGTCAACGGAGAACAGATACGGCGGAACCGTGGCAGCTCCCGTGTTCCAGCGCATCGCATCGGATATAATGAGATATATGGAAGTGGCGCCGAGCGAGCAGGTAAAGGCCTCGGAGAAAGTGGCCCAGCTCACGAAGGTGCCCGACGTCATAGGCACTGAAAGGGCTCGCGCGGCGGCCTTGCTGCGCTCAGCCGGCTTGGTTATGGCTGCCGAGGGGGAGGGCACCGTGGCGACGGAGATGGTACCGAGGCCCGGTACTTCTGCGACGAAAGGTTCCGCGGTCATGGTATACTTCGCCGAACAAGGAACCAAGCAGGAGAAAGAGGGGCTGGAGTCAGTAGTGCCGGACCTTAGGGGGAAGTCATTGAAATCGGCGGCGATAGCGGCGGGCCTTTCGGGCTTTGCGCTGTCTCCTGAAGGAAGCGGCATTGTGTACAAGCAGTCACCCGCTCCGGGGGGCAGGTATTTGAAGGGTACGCTAATAGCTGTCTGGCTGAGGACGCAGTAGTAAGCGACATGAGGTGATAGGATGAAGCTCTCAAAGCTCGTTGAAGGAATCGGGGAATGGGACCGCGGTCCTTCGGACCCGGAGATAAACAAGATCTGCTATGACTCGAGGCAGGTCGCCAAGGGTGATATGTACGTCGCGCTCATCGGCGCGAAGCTCGACGGGCACGATTTCATATCATCGGCCTGCGAAAGAGGCGCCGCGGCAGTGGTCCACAGCAGGGACTGCGAACTGCCCGCCGGCGTCATCGGCGTGAGGGTGCCCGACAGCAGGGAAGCGCTTTCGAAGCTAGCCACCAGGTTTTACCATGATCCATCGGCGAGGCTGACCGTCATAGGGGTGACGGGGACGAAGGGCAAGACCACCACGACGTACCTTATTGAGCACATCCTGAACGAATGCGGGATACGCTGCGGCCTCATGGGCACCATCCAGTACAGGACGGGGGCCAGGACGATGACCGCCGGCAACACCACGCCCGAATCACTCGACATCGCAGCCTACATGGCCGAGATGGTAGAGGCCGGATGCAAGGCCGCCGTGATGGAAGTCTCATCCCATGCGCTGGTGCAAGGGCGAGTCTCGGACATCTGCTTCGATGTCGGCGTGTTCACCAACCTGGGCCATGACCATCTAGACTACCACCTCACGTTCGAAGGGTATGCGATCGCCAAGGCCAAGCTGTTCTCCTCCCTCAAGGAGTGCCGCGGGACGGTCAACAAGCTAGCATCCAAAGCCGCCGCACTCAACGGCGACGACCAGTACTCCGGCTTCATGGGCAGGCACGCAAGGGAAGCAGGCGCCAGGAGCATAACGTACGGCCTGCAGAAAGGCTCATTCCTCTATGCTGACGACGTAATCAAGGGCATGGACGGCAACACCTTCACGGCAAGGACGATAGAGGGCGAGAGCGTGAAAGTCAAAACGAAGCTCATGGGCAACTTCAACATATACAACTGCCTGGCCGCGATGGGAGCGTGCCTCGCTGTGGGCATAGGGCTCGACAAATCGGCCGCGGCCCTTGAGAGCTTCGATGGCGTGCCCGGCAGGTTCCAGAGGGTGGACGCAGGCCAGGACTTCGCAGTGGTGGTGGACTACGCCCACACGCCTGACAGCCTGGAGAACGTCCTCAAGACAGCCCGCGACATAACGCCCGGCAGGCTAATCTCGGTATTCGGCTGCGGGGGCGACCGCGACAGGACAAAGAGGCCCAGGATGGGGGCGATATCGCAGCAGCTGGCGGACTATACCCTGCTGACTTCGGATAATCCAAGGAGCGAGGATCCTATGTCTATCATAAGGGAGATATCCGACGGTATGATCCCGGGCAAGGCCTATGAGGTCGAACCTGACAGGCACGCTGCGATCAGGAAGGCGATAAGGCTCGCAAAGCAAGGCGACATCATAGTCATCGCCGGCAAGGGCCACGAGACATATCAGATAAAGGGCCAGACCACGGTGCACTTCGACGACAGGGAGGAGGCGGCCTCCGCGATAACGGAGCTGCTGGGCAAATGAAATTCGACTTAGGATGGATAATCGGATCATCCGGGGGAAGGCTAGCCGCAGGGCCCGCTGAAGGCACCATAGAAGGCTTCGCCACCGACAGCAGGCACAAGGGCGAGGGATGGCTGTTCGTGGCGCTCAAAGGAGAGCGCGTCGACGGGCACGACTACCTCGAGGACGCATCCAGGAACGGGGCGAAGGCTGCGCTCGTGTCCCGCTTGCCCGACAGGCTGCCCTCCGGCATGAGCGTCATACTCACGGACGATGCGCTTGTTGCCCTCGGGAAGGTGGCGGCAATGCACCGCAGGCGATTCGACCTGCCGGTCTTCGGGGTGACGGGCTCGGCCGGGAAGACGACCACCAAGGACATGACGGCTGCCGTCCTGTCCAGGAAATACGAGGTTCTCAAGACCATAGGGAACCTTAACGGCGAGATCGGCTGCCCGCTCACGCTTCTCAACCTCGAGCCGCGGCATGAGATCGCGGTCATCGAGATGGCCATGAGAGGATCGGGCCAGATAAGGAACCTGGCCGAAATGGCCCTTCCGGACAAGGGGATAGTCACAATAGTGGGGAGCATGCACATGGAGTTCCTCGGTTCGAAGGAGGGCATAGCCAAGGCCAAGGCGGAGCTCGTGGAGGCGCTGCCCGCAGGAGGGCTGGCCATACTGAACAGGGATGACGACATGGTGTACGGCATGAGCTCCTTAAGCAGATGCCCCTGGCTCACGTACGGGTTCGGCCACGGTTCGGACCTGATGGCATCGGACGTATCCTATGATAAGCAGGGGTCATCGTTCGATATCAAGCTGTCCGGCAAGGCGAAGTCCGTCCTCGGACTGGATCTCGACGAGATCAAAGGGCTGAGGGTGCCGTTCGCGGGCTCCCACCAGGTGAGGAACGCTCTCGCCGCAACGTGCGCCGGACTGTCCGAAGGAGTCCTTCCCGACGACATAATAGCGGCGCTGGCGGACTTCAGGCCCTCGGCCATGAGGATGGGCGTGAAACATGCCCTGGCCGGCTTCGAGGTGCTTGACGACACCTATAACGCGAATCCGGAATCGGTGCCGGCGGCGGCGGATTCTGCAATCGCCCTGGCGGCAGGAAGGCCGCTGTATCTGGTCCTCGGCGGGATGGTGGAGCTCGGCGAGACATCTTTGAAGATGCACCACGAGCTCGGCGGCAAGCTCGCCAGGCTGCCGGTGGCGGGGATAGTGACCATGGGGTCGCTTGGACACGGCATATTCGAGGGGCTCGAAGCGGCAGGATATAAAGACGCAGTCCACACCCAGACGCACGAGGAGGCGGCCGATAAGATCGTCAGGATCGCCCCCAAGGGCGCCTTGGTACTGGTTAAGGGCAGCAGGTCGATAGGCATGGACAAGGTAGTGTCCATCCTGACCGGTATTACTGAATCAGCCCATTAGTGAGGAGTCAAGCAGGCATGGAAAGCGCGGTATTGTCATTCATAACATCTTGCGTAACGGGCGTCCTTGCGGCGCCTTGGATCATCAAGCAGCTCAAGAAGTTCAAGCTCGGACAGTTCGTAAGGGACGACGGCCCCAGCACCCACCTGTCGAAGCAGGGCACGCCCAGCATGGGCGGGATAATCATGGCGGCCGGCGTCGCCGTATCCGTCGCATTGTTCGTGCCCTTCACCCTGGACGTGCTCATGGCTACGGTGACGGCGGCAGGGTTCGCCGCGATCGGCCTTGTGGACGACTACCTCAAGATCAGGCACAAGAGGAGCCTCGGACTGAAGGGCAGGTTCAAGTTCCTGGGACAGCTGGTCTTCGCGGGCGCCCTCGCATGGTACGCCTACTCGACCTACGGAGGGGACTTGAAGGTTCCCTTCGTCAGTGCTCCCATAAGCCTTGGCTGGCTCTACATCCCGTTCGCCATGTTCATAGTGATTGGCGCTGCCAACGGCATGAACTTCGCCGACGGGGTGGACGGTCTTGCGGCCGGCGCCGCGGCCGCGTCCATAGGAGCTTACGGCGTGATCGCGTTCCTTTGTATGCAGGAGGACATGACGGCGCTCTCGGCGGCCTTCGTCGGCTCGTGCCTTGCCTTCCTCGTCTTTAACTCCCATCCGGCGCTCGTCTTCATGGGGGATACCGGATCTTTGGGCCTTGGGGGCATCTTGGGCGCGCTGGCGGTGCTGACCCACAACGAGCTGCTCCTCGCCGTGATAGGGGCGCTGTACGCGGTCGAGGTGCTATCGTCGGTCATCCAGGTCTACTACATAAGGAAGCTGAAGAGGCGCCTGTTCAAGATGGCGCCGATACACCACCACTTCGAACTTCTCGGCTATCCCGAGGCGCACGTGGCCGCCGGGTTCTGGATAGCGTCGTTCATCTGCGGCGCTTTGGGAATATTGGTGTTCATAAGGGGTTAGGATGAAAGACTACAGGCAGAGGGCCTATGACATGTCGATATTCGTGCCGGCTCTGCTCCTTCTGGGTGCAGGCCTCGTCATGGTGTTCAGCGCCTCGCAGATGCAAGCGCTCGCCGACTACGGCGACATGTTCTACTACATAAAGAAGCAGATACTCTGGGTTATACTGGGCATCGGCACCATGTACCTCTGCATGAGGCTCAGGCTCGAAAACGCCAAGAAGCTGGCAATACCAGTCTTCCTCGCGTCGCTGGCGGCTCTTGCCGCGGTCCTTGTGATAGGCAAGTCGGTCGGCGGCGCCAAGAGGTGGATAAACCTGGGCATAGGCACCCTGCAACCGTCCGAGTTCGCGAAGCCCGCCCTCATATACCTGCTGGCGTGGTATTACGACTACATCGGCGAGCAGGGGAAGACGGACTTCGTCTATGCGGTGCTGGTGCCGATGGTGCTCACGGCCTCTGCCATGGGACTCGTGTTCTTAGAGCCCGACTTCAGCACCGCGGGACTTTTCCTCGTGCTCGGGCTGACCGTGGTGTTCACCAACACGAAGCACAAGGCCGTGCTGACCATGATCGGCGTGCCGGTCGTCATAGGCGGATTCATCTGGGCGGTACGCGAGCCTTACAGATGGCGCAGGATAACCGGATTCCTAAATCCATGGTCCGACGCAAGATCGTCCGGCTATCAGATCGTCCAGACCCTCTACGCGCTCGGCTCAGGCGGCATAAAGGGCCTCGGGCTCGGCCTTTCAAGGCAGAAGATGTACTACATCCCGGAGCAGCACACCGACTTCATATTCGCGGTAGTCGGCGAGGAGCTCGGGCTGATGGGCACCTTAGGCTTCGGAGTCTTGTACCTGATCATCGCGATAAGGGGCCTGAGGCTGGCGAACCTGGCCGAGGACACGTTCAGCTCTACGCTGGCGTACGGGCTTTCCATGTGGATAGCCCTGCAGGCCTTCATAAACATGGGTGTCGTGGCAAACCTGCTGCCGGTTACCGGCATGACTTTGCCCTTGGTGTCGGCGGGAGGATCTTCCATGATACCCACCATGGCGGCGATAGGGCTGCTTCTTAACATCTCGAGGGGGACCCAGCAAGGGAGGTAAATATGTCGATCCAGCGTTTCCTAATCACCGGCGGTGGCACCGGCGGTCACATATATCCGGCTCTGGCGATAGCGGCAGAGCTAAAAGCAAGGCATCCCAAGGCGTCGTTCCTGTACGTAGGCGGGGCCAGGGGGCTAGAGAGCGAGCTCGTGCCGAGGGAAGGTTATGATTTCGTGGCCCTCGACGTTTCGGGCTTGTCGAGGAAATCAGGGCTCAAGGCCATCGTATCGGCCTGCAAGGCGGCCGTTTCGGTGTTCAGGGCCATAGGCATCGTAAGGAAGTTCGCCCCCGACGCCGTCATCGGCACCGGAGGGTATGCGTCCTTCCCGGTAGGCGCCGCGGCGCTGCTGTGCGGAAGGCCGCTAATACTGCACGAACAGAACGTATACCCAGGGCTTGCGAACAGGATCCTTGCCAGGTTCGCCAAAGGAATCGCCATAAGTTGGGAGAGCTCGAAGGACGGCTTTAAAGACGGCGCAGAGGTCGTCCATACCGGCAATCCCATAAGGACCTCTATCGCGAATACGACGAGGCCCGAAGGAGAAGCGAGGCTCAAGCTGGCCCACGGTCCGTTCACCGTCCTCGTGTTCGGCGGCAGCCAGGGGGCCGTGAGGATAAACGAGGCCGCGATAGGGGCCATGAAGCTCTCGAAGGGGAGCGGCGTGAGGTACATACTGGCGACGGGAAACGCAAACTACGAAAAATACTCGAGCAAGGCTAAGGCGGAGGGCCTCGACTTCTCGAAGGATTTCAATGAGAGCGGGAAGGCCAGCTACGTCGTACCCTACATACACGACATGGCCGCGGCGCTGGCGGCGTCGGACCTGGTAGTCTCCAGGGCTGGTGCTTTAACGCTGGCCGAGATCACCGCTAACGGAATCCCGTCGGTGCTCGTACCGCACCCTTACGTCCCGGACGATGTGCAGAGGAAGAACGCGAGGGCGATGGAAGAAAATGGCGCCGCGGTCGTGATCGAGGATCCGGAGCTGGACGGCGAAAAGCTCGCCCGGGCCGTGACCGCCCTGGCGGCTGAGCCGGAAAGGCTCGAAGCGATGGGGAAAGCGGCGAAGAAGCTGGCCATGCCTAAAGCCGCGTCCTTGGTGGCGGACCTTGTCGAAAGGCACATGAGAGGAGGGGATGCGAGATGATCGAAGGCAGGTTGCATTTCATCGGAGCCGGTGGATACGGCATGAGGCCTCTTGCGTCCATACTCCTTAGGATGGGAAGGAAAGTGACGGGCTCCGACATCAAGGACAGCGTCGGGCTCAGGGAGCTGGAGGGCATGGGGGCAGATGTCTGGATAGGCCACAGGCCGGAGCTTGTCGCAGGGTCCGATATAGTAGTCTTCTCCAACGCGGTGCCCATGACGGACCCTGAGCTTACCGAGGCGGTAAGGATCGGCATAAGGACGATGCCAAGGGCCGAGCTCCTCGCGGAGCTCTTCAACGCGAGCGAGGGCATAGGAGTGACCGGCACCCACGGGAAGACCACCACGACCGCCATGCTCATGTACATAATGGTCGAAGCGGGGCTGGACCCGAAGGCCCTGGTCGGCTCGGGACTGCCCGGGCTTCCTACCGGAGGGCGCTACGGCGCCGGGCCGAACATGCTAGTGGAGGCGGACGAGGCCTTCGGCACGTTCCTGAGGCTAAGGCCGTACGCCGCCGTGATAACCAACGTTGACGACGACCACAGGGACCACTACGGTTCCTATGAAGCTATAAAGGCCGCGTTTAGGCAGTTCGCCTCCCAGCTGGACCCGGAGGGGGTGCTGGTCGTGTGCTCGGATTCCTCCGACGCCTTAGAGGCCGCCTGTGGCGCGCCCTGCAGGACAATCAGGTACGGACTTTCGGAGCAGGACGGCTACTCTGCGACGGACGTCGCCCTGCACGGTATGGGTTCGTCCTTCACTCTGACAAAGGATAAGGCGCCCCTAGGTCGCGTGGACCTTGCGGTGCCCGGCCTGCACAACGTGTCCAACTCGATCGCGGCCGCCGCGATGGCCTTCGAGCTGGGCATCCCGATGGGGCCAATATCGGCGGGGCTTGCCAGCTTCATAGGGGCGGACAGGCGTTGCCAGCTAATAGCCTCAGCGAACGGGATCAGGGTTTTCGACGACTATGCCCACCACCCCGAGGAGGTAAAAGCTACGCTGGCGGCCCTTAAGGCGGCCGGCAGGGGAAGGCTGGTCGCGCTGTTCCAGCCGCAGCGCTTCACCAGGACGAAGCTGCTCATGGACAGGTTCGCCTCGGCCTTCAAGGACGCGGACAAGCTCTTGGTGACCGAGGTCTACTACAAGGGCACCGGGGAGAGCCCCATCGAAGGGGTCAACGGCAGGGTGCTGGTTGATAGGATAAGGACTGCCAGCAACGTGGACGTGACATTCGCAGAAGGGGCCGAGGAGGCCGCCGACTGGGCCCTGGCAGAGCTGAAGCAAGGCGATACGGTTGTGACGATGGGCGCAGGGGACATCTGGAAGGCTTCCAGGATAATAGCAGAGCATCTGGAGGACAGATAGGGATGGCCGAAAGGACCGTGCTTTCTGAAAAAGCCATTATCGAGCTCTCCTCGATCTGCGGCAAGCAGGTGCTGGTAGGCGAGCCCATGTCGTCGTACACGACATTCAGGATAGGAGGGCCGGCCGATTATATGTGCTCACCTTCGGACCCCGAGGCCCTTTCGAGGGTCCTGGCCTGGACGGCAAGCGAAGGGATCGGCAGGCTGGTGATGGGAGCGGGCAGCAACATGCTCGTGTCCGACAAAGGGGTAAGGGGCATCGTCATAAGGACGGACCGGATGCGCGCCTGGATGGTGGAGGGGGGGAACCTCGTCGCCGAGGCGGGGGCGCTTATGCCAAGGCTCGCTAACGACCTGGCGGAGATGGGCCTTTCCGGCTTCACCGAAGCGTGCGGCATACCGGGTTCGGTGGGCGGCGGGCTGTGCATGAACGCGGGCGCTTACGGCTGGAACATATCGGACGTGACGGAGCTCGTTGAAGCCGTCGACGGAAGCGGAAGGCCCATGGAGCTGACAGGGCAGGAGATGGCCTTCGGGACCAAGACGAGCGCCCTGATGCGCGACGGGCTGATCGCCACGAGGCTGCATGCCAAGCTCATAAGCATCGACAAGGACAAGATCAAGAAAAGGATCTCGGAGCTTCTGGAGGACAGGGCCCGCAAGCAGCCGCTGGACCTTCCGAGCGCAGGTTGTGCCTTCAAGAATCCCTCGGGCAATGGCGCCGGTAGGCTGATCGACCAATGCGGGCTGAAGGGCAGATCTATAGGAGGGGCCGCCGTATCCGACAAGCACGCCAACTTCATCGTGAACGCGAAGGCAGCGACGGCCCAGGACGTAAGGGAGCTTCTGGAGCTGGTAAGAAGGGTAGTGTACGAGACCACCGGCGAGAAGCTGGTGCCGGAAGTCAGGCTCGTGGGTGACTGGGATGTCGAGTAGGCCTTCAGGGTCATGGGATATGAAGGGGCGCGCAGGCCGAAGAAGGCCCGCGGCGCTTCCCATCCTGGTCGTATTCGTGCTCATAGCGGCAGTCACGTTCCTCTACTCCCCAGCGTTCGACGTAAGGGAGGTCACGGTCCTGGGCAATGCGTACTTCTCCGCGCAGGAAGTGCAGGAGCTGGCCGAGATACCCAGGGACAAGAACATGCTGCTGATAAACTCCTCCGGCGTAGTGGCTAGGATACTAAGGGCCCCGAGGATGGAATCAGCCAGCGTGAGGAAGAGATACCCTTCGAAGATGGAGATCGTCGTGGTCGAGAGGAAGACCGTGGCCTACCTACCGTTCGGGGGCTTCTTCATGGACCTTTCCAAGGACGGCCTGGTCATAGGGGTGTCGGAGGCGGTCACGGACCGCAACGTGCCGATCGTTACCGGGACAGTGCCGTCATTCGTGCTGCTGGGAGAGACGGCCATGCCGGCAGACAGCATAGGCGCGGCCTGCAAGGTGGGTGAAATGCTCGCGGTAAGGAACGTGCCCAACATCTCAGAAGTCAATGTGAAAGACACATCGGATATTGTTATAATTACCAATGAAGGTTCGCGGCTCATGCTAGGCGCCGCCGACGGCATAGAGGAGAGGCTGGACATGGCCGTCGATATCCTTGCTGGCGCAAGGTCAAGGAAGCAGGCTTTCAAATACATAGACGTGAGGGTGACCGAAAGGCCGGTGCTCGGCACCAAGTAGGCCTTAGGTGAAGGTGATATGGCAAAGAACGAAGATTATGGCATAGTCGCGGTGGACATCGGCACCTCCAAGGTGGCGGCATTGATGTTCCTCGCGGACGAGCTGGGAAGGCCCACGGTGGAAGGCTACGGGGTGGTTTCCTCCGAGGGCGTGAAGAAGGGCATGATCACCGACGTGGAGGCGGTGACGGGTGCCGTGTCCGCCGCGGTGGCGAAGGCCGAGGATACCAGCGGGCTGGTGGCAAGGCAGGCGGTCGTCGGGATCGGTGGCAAGCACATCTCGTCCCTTCGCTCGTACGGCATGATACCCCTGGAGAAGGGACCGAGGAGGATCACGCAGGACGACGTGGACAAGCTGGTTAGCTACGCCGGCGTACTGCGACTTCCCGAGGATTCCGCCATAATGGGAATAATTCCCAGGGATATAATCGTCGACGGCCAGAAGGGCATGAACCGTCCGGTCGGCATGTCGGCCGTCAGGATCGAGACGGACGCGGTGGTGGTGACGGCGAACGCCCAGCAGCTGGACGCGTGCGATGCGATAATGAGGTCGTTGAGGGCCGAGCTCGCCGGCAAGTACGCCAATTCCATCTCGGCCGCCGAGGCGGTGCTCAGCCCCGAGGAGAAGGAATGGGGCGCCGCGGTGGTGGACATGGGCGCCGGCACGACCGACATATCCATCTACTCGGAGCGCAGCCTTATAAGGCTTGCTTGCGTGCCGATGGGAAGCGCTAACATAACTAGCGACATAGCGAAGGTGCTGCAAGTGCCGGTCAGCCAGGCCGAGCAGCTCAAGGTGAAGTTCGGCACGGCAAGGCCCGCACTTGTGGACAAGGACGAGATCATAGACGCGGCTACGATGGCGACTGGCCACGACGCGTCGCTCGGATACGCCGTGTCGAGGACGGAGCTTTGCAGGGTGATCGAAGCTCGAATGTTCGAGATACTCGACCGCGTGGCCGCGGAGATAGACGCCGAGGGACTGCTGGGAAGGCTGCCCTCAGGGATGGTGCTCACGGGCGGTGGCAGCTTGATGCCCTACCTGCCTGAGTTCATCCAGGAGAACCTCAAGGTGCCGGCCAGGGTGGCGAGGCCGTCCGCGGACCTGGGGCTGCCCAAGCAGCTCGACTTCCCGCAGATGTCCGCAGCCGCTGGTCTGATGAGGACGTGCCTCATGGACCGCAGCACGGCGGGGGAGGCGACCGCCCAGAAGAAGCAGAGCCGTCGCGGGCGCGGAGTGAAGGACCTACTTAAAGGTCTCATCGACCTTAACTGACATGAGGGGGAAAGCACATGTTCGTAGTTGAGCCCGAAGGCCTCGGGTCGGCCAAGATAAAAGTAGTTGGAGTTGGCGGAGCAGGATGCAACGCCGTCAACAGGATGGTTGACGCCGGCATAGACGGCGTGGAATTCATAAGCATGAACACCGACGCGCAGGCCCTGTCGCGTTCCCTCGCCCCTAAGAAGGTGCAGCTGGGCGCGAACCTGACGAAAGGGCTCGGAGCCGGGGCGAATCCCGACATCGGCAAGCAGGCGGCAGAGGAGAGCACCGAGGGCATAACCGAGGCACTGGAAGGTGCCGACATGGTGTTCGTGACCGCGGGCATGGGAGGAGGCACCGGCACGGGGGCGAGCCCTCTCATCGCCGAGCTGGCGAGGAAATCAGGGGCCCTTACGGTCGGCGTCGTCACCAAGCCCTTCAATTTCGAGGGCGTAAGGCGGGCGGACTATGCGGCCAAGGGGATAGAGGAGCTCAGGGGCAAGGTCGACACCCTCATCATAATACCCAACGAGAGGCTGCTTACCGTCGTCGAGAAGAACACAAGGCTCTCCGAGGCCTTCAGGGTGGCCGACGACGTGCTAAGGCAGGGCATACAGGGAATAACCGATGTGATAGTGAAGGCCGGAGAGGTCAACGTGGACTTCGCCGACGTGAAGACGATAATGACCAACGCCGGGTCCGCGCTGATGGGCATCGGCATAGCCGAAGGGGAGGACAGGGCGCTCATCGCCGCCAAGGAGGCGATATCCAGCCCGCTTCTCGAAGCTTCCATACAAGGGGCGAAGGGCGTGCTGTTCAACGTCACCGGCGGCGACGACCTGACGCTAAGCGAGGTGTACAAGGCCGCCGAGCACATCCACGAGAGCGTGGATCCGGAGGCCATGGTGATATTCGGCTCGGTGGTCGACCCATCCATGGAAGGCAAGGTCAAGATCACCGTCATCGCGGCCGGCTTCAGCGACATCCCGGCATCGCAGTCCAGGTACATGCAGAAGAGGGCCCAGGCGGCAAGGCCGCCATACCCCGGGGAGATCAAGCCGGCGACAAGGCCTGCCCAAGCACCCGACGAGGACGAAGACGACATCCCGCCTTTCCTGAGGCGCTAAAGGAGAAAACCAGCATATGCCGCAAGAAGCAAGACTCAACGACACGGAACCCAACTTCATGGGAGGCCTGCCCGAAGGCGCAGAGATAGTGCTGCTGGTGGACGGCTCCCAGGTGGTCAAGACAGACGTAAGCTGGTTTGACACGTACCTCGACAGGGAATTTGAGGCCGACGGCCCGGTGAGCTTCAATTTCAAGGTCCTGTGCTCGACGGGCTGGACAAACGTCGAGGAAGTGGCCAGAAGGCGCTTCTGGGAGCACGAATCCATAGTCGCGCTGGCGGTGCGCGCCGGCAAGGCGAGGTTCGCCTGCGGCACCGAAGTGCCGATAATCAGGGGAGGGAAGCCCATCACCGTGCAGGTGGAGCAGCTGTCGGCGGGAGATACGCTCTCCTTCCATGACTATATGATGCTGAGGAACGGCCACACGGACCCCAAGAAACAGGTGATAGTGCGGGGCCAGGGCTTGATGGAGAAGCAGAAGATCCCGGCCGAGGGCATGAAGCTGTACTTCCTAAGGACCGAATCCGGCGATGTAATCGCCGACGGGATAGTGGTCCTGGCAGGGAAGCAGTAGCGAAATGGGCCCAGGTCTCAGGATTCGGTCCGGGGATGGTGGGCTTACGCTCATCGAGTCTGCGTCATTCGAAGAGGAGGGCTTCATCGCCGCGTTCACTACGAGGAAAGGCGGATGGAGCCCTCGTCCTTTCGATGGGCTCAACATGGGCTTCGGGGTGCCGGACGATCCTAGGAACGTGAGGCTAAACAGGATCGCGGCGCTTCGCGCCCTGGGCTTGGAACCTTCGCTCGCCGCCGCGATGCGCCAGGTGCACGGCGACAGGATAGCGGAGGTGACAGAGGCCCTTAAGGGCAGAGGAGGGCTCGACCACAGCACCGCTTTCGCCGAGACCGACGGGATGTACACCGCACTAAGAGGCGTCGCACTGATGGCCACGTTCGCCGACTGCGTGCCTGTAATAATCGCAGACAGGACCGGAAGGAAGATAGGGCTCGTCCATGCGGGCTGGAAGGGCACCGCGCTGGACATAGCGGCCAAGCTCGCCCTCAGGATGGGCTTCGAGCAGGGAAGGGCCGAGGACTTCATGGCAGTGATAGGCCCCTGTGTCGGCCCTTGCTGCTATGAGGTGGGCGAGGACGTTGCGGCGACGCTGGTAAAAGCCGGAGGATCAGGCGCTCTTGAAACCGAAGGGGACGCGATCAGGGCGGATCTGGGGCTCATGAACGAGCTGAGGCTGGTCGGGCTGGGATTCGCCCCCGGCAGGATAGAAAGGTACGAAGGATGTACCTCCTGCGAAGAGGATTCATTCTTCTCGCACAGGAGGGACAAGGGGAGGACCGGGCGTTCGGCCGCGATCGCGGCCATTGCCGTCTGAGCATGGAAGAAGAGCCGGTTAAAATGACAGAAGGGGCTTCGCCATCAAGCGAGAGGGCGGATTACCTGAGGCGTTTCAGGCTTTGGGTCGTAGTCGCCTTGGCCTTGGTGTTCCTCACCGTGGCCTACTCTATGGTCTACGATTCCCTGATCGGAAGGATAACGCCCACCATAGCGGCAAGGGAAGGCACCCTTGAGAAGTTCGTGCCCCTTAAGGCCGTAGTCATAAGGGACGAGAAGCTCGTGACGGCGTCTTCCTCCGGAACGTTCAACATAGTGGCGCCCGAGGGCGCAAGGGTGGCCAAGGGCGAGGTCATAGCGAGGATAGGCGGCCTTACGGAGGTTGCGTCCAGCGAGGGCTCGAAGGAGGATTCGGGCCTGCTTACGGCCCTGCTGGAGCTCGAGAAAGCCGAGGCGAGGGAGTCCGAGGCGAAATCGTTCTTGGCGGCGAAGCAGGCGGAGCTGAAGCTGTACGAGGCGAAGGAGGACGTAAAAGGCGCCGCCAGGGTGAAGACCCAGGTGGACGACGCCGATGACGCCCTGGCCGCCGCGGTGCTGGAAAGACAGGCGGCGGGCAAAGCCTACGAGGAGAGGCTCGCCCTTTCCAAATCGGCGCCCTCTTCGGCAAGGGTGACGACGGACCCGGGAGGCTTGAGGATGAGGTCCGAAAGACCCGCCGTCATAAGCTATTCGTGGGACGGGCTCGAGGATACGCTGTCACCTTCGAACCCGGAGCTGCTGGATCTGCCGTACTCGGTGGCGGCTAAGGCTGCGAAGGCGGCAAGGTCGCAGGGCGACGAGGTCATGGCGGGGGATGTCGCGTTCAGGGAGATCAGCAGCATAAGCACCGACTTCCTCCTGTACGCCGCAGGGGTGGACCCTGAGATTCTTAAGGCTGGGGCCGTGCAGAAAGTAAGGTTCACGAGGCTTTCCTCTGAGAAAGTGACGGTCAAGGTTAAAAGCTCGAAGGTCGACAAGTCGGGTTTTGTCGTGGCGCACATGTCGCTGGACAGGTACGTCTCCTCGATGACGAGCATGAGGGCCGTCGACGTGGAGCTGCTGCTCGAAAGCCACTCGGGCCTGATCATACCCGCCAGGGCGATAACCACCGGGGAAGGTAAGTCGTTCGTGCACGTGCTCAGGAGGGACAGGTTCGTGCTGATAGAAGTAGAGGTGCTCGGCATTGTCAACGGAGAGGCCGCGGTGAGATCCGACCAGCTGAAGCAGGGCGACAAGGTGAAGTACGATGGCTGAGCCGGGCTTGGAGGCGATCGAGGGGCGCGTGAGGCGGCTCTTCGACAGGGTGCACGAGGCCGAGCAAAGGGCGGGACTCGCCCTTGGCGCGGTCAGGGTGATCGCGATCAGCAAGACGAAGCCCGTGGAGGCCATCATAGAGGCGTATAAGGCCGGGATATGCGAGTTCGGGGAGAACTACGTGCAGGAGGCCGAGACGAAGGTGCGGTCGCTGCCTGACGGCGCGAAGCTGCATCTGGTCGGCGGGCTGCAGAGGAACAAGGCCCGCAAGGCCGCCGGCATGTTCTCCTTCGTGCAGAGCATCGATTCGGAAAGGACTGCCGAGGCGCTTAACAGGGCATGCCTGGAACTGGGCAGGCGCATGGACGTGCTGGTGCAGGTGAACATGGCTGCCGAGCAGAACAAAAACGGCGTGGCCCCGGATGAGCTCGACGGGCTGCTGGCGGGACTGGAAAGATTTGGATCCCTCAACATGAGGGGCATCATGGTGATACCGCCGTTCGAGCGCTCATCTGCCTACTTCCCGGCCGCAAGGGCGCTTTTCGAAGAGCAGAGGGCCAAAAGGCGGCAGCACGGCGGCTTTGATGTCCTGTCGATGGGGATGTCGGCCGATTTCGAGGTCGCGATATCTGAGGGCTCGACTATGGTCAGAATCGGCAGGGCGATATTCGGCGAGAGGTGAGATGGTTTGGATCTGTTGGATAAGTTCAGAAGATCGCTTAAAGAGGACGAGGCCACCATGCTTGCCAAAGCATGCGAAGTCGCGTTGGAGCGCGGAAAGCCCGGGACGACGGCGTTCATCGACGCGGTTTCGGTCGGCCCGGCAAGGTCGGCGCTGGACGAGATGGCAGGCGTCGACTCCAGGGTGTTCGGAGGCTACAGGGGCGCCGCAAGGGCTAGGATAGCCGTCGCTCCAGCGGGATACGACTGGGAAGGATTCGACCCTTCCATCGGCTACATCCTGATAAGGGCGGAGGCGGATCCCGAGGAGACGGTGGCTTACATGAGGGCTGCAGGCGTGCTGGAATCGGACATAGGGGACGTCTTCAGGACCGACGGAGGAATCGGAGCCGTGGTCTCTTCCGCGGCCAAGGCGAGGCTTTTGTCGAGAGGTGTTGACATCGGGGGACTGCCGGCAGAAGTCGCCGAGGCCGACCCGACAGAGCTTTCCTTCCCGGGGCAGGCCCGCCGCGAGATCAAGTCCACCGTGAACTCCATGAGGCTAGATGCTATCGCCGCGTGCGGCTTCCCGGCCAGCAGGACCAGGCTCGCCCAGGAGATCGAGATAGGAAGGGCCAAGCTCAACGGCAGGACTGTCACGGACCCGTCTGCGAGGGTTAAGCAGGGGGACACCATAGTGATAAGGGGCAGGGGAAGGATGATAGTCGAGGAGGAGGGCCCGATCACGAAGAAGGGCCGCATCCTCCTTAGGATCTCGAAATATTCTGCGCTATAGGAGGCATGAGGCATGATTACCCCACTTGAGTTGATGAACAAGGAGTTCACGGTGAGGATGAGGGGATATGACAGGTCGGAAGTGGACGATTTCCTCAGCGTGCTGCAGAAGGACTACGAGACCCTTTTCAGGTACTACAGGAAGACCAGCGGCAGCGACGCAATAGAGCCCATCGGGGAGGAGGCGCCCGATGAGCCGGCCGAAGCGGCGCAGCACCGCGAGACGTCCGAGGCCAAGGCACGCCTGCCGAAGCCTGAGGCGCCGATGGCCGAGGATATGCACCCTAGGCCGTCAAGCGCATGGACGAGGCCCGCTGAGCAGGAGCTGGGCGAGAACGTGAAGGAGATACTCCTTATGGCGCAGAAGGCCGCCGAGGACGCAAGAAGCGCGGCCGGCGCAGAAGCGGCCGCGATGCTCAAAAAAGCCGAGCTGGAGGCCGCGAAGCTCTCACAGGAGGCGGACGAGAAGGTAAGGGCGGCGGAAAGGCGCCTTGCGGACTTGTCAGCGCAGGAATCTTCGATAAGGGCGAGGATGAAGGGCTTCCTTGAGATGTACAGGCAGCTCATAGACGACTTCGAAGCTACGGCCGGCATAGACTACAGCCTATAGCTTTAATTTATTGAAGGGCAGGTCCCGCCTGTGATAGAATCGGGTTCGTGCGGAGACGGAAACCGCGACGCCTACAGGGCGTCGACGTCGAGGATGTACGGCTGGCTCCTCTTGGTCGTCTTGGCCCTCGTGGCGGCCGACCAGGCCTCGAAGCTGGTCGCGATAAGGCTGATAGAGCCCTACCGGGCGGTGGGCACCCCGTTTGGCAGGATCCTGAGCTTCACCCTGGTCTACAACGAGGGGGCGGCGTACGGCATACTCCACGGGAAGATCTGGTTCATAATGGTAGTTACGGTGCTCTTCGTCGCGGCGGTCGCGGTCTTCTGGAGGAGGATCTGGCAGATGGGCATCCTGACGAGGGTGGCGGCCGCGATGATGGTGGCGGGCTCATTGGGGAATTTCGTAGACAGGGCGAGGCTTGGCAGGGTGATTGACTTCATAGAGATGCCGATCATGCCATTATTCCAGGTGTTCAACCTCGCGGACGCTTTTCTGGTGCTCGGGACCGCGGTCCTGATATATTCCATGTTACGTGCTTCTTAGTCGAGAGGAGGAATTGTTTTTGTACCCGACCTTATTCAAGATTGGTAGCTATCCGATATTAACCTGGGGCGTATCGCTCGCGCTCGCCTTCGTGGTCTGCACGATCGTCGCCGTGCTGCTCGGCAAGAAGAGGGACCTCAAGGGAGATACAGTGGTCGACGCCGCACTCATCATATGCATCGTCTCCATACTCACGGCGAGGATCCTCTACGTGCTGCTCAACCTGGACCAGTACATGAGCGATCCTGTCAGCATACTATACCTCAGGGACGGCGGCCTGTCCTTCATAGGCGGCGCGGTCGGAGGCATCCTGACGGGCTACTTGTTCACAAGGTCCCGCAAGATCAGCTTCCCTAACGGATCCGACATCGGCGCGATAGTCCTGGCTCTCGGCTACGGCATAGTAAGGCTCGGATGCCTCGCCAACGGATGCTGCTACGGCATCCCGTCCAACGTACCGTGGGCGCTGGCCTGCGGACCCGGCAGCGTGCTGAGGCACCCCACGCAGATCTACTCATCCCTGCTGGGCTTCTTGATGTTCGGCGTCATGCTCTATATGTTCTACAAGTCGCCGAAGTTCAAGGGCCTGCTCCTGTACCTTTACGTTGCCATGTACTCGGCCGGCAGGTTCGTGATCGAGTTCTACAGGGTGGGGCCGAGGGACTACTTCTCCCCGTTCACCCTGACCCAGGTGTTCACCCTGGTCACTTTCATAGTGTCCTTGGGCGTGCTGGTGATCGAGATTGGAAAGAGGAAGGCCCAGGTAAAATGAAAAGGACGTCTTGCGCAGGCCCCGACGATGCCGGGGCCAGGCTTGACGCTTATTTGGCGAAGGGGTCTTTGGCCCCTTCGCGCTCTTTTGCGGCGAAGATGATCCTAGATGGAAGGGTGCTAGTGAACGGCAGGAAGGCGAAACCTTCGTCGAGGCTTTCGGAAGGCGATACGGTGGAGGTGGACATGCCCGAAAGGCCCGCCCCTTGCGGCATCGCGGCCGAGAGCATGGACCTTGTGGTCGTGTACGAGGACGAGCACCTCATGGTGATAGACAAGCCCAAGGGCTTAGCAGTCCACCCCGGGGCCGGCCGCAGCTCGGGCACTCTGGTCAACGCCCTTTTGGGAAGGCCCGGCAGCCTGTCTTCGATAGGCGGGGAGGAGAGGCCAGGTATAGTCCACCGACTAGACAAGGACACCTCGGGGCTCATGATGGTCGCAAAGACCGACGTAGCGCACATCAGGCTTTCCGCGGACCTTGCAGCAAGGAAGGTGAAGAGGACCTACGTCGCCATCGTGCGGGGAAGGTTCTCTGAGGAGAGCGGCAGGATTGAGGTGCCGATAGGGAGAAGTCCGATAGATAGGAAGAAGATGGCGGCCTCGCCGACGGGAAGGAATGCGGTGACATCCTTCAAGGTACTCGAGCGGTTCGAAGGCTACACGCTCCTTGAGCTGAGGCTTCAAACCGGCAGGACGCACCAGATCAGGGTCCACATGGGCTATATAGGACATCCCGTGGCTGGGGATGTGCAGTACGGGGGCGCCGAAGGTGAGCTCGGGCTCGGTTCGCAGGCGCTGCATGCGGCAAGGCTTGAGTTCGACCATCCTGTCAGCGGAGCTAGGATGAGCTTCGAATCCAAGCCCGGCGCGGAGTTCCAGGAGGCGCTGGCAAGGCTTAGAGGATAGGTGGAGGTTTGTGATGATAGACAGGTACGGATATCCCGAGATGAAGGCCATCTGGAGCGATGAGCACAGGTTCGAGACCTGGCTCAAGGTGGAGGTGCTGTCGGCCGAGGCATGGAGCATGCTAGGGCGTGTGCCCAAGGCGGACGTCGAGGCGCTGAAGGTTCCAATAAAGGTGGACCCGAAGAGGATCGCCGAGATAGAAAGGGTCACGAACCACGACGTGATCGCTTTTTTGACCGCGGTCTCGGAGATTGTGGGTGAGCCCGCGAAGCACATGCACCTTGGCATGACCAGCTCCGACATGCTCGACACCGCGATGGCCGTGAACATGGCCGAGGCGGCGGACATAATCCTAAGGAGCCTGGACGTGCTTATGGACGTGCTTTACAAGACGGCCGTGGAGAACAAGAAGACGTTGATGATGGGACGCACCCACGGCATACACGCGGAGCCCACCACCCTGGGCCTCAAGCTGATCAACTGGTACTCGGAGCTTACAAGGGCTAGGGAGAGGATCGTAGTCGCAAGGCATGAGATCGCGGTGGGCAAGATCTCCGGCCCGGTCGGCACGTACGCAGGGGTGCCCCCCGCGGTGGAAGAGCACGTGTGCGCAAAGCTCGGACTGAAGCCCGCTAACATATCTTCGCAGGTGATACAGCGCGACAGGTATGCCGCGTTCACAGGGTCGTTGGCCCTTCTTGGCAGCTCACTGGAGAAGTTCGCCACGACGATAAGGACGCTTCAAAGAACCGAGATCTCAGAGCTGATGGAACCGTTCGGCAAGGGCCAGAAGGGCTCGTCCGCGATGCCGCACAAGAAGAACCCCATAACGTGCGAGAGGATCTGCGGGATGGCAAGGCTTCTCAGGTCCAACCACCTGGCCGCGCTGGAGGACATCACCCTCTGGGACGAGAGGGACATCTCCCATTCCAGCGTCGAGAGGGTGATAATACCGGACAGCACCATACTCGCCGATTACATAATAAGGAAGTTCACTTGGATAATGGAGGGCCTCGTAATCAGGAAGGACAGGATGATCAGGAACCTCGAGTCCACAGGAGGGCTCGTCTTCTCGGGCACCGTCCTTTTAAAGCTGGTTGATTCGGGGATGATAAGGGACGATGCTTACGTCCTGGTGCAGAAGAACGCCATGAAGGCCTGGGACGAGGGCCTATCGTTCATGGAACTGTGCAGGAAGGACCCCGAGATCTCAGGGAGGATTACGAAGGAGCAGCTAGAGGAGTGCTTCAGCTACGACAGGCACATGGCCTACGTGGACGAGGTGTTCTCAAGGTTCGAAAGGAAGTAAGGGCCATAACAAGAAGAGCCCTCAGGCTTACGATATCGGTGCTAACGGCCGCGACGCTCTTGCTCGCGGCCTTCGGTGCTTCGTCAGGGTACGGCCCAAGCCCCGGGCCCTGCGATTCCAGGCTCTTCGAGCTTGTGGTCGCGGCTGCGGGCGATGCCATGCTGGACAGGGGCGTGGCGCAAGCCTTGGGGAGGATGGGAGAGGACTGGGCCTTCTCAGGATCGAAGGACGTGCTCGCCGCGGCGGACATAGCCTTCCTCAATCTGGAGACTTCAGTGAGCGAAAAGGGGAGCAGGCTCGCCGGCAAGGGGATCTGGTTCAGGACGAGGCCGGACAGGCTGGGGCTTTTAAAGGACGCTGGCATAGACGTAGTGTCGGTGGCGAACAACCACATAATGGACTACGGCAAGACCGCGCTTTTGGACACGCTCGCCCATCTGGACGGGCAGGGCATATCCTACGTAGGCGCAGGGACAGACCTCAAGGCCGCCAGGATGGGCAAGCTCATAGAGGTTAACGGCCTTAAGGTGGGCTTCTTGGCCTACTCCGACTTCCACGACATATTCTGGTCCACGACCGATAGGAAGACGTTCGGGGCCGGTGAATTCAAGCCCGGCATCGCGCCGGCGCTCGCTGATTACATGGCGGAGGACATCGCCCGGCTCAAAAGGACGGCCGATTTCGTAATAGTCTCCGTGCACTGGGGGGTCGAATACGCTGCGATGCCTGACGCTGCCCAGGTGGCAAGGGCGCATGCGGCGATAGACGCCGGCGCGGACGTGGTGCTGGGGCACCACCCCCATGTGCTTCAGCCGTTCGAGGCCTACAAAGAAGGCCTGATATTCTACTCCTTGGGCAACTTCGTGTTCGACCAGAAGAAACCTAGGACCGTGGAGAGCATGGTGGCTTTGATCAGCCTTAAGAAGGGAAAAAGGCCCGAGGCTGAGATCATCCCTTACAGGATCTCGGATTCGCGACCGGCCCCCATGGGACCGCAGGAAGGGAACAAGCTCCTTAAGGACCTGGCGGAAAGATCGTCCCGGCTCGGCACGCGCGTAGACGTACTAGCGGACAGGGCCTATCTTACCACCGACGGGAGGATGGCATCGTCATTTTTAGGAAGGGCGTATCCGGGTATATTCAAGAGCAGAGGTATCGTAAAATACGCACCTTCGATCATCAGCGCAGCTTCACCGACACCGTCTTCTGTCCCGTGAAGGTGACCGCCCCGGGCAGTCCCCCTTTGATCTTCTTGACTCTGCGCACCTCTGTGTAGTCCACCTCGGCCTTCGCCATCCCCCTGAGGGACGAGTTCTCAAGGGCTATGCGGGCGGCCTCCTCTATGGCGCTATCCTGCGGCATCTCGCCCCTGTCCAGCCTCAGCACCACATGCGAGCCCGGGGCCCCCTTCACGTGGAACCACAGGTCCCAAGGGTTCGCGATCGAGAAGGTCAGCTCGTCGTTCTGGGCGTTGTTCCTGCCGACGAACAGCCTGTGCCCCGTCGGCAAGGTGTATTCCGCAGGCTGGGGCGCCGCCGCCTTCCGTTTCTTCGTATCGGCCTGTTTTGGCCTTCTGCCTTTCAAATACCCCGCATGGGCGAGCTCCTCCCTGATCTGGTCGACCACTTTAGGCTGCTCGGCCCTGTCGAGCGCGTCCTTCACCCCAGTCAGGTATTCGAGCTCCCGCCTGGACGATTCTATAAGGTCAAGGAGCATCTTCTTCGCCCTCTTGCTCCTGTTGTACTTCTTGTAGTAGCCCTCGGCGTTCTTAGCGGCGCTCCGGTCGGGGTCCATGGGCACCTCTACCTTCCCGGGCTCTTCTTGCGAGTAATCCGTAAGGACCGCCAGCTGCGGTATCTTCCCGTTGAGCTCGTGCATCGATGCGAGTATCGCATCAGCCCATACCCTGTACCTGTCGCCCTCCTCGGCCTGGGCAAGCTCCCTGGTCCTTATTCCGAGCTTGTTCTCAGCCCTTTCGAGCGCCGCTGCAAGCTCCCTTGACGTCAGGGCCTTACGCGAGGCCGTGCCTTCGGCCTCGTCGATGCCGCGAAGAAGCGCCTCCAGGCACTTGGAAGGCCTGTTCCCTTCGGCCTCTTGGGCAAGCACGAGCGAGATCCTGGACTTGGCGCACTCGTCGACTATCATGCATGGCCAGACCCTGTCCTTGAAGGCGCGCTGCCTCGCCCTCAAAGCTTCGTACGAAGCAGCGGCCACCTCTGCGATATCGGACGATACGCAGCCGGACTCTTCTATGAGGTCCTTCACGTGCGCCTCTGAGATCCCGTACAGCCCGCCGGCTATGACGGCCGCGGCAGCTATGCCCGGCCTTGCCGCTTTCGTGCGCAGCGCCGCAGCCACGAAGGCTTCCTTGCTGCAGCTAAGCGCGTCAGGAAGCTCGAAGGCGGGCAGGGGCTCGAACCTCTCGCCGGGCATGTCGGGCCTTGGGGAGCTCCTTGCGTCCTTCGACTTCTTCATAGAATCGATTATCGTACCTGAGCCGTCGATGAAGAACATGTTTGACCGCGCCCCCACGGCCTCCAGCACCAGGTACTTCAAGTTCACGCCCTCGTCGTCGTCCCAGCCCCTGAAGCATAGGGACAGGGAGTTCTCAAGGGGCCTCTTAAGGGCCTTGACTAGCCTGCCACCCTCAAGGTGCTTCCTTAAGACCATGACGAAGCCCGAAGCGTCCGACCTCACCGGCGCTTTCGCCTCAGTGACGACGGCCCTCGCCCCCTTAGGGGAGGAGCTGACCAATATGCCCGAGCCGTCCTGCATGCCAAACAAGACCGCCCCCGGCCCGACCGAGCTTATCCTGTCGACCCTCATCCCGGAACAGGAATAGTCGATCTCCTTTGATAATTCAAGCAGCGTGAGCCCGTCTAGCCTCATGTGCGCCTCCGCCTGTATGCATATTCCCCCTGCCGAAACGGCCCCTCTGCTATATTTTATCCTATTTATGTTTCACGAAAAGCAGGAATTTACGTGAATTGGTTGAATAATGACAGCATAATCAAGGGTTGGCTAACTTCCAGCAAACATAGCTTAAGTACGGTTAAGGCGCAGCAAGAACGATTATGCAATTGCAAATATGGCGACAGGAGATTATCATTGGTGTGAAGGTACTTTGAACTGGGGTGTAGACATTGCCTAAGAGCATGACCGGTTATGGGAGGGGCGAGGCCCAATCAGATACGCTCGACATAATAGTCGAGGTGAAGGCGGTAAACAACAAGTTCCTTGACACGAACATAAGGATGCCCAGGGAGCTCTCGGCTCTGGAGGACAGGCTCAGGAAGCTCATGGCCACGACGCTCGACCGCGGGAAGGTCGACATGTACGTGACCGTGGACTGGCTGAAAGGCGCACCCAGGCGCGTCGCGGTCGACGAATCGCTGGCAAGGGCGTACTACGAGGCCTTAGGGCTTCTTGCGGCGGACCTCGGGCTCGAGCCCGACATCGGGGTGGGAAGGCTTGCCTCGTTCCCGGACGTGATTAACCTGAAGGACGTCCCGCCCGACCTTGAGGGCATATGGACGCTGCTGGGGAAGGCCGCCGATGATTCGCTCAAGGCGCTGGTCGTGATGAGAGAATCGGAGGGCAGGGCCCTCGTCAAGGACCTGGAGAAGCGCCTAAGGACCGTGGCCGACCATCTGGGCGAGGTAGAGAAGCTCCTGCCTGAGGGGATGCCCGCATACCGGGAGAAGCTGATGAGAAGGCTCGAGGAGATCAAGCTAACGGTGGACGAGGCGAGGTTCGCGCAGGAAGTGGCCCTGATGGCGGAAAGGTGCGACTGTACCGAGGAGACGGTGAGGCTAAGGAGCCACATCGGCCAGTTCGAGGGCATGCTGAAGGCCGAAGGGCCTATAGGCAGGAAGATGGATTTCCTGGTCCAGGAGATGAACAGGGAGACGAACACCATAGGGTCTAAGTCTCAAGACGTGAGGATAACTGGCTTCGTGCTGGAGCTTAAGAGCGAGATAGAGAAGATAAGGGAGCAGATACAGAACATCGAGTAGGCGCGAACGGCGCAAAGATGCGCCGATGAAGCGATAGAGAAGAAAGGATGGAGGTGCTAATAATGCCGCTTCCCAAACTTACACCGGAACAGAAGAAGAAGGCTCTCATGAAGGCACAGAAGGTCAGATCCGAAAGGGCGAAGATCCGTGCCGAGGTCAAGAAGGGCAAGATCACCCTCGACCAGCTCTTTAAGAAATCCGGCGACGAGGTCATCGGCAAGATGAGGGTCTCGTATGTCCTGCAGTCTCTGCCTAGGATCGGCAAGGTCCGCGCCGCGAAGATAATGTACGAGATAGGCATTGACGAGAACCGCAGGGTACAAGGCCTCGGCGTACGCCAGATCGAAGCTCTGAAGGAGCATTTCGCCAAGAAATAGGCGCAGGAACTACTGGTCCGCGGCATAGCTTGCGGTTTAGGGGTACGCTATGCATGGACTTAAAAGGGAAAGAGGAATCTTATTCGTAATCTCGGGGCCTTCAGGAGTTGGCAAGAATTCGGTTCTTACCCAGCTCCTGAAGGAAGTACCCGGGCTTTGCTATTCTGTGTCGGCCACGACGAGGCAGGCCAGGAAGGGCGAGGTCGACGGGGTCAACTATTTCTTCATGACTAGGGAGCAGTTCCTGGAGAAAGTAGAGACGGGCGACTTCCTCGAGCACGAGGAGTACGTCGGGAACCTTTACGGCACGCCGAGAGGTTATATAGAGAAGGAGCTAAGCGAGGGCTGCGACATCGCCATGGACATAGAATGCAGGGGCGCCGCCCAGATCAAGAGGATGATGCCGGAGGCCGTACTAATATTCCTGACGCCTCCGTCGATGGAGGAACTGAAGGCGAGGCTGCTCGCGAGGAGCACGGATTCGCAAGAGGCGATAGAGAAGAGGGTCAAGAAGGCGGAAGTCGAGATGGGCGAGATCTACACGTACGATTACTACGTGATGAACGACGATCTGAGGACGGCCGTCGAGGACATAAAGAAGATAATCGGGGCGGAGAGGCTAAAGGTGTCGAGGCTAAAGAGGCCTTCGGTCACGAAATGAGCCCCCGCATGTTATAATAAATATTTGATGGGCATGGCCCGTCAGGCAATTAAGAGATCTCTAGAGGAGTGTGTATAGGAATATGTCGATGATAAAGCCTTCCATGGAGGAGCTAATGCCAAAGGCCGACAACAAGTACGTTCTCGTTGTCATGGCCGCCAAGAGGGCGAGGCACCTTGTGGCCACGGGCCAGGCGAGCAACGAGGACTGGGTGCAGGAGAAGCCGGTCTCAAGGGCGTTAAGGGAAGTCGCCGAAGACCTGATATCCTACGCGCCGGCGGCGAGCGAGGATGTACCGGACGCGGCGTACGAGCAGGTAGAAGTGCTGGACGAGTTCGAAGAAGCCGCTGACGAGACGGCGCAGGACATGGAGGAAGGCACCGAGCCAAATGACTGAGGACTTGTCGAAGCCCACGATAATCATGGGCGTGACGGGCGGAATAGCCGCCGCTAAATCGACACTGCTTGCAAGCCGGCTAAACAAAGCCGGCTTTGATGTCCGTGTGATAATGACGCCCAATGCGACGAAGTTCGTCTCGGAGCTCACCTTCAGGAGCCTCACCGGCAACAAGGTGGTCACGGACATGTTCGAAGAGCCCGAGGAATGGGACATCAGGCACGTCTCCCTGGCGAAGAAGGCCAGGCTGGCCGTGATCTGCCCCGCGACGGCGAACTTCATCGGCAAGGCGGCGAACGGTATCGCGGACGACATGCTGACTACCACCATCATGGCGCTCAGCTGCCCGGTGGTCGTAGCCCCTGCCATGAACGACGCGATGTGGGCGAACGATGCGGTACAGGCAAACGTTTTGAAACTAAAGGACATGGGCTACGTCTTCGCGGGCCCGGTAACAGGAAGGCTCGCCTGCGGTACGGAGGGTCTGGGCAGGATGGCTGAACCGGACGCGATATTCGATGTCGTGATGCATTCGTACCTAGCTATCGGCAGATCGTCTTTAAAGGGCGTTAAGCTGCTTGTTTCCGCGGGGCCGACGGTGGAGCCGATCGATCCTGTGAGGTATATAGCGAACCGCTCGTCGGGCAAGATGGGCTACGCTCTCGCTTCGGCAGCGGCTGCAAGGGGTGCCGAAGTGACCTTGGTATCCGGTCCGACGGCACTGTCAGATCCACTAAACGTCGAGGTGAAGAGGGTGGACACGGCAGAGCAGATGCTAAAGGCGCTCGAGGACGGCTTCGAAGGATGCGACGCGTTCGTCGCGACAGCGGCCGTCGCCGACTACAGGGCTAAGGAGTACTCAGACAGGAAGATAAAGAAGGAAAAAACCGGCATAAAGGAGCTGGAGCTGGTAGAGAACCCCGATATACTGGCAAAGCTCTCTTCGATGAAGGGCGGAAGGCTGATGGTGGGCTTCGCGGCCGAGACCGAGGATGCGATAGAGAGCGCCCTGGGTAAATATTCCAAAAAAGGCCTCGACATGATCGTCGTCAATGAGGTCAACGAAAGGAACCAACCGTTCGGCGCCGAAGATAATATTGTAAGTATAATCACAGGAAAGGGCGAGGTGGAATCGCTACCTAGGATGAGCAAGTCCGAACTCTCCCACATGATCTTGGACAGGATATCGGAACTTATGGCTTGATTAGGGCCCATGGAGGCTACCAGGACCGGCTTTGCGACAGGGGGGAGTCAAGATGTTAGAAGACGATAAGAAGTCGAAAGGACTAGATCTCCCTGAGATGGAAGAAGAGATGAAGCCCATCAACAACGGGTTCAATGGCAAGGGCTTCTCGGGCTTCCAGAGGAGGACGAGGATAGGCGATGCGCTCGTTACCAGCGGCAAGATAAACGAAGCGCAGCTTACAAAGGCCTTAGAGGAGCAGAAGAAGAGCAAGGAGAGGATCGGCAGGGTCCTAGTCTCGATGAACATGGTTACCGAGGACGACATCGTCGACGTCCTCAAGAAGCAGCTGGGCCTAGAGATCTTCTCGTTCAAGGACAAGGTGATACCCAACGAGGTGCTCGACCTGGTACCGGCCACGGTCGCCAGGAAGCACCTGGTGGTTCCGATAGACGCGGTCAACGACAAGCTTAAGCTCGCGATGGCCGATCCCATCAACGTATTCGCAATAGACGACGTCAAAATCATAACCGGCATGAACATCATCCCCTTCATAGCGAAGGAGGAGGATGTCCGCATGGCCATCAACAGATATTACCCGGACACTGGTCTGGACGACATCATAAAGACCATATCCGACGAGCGGGTATCCACCATAGCCGCCGACGAGGATTCGGAAGTCACGTTCGCCGGTACAGACGAAGGCCCCGTCATGAGGATAGTCAACTCCCTAATATCCGAGGCGTTCAAGCAGGGTGCGTCGGACATCCACGTGGAGCCGAGGCAGGACTTCGTCATAGTCAGGTTCAGGGTCGACGGCATCTTGAGGGAGCAGATGAAGCTGCCCAGGAACCTCAGGTACGCGATAGCGTCGCGCTTCAAGGTCATGTCCAGCATGGACATAGCAGAGAAGAGGGTCCCCCAGGACGGCAGGATACAGCTCGTGATAGAGAACGAGGAGCTGGACCTCAGGGTGTCGACCCTTCCTACGATATATGGGGAGAAGGTCGTCTGCAGGCTTCTGATCAAGAAGGGCGCGAAGACCCAGCTGGAACAGCTCGGCTTCCTGCCGGAGAACTTGGAGCAGTGGAAGCTGCTCCTCGATAAGCCCTACGGCATCATACTCGTCACCGGCCCTACCGGATCAGGCAAGACGAGGACACTATACTCCAGCCTGAACAAGATCAACGACCCGTCCCTTAACATAATCACGGTCGAGGACCCCGTCGAGTATAGGCTCGATGGCATAAACCAGGTGCAGACGAACCCCAAGGCGGGGCTGAGCTTCGCCAACGGCCTTAGGTCCATACTGAGGCAGGACCCCGACATCATAATGGTTGGCGAGATCAGAGACGGCGAGACCGCCGACATCGCCATTAACGCGGCGTTGACGGGGCACCTCGTCCTTTCGACGCTCCATACCAACGACTCCTGCGGCGCCCCGGTAAGGCTTGTGGACATGGGGGTTGAGCCGTTCCTGGTATCGAGCTCGATCTTGGGCGTCCTTGCCCAGAGGCTTGTGAGGACGCTGTGCAAGCACTGCAGGAAGGACTACATGCCTGATCTTGCCACGTGGAGGAATTGGGTGAAGAGGCTTGGGCCCACGTCAGGGCTGGACCCGACCGAGCCCATGAAGATGTACTCACCGAACGGATGCCAGTTCTGCAACGGCTCAGGCTATTCCGGCAGGACGGGCATATTCGAGATAATGGTGACCACCGAGGAGATAAGGAAGCTCATCAACGCGAGGGCCACCTCGGACCAGATAATAGAAGTGGCGCTTAGGAACGGCATGAGGCCGATGATCGTCGACGGCGCGATAAAGGCGACTATGGGCGTGACCACGATGCAGGAGGTGCTGAGGGTCTCGTCCATAGCAGAATAGCGCTGGAAGGAGATAGCATGAACCTTGATGAGATTCTAAGCAAAGGCGTCTCTATAGGCGCGTCTGACGTACATTTCACCGTCGGGCTGGCCCCGATGGCAAGGCAGGTGGGAAACCTCCTGCCTTTGTCAGATTACCAGAGGCTTTCGCCCGCAGATACGAAGGAGCTGCTTCTGGGCATCCTCAACGAGGACCAGAAGGTCAAGCTCGTCTCGAGGGGCGAGATCGACCTTTCCTACTCCATTGCCGGCGTAGGGCGCTTCAGGGTCAACATATATCATCAAAGGGGCACCATAGCGGGCGCGTTCAGGACGATACCCACTGAGATAAGGAACCTGGACGAGCTTGGCATACCACGAGTCGTGGGCACCGTGGCGGATAAACAAAGGGGGCTCTACCTAGTGACAGGGCCCACCGGCAGTGGCAAATCGACGACGCTCGCCGCCATCATCGATATGATCAACAGCAGCAAGGCCTGCCATATAATCACTCTC
>Ga0208040_1000103_pt1 | contig 119260 bp, 90 predicted proteins | sample AD_UKC083_MetaG_FD_184431 | JGI IMG/M metagenome (GOLD analysis project Ga0208040, IMG submission 184431) | Active sludge microbial communities of municipal wastewater-treating anaerobic digesters from USA - AD_UKC083_MetaG (SPAdes) (version 2) | ecosystem: Engineered > Bioreactor > Anaerobic >...
CTGACCTTGCCAAGGAAGGCCATGGCTCTGACCCTTGGCCCCACCGAGACGCCCTGCAACTGGAAGCATCCGTCGTCGTCGGTGGTCGCGGCAAGGAGCGGGTCTGGCAGCCCGGTCCAGCGGTTGTCGAGCATCAGGGTTTCCAGGCTCACGCGGGCGCCGGGCACAGGCTTGCGATCCACGCCAACCGCGCGACCGACAATCGTTGCGCCAGGCTCCAGAATGAGCGAGATTTCAGTATTCCGAGCATCCTTACGCCAGATGAACCGTCGGCCGAGCAGACCCGATGCATCACAGGCGCTGCCAAGCAGACCACCCGGCGGCTGGAACGTCGGCTCCGGGAGAGAGAACCACGCCGCTGGTTCGGCATTCGGATCAGAAGCCACCCCCTCCAGTGTGACCAGCCCAGGAACGGGATGCCCTTCCAAGTCCACCAGGGCGATATCAATCAGGTCTGTCTCCGGCTCGCGTTGGGGCACCAGCAATTCCACGCTCACTGGCGATCCGGGCGCTCTGACGTTGATGAGTCTGGGCGAAACCTCGATCGACTGCCCCTGGTCCCACGCGGGCGCGTAGACGCGGTACGAACCAGCCGCCACGCTGAATTCACAAGCGCCCTGACCATCGGTCTTCCCGGTGGCGGCCGCCGGCCCCCGCGTGGACTCGACCACGACGGAGTATGCCTGCACAGGCCGATGGTCCAGATCACCCAAGGCCCGGACAGTGACCGTCGTTTCCGAACCCAGGGCCAGGACGACCTCTTCCGACGCGGCCTTCGGGCTGACGTCCACAAGCACGCCGTGACAGAGAATCCGATGCCGAGCCACCGAATCCACCACAGTCACCGCGTAGAGACCCGCGTCCAGCCCGGTGCACTCGAAACGACCCGCGTCATCGATCGCGCAGGCTCGCTCGTACCCGGGCCCCTGGACACGAACGCGCAGCATCTCAATCAGTTCCATGCTCTGGACATACGGCGTCCCATCCGGGCGGAGCACCGTGCCTCGAATCGTGCCACCAAGCCTTGAGGCCGGGCCGACATTCGAGGCTGCGCGAATGGATCGGGTCAACTCGGAATCCGCGGCGGAGCGCTCCGGATGATTTGGCTCGCGAACGACCGTCTGATTGGTGTCGGCAACACGCGCGACCGGCTCGGATGATCTCCCATCCCGCCAGGTCGGTACATCGGGAGATGGGACACTGCACGGATCGACAGAGATGACGGCAGGATCGGACTGCGTCGGCCGCCGAGTTCCCCTGGACGGACGGAGGGCAAATATGCCGGCAACAACTGCGGCCAAGGCCACCGCTGCCAGACCAAATGAGATTCTCTGCCGCCTGTTCACTGATTGTCCTCAACATCCACCACCCCAGTCTCCAGTTCGGCCGCTACGCCGGGGCGGGCCAAATCAGAAGTCGCTTGAACGATCCACACCTTCCCTATACTATCAGAACCGAACTGATTCATCAAAGGCACGCATCGGGGCGCAGTGGAAGACAACGCATTCCGGCCATGGAGCGGCGGAAGGTGAACGCACAAGTCCAGCACAAATCGAATCGCTCATGGCGGGATCGCCTGTTCGAGATCATCTTCGAGGCGGACACCCCCGCCGGCAAGTGGTTCGACATCGCGCTGATCGTCGTGATCCTGCTCAGCGTTCTGGTGGTCATGCTCGACAGTGTCGCGTCCATTCGAGCCGAGTATGGCCGCTGGCTCTACGGTCTCGAATGGCTCTTCACGATCCTCTTCACCATCGAGTACATTCTGCGCCTGCTCTGCGTCGGCAAGCCGGTTCGCTATGCGGTGAGCTTCTTCGGCATCGTGGACCTGATGGCGATCCTGCCGACGTATCTGAGCCTGGTGGTGTTCGGCACCCGCTATCTGGCGGTCATCCGCATCCTCCGCGTGCTGCGCGTTTTCCGAATCCTCAAGCTCGGCCATCACACGAAAGAGGCGCGCATCCTCAAGGCCGCCTTCTACGCCGGTAGGCGGAGGATTCTCGTGTTCCTCAGCTTTGTGCTGACGCTGGTCGTCATCATCGGCTCGCTGATGTACGTAATCGAAGGCTCCGCCAACAGCGGCTTCTCCAGCATCCCCCAGAGCGTATACTGGGCGATCGTAACTCTGACGACAGTCGGGTACGGCGACATCTCCCCTCAGACACCTCTGGGCCAGTTCCTCGCGTCGCTCGTGATGATCCTGGGCTATTCGATCATCGCGGTCCCGGCCGGCATCGTCACGGTCGAGTGGTCGCGAGCGAGCATGCGGCAACTACCCAACACTCAGGCCTGTCCCAACTGCAGCGCCGAGGGCCACGACACGGACGCCAGGCACTGCAAGTTCTGCGGCGCCAAGCTCTAACACCGGCCCTGCCTTGGCCCTCAGATCGCGGGCGGCGTCACCGGAGGCGGGCCACTTGCGCCGCGAGAAACCGTTGGAAGCATCCGCCGCCCCGTTACCACCGTACGTCGAACTGCCTCTATCAATTGGAGATAGAATCAGTTACGATTGAGCGCGTGGAGTCTTTTGAAGGAGGTCAGTAGAGATGAAATCGACGAGATCAGCCGGCAGACAACAGCGGACAACGGTAGCCTGGAAAGGCATCGTAATACTCTTGGGGATAACGAGTTGCGCCTTGGCTGGCAACGGTCCGGGCGTCGCCTTCAAGGTGGGCGTCCAGACCTTCGAAAGCCCCGTGAGCCTGGAGGACACCACGCGGACCCGGTACGAGATGGAACTGGCCAGTCAGCTTTTCGCCAACGACCGTCTCGATTTCGCTCTGTCGGTCGGTGGTTCCTCGCTCGGCGAACACAAGGACGCAGACAGTGGCGTCTTCGAAGACGGCGCCGTGTGGGAGCTGTACTCGACCGACGAACTGAGCCTGATCGACATCCGGCTGGCCGCCCGGCTGCACCCTCTTGGCCAGGAAGGCCCGATCCGACCCTACCTCGGCGCCGGCGTAGGCTACTTCTGGTTCCTCGACTCCTGGAAGGACAGGTACTACGAGACGATCGAGGATCCGGATTTCCCCGGCACCTACATCACCTTCGAGGACCGCGACGAGGACACTGAGACACTGGGAGACGGATTCTTTCCGTTCGTCATGGCCGGCGTGAACGTGGCGATCCACGATAACGCCGAGCTGCTGTTCGAGTTCCAGTACGACATCGAGAAAGAGGACTCGGGCTTCGACTTCGGCGGTCCGATCTATATGTTCGGGGCGCGCTTCCGCTTCTGATCCCCAAGCCCATTGGGGCTGTGGCCAAATGCAAGAAGGGCCCGGCCATCCATCGGACGCCGGGCCCTTGCGTTCAATCACAATCCCTGCGATTACTTCTGTGAGGTCTCGGCGGCGCGACGTTTGAACGTCGTCTCGCCACGCGGGCTCGAAGCCCGGTAACCGCCCGATTCGACCGTGTACTCCTTGACCTTAAAGCTGTCGTTGTCGATCTTGCTGTAGATGTGCTCCATCGTCTCTCTGGTCCCATCCGGCCGCAGCATCTCGTGCCGGTTGATGGCGCCGTCGTAGCTTTCAGACCAGGTGCTCTTCCAGGTCCCGCCCCGGTTGTCGGCGCCGAACTGTATGACCTCGTCGCCCGACGGCGCCAGCGCGATCATCCCCCAGTACTCATACCGATCGATCTTCGCCTCCACGAGCACCGCGTTCCTGTCGAGGGCCCACTTGTACTGTACGTCGATGGCCGTTCCCGCCTCGTCGTCGCGGGCCTGCCATCGGCCGATCATGTACTCATACCCATACTGCGCCAGCAGGTCTCCGAGGGTTGTCCGATCGCTCCAGCCGGCGCCCCCGTCGGCGGCCTTTGCCTCTGATGCATCTGCCTTCTGACGCTTGTACGTCAGCGTCGCCCACGGCTCCGAGGCGCGAGAACCGCTGCTGTCGATCGGATACGCCGTGGCCTTGAACGTGTCGGCGTCGACCCGTGTGTGAACGATCTCCATCCTGCGAGTCTCGCCATTCGGTCGCTTCTGCTCCATCCGATGGACGGCACTGCCGTATTCGTCCCGCCAGGCCCCGGTCCAGGCGCCGCCCTGGCTGTCAGCCCCGACTTGGATGATCTCCTCCCGATAGGGGATGAACATGATCATGCCCTGGTATTTCATGTCGCCGATCTGGGAAGTCGTCACGACGGCGTGCCGATCCAGCACCCACCTCAGCTCGAACGTGATCTTCTGGCCTTCCTCCGTCGTGGCGACCCACTTGCCGATCAGCCAGTCATATCCGCCCTGGTACACCATATCGCCGAGACTGTCCTGCGCCCCGACGGGAAAGGCCAGGATCGCCGTCAGTGCCGCCGACAACAAAAGGATGCTCTTGGTCTTCATGGTATCCTCCCTTCTGGAATCCGATGTCTGGCTGAACCACCGCACACGCGCCGGTGGCGTTGAAGCCCGTATCAGGAAACAATCCGTGCCCACCAATATAACAAACCGCAGCCGCTGTTGCCTTAGGGGAGCGTTTTTTTTCTGGGGCAAGTCAGGGAACAAGGAGGATCGTGGATCGTCCGCCGGGGGCTTCGGTTTTCGGCCGGGGACGCATGCGGAACGAGGCCCGTCAAGTCGAAGACGAGGCCGCCTCACGCGAGACGGCCTCATCTCCTGCCATACCACCCGGCAAAGGGGCACATTCGAACCGAGACGCTACGGCTGCGCCAGCGCCAGCTCCAACCTCGCCAGCGCGGTGAATCGATCGTCGGCAAACCGCAGCACGTGGGCCAGAGCAGGCGAGGTGAACGCTTTCCTGAGACCCGGTCGGGACCCGCAGAGCACCAGTTGATGTCCCCGCGACGTCAATGCACCGTGCAACTCCAGAAGCAGGCGGCAGCTCGATCGGCCGATCCGGTCGATCTGCGAGCAGTCCACCACCACGTCGCAATCCTCTCGCTCGGAGATCAGCTCGGCCACGTCAGTCAGTTCCTCGACCGTCTGGGGCTCGCCCGGCAGGCTGACAAGGACTACGTTTTCGGACCAGTTTTCCACGCCCATGTCTGCTCTCCTTCATCCGAGATGTCGATCGCGTCGTCTTCTGCCTGCTCCGGGGCGCCGGACGTCCCCCGGCACGGATCGGGGCAGGCGGTCGCGAAGGCAACAGCCATGTCACCACTTCTTCACATCGCCCGCCTGAGGCCTCCACGATGAGAGTCGTTGACTCAAATGCATAGCCAATCGTCCCTGGATAGAGTTTCTTGCGCCCCGGGACGCCGGGAGGACTGCCGATAGAGGAAGACCGGGAGGAAAGCCACATACGAAAACGGCCGGAGGATCGGGGAGCCTCCGGCCGGATGTGTCATACCGTGCCTCGACGCTGTCAGGCGGACTTGTGGTCCAGAAACCCTTCGAGCTTCCGCGCCCGGACCGGGTGCTGAAGCTTGCGGATCGCCTTGGCTTCCACCTGCCGGACGCGCTCGCGCGTGACCTTGAAAATCCGCCCGACCTCTTCGAGCGTGTAGGTGTAGCCGTCGCCGATGCCGTATCGAAGCTTGATGATTTCCCGCTCACGGTATGAGAGGGTCTTCAGAACCATGTCGATCCGCTCTTTGAGCATCTCCTGCGTCGCCGACGCCACGGGAGAATCGACGTCGTCGTCTTCGATGAAGTCGCCAAAGTACGAGTCCTCGCTGTCGCCGATGGGCCGGTCGAGGCTGATGGGGTGCTTGGAGATGTTCAGCACCCTTCGCGTCTCCTGCACGGACATGCCGACTTCGTTGGCGATCTCTTCGATCGTCGGTTCGCGGCCCAGTTCCTGATGCAGGACTTTGGAGGCGCTGCGAATGCGGCTCATCGTCTCGATCATGTGCACCGGGATACGAATCGTCCGGGCGTGGTCGGCGATGGCCCGCGTGATCGCCTGGCGAATCCACCAGGTCGCGTACGTGCTGAACTTGTAGCCGCGACGGTACTCGTACTTGTCGACCGCGCGCATCAGGCCGGTGTTGCCTTCCTGGATCAGGTCGAGGAAGCTCAGCCCGCGATTGCGATACTTCTTCGCGATCGAGACGACCAGTCGAAGGTTGGCGCTGGAAAGCGTTCGTTTGGCCTCCTCGTACTGGGTGAATACGCGTTCCATCGACCGGAGCTTCTTTTCGAGCAGGTCCGGCGTCTCCAGAACCAGTTCCTGAAGGCCCGCCAATTCCTGCCGGGCGGCGCTAATGTCGTCGGCGGTCATCACATCGTTGACGCCCGCGGCGATGATCTTCTCAAGCTGACGCATCTTCTCACAGACGCCGTGCAGCTTGATCTTCATCGGCTGGATCCGGCTGGTCCGAAGGCTCAGCTCCTCCAGGAGCGTGGCGATCTTGCGTCGATTGCGACGCAGACGCCTGGCGTCCACCTTGTGTTCGTCACCGTCCGGATTGACGCCGATCTTCTTGAACAGGCCCTGGTTGATGTCGAGAAGCTCCGTCACCGTCTTGAGGTTGGTGACCATGCGTTTGCGGATCACCCCTTTGACCGTCAAGGGAGTGGTTCCGGTCTTGATCGTACGATCGAACGACATCGACCCATCGTAGACCTGCTGGAACAGCTCCACCGCATTGCGGGCACAATAGTCACACTGGAGCATCTTGCGCCGGAACGCCATGCGGGCGATCTCGATCTTCCGGGCCAGCGAGATCTCATCCTTGCGCGTCAGCAACGGGATCTGGCCCATCTGCGTCAGGTACATGCGGATCGGATCATCGATGCGGCGGGAGGACTCTCCCTCGGTCAGCTCCTTCTCGAGGGTCTCGTCTTCTTCGTGAGCCTCCTCTTCCTCGGCCGCCTCCACCTCCGGAATCTCGGCGTCCTCTTCGAACTCCTCACCGGCCTTGCGGCCCTCCTGCGCCTCGACGTCGCTCTCGTCGATCAGACGCACCCCCATCTCATCCAGCGTTCCAAGAATCCGTTCGAGCCGGCTGGGGCTGACGGCATCGTCGGGCAGCGAGTCGTTCATCTCTTCGTAGGTCAGATATCCGCGTTTCCTGCCCTTGGCGATGAGCGTCTTGATCAGTTGCTCGACGTCCTGCGCCTTCGGCTCTTCCGTCTGTGGCGTGTCAGTCGTTTCAGTGACTTGCGTCTGCTTCATATCTGCCGCCTTCTTGGGTTTCTTCACTTTCTTCGCCACAATACCGACTCCACTAAAGCCAAAGTGCAAACGTCCGAAATCACCACCCGAGTCCGATGACGTCTCCCGTTTCCGTGTCTGAATACTCGAATTCGACTCTGTTACGGCCTATCTTGCGCGGCAGTTCGCATCCTGCGTCCTTACCGGACGTGACCGGCTCACAGCAGGCCCAGGCTATGGGGGTTCTGTCCGGCCCCCGATCCATCCGCCGCGGCAACGCCGCGGACCTCATTTCCTTCTTGATCGAGTCCGATGGTCTGAGAATCCTTCCGATATCGTCTCAACACCGAGACAGCGTCCGCCAGCCGGGAAGCATAGTTGCCCTTCTGCTCTCCGGCCGCCTGAAGGGCCACCAACCCCTCCGCCAGTGACACCGACTCAATCCGAGCCAGCAGCCCGGACAAGGAGAAACCGTCGTCCGATCGCAGCGCATCCAACAGCACCTCCGCAATCTGACGCAGGATCGGGACGTTGAACAGCGACACACAGATCTCTTCCTGGCGACCCTGAAAGAGAGCGGGTTCGTTCAAAAGCACTTCGAGCACTTCTCGCTGCGCCGCCGCATAGAGGCCCTGGCCCCAGTCGATGGGTTCGACTTCATTCCGACGATCTCCATCGGATTTCATCGTCTTCGAGACCCGGCCCATCCGCCGGCTCAGATCCGCATTGATCTCCCGTGGTGTAAGACCGATGATCTTCGAGAGTTTGTTGACGATCAGGCCGCTGTCCAGCACGGGAATATTGTTCGCCGCCAGCCCCGTCGCCACCGCCTGGAGGAATTCGTTCAGGATCGTCCTGCGGTTCGCGAGCGAGTCGTCACCCTCGAAGGCCATTCGCAGCCGGTCCCACTTGAACTGGAGAACGTCTGTGGCCCCGTCGACGACCCGATCGAAAGCCTCCTTGCCTGCCACGAGGAGGAATTCGCACGGATCCTTGCCTTCAGGAACGAAACCGAGCTTGATGTCGAGCCTCTGCGAAAGGCACACCTCCAGGGCCCGATTGGCCGCCTCCATCCCGGCGACGTCGCTGTCGTACACCAGCACGACGCGTTTGGCGTAACGCCGCAGCGTCCGGCCGTGGCCTGTCGTGAAACTCGTGCCCAACGTCGCGACCACGTTGGCGCAGCCGAACTGATGGGCCATGATCACGTCGGTATAGCCTTCCACCACGACCGCAGTTCCCGTCGAGACGATCCGATGACGGGCCTGTTCAAGACCATAGAGGGTGTTGCTCTTGTCGAACAGCGGTGTGGTCGGAGAATTGATGTACTTGGCGCCGGCATCGCTAAGCGTGCGGCCGCCAAATCCGATGAAACGTCCCGTCGCGTCGGTGATCGGAAACATCAGACGGTGGACGAACTTGTCCTGGCCGGCGCCGGCCACCAGACCGCCCTGCTGAAGCAGACGCAGCGGGATTCTCGGGCCCGCCGCCTTCGCCAGCGCGTCGACGGCATTCGGCGCCACACCCAGGTTCCACCGAGCGATGCTCTCGGCGGAAATCTTGCGCGAGGCGAGATAATCCCGCGCGACCTTGCCGCGCTCGGGATCGTTGAGACACTGCTGGAAGAACTTCGTTGCCCAGGCGTTGACCCGGGCCAACAGATTCGGGTCCACGTCCGAAACCGGATCGCGACGCTGCGGCGCGGCGGACCGGCGAGACTCCAACTGGATGCCGGCGCGTTCGGCCAACCGCTCCACCGCCTGCGGAAACGTCAGGTTCTCGCGCATCTGGACGAACTTGATCACGTCGCCGCCGGCGCCACAGGCAAAACATTTGAAAATCTGCTTGGTCGGGCTGACGTTCATACTCGGCGTGTGGTCTTCGTGGAACGGACAGAGACCCAGCATCTCCCGACCCTTCCGCTTGAGACTGACGTGTTCGGCCACCACGTCGACGATATCGTTTGCCTGCTGCACGCGGCTGATCGCCACGTGGTCGAATATCCCTGCCATCAGTGCCTACGCACGTCCTTCCTGAAGCGCCGCTCTCTATGGAAAATCCTCCCGCCCGTCGAGGCCACGGGCAGAGATAAGGGCCTGCCTCAATGGTTCCAGAGGCGTGGCTATTAAATAGGGGTCCAATGCCGTCAAAAGTCAAGTGATGGGCGCCAAACGGCCCTTTCTATACTGAGAAACGCCATCGAACATGCTTTTAGACACTTAGTCAAACGAGGCATAAGTCCGATATGCGTCAGCCTGGCACGACAGAATGCACTCCTCCCATCTGACCTGTCCATCCCACAATCACAGGCCGCACGCGGGCGGCAGGCCAAAGAAACGCACGGCGGCCTGGGTGCTCTGCCGGGCGAGCTGATCGACGGACAGACCCTTCAGCTCGGCCAGGAACCGGGCGGTATGGAGCATCAGGGCCGGTTCATTCGGCTTCTGACTGCGGACGGGCTCCGGCGACATGTACGGGCAGTCCGTCTCGATCATCAGCCGATCGACGGGCACCGCCTGGGCCGCCTCACGGGCAGTATGGGCGTTCTTGAAGGTGACCACGCCGGTGAAAGAAACATAGTATCCACTGTCCAGAAGCTGCCTGGCCTGGTCGGCCGACCCGCTGAAACAGTGGAAAACCACCCCCTTCAGCCCGTCCCCGCACCGATCGAGGATTTCGAGCGTCTCGGCGAACGCATTGCGAGAATGGATGATGACGGGCAAGTCCAGCTCCTTCGCGATGTTCAGATGATCGGCAAAGGCTCGTTTCTGGTCGGGCTGCTTCGAGAAGTTGTAGTGGAAGTCCAGGCCGGTCTCGCCGATGGCGACGACCTTCTCGCTTCGGGCAAGCTCCTTCAGTTCACCCAAGGCCGGGGCGTCGGCGTCCTTGGCATCGTGCGGGTGGATCCCCACGGAGGCGTACAGGTTCTCGTGCCGGCCGGCCAGCTCAACCGCCTTTCGGCTGTCCGCCAGGCTCGTCCCGACCGTGATCCAGGCGGTCACGCCCGCCTGCCGGCTCCGCTCCAGCACCCCCGGCACGTCCTCCGCCAGCGGCTCAAACGTCAGATGACAATGCGTGTCGACCAAATCCATGCGCCTTACCGCCCCAATTGACTGAGATAGAACATCGTTCGGATGCCAGGAGCACCGTTTCCACCGTATCATCTTAGCGGATGAAAGGCAGAACCGCACCTTCTTCATGGCGTGAAGGCGTCTTCGTAGTGGCGGATTTCGGGGGGGCCGCAATCGCCTACGACAATGGTTATGACGTCGAAGCGGCAGATTCGGTCCTGAATTCGGTGGCAGGCGAGGAAATAGCGGGCGGCGCGTCTGACCCGACGCTTTTTGCCTGGGGTGATCATCGCCTCGGCAGGCGCAAACTGCTCGCCGGCGCGGGTCTTGACCTCCACGAACACAATGACGCCGTGGGGATCGACCATGACCAGGTCCAGTTCTCCGGTCCGGCAGGAGAAGTTGCGCGCCAGCGTCTTGAACCCTTTGCCCTTCAGGAACCGTTCGCTTCGCTTCTCGCCCCAGCGGCCGAGTCTGGCCCGGTCCGCCAGCAACCTGCGTCTATTGAACAGCAACACGTCAGGCTCTCCCGCATCCTCAGGTCTCGCTGTGCGTCTATAAGGCGACGGTGCGCCGCCAAGAAAAAAGGCCGCATGTCATTGCGGCCTCCAGTTGCCAGTCGTTGAGCCGAAAGCCCGCATCGCGGGCCTGCGGCCACTACTTCGAGACGGTGTGCTTGCTGTGGCGATGTGCCAGCTTGACCGCCTTGCCGGTGCGGGTACGCAGGTAGTACAGCTTGGCCCGGCGGGCCTTTCCGCTCCGGATCGGGCGGACATCCAGCACATTGGGCGAATGCAGCGGGAATTTCCGCTCGACACCTTCGTTGTTTACGATCCGCCGGACCGTGAAGGTCTCATTGATGCCCCGACCTTGCCGGGCGATCACCGTACCGGTGAAAATCTGCGTCCGAACCTTGTCCCCCTCCTTGATCCGGCAGTGGACGTCCACCGTATCGCCGATCTCGAAGTGCGGAAGTGCATTCTTGAGGTTCTTGCTCACAACGTGATCGAGTATTTCCGTCTTCACCGAACAGTCTCCTTGAGAAGATCGTTTACCGGCCCTGCGTGAAAACTTGTACTATACGGATCGGCCGAACCGAAGGCAAGGATTTTTTTGCACCGCTTTGGGAGATATTCGAACGCGTCCATCGGCCCCAATCGGCCCTCCCGCCCGCCAGAGGTCCGGCGGGAGGCCCCCCTCCCAGGACCGCAACAGGCCCGCTGCCCCGGAAACTTACCGGCGACCGTTTGAATTCCGCCCGGGACCCTGGTATTCTGGAACTATCGAACAGTCGGAGCCCATGCCGGAAGGATGTGGCCAAGCGGCTCCGCACCTCGATGCAGACGGGAGATTTTGAATGAGCGGTCTCTTTGGCGTCGTCTCGGAGGCGAATTGCAGCGAAACCCTCTTCTACGGCACCGACTACCACTCCCACCTGGGCACAGAGTTCGGCGGTCTGGCCGTCCTGGGCGACGAGTTCTCGCGGCGCATTCACGACCTGAGCCAGAGCCAGTTCAAGTCGAAGTTTTTCGACGACTGCCGACAGATGATCGGCAAGAAGGGCATCGGGGTAATCAGCGCCTCCGAAGAACAGCCGATCTACCTGAACTCCCGATTCGGGCCGTTCTGCCTGGCCACCGCGGGCCTGGTGGAGAACGCCGAGGAGCTGGCCGCCCGGCTTCTGCGTAAGGGCATCTCCTTTTCGGAGGTCGGCCGCAAGGGGGTCAACACCACCGAACTGATCGGCAAGCTCATCAACCAGGGCGCCGACCTGGTCGACGGCATCGAGCGGATGTTTAACATTATCGAAGGTTCGTGCTCCCTGCTGCTGCTGACCCGAGCGGGCATCTATGTCGCCAGGGACCGGTTCGGCTACACCCCCCTGGTGGTGGGCCGGGGCAAGGGCTCATGGGCGGTGACCAGCGAGTCCAGCGCGTTTCCCAACCTCGGGTTCGAGACCGTAAAGTACGTCGAACCGGGCGAGATCCTCCTGATCAGCGAAGACGGCATCGTGCAGCGCAAACCCGGGCGCAAGCGTCCCATCCAGGTGTGCACCTTCCTGTGGATCTACACGGGCTTTCCGGCCTCCAGCTATGACGGAACCAACGTCGAAATCGTCCGCGAGCGCAGCGGCTGCCTCCTGGCCAGGCGGGACGGCGACACCGACGCCGACATGGTCTGCGGCGTGCCCGACTCGGGACTGGCTCATGGACTGGGCTATGCGATGGAATCGGGCAAGCCGTTCCGCAGGCCCCTGGTCAAGTACACGCCGGGATACGGACGCAGCTACACGCCCCCTTCCCAGGAGACGCGAGACCTGATCGCCAGAATGAAGCTGATCCCCATCAAAGAGGTCATCGAAGGTCACAGCATCGTCCTGTGCGAAGACTCCATCGTCCGCGGGACCCAACTGAGGAATTACGCCATCCAGAAGCTCTGGGACTGCGGCGCCCGGGAGGTGCACGTCCGGGCCGCGTGCCCGCCCCTGCTGTTTCCGTGCCGCTTCAACCTGTCGACCCGTTCCATCAAGGAGCTGGCGGCGCGCAAGGCCATCCGCCGGATCGAGGGGCACGACACCGTGGACGTCTCGCCGTACATCGATCCGGCCAGCGCCAAGTACGAGCAGATGGTCGAGGTGGTCCGCCAGGACCTCGGGGTCACGACGCTGCGTTACCAGACGGTGGACGACATGGTCGAAGCCATCGGCAAACCCAAGCACCAGCTTTGTCTGTACTGCTGGACGGGCCAGTGCCCTGAGTCCGCCTGCCGACGCAGCGCGATCGACATCGTCGCCACAAAGAAGCGATCCCGGCGCGCCGGGACCGTTGTCGATGACTCGGTTCAGCAGCAGCTCTGGTAGAGCGTCCATCGATTTGCCAAGTGACATCGCCACCCAATCGGCACAAGCCGTGGAGACCGCACATGAGACCGATCCATAGCACGAGACGCCAATTCCTGAAAGCGATGGGTGCGACCGCCGCGGCATGGAGCATCCCATCGGCCCATGCCGCCGACGCATCGGACGCGATCGTCGTCGACCCTACGCCGCGCTTCGAGCTGTCACCGTACCTGTACATGCAGTTCATGGAGCCGTTGGGCACCACCGATGGCTCGGTGGCCGCCGCCTGGGACTTCGGACGCGACTGCTGGCGAGAGGACCTGATCGACGTGACCCGCAGGCTGGCTCCCACGATGATGCGCTGGGGCGGCTGCTTCAGCTCCTACTACCGATGGAAGGAGGCGGTCGGTCCTCCCGAAAAGCGAGTGCCGATGCTCAATATGTGCTGGGGCGGCCTGGACACCGGGCAGGTCGGCGTGGCTGAGTTCGTGGACTTCTGCCGGCAGGTGGAGGCCGACCCGCTGATGTGCGTGAACTTCGAATCGGACGGCCGCAAGTACTGGCAGAAGGACCCCAAGGGCAGCGTCCGCACAGCCGGGCCGGAGGAAGCGGCCGAATGGGTCCGCTACTGCAACGATCCGGACGACCGGCTGCGACGCTCGCACGGGATCGAGAGACCCTGCCCGATCCGCATGTGGCAGCTCGGCAACGAGACGTCGTACGACCGCGACGGCTACGACTGCGAAACGGCCGCCAAGCGAACCGTTGCCTTCGCCAAGGCCATGCGGCAGGCCGACCCCAAACTGACGCTGATCGGCTGGGGCGACAGCGGCTGGGCCAAACGAATGCTCGAGATCGCCGGTGAGCACCTTCAGTACATCGCCTTCCACCACATGTTCAACCCCGATCAGGGCCGGGCCGATTCGCCCCTGCGCGACACGGAATACCGCAAAGACCCTGCGCGAACGTGGGAGCACCTGATGAACGCCCACAAGATTCACGACAACCGCATCCGCTGGATGCGCGAGCAGGTGGGCGACGACCCGACGCCGCTGGCGATGACGGAGTGCCACTTCGCCCTGCCGGGCCGCAACCGGTGTGAGGTCCTTTCGAGCTGGGCCGCCGGCGTGGCCAATGCCCGCCTGCTGAACGTCCACGAGCGGCACGGCGACCGGCTCAAGATCGCCACGCTGGCCGACTTCTGTGGGACACGCTGGCAGGTCAATGCGATCATGATTCCCGTCCCCGGCGGGCCGTCCTTCATGATGCCGGTGGCGCGGGTGATGTGCCTGTACCGCCACCACAGCGGCGACCGGGGGGTCGATGTCACGCGCACTCCCGACGGGCTCGACGTCACCGCCAGCCGGCGGGCCGACCGCCTGTTCCTGCACGTGGTCAACACGAACCGCCGGCAGTCCGTATCGACGCAGATCGCGGTCGCCGGGATGCGCATCGCCTCGGGGCAAGTCTTTGAACTGACCGGCGATCCGGAACACGAGATCATCCGCGACGAGCCCAACGGCGTGGTCCTCTCGGAGAAGGCGCTGCCGCAGGATGGCCGCTGGAGCTTCCCGGCCGCATCCGTCTCGGCGGTGGAACTGGACGTCCAGACGGTTTGACAGGAGACCTGGCCGATGACCGCCATGCACAACACGCGACGCGATTTCCTCCGGATGGCCGGTTGTGTCGCGGGCATCATGCCCGCCATGCAAGGGCCCGACGCCCTCGCCACAACACCTGCTCACGCGGCGGAAACTCAAAACGAGGAATCCATCCGTGAGGAGTTCTTCCTTCGGCGCGAAGAACTGACGCTGAAGTTCCGCCACACGGGAGCCAAGCGCCGCCTGTCGTTCGCCAAGTTCAAAGGCACGCCACAGGCGTGGAAGAAGGCGTGCCGCGACAAGCTGGCAGAGCTGATCGGCTTCTCGAAGCCGGCGCCGTGCCGGGCGAAGCTCGTCCGCGCGACCGAGCACCATGGCGTCCACATCGAGGCGTGGGTGATGCAGGTCGACGACAACCTGTCGATTCCCGCCTACTTGCTGTCTCGCGAGGCGAAGGCGAAGCGCGACAGAGCGGTCATGTCGATTCACGGCCACGGCGCGGTCGAGCCCTGTGTCGGCATGCGCGACGACTACCATCACCAGTTCGCCCTGCGGCTGGCCCAGGCCGGTCATCTCGTGCTGTGCCCGGCCCTGCGCGGGTTCGGCCCGCTGGGCGACATGGCCTTCGGCGACCCGGATTACTGCCTGGACTATTGGCGGTCGCAGCGGGGCCGGCAGTTCACGCTGGTCTCCGACGCGTTCCTTTACGGCCGGACCGTGATCGGCCAGACCATCGAGGACCTGCTGCGATGGGAGATGTGGCTGGCTGAGCATTGCGGCGTGCAGATCATCGACGTCGCCGGCATCTCTTACGGCGGCGACCTGGCGGTCACCTACCCGGTCTTCAGCGAGCGGGTCGGCAGGATCTACGCCAGCGGAACGATGGGCTCGTTCGAGGGCATCTTCTCGCGCTGCTACAACGCGCCGGCGCACGGCATCCCGGGCGTCTTGAACTGGATGGACCGCAGCGACGTCGCGGGCCTGAACGCCCCCCGCCCCATCCGCCTGCACTATGGCGAGCTGGACAAGCCGGGGCCGGACAACAACTCGGCTTCCTACAACGAGACCGTGCAGCCCGCCCTCGCAGAGCTGCGCACAATCTACAGGGCGTTCGGCGCGGAGTCCAAAGTCAGCCTCTACGTGACGCCCAACTCCTGGCACGAAATCGACAACGACGACCTGCGGCAGTTCCTCGCACGCTGATGACCTGCCGTACGCAGGGAACGCCTCAATCGAGGTAACGTTCGAGCGGTCCGAGCGTCTGATGAGGGAAGGTGTCTCTTGTCGGGTCTGAAACGGGAGTCCGTCGGCGTTCCATGCAGTTCCAGTGTCCAACCTGCGGCCGCAAGTTGACGGTCGACGATTCGCAGGCGGGCCGGAAAGGCCGGTGCCCCCAGTGCAGCCAGATGGTGACTGTCCCGAAGGTCTCGCCGCGAGACGTCGAACTGCTCGACCTGTCGGGCCCGGCCGCTCCAGCGCCTCCGGCCGAGAGCGACCAGACCGACGGCGCCTATGCCCGGCTCAGCAGCGCGTTCGGAGGACGCCTGGCCAGGCCCGAGGAGATTCCCGAACGAAAGCTGCCCTGGTTCATCGACATCTTCCTCTATCCGCTGAATCGCGCGGGTCTGATGACGCTTCTGGTCTGCGTGGGCGTGCCCCTGCTGCTTCAGGCGGTGACGAAGTTCTTCGGCATCCTGACCATGGTCTTCGTGCCGGCCATGGTGTTCTGGGTGCTGCTGCTGGTGCTGTTCTGGGGGTCGGTGGTGGTGTTCCTGCTGTACATGAACTGGTACGTCTGCGAGTGCATTCGCGACAGCGCACGGGGGCAGACTCGTGCGGCCGACACGATCGGCGAGACGCCGGGGCTTGCCGAGATGATTGGCCAGGCGATCTACATGGTCGCGAGCGTTGTGGCGACGTTCGGTCCGGCCATCATCTACTACGCGGAAACCCGCCGAGCCGATGCGATCCTGTGGGTCCTGTGCGGCGCCGCGGGCTTCGTGCTGCCGATGGCCCTGCTGGGCGTGGCGATGTACGAAGACGTGCGAGGACTCAATCCGATCCGCCTGGTCGGCTCGACCCTCAAGACGCTGCCGCAGTACATGATCCGAGCGCCGTTCTGCTACCTGTTGTGCGCGCTGATCCCGGCGGCCATCTACTACATGCTCAAGCTCTGGATCATCGGTCACGCGCTGATGCTCGCGGCCTACTACGTCTGGCTCGTCCTCGCCCACCAACTTGGACGCTTCTTCTACAAGAACGACGAAACCCTCAACTGGGACGTATAGACCCCGGGTGCAGCCTTAATCCCGATGCCCATCCAGATCCGGACGCATGGGTCTCCTGCCATGTTGGTCGTCCGCGTTGTCCAAGACATTCAGAATCTCCCGTTCATGAACCAGGAGCGAATCCCTCGCATTTATCGCCTGATAGTAGGTGGCATATACAGGCATCGTACCCTTTGCATCGCCCCTATTCATGCTGGCAGACTTCGTGTAGATGTTGTCACTATCGAGGCCACAGGAGGAACGATGCTCAAATGACGCGTGGCCGTCGAGAAACAGGACGTTCTGCCCGTCTGTCTGGTGTGAGACGGAGTTGCCCATGCGCGCCGTCCTGACTGTGCCGTTGTACGGAGGGACATCGGGATTGAAGAGCGAGAAGTCTCCGCCGGCAGCTGCGGGGCTCATAATCCAGGGATTGCGGTCGGCGGCCACGGCGAGGTCCGGATCGCGCGACGTGGTCAGGCCATACATGCCGAAAGGAATGTGATAGGTGTAGCTGCAGTTGTCAGCCGGCCTAGCCCCAAAATCCCACGCATCGGCGAGTTTGAAGTCCGGCGGACAGGTGACCTCGTCGGCAAGTTTGAACTCCTTAGTGCCCACATCGGCCGGACAGACGAACACCTTCGGCGGCATCTGGAGGTACTTGACCAGCAGGTAGAAGCACGAGCTGATCGTCGCACGCCCTCCTTTCCCGTCGCCTGGAATCCAGTACGCGGTCTCGTAATCCGGCGCGTTCCAAATCACAGGCCCATTCCATATCCAATTGGGCCCGCGCGCACCGGGCAGGACGCCGTCATACTCGTTGGCGTAGACCAGCATAGCCTTGCCGATCCGCGCCAGGTTCGCTCTGCACGCCGCACGCGTTGCCTGGTTTTGCGACATCGACGCGAAACAGCCGACCATGAGGAGAAGCAGCACACCCATCACGACCAGCACCAGGACATCCACCCGCGTCAACCTGCTCGCTCCGCTTCGTCTCGTCATCGCCATGTTCCCTCCAAAAGGCTCTCCCAGGGCACACACTCCGTCACTCAGATGATCGTTCACGCCTCCCCTCACAGCAGAATCTATTCTACCGCATCCCGCGTCCGAAAGACAAGAGCCATCGGCAAACTGTGTCTGTGCAGATTTCGCGGCAAGGCCCGTTTTCCACCACGGAGCGCCCTGTGTGGCAGCGGCAAACGGAGCAAGGCGGAGTTTGCCGATGGCTTCGACGGCATGCGTATCACCATCGGCAAGCCTGCGCTTGCCGCTGCCACACGGCTGCCAGGATATTTTCACAGACACTCGCTCGGCGTGTCTGTCAGGATTTCAGGGCAGCATTCCCTTGCGGACGCAGACCGCCAGGGGTGGCAGCCTCAAAGCTTGTCCTGAGCGAAGCCGAACGGATCCGCAGGACTTGGGGATGGATCGCCTCGCAGAGGCCTTTCCGTACGGATGCGCCACTCCCATTCGCCATCCCCAAAGCTCCGTTGCACTACGCTTTGAGGCTGCCACCCACATGGCACGATATTTTCACACACATGGCAAACTCCGCAAGCTCTCGTTCGTAGTGTGCCCGTAAGGGCATACCCAACCACAGACGGGATAACGCCTGACGGCGTCACTACGAACACGCGGGCAGACAGGGGCGACATGAGAGATTACAGGTTGTTCTGGAGGGCTTGGATGTCCTTGTGGGTGCCGCTGACGAGGATCCGGTCGCCGGCGCCGAAGGCGTAGTCGGCGTTGGGCGTGACGAAGCGGGCGGGCCGGCCTTCCTGAAGCTCTCTGACGATGAACACCGAGACGCGGTACCGCGACCGCAGTTGCAGCTCGCCCAGCTTGCGGCCGGCCATCCACCGGGGCACCTCGATCTCGGTGACGATCGTGTCGCCGCCGATGTGGAGCGTCTGCGACTGATCGTGGGCGGCGATGCGGGCGCCCAGCTCGACCGCGATGTTGCGGTGGGCCACCTCCTGATTGTAGCGACGCAGCACGTCACTGTGAACCACCGAGCCGACCAGGCGGCCTTCCTCGTCGACCACCGGCAGGCGGTCCAGGCCCGTCTCGGCGAAGCGGTCCACCACGGCATCCAGCGACTGGTTGACGCGGACCGGCACGATGGACTCCTTGAAATCCACGATGTCGTAGGCGTGCCGCAGCTCGTCCGGATCGCTGAGGATGTGCTTGAGGTCCGCCAGGGAGATGACGCCCGTCAGCCGGCCGCGGTCGCCCAGCGTGAAGATCACGTAGCGGTGCATCTCCAGCGCCAGGCGGACGAGCGCCTCGAACGGCGCCTTCTCGGAGACCGAGGCCTCGTCGTTGCGCAGCACCGCCTTCACCGGGATGGTGCGGAGCACGTTAAGGTCTTCGCCGTGATGGGCCTGGATGCCCTGGCGGCGCAGCTTCTCGGTGTAGATGGACTCGGCGCTGAGCTTGCGCGCCACGAACGACGCCATGACGACCGTGAGCATCAAAGGCAGCAGCATCGCGTATTCGTTGGTCATCTCGGCCAGGATGACGATCGCCGACAGCGGCGCCAGCGTGCAGGCGCCGTTGACCGCGGCCATGCCCACGAGGGCGTACGCGACCGGCGAGGCCGTCACCTGGGGAAACCACTGATGGACGGCGTGTCCGAAGGCCCCGCCGAGCATGGCGCCGATGAACAGCGAGGGCGCGAACACGCCGCCGGAACCGCCCGAGCCGATGCTGATCGAAGTCGCGACGATCTTCAGCGCGACCAGGCCGAATACGAGGCCGGACGTCAGTTGGCCTTCGAAGAGGACCTGGATCGATTCGTAGCCGACGCCCATGATGTGCGGGTAGAGGATCGCGATCACACCGACCAGCAGCCCGCCGCAGGCCGGTCGAATCCACAGGGGGATCCGAGTCTTCTCAAAAAGATCCCCTGCCATGTAGACGCTGCGCGAAAACACGAAACCCACCACGCCGGCGACGAGCCCCAGAACCAGATACAGGCCGAATTCCCAGGGCGAGACCATCGTGAACAGCGGCAGCGTGAACTCGGTGATGTCGCCGCGAAACTGGCGCGTCACGGCCGTGGCGGCCACAGCGGAAACGAGGATCGGAGTGAATGCGCTCAGGCCGAAATCCGCGACGATCAGTTCCATCGCAAACAACGTGCCCGCCATCGGCGCGTTGAACGTCGCCGCGATGCCCGCCGCCACCCCGCAGCCGACCAGAGTCTTGAGCTGAACGGCAGGCAATCGAAACACCTGCCCAACGCAGGAGGCGATGGCCGCTCCGATTTGCACGATCGGCCCTTCCCGACCGAGCGATCCACCACTGGCGATGCCGATCGCCGACGTCAGCGATTTGACAACCACCACGATCGGGCGAATGACGCTGTTATGGGTGAGAACCGCCGCCATCACCTCCGCGACGCCGTCCCCTCGAACCTCGCGGGCCAGAAAGTAGATCAACAGACCGGCGATTCCGCCGCCGACCGCCGGCAGCAGAAGCCGGCGATACCAGGCCACGGCGAACAACGCCTCCGGCGACATGTCCGGCTGCGACCAGAACACGACCTGAAACAGGATGATCAGCTTCTTGAACGCCAAGGCGCCGAAGCCGCCCAGAATGCCGACAAAAACTGCCAGCAACAGCATCTCGGTGGCCGGCGTCAGCTTCAGACGCCGGAAGATCGATGGTCGCGTGTTCCAGATCGTTTGCATGAGCCTCCGGGATACACTTCAGCCGTTTCTCGATCGCTCCAGGACGCCGTGCCCACCGTTCACCTTCGGCCTGAAATGCGAAACACTAAAACGGGAAACTCGAAGCACGAAACGCGAAATCCGAAACAAATTCGAATGAAGGAAATCCGAATGTCCCCGGTACGGGCGAATGATGATTCGCCCCTACCACCCCGGCCGTCCCGGCGCGCCGGGATTCGGATTTGAGGCTTTGGGCTTTCGGGCTTGTTTCGCATTTCGGCATTCGAATTTCGGATTTGGCTACAAGACTTCCAGTCGGCCTTTCTTGCCCCCCGTCGCGATTTCGGTCGGGCCTCGTGGCTTCCGACTTCGATGGGGCAGGTGGCGTTCTGCCTCAGGAGCGAGCCGACATACGATTCGAACGCGGACTGGACGGCCGCTCCGGCCGGTCGTTGGGCCGGTCCGTCGCGAAAGACTCGAAACGTCCGAAGATCATCTTGCCCGCCGAGGTCTGCAAGGAGCTGGTCACGCTGATCTGCACCTCCCGCCCGATCTTGTTGCGCCCTCCTTCGACCACGATCATCGTGCCGTCGTCGAGATAGCCGATGCCCTGGTCGGCTTCCTCGCCCGGCTTGACGATCTTGACCTGCATCGCCTCGCCCGGCAGGGCCACCACTTTGAGGGAATTGGCCAGATCGTTGATATTCACCACGTCAACGCCGCGAACCTGGGCAACCTTCGTCAGGTTGTAGTCGGTGGTGACCAGGCGTCCGTTGTGCACCTTGGCAAAGACCATCAGCTTCTGATCGACGCCCTTGGCCTCCTCCGTCTCGGCGACAGCGGTCTCGTCGATTTCCACCTCGATCACCTGGCTGGACTGCATCTTCTTGAGCACGTCCAGACCGCGACGGCCACGGTTGCGCTTGAGCTTGTCGGCCGAATCGGCGATGAGCTGCAGCTCGTTGAGCACGAATCGCGGCACGATGATCGGCGCGTCGAACAGACGGCTCTCCGACAGGTCGTAGATGCGACCGTCGACGATGGCGGACGTGTCGAGGATCAACGGGCGCGCTCCCTTGGTCTGCTTGGCGAACTCGACATACGGCACGACGAAGCGGAAGTCGTCCTTCGTGCGCATCACGATGCTGATCGTGAAGTAACAGATGCAGATGCCCAGCATCCACTTGATGGCGACCTTGGCCGGCTCGACCATCTGAATCCGATACGATTCGCCAATCATGTCGACGGCGCTGGCCAGGGCGCCGCTGATCATCATGCCCACAAGAAGGCCGAAAAACACCCCCGCCAACGCGCTGAGTTTGCGCTTGGGCGTCAGGACGTCCAGGAAGAAGAAGAAGATGGTCAGGCCCACGCCGCTGATGACCACCGACCACCAGCTCGCGGAGTTCTCGGTTGTGCTCAGCTCGACCGATGAGGCGTTGACCACCAGCACGGAGACCACAATAACGATGAACACCCCACGAAACAGCCACAATAGCATCGCCACGACCTTTCAATGATCGTCAGTCCGTTCGGCAATTCTTTCATTATAGCCATCGGCTGCGCTGTCGGCAACCACGACCTCCTCCGCCCGCCCTCGAGGAATTGCCGCCCGCGTACACGGGTTAGACAAAGGGCTCTCCTGCCTGGGGGAGAGCCCTGAAAATCGCTTCAGGCGGCAAGCGATGCTGCCCGCCGCGTTTCTATCGGTCGGCCGGTTCTCAGCCTTCGGCACCGTCCTTCTTTTCGGGGGCCGGCTTGGCGGACCGCAGGGTGATTCCCAGCGTGTCGCCGCCGGAGGGGTAGGAGCTCTCTTCCCTGGCCACCGGCTGCACCTTCGACGACGGCGCCGGTGCGGCGTGCTCTTCCTGGGCCCACTGCACCCTTCGCAGACTCAGGCCGATTTTGCGAGCTTCGGGATCGACTTTGAGGATCTTCACCTCGACCTCGTCGTCGGGCTTGACCACATCCTGCGGCTTGTCGATCTTGTGATCGGCCAGCTCGGAGATGTGCAGCAGGCCTTCCAGGTCCGGCTCCAGCTCCACGAACGCGCCGAAGTTGGTGAGCTTGGCGATCTTGCCTTTGATGATGTGACCGGGAATATACTTTTCGGGAATCGCACGAATCCACGGGTCCTCGGTCATCTGCTTGATGCCCAGCGAGATCCGTTGCTTGGCCTCGTTGACCTCCAGAACCACACACTTGACTTCCTGACCTTTCTCCAGCGCCTCGCTGGGGTGCCCGAACTTGCGGGTCCAGCTCAGGTCGGAGATGTGGACCATGCCGTCGATGCCCGGCTCGATCTCGACGAAGGCGCCGAAGTTCGTCATACTGCGGACGTTGGCGGTCACCACGGTTCCCGGCGGATACTTGCGGGCGGCCAGCTCCCACGGATTCTGTTCGGTCTGCTTGATGCCGAGCGAGATCTCCTGTTTTTCCTTGTTGACGTTGAGCACGACGACGTCGATCTCGTCGCCGAGGTTGACCATCTCGCCGGGATGCGACAGACGCCGGGTCCAGCTCATCTCGCTGATGTGCACGAGGCCTTCGATCCCGTCTTCCAGGCGGACGAAGACGCCGTAGTTCATCACGTTGACGACCTTGCCTTTGACCTTTGCGCCGACCGGGTACTTCGTCTCGACGCTCTCCCACGGACTGGGGCTCTTCTGCTTGAGGCCCAGCGAGATCTTCTCGCTCTCTTTGTCGACGCCGATGACCACGCACTCGATTTCCTGATCCAGATCGACCACCTCGGAGGGGTGCGAGATGCGGCCCCAGCTCAGATCGGAGATGTGCAGCAGGCCGTCCAGCCCGCCCAGGTCGACGAACACGCCGAAGTCCGCGATGTTCTTGACGATACCCTTGCGGAGCTGACCGACCTCGATCTCGTTGAGGATCTTCTCTTTGCTGGCGCGGCGCTCTTCCTCGATGAGCTTGCGGCGGGAAACCACGATGTTGCGGTTCTCCACGTCGATCTTGAGGATTTTGCACTCCACGTCCTTGCCGATGAACCGGCTGATGTCGCCCGGTTTGCGAATGTCAACCTGCGAGGCCGGCAGAAAGACCGGAACGCCGATGTCCACGAGCAGGCCACCCTTGATCCGCCGGATGACCTTGCCGCTTACAACGTCCCCTTCCTGCTTGGTGTTGATGATGTGCTCCCAGCCGCGAATCGTGTCGGCCTTGCGCTTGCTCAGAAGGATCAGCCCGCCGTCCGAGTCGGTGTCCTCCAGCAGAACCTCGATCTCCCGGCCGGGCGCGATCTCGTCCGGACTGCCGAACTCCCCGGCGTCGACCACGCCCTCGCTCTTCAGACCGACCTCGACGATCACGTCGTTGCCGATCTGAGAGACGATGGTCCCCTTGAGAATCGTTCCCGGCAGACGCGAGTCCACCTTCTTTTGCAGCATCTGTTCGAGGTACTGGTTCTCCATGTCCCCGAACATCTCGCCGATCTGCTCTTCCAGTTTCGCGTCGGACAGCCCCAGCTTGTTGACTAAGTTTCGATCTACCATAGATTCAGATTCCCCTGTGGAGTCTTTCCGTGCGACCGACCGACGCTCCACATACACATCAGCCGGCCTCAATGCCGCAGTGCATCAATCCAAGTTGATATTGGCATCCCCCTGCTCACGCAGCAGAAGGCACTACACGCTCGAACGCGACGAGGCGACGAACTCACTGTTCTTCGCCAAATCGCTCCAAATGCTTGACAAATTCTTCAATCACCCAATCCGGAGTGGAGGCCCCGGCCGTCACACCAGCCACCTTCCTGCCGAAAAGGGTCTTTTTATCAAGTTCGTCCCAATTCTGCAAGTGAAAGGTCGCTTCGTTGTGTTTTTTGCACAGGTCGGCCAGGCGGCGGGTGTTGGCGCTGTGGAGCCCTCCCAGGACAAACATGATGTCCACCTGCTGGCACAGCTCGATGGCGGACTCCTGCCGTTTGATCGCCTCCTTGCACAGGGTATTGACCACCTTCAGCTCGCTGAAGCGGCGGCGGGCGATGGCGTCCAGCATCCGTCCGAGATGCTCGGGGCTCTGCGTCGTCTGGCAGACGATGCCCAGCCGCCCGTTGTGGGGCAGCTTGTCCAGATCCGCCTCGTCGGCCACGACGACCACATCGTTGACGCACCCGACCACCCCCTGGACCTCCGGGTGGTTCTCCTCGCCGATAATCACGACCTCGTAGCCCTCGGCTTCGAGCTGCTGGACGATCTGCTGGAGGCGCTTGACCAGGACACAGGTGGCGTCCACGATGTGGAAACCCTCGTCCTTGAGCCGGCTCAGCTCGCTCGGGGCCACCCCATGAGAGCGGATCAGGACCGTCCCTGAATCCATTTTGTCAATGGAATCGACTGTATGCAGGCCAGCGGCCCGCAGCCGTTCCACCTCGTCCTTGTTGTGTATTATCGGACCGAGACAGTAGACCGACTGGCCCTCCGGAGCCCGCTTCAACGTCTTCTCCGCCATGCTGATCGCGTTGCGAACCCCCGGGCAGAACCCGCATTTTGCCGCTACCAGTACCTTCATATTCGATCCATACCACCTTCGGCCAATCACGACGCACAAACAGAGCGGGAGCGGGCCGATCCACCCACTCCCGTTGACTCCTCTTATCTTACACGTTCACAGGTTCGCGGTGCGGTCCCATCAAACGCGGAATCCCTATTCCACCGGCTGAATCCAGAGGTTGCGGTACTCGATCGCAGCGCCCTCGCTCTGGAGGCAGATCTTGCCGCCGCGTTCGGAGCACTGCGTAGCCACGTTCTGGAGCGTGCCGTTAACCAGTACAACGACCCAGTCGTCCTTGCAGATGATGTCGTAGGCATTCCACTGGCCGGGCTCCTTCTCGCTGCTGTCATGGAGCTTGATCGTGCGGCGGCCCTGGACTCGACTGCCGCCTCTGGCATGCTGGGCGGTCTCGACGCCGTCAATAACCCAGAAATCGCCTGCGCTGCCGGCCTGGAGCTGGCATTCGAGGCTCCTGGGCCAGACCTTGTCGGCGCCGCTGGTGTGCACCAGTACGCCGTTATTGCCCGGCTTGGCGGGCCACCGCCATTCGACGTGCAGATGGTAGTCGGCATACGGCGTCTCGGTCCGCATGTAGCCGGCCGGCTTGCCTTCGCAACGCAGCACACCCTGGCTGATCGACCAGGTCTTGGCGACGTCGGCGTTCGCATCGGGCAGGAACAGCTTCCAGCCGGTGAAGTCCGTCCCGTTGAAGAGGACGATCTTCTCCTTTGGCACGGTCGCCGAGGCCGCCTCAACTGCGGCGACCGGTCCGGCCGTCAGAACAATCAGCAGCACCACGGCGACCCCAATCAGGGTCGCGCGCCTTCTATCCTGGCTTGGCATTTTCGACACTCCTTTCATCGAACGCGACATCAGCCGACGATCAGACCAACCTCGTCTTGCCCGGAACCGCCACCTCCGGCATGGCCAGCGTGCCGAACTCGTACGCCGGCGGCGCCAGGTCCAGCTTCGAGGCGTTCATCACCCAGTCCCACTTCAAGGCCCGTCCCGTGTAGGCGCTCATCCGGCCCATGATCGCGGTCATCGTACTCTCGGCAATCCGCTTGCCCTCGTTCAGACGTTTGCCTTGGCGAATGGCGGCGATCTGGTCGGCATGCTGAGTCAGGCACGGATCGAACCGGTCCCAGCCGATCTCGGCCGCGTTGGGGCCTGTGATCACAACCCGGCCGAAGTCCAGCCGCGCCGAGCCCTTGGTCCCGACGATGTGCTGATAGTGCGGATTCGAGATGCCGTCCTGCTGGGTGCCCTTGTAGGAAACGCTCACGCCGTTCGCGTACTCGTATTCCACCGCGAAGTGGTCGTAGGAGTCGCCATACTCCGGCTCTGTCCGCTGTTGCCGGCCGCCCAGGGCAAAGCACTGAACCGGAGGTCCGCCCAGAGCCCAGTTGATGACGTCGAGGTCGTGAACGTGCATCTCGACGATGAAGTCGCCGCTCAACCAGGTCATGAACAGCCAGCGACGCAGTTGCCATTCCATGTCCGACCACTGCGGTCTTCGTTGCGAAGGCCCCCAGCCACGCATGGCGTCTCCCAGGCGGAAGCATTGCCCGCTCTGGATCGTGCCCAGCGCGCCGTCGCGAATGCGTTTCATCGCCTCGACCAGGTGCGAAATCCGGCGCATCTGCGTACCGGCCACAAACGTCAGGCCCTTCTGGTCCGCCAGTTCCGCCGAGGCGATCACCGAGCGCACGCCGACCGGGTCCACCGCCACCGGCTTTTCGGCAAACACGTGCTTGCCCGCTTCAAAGGCCGCCCTGATGTGCATCGGGCGGAAATGCGGCGCGGTCGTCAGGATCACCACATCCACGTTCGTCGCCAGCACCTTCTTGTAGGCGTCCCAGCCCACGAAACACGTTTCATCGGTGACCTTGACCTTGTCCCGGATCGGGTTCGGATCTTCGCCTTCCTTGGGTTGTCGGGTCAGCGCCGCGCGACATCTGTCCAACGAGTCCTTGAACAGGTCGCCCATCGCGATCAGTTCGACGTTCTCGGCCGCCACCAGGAACCGGGAGGTATCGTGCATGCCCCTCCCGCCGCAGCCAATCAAACCGACGCGGATCTTGTCGCTGCCAGCGGCGAACGCACGCGGGCTCAGCCCCGAGGCCACCGCGGCGGACACTACGCCGGCCGCCGCCCCTTTCATGAAGTCACGTCTCGATACTGCATGCTTGATTCCATCGTTCATCGCTGCACCCCAATCTTGCCGTACATGCGGACCGCTATTCCAACGGTTCTATGTGGATATTGCGAAACTCGATGACGCCCGACTCGACCTGCAGGCCGATGTACCCGCTGCGACGGGTCAGGCCCGGATGTCGCTCGTACAGATAAGGATAGAACGTCACGTCGGTGTCGACGACCTGCTTTCCGTTCAGAGCCACAGCGATGCGCGAACCGCGGCACTTGATCGCCATCTGCTGCCACTGGCCGGCCCCGCGGCCCGCCCGCTCGGACGGCGCCTGAATGTCATAAAGGCTGCCGGTAAAATGGTCCGGCTGCAGATCACCCCACTCGCGCGTCGCATCGTCGAGAATCTGGACTTCGATTCCCGCATGGGAAGGATCGCCTCGCAGTGGAGACCGGAGGAAGACGCCGCCGTCGGCGCCCGGCGAGATTCGGAACTCCAGCGACAGCACAAAGTCGCCGTACTGGTCCACTGTCGCCAACCAGCCGGCCCCGGATGCCGCAGAAGCGTCCGCACCTGCCGAGGCCGCATCCGACGACGCTCGACCCGTGAGCACGCCGTCCGTCAGCCGCCAGCGGCCCTGCTCGCTCCCGATCACCTGCCAGCCGACCAGACCGGTCGCGAGCAGATCGGTCCGTTGCGACTCGCGGCAGAACCGCGCCGGCGTACAGGAACCGAGTATCATGACGGCACAAAGCAAGAAAATGAATGGCCCGGCCTGGCCTGCATGACGCATATCACACCTCCTGCTGGTGTAGCGGATTGGCCCCCTCGCATTCGATTGACATCGCTCATAGTGTCGTCGCATTTCGACACGCACGCCTTAGTAGAAACCATCGGCCCAAAGCTCACAGGGCCAAGGCTACCGGGTCGCCCGGCGGCCGTCAAGTGCATTTCGCCGCTTCCACAGGTCCGTGCGTTTGCTTGACGCGGCTGCCGCCTTGCGATACGATTGATCGGTGTCGTGAGATGATGTCGGCGCGAGAGAATGGGCCTATGTCGGATCGAAACTGGATGCAGCAGCCGTCGGGTTCGCCTGGCCAGGCCGAAGCAGGAAGGGATGTGCGGTGGGCTCTCAATCTGCGCAGAGGCCTGCGGATGGCGGCGATGCTCGTGCTCTGGGCCGGCGTCACCCTGCCGGCCGGGCGCGTGGCGATCGCCACACAGCAGAGCGCCGAGGCGAATTCCCCGCCCCCTGAAACCGCGCCGCCGCCCGAGGAAGCCCCGGTCGTCTACTACGGCTACAACATCGTCCGGACCTATCCGCACGATGAACGCAACTTCACCCAGGGTCTGGTCTACGAGGACGGCTATCTCTACGAAGGGACCGGGCTCTACAAGCAGTCGGTGCTGACCAGGCGCCACCTCGAAAGCGGCCGGTATGTCAAGCGGCTCCGTCTGCCCGATCAGTACTTCGGCGAGGGGATCGCGCTCTTCGGCGACAAGGTCATCCAACTGACGTGGAAATCCGAGGTGGCGTTCGTCTACGACAAGACGACGTTCCGCGAACTGGAGCAGTTCCATTTCAGCGGCCAGGGCTGGGGCCTGACCAGCGACGGGACCCGGCTGATCCTCAGCGACGGGACCAGCGTGCTGCGTTTTCTCGACCCAAACACCTACGTCGAAACCGGCCGCCTCCGCGTCCACAACGACCGCCGCCCGGTGCGCCAGATCAATGAGCTGGAGTTCATCGACGGGCAGATCTACGCCAACATCCTGCCGACCGATTACATCGCCATCATCTCGCCGCAGACCGGCCGCATCACCGGCTGGATCGACCTGACGGGCCTCTACATCCCTCCCGAGTACAGCCCCTCCAACATCGTCCTCAACGGCATCGCCTATATCCCCGAAACCAGGCATCTGCTCGTCACCGGCAAGTGCTGGCCCAAGATCTACGAGATCGAGCTGGTCCCGCAGACCGCCGAGCCGTAGCGGCGAACAATCATTCGCCCGTACTTCAATCGAGCGGCCGGAACGTGACGCCCAAGACCCGCAGCCGTTCGAGGTGGTGACGCAATCGGCTGACGAACTGCTCGTAGTCCTTCGTCTCCTTCGCCGACCAACCGATCTCTGCCAGCGCCGCCGCACGCGGATAGGCCATATAGTACCGATGCGCAGGCGTCGCGATGAACTCGCCCCAGAGCTGGCCCTGCACGCCCAGCACATGCCTGACCCTGTCGGGCGCGATGGCCTCCGGCACGGGATCGTAGGAGTAGACCTGGGCCAGCGGCAGGTTCCCTCCGATCGCCAAAGGCTCCGACGCGGCCGGGCCTTGATAGTAGTCGAAGTACGTGTGCGACGTCGGCGCCATCACGACGTCGTGCCCGGCGTTGGCGGCCGCGATGCCCCCCTGCTCGCCCCGCCACGACATGACCGTGGCCCCGGGCGCCAGGCCGCCCTGAAGAATCTCGTCCCAACCCACCAGCCGCCGGCCGTGACTCGACAGGAACGCGTCCATGTGCGCGATGAACCAACTGTGCAGCCCGTGGGCGTCCTTGAGCTGCAGTCGTTTCATCTGCGCCTGCATCTCGGGGTCGTTGGTCCAAAGCTCGATGTTCGCTTCGTCGCCACCGATGTGGATATGCCTGCTCGGAAACAGCTCCATCACTTCGGTCAGCACATCCTGGAAAAAGATGACCGTTTGCGGACGCGGCGCGACCAGGCCCGAGGTCTCACGCCACCGCTTCTGGGGCTCCAGCGAGGCGAGGCGATCCGGGGCGATGCCCAGTTCCGGGTAAGCGACGATCTCGGCTCCGGCGTGGAACGGCATCTCAATCTCCGGCACGATCGTGATGTGACGGTCGGCCGCGTACTGGACGATCTGGCGAATGTCGTCCTGCGTATAGAAGCCGAAGCAGCGCGGCCCCGTGCCGTCGCGATGGCGGAGGTTCCAGTCCATCTGCGAACCGAGTTCTGTGAGCTGGGGGTACTTCTTGATCTCGATCCGCCAGCCCTCGTTGTCCGTCAGATGGATCTGCAGACGGTTGAACTTGTGCAGCGCCATCACGTCGAGGAAGCGCAGCACGTCGTCTTTGGCGATAAAGTGACGGGCCGGATCGATCAGCAGACCGCGCCAGCCAAAGCGAGGATGGTCCGTGATCTTCACGCAGGGCACGTCCCACGCAACATCGTCCACTCTCGTTGGACGCAAGACCGCCGCAGGCAGAAGCTGCCGCAATGTCTGGATACCGTAGAACAGCCCTGCCGGCTGCGCCGCGACGATCGCGATCCGTTCCGGCGTCACGCGCAGCTCGTAGCCCTCGGCGCCGAGCGTCGAGAGGCTGTCGTCCAGCCGCATCTCGATGGCCCGCTCGCCCGGCTTGGATGACGCCGTCGGTTCCAGCACAAATCCCATCGCCGGCGCCAGCGCTGCGGCCAGCTTCTTCGCCTCGACCGCCGCCGCACCCTGCGCGACGATCCGCGTCGAAGGCGTGACACGAAAGGCCCCGTCCGCCCGCTCGACCGCGACCGGCTGCGGAATCACGTTGATGTCGCCACCGCTCGCCCTCGACGACAGCCCCAGAGCCAGAACCACTCCAAACACCATCACAAATCGCAGCATGGCCAGGTCCCTTTCAAAATCACCGCATCGGAACCGACCATACCGCCCCCCGCCCCACCCCGCAATCCCAAACTCCACCGGAACCGGTCGCGACACACACTTGACGCAGCCGGGAGATCCCTGTAGACTATCTCCCGGATGTGCGAAGGGAAGCTATGCGTGGAGAGGTTCCCACAATCTGGCTCCCAATGCCGCCCAGCAAGTACATGCGGAGCGATAATGATTATCGAAAGGCCTGACCCCAATACACTCCCACGTTCTGGTACGGTGGCTGGGAAGTGCAATATCCATAGACGATATCTACTATTGAGGAAAGGAGTCGAGATGCGTGCGATCGTTATCGTCACTGTGGCCACGCTGGTTGCAGGTCAGTTGCGCCGTTGCTCGGCAACGGAAAGCACCGCACTCAAGAAAGGTGAAGGCGTGATCATCGTACTCACAAGACTAGAAACCAACGGCAATGCGCTAGCCTTGTCCTATGAGATAAGGAACGATTCCACAAGTGACGTATGGCTTTGCATTGGACGCCCAGAGTCAGGAGTGGGAACCGAGGTGTTCATGCGAGACGACGGACGAACGCTGTCGCTGAGAAGGCGTTTGAATGTCCCGACACTTGTCATGTCGCCGGTGATGGCGCTTAGGAAGTACATCCGTTTCCGACCCGGAACGGTCCGGAAGGAGTCAGTGGAGGTCAACTTGCCCGTTCTGCCGTACCGCCTACTTCAGCACGCCTCTCGGTTAGAGGGCCTACAGCATGTGACTTGCCTAGTCGTCGAGATCGGTTACTACGAAGGAAACCTGCCCGAGACAATCCGTGCGATCATGGGCAATTCCGCCAAAGGCGCTGGCGTGAATACCTCCGTTTACCCACCCGATCTGAAGAAGTGGTTTGGGTCGGCGTCGTATTTCTTCGATGAACTCAACCAGGACGTCGACACAAATGAGGAGATCATCGTTCCGTATACGGATCTCAAGTTCACAGGTGAGCATGTCCTGCAAATCACTGTGGACGGCGTGTGGATACCGTACGTGGAAGGCAAGGAATCGAGGCCGCCTATCATCAAGGTCGAGACTTCTCTGCGCGAAGATGATGGCGCGGGAACGGAAAACAGATAGCAGGGATTTGGGGTCAGGCCTTTCGATAATCATTAACAGGCCGACGGGCGGGCCATGATCTTGGGACGAGGCATGATGAGCTTGTCGAACAGGTGGGTGACGCAACGTGGCCGTTCGTTGCTGGACGGTGTGCTTCAGGACCGGATCAGCCGGGAGATCCCTGTAGACTATCTCCCGGATGTGCGAAGGGAAGCTATGCGTGGAGAGGTTCCCACAATCCGGCTTCCAATGCCGCCCAGCAAGTGCATGCGGAGCGCTAATGATTATCGAAAGGCCTGACCCCGAACCCTCTGTGAAGATGAGATACCTGGCACAGGGACACACATTGGTTCTCTCTACGACGGTGTGCATACATAGAAAGGACCGTGGATGACGAGAAGAAGGCTGGTGCGGAGAATTCTGCTGGGCAGTGTGGCTGTTTTGGGAATGGTTATTGCGCTAGTGGGCGCCTATGTAGCCACAGAGCATCATAGAGTCGAACGGAGGCTTGTGCACCTGTTGTGCGAGACAGACCATAAGGCTCTCTTGGAGGCTTGCAGGGAGGTTTCAAGACGTGCTGCGACAGGTGAATTCACGGTGGGCAGAGCATACGGTGTCCGTCGTCGTCCTGGCCGGTATAGCTTTCCACAGACCATACTAGACGTGGATCCCTTGTTTGTGCTTATAGACGGAGAAGGGGTGGTGTGCGTGGAGATGTTCTGGGCTCCGAGCCATGGTGTGTTGGCATATCCTGAGGACTACCAGGGTCAGCGCCGCGTAGGCAATATAGAACTCACTCCAGGCCTTTGGTATTACGACGAGGACTATCATTCTGATGATCCAAAGCGTATGAAATTCATCAATGGGATATGGAGGACAGGCGGGTGATGGAGGACGGGTCTGTGTCGGGCAGCACGTGGCCCTGGACGGGCAATTTCGCGGTCCCATCGGGCACGCACACTCTCAAGTGGAAGTACTACAAGTACTCCGGCTCGACCGCTGGCTCGGCCTGGGTCGACGCCATCCAGTGGTCGGGCGGCGTGCCGGAATCGGGCGGCGGAGCCGACCGGGAGCAGATCACCTACACCTACGACCCCTCCGGCCGGCGGATCGCCAAGGATGTCGATGGCGAAGTGATGAAGGCGGCCGGTGGACCGAGGCCCACTCTACGCCTGGGATGTGCGCTTGACGCGGGCCAAGCACTTTCGTGGGCTGGATCTCGAGAAATGCGGAGGGAACACATGCGTAGAGAGGTTTGGTCAATCCGGCGATGTGCACCCACGGCTGCGGCCGCGTGCGACGTCCCGCCGTTCATCCGCCCGCACGACTCCGCAGATGCATACCGTTGGACCATACGTTCTTGGGAGGTCTTCACATGAAACGCAAGCTGCAAACTCCGATCATGGTCATTCTACTTGTCCTGCTTCCGCTCATCGCTTTTTCAGGAGCCGAACAGACGCCGTCCGAATCCTACTATGAACGATTGAAGTCACTGGTGAGGGTGAGAGAGGGATACGATGTCTCGATTCATCCGACCGCGAAAGACCGAGACGTCAACCTGATAGAGATCGAAAAGGGGGCTGCGGGCGTCGTCTTTGGCGCGTCGATGGATGATGTGATCGCGGTCTGGAGAAAGCCAGAGTCCATCTGGATCGACGGGATCAGGGAGGCTTGGTTTCTGGGGATTGGCGGATGCGAATTCGGCTTTGTCGACAATCGCCTTACCACCATCGCTGTTCCGTCTTTCTCAATCAGGAAAGCCCATCTGGCAAACGGCATCGGCTTTGAATCCTCCTATGATGAAGTGAAGTCTGCTTTGGGTGAGCCTGTAAAGGCGACAGACTCCAGGCTTCGCTTCGCAACCAAGAGTGGTTATACGGTCAACTTTGACTTCGTTTCGGATGAATGGAGTCCGGGTAAACGTAGGCTCCAATGCATCAAGATATCATGCCCCGATTCAGGGGAATTTGTGCGAAGCCGCTTCGACAGAGGAGGGCCAACGCGGTAGGCGGCAGACGTCTTGATAATGGAATACCACCCGTACGGAAAACCATCGGCAAGCTCGCGCTTGCCGCTGCCACACGTGGCTCTCCGCGCCTGCCATGGGGTTGCCTGGAATATCTGTGCAGCCACCGCATGGGCCACAGCCCATCGTACGGGCGTCCGACGGGCTTTAGGGCGTGATTGCCCGCTTCGAGGTGAGGCGAGGAAGAGGCCCGCGACCCTTATGTCACTCCGAGCGGAACGAAGTGCAGGCGAGGGGTCTGGCCAACAGAGAATGCGCGCTTCCGGTCTGCGGCCGGATTTCTCCGCTGCGCCTGCCTTCGGCAGGCTCCGGTCGAAATGACAAGGCCGGCATCGGCGTCGTCCGCAGGGGCGAATCATCATTCGCCCCTGCCACAAGCAGTCGGCGGCCTCGCGCAATTCGTCTGTCTCGACCCCGGCGTCCTGACCGACCCACAGCCAGCCGAGGCCAAAACGGGCCATCGCGTGCAGGTATGGGGATTGCGGGCGAGGGGTCATTATGGTATGATAGAGGGCGCTCCGGGTCGCTGCCGCCGGGGTGTCTGTGCGGCCGGAGGCGATCTGGAGGAGCAACGGGGAGACACTGGGTAGGTACCATGGGTACGGTCTTGGTGGCAGTTCTTCGAGGAGGACTCGTATGTTCAAGAAACGAACCCCGGAACGGACGTCCCGGCGCGCCGGGACGCTCCTGCGCAGTTTCGTGCTCGGGCTGACACTAATCCTGACCTCTATCGGCGTCGCAGCCGATCCCTCGCTGGTCGGATGGTGGACGTTCGACGAGGGCTCGGGAACGGTCGCCCACGACGCCAGTGGGCGGGGCCACGACGGCACGCTCCGGGGCGGTCCGGAGTGGGTGATCGGACGCGTCGACGGCGCGCTGCTGTTCGACGGCAAAGACGACTACGTGAACATCGGGAGCGTGGGAATCAGCGCGGCCGCCGACAGAACGGTCATGGCGTGGGTCAAGGCCAGCACGGCGACCATACCCGACAAGACGAGCGTCTTCGGCTTCGTCCCGGACGGAAGCATCGAGGGCACCTATTATGACATGGAAGTGGACGACAAGGGCAACTACATCGCCCACATCTGCGGCTACCAGTGGGTCCTCGCGCCGGTCGACACGGAATGGCACCATATGGCCGGCACCTACGAAACCGGCACGGGCAGTTGGTTCCTGGACGGCCGGTTCATCGACAGCGCGGATGGAGACATCGGGACGATCGACCAGGTGCGAATCGGCACGCGGCCCAGCAGCGGCAAGTACTTCCCCGGACTGGTGGACGATGTCCGCATCTACAACCGCGCGATGACGGAGGCTGAGATTCAGTCCGTGATCGCGGGCACCGACCTGGGGCAGGCGACCGACCCCAGCCCCGCGCACGGGGCACTGGATGTCCCGCGTGACGCGGTGCTGTCGTGGAGGCCCGACGCCTCCGCCGTCCGGCACAACATCTATCTGGGCACGAGCTGGGACGACGTGCGTAGCGCCAGCGCCGCTGATCCGCGAGGTGTGCTGGTCGGTCAGGGGCAGGCCGGAGCCACGTTCGATCCCGAGGGTCTGCTCGCGTTGAACCAGACCTATTACTGGCGCATCGACGGCATCGGCGCCGCTCCCGACAACACCGTATTCAAAGGCCGGGTCTGGAGTTTCGTGTCGGAGTCCTTCGCCTATCCCATCGAGAACATCGTGGCCACTGCCTCGCACGCGGACGCCGACGCCGGACCGGAGAACACGGCTAACGCCTCCGGCGTGAACGCCCAGGACCAGCACTCCATGAACTCGCGTGACATGTGGCTGGCCAGCCCCGGCCCCGATGAGCCTGTGTGGATTCAGTACGACTTCGATCGCGTCTACAAGCTCCATCAAATGCTGGTCTGGAACTACAATACGGAGTTCGAGCTGCTGCTCGGCTTCGGTCTCAAGAACGTCACGGTCGAATACTCGGCCGACGGCGCTGAGTGGGTTGCACTGGGAGACGTCGAGTTCGCCCAAGCGACGGCCAACCCCTCGTACGTGTACAACACGACGGTGGATTTCGAGGGCGTTGCGGCCAGGAGCGTCCGCCTGACCGTCCGCAGCGGCTACGGGCTCATCGCGCGGTACGGCCTCAGCGAGGTGCGGTTCCTGTACATCCCCGCGCACGCGCGCCGACCGCAGCCCGCCGACGGCGCCACCGACGTGGAGATCGGCACGACCCTGAGCTGGAGCAGTGGACGCGAAGCCGCGTCACACGAGGTCCATCTGGGCGCCGATCCGGCAGTTCTCGCACCAATCGGCACGCCCGAGACCGCCAGCCTGCCGCCGGGCGATCTGGCCTTCGGAACGAGCTACTACTGGAGGGTGGACGAGGTCAACGAGGCCGAGGCCATCGGCCTGTGGGAAGGCGATCTCTGGAGTTTCACCGTCGAGGAGTACGCGAGCATCGACGATTTCGAGAGCTACAACGACGACGTCGACGCCGGCACGACGATCTTCGACACCTGGCTTGACGGCTGGGTCAACGACACCGGATCGACGGTCGGCTACCTCAACGCGCCGTTCGCCGAGCGGACCATCGTCCACGGCGGCGAGCAGTCGATGCCGCTGGCATACGATAACTCGGCTTCGCCGTTCTACTCGGAGGCCGAGCGGACCTTCGAGCAGGCCCAGGATTGGACGATCGGCGGAGCCGACCGCCTGCGGCTGTGGTTCCGGGGCGATGCCGAGAACACGCCGCAGACGCTCTACGTCACGCTGGAAGACAGCGCCGGACACACGGCCACCGTCCGCGGCGCGGACCCGGACGCTGTTGTCACGACCACCTGGCAAGAGTGGCAGATCGCGCTGAGCGAGTTCGGCGGGATCAGCCTGGCCAAGGTGGAAAAGATAACCATCGGCGTCGGCAACCGGACCAGCCCGGCCGCCGGCGGAACCGGCATCGTCTACATCGATGATGTCGGGTTCGGCCGCCCCGCCACCGCGCCATAGCGATCAGACCGATGGCATTGGCTCTCGCATACCACGGCGGGCCCTGTCAACACGGCAAGGGCCCGCCTTCTTCTGCGCGTCGATTTCGCATGCGCCTAATAACGGACAGGCGCCCATCCAAGGGTTGACGCCGGGGCGGACGGCGGGTAGCCTGACGCCATGCCAAGGTCTGCACAGACAATTGCGGTCGGTTGTGGCCATCCCGGCATGCCGTGGGGCAACCATCGTCCGGACGTATTTCTCGTCGACAACGATCCCTGATTGAGGAGAACCATCCCGTGAACATGCTGCGTGTGTGGCCGATCGTGTGCCAGTTCGGCGTCGGCGCCGTGCTGTGCCTGGTCGGCATCTGGGCGGGGTTTCGAGGCGGATACCTCAACCTGCGCATTGCGGAGGACCGGCGGCTCCTCGTGACACTCATCGCAGGGTATCTGCTCCTGCTGGCTGCGGCATGTGTCTTCACATTCCTGTCGCCCCACTGGGCAGAGGGAGGGGCACAATGATTGCTGAGGTCCTCGGCGGGCCCCTCGATTATGTCGTTCTGCTGGCCTATTTCGTCGGCATCATGGTGTTCGGCCTGTGGTTCGGACGCTATACCGCGAGCACGAAGGACTTCTTCTTCGGCGGCCAGCGGTTCTCCTGGTGGCTCATCTCGTTCTCGTGCGTCGCGACGCTCGTCGGCAGCTACAGCTTCATCAAGTACAGTCAGGCCGGATTCGACTACGGCATCTCCAGCACACAGACCTACTTCAACGATTGGTTCTGGATGCCGATCCTGGTGCTGGTCTGGATTCCCATCATTTACTACAAGCGGATTGTGTCGATTCCCGAGTACCTGGAGGCCCGCTTCGACAAGAAGACGCGCGTGGCGGCCACCTGCGTCATCCTGCTCTACATGGTAGGGTACATCGGCATCAATCTCCTGACTCTGGGCACAGCCCTTCACACGCTGCTCGGCTGGCACGTCATGACCGGGGCCACCGTGACGGCGGTAGCGGTCGCCCTCTATGTGTACGCAGGCGGGCAGACGGCGGTCATCATGACCGACCTTGTGCAGGGCATCATCCTGCTGGGTGCGGGCCTCGGGCTGCTCATCGGCGGCATCTATCATTTCGGCGGCTTCGGCGACTTCTGGTCCCTGCTGCCACAGACGCACAAGTACGCGTTCTCCGATTTCAACGCGCCGCCCAAGTTCAGCTTCATCGGCATCTACGTCCAGGACGGCCTGGCCAACACCGGCGCTCTGATGCTGATGAACCAGGCCTTTATCCTCCGCTTCCTCTCCCTCAAGAGCGTCAAAGACTCCCGACGGATGGTCATCTGCTGGATTCTCGTGCTCACCCCCCTGGCGGCCGTTGCCACCAGTTGCGGCGGCTGGCTTGCCAAGGCGCTCGCGAACCACGGCGAACTGACCACCAGTTCGGAAGACTCTTTTGTGAAGGCCGCCGATTTCCTCTGCTCCCCCGGGGTCTTCGGCTTCATCCTCGCGGCCTTGACCGCTGCCCTGATGAGTACGGCCGATTCCCTCGTGAACGCCGTCAGTGCGGTCTTCGTCAACGACATCTGGCGACCCTATATCCGTCCCGCGGCCAGCGACAAGCATCACCTGCTGGTGGCGAGAATTACGAGCTTGGCGGCGGCGGGTCTGGGCCTCGCCCTGGTCCCCATATTCATGGCGGAGGACTCGATCTACGTTGCCCACGGCATGTTCACCGCCGCGGTCACACCTCCGGTTGTGATGGCGATTCTTCTGGCGATTCTCTGGAAACGGTACACCCCGGCAGCGGCTTTCGCGACCATTGCGGGCGGGGGCGCCCTGATCGGCCTGTCCTTTGTCTGGCCCGATGCGCTCGTTGGGCCCCTCGACTTCGGAATGGGCCCTGACAGCTACACGTTCATGCGCGCCCTGTTCGGGCTGCTGGCGGCCGGCGCGGTAGGTGTGGTCGTCACCTGGTTCACGAAGGCCAAGCCACAGGACGAGATCAGGGGGCTCGTCGCAGGCACTCAGATGGACGCCATGCGCCAGTTCAAAGGGGGCGAGCCCAACCGCCGGCCCGGCGGGAAAGTCCGTCTGACTGCACAGTTCGACGGGAGCCTCTCAGGGACGAACACGGTGATTGTGCCGCGGTCCGCGCTCGACAAGATGGCCGCCGAGCCGGGCGACCTGCTCTACGTGGACGACGTCCGCTGGTGGTATGGGGGCCTGCGCTCCGTTCATGTCAGGGCCGGAGTCCCCTCGAATCCGGACGGCGGCGACGCGATGCTCATCAGTCCCGAGGACGCCGCCACCGCCCACTTCACCGAAGGGCAGTCCGTGGTCGTCGAAAAGATCCTGTGAGCAATCGGACCGCCGGTGACAGAGCACAAGGCACGAGAGCTGTGCGAAAGTCAGTTCGATATCTCGTGTGGGGCGTCGCGGCGACGGCGGTTGTGGTCGGCGCCGGATCGGGAGTCCTGTTCCTGCGCGGGACGGGGGTCGATTCCGAGGCGCTCCTGGCGTCGCTGGCCCGCGCGACGTCGCCGGCACGGATCGCAATCGAGTACCCGCTGGACGGGACCCTGTTTCCGCCGGAGATCAGCGCTCCGACGCTGCGATGGAAGGACGAGAACGCCAGCGCGAATCTCTGGCTGGTCACGATCGTGTTTGCCGAGGGTCGCAGCCACATCGACCATTTCGCCTCGCAGCAGCAATGGCAGCCGGCAGCGCGGCTCTGGGCACAGATCAAACGGCAGTCGCTGGAGAGGCCGGCGCTCGTGAGAGTGATCGGGTTTGATCAGCACGCGCCGCAAGAGGCGTTGTCGGCAGGAAAAGTCACGATCCGGACCTCATCGGACGAGGTCGCAGCGCCGCTGTTCTATCGCGAGGTGAACCTGCCCTTCATCGACGCGGTCAAGGACCCTTCCACCATTCGCTGGCGCTTCGGCCCAGTCTCGGCGGCGTCGCCGCCGCCGGTCGTGCTGGAAAACCTGCCGGTGTGCGGGAACTGCCATTCGTTTTCCACGGACGGCGCAACGCTGGGGATGGACATCGACTACGCCAACGACAAAGGCTCCTATGCCATCGCGGCGGTCGCCAGGTCCATCACCCTTGAGAAGAACGCGATCATCACCTGGAGCGATTACAGGAGGGACGAACGCGAGCCGACGTTCGGGCTGCTGTCGCAGGTCTCGCCCGATGGGCGATTCGTCGTAAGCACCGTCAAGGACGAGTCGGTCTTCGTGCCCAAGCCCGGCCTGGACTTCTCGCAGTTGTTCTTCCCGGTCAAGGGAATCCTGTGCGTCTACGACCGGCAGACGGGCACATTCCAGTCGCTGCCGGGGGCCGACGACCCGAACCGGGTGCAGAGCAATCCGACGTGGAGCCCTGACGGCAAGCACATCGTCTTTGCCGCCACGCAGGCGTACCGCGTGCGGCGCGCCGGCGATGAGCACAAGGTGCTGCTGAGCGCGTCGGATTGCCGCGAATTCCTGGTGGAGGGCAAGCCGTTCCAGTTCGATCTCTACCGCGTCCCGTTCAACGAGGGTCGCGGCGGGCGGGCCGAGCCGATCGCCGGGGCCTCGTCCAACGGCAAGAGCAACTACTTCCCCCGCTATTCGCCGGACGGCAAGTGGATCGTGTTCTGCCGGGCGCAGAACTACATGCTGCTCCAGCCGGACAGCGAACTGTACATCATCCCCGCCGAGGGCGGCCAGGCCCGCCGCTTGCGCGCCAACACCAGGTGCATGAACTCCTGGCACAGCTTCTCGCCCAACGGCAAGTGGCTCGTCTTCTCGGGCAAGCCCGACTCTCCCTACACGCGGCTGTACCTGACCCATATCGACGAACAGGGCGAGAGCACGCCGGCGGTGGTGCTCGACCGTCTGACCGCGCCGGATCGCGCCGCCAACATCCCGGAGTTCGTCAAGGCGGACGCCGCCGCGATTCGACAGATTCGGGAGAAGTTCATCGACGATGTCTCCTACGCGCGGGCCGCATGGGAGTGCTTCAAATCGGACGACCTGGACGGCGCCGAACGCCACGCGAGAAAGGCGCTGGAGCTGAATCCGAACAGCGGCGAGGCGCTTCACACCCTGGGACTGGCCTTCTTCGCCCGCCGGCAGTACGGCGAGGCGATCCGGCATCTGTCGCAGGCGGCCCAGGCCAAGCCCGACGACGGCCGGATTCTGGCCGACCTGGGAGGCGCCCTCGTTGCCGAAAATCGGCTCGACGAAGGCATCCGTTATCTGCATCGGGCGCTGGAGCTGGCGCCGGACGTTCACGAGGCGCACTTTAATCTGGGCGTCGCCCAGTCCCGCCGGGGCAACAAAACCGAGGCGATGCAGTGCTGGCTGCGAACGGTCCAGCTCGATCCCCACAACTACACGGCTCACCACAACCTCGCGGTGCTGCTGGACGAGCAAGGCGAACCGGACCGGGCCCTCGAGCACTACCGCCAGGCGGCACGGCTCAAGCCGGGCGATTGCATGGCGCAGGCCCACTTGGGGATGGCGCTGTGCGCCCGAGGGGCAACCGAGGAGGGCTTGACGCAGTTGTCCTACGCCGCGAGCCTCGACCCGGCCAACGCCGCTATCCGCTACCAATTGGCCATCACGCTGGCTGGGCTCCGGCAGCACGAGCAGGCGATCACGCACTTCCTCCAGGTCCTGCGGCTGGCCCCACGCCACACCGATGCGCTGTTGGGGCTGGCGACCAGCTACGCCCAAATCGGTCAGGTAGACAAGGCCGTCGCCCGCCTGGAGGAAGCCAGACGCATCGCCCAGTCCGCCGGCAACCAGGAACTCGTCCAGCGAGTCACCAAGCAGATCGAGTCCTACCGCCGGCGCGACCAATAGAACCGGCAAACCACGCGTCAACGCTTCACTTGGATGGTCCCGTCCTCGGCGATGTCCACCTGGGCGGACAAGGTCTTGGCCGACTGGAATGCGAATTCCTGCTTGCCGCGGACGATGACCTTGTCGCGATCGGCGATCAGACCAAGAGGCCGATCGGGGTCGCGGCGCCGCAGGACGTTGGCCAGCAGGAAGGCCTTTTCGAGGCCGTCCCCCCTGCCGTAGTTGGCGACCTCGTCGGGCTGGGCCAGGCGGTTGCCGTCGTAGATCGAGACCGATTCGAGCTGCCCCAGCCAGGCGTGGACCTCGTCAAGCGGTTTGGAGCCGGCCCGTTCGAGCGAGACCGGGTTGCGTTCGATGGCGGCCTTGACGAACGGGCGCCAGTCACACGTGTCCATGTCCCGATAGGCGTAGAAGGCCAGGTCGATCGTGGGGTTGCTCTGCCTTCTCGACTGAAGCTGGGCGATGATCTCCTCACGACTCTGATCGATCGACAGCTTGACAGGCTCGACCGCCTTGAAGCTCTTCTGCCTGCCGGGCAGCCTGGGCCGGATGTGCACGAAGTCGGTCAGCAGCTCGACGAACCGTCCGGCCTCGGGCACGTGTGGTTCGAGGAAGCGACGCAGGGCCTCGCGTCCGGCCGGCTCTCTCAAGTCCGGCTCGTCTTTCTCGAGGAAATCGCTCAGCCGGTCGCAGCGGACACGTCCCGGGATCTCGTGCCGCACGAAATCCTCGTCGGACACCTCGGCCAGGAGTCTGTCGTGGGTGGCATCGCCAATCTTGTACGGGCTGCCATGCTCGTAGTGAAAGAGCGTCTCGGCCTTGAGGAACTGCGGTTGGCCGTGACAATCGCGACAGATCTGGAAATGCTCCTGGTACTGCCGGTGGCAGCGCAGGAAGCTGGCGAAGCTCGTGATGCTCAGTTCGGTCCGGAGATACTCGCCGATCCGTCCGATGAAGCGGTCGTAGGCTTTCGGGTCGATCGTCGCATCGTCGTAGAAGCAGTGGATGTACCCGGTCGGGTGGGTAACGATGGTCACCTGCTCGTTGCGCAGGGCGCGCTGGGCCTTGTAGGAGATCTCGGTGCCGTTGAACCACATGGTCTTGGTGACGAGCCGTCGGTTGTTGGTAAGGATACCGTCCTGCATGTCGATGAAGTTCTGCGAATGGAGCGGCGTGAGGATCAGATAGATGTCCTCCAGAGGGATGCCGCAGACGATAAACGACGCGGCGGCGTACAGCGTCGCCAGCGAGACGCACTCGCCGGCCGCCCGGTCGTAGCCCGGCCGGAAGCGAAAGGCCTCCATCGCCTCGACCGTCTCGGTCTTCCAGTAGGGAATCACGTCGCCGTCGTACTTGTCGAGCCCGAAATGCTTGCGGATGTCGACGTCGAAGTAGTACTGATCGCCCGTGTAGCCGAACAGCGCGTTGCTGCCGGCGATCTGCTCGGGACTGATCACGTGCCGGAAGCGGTTGACTTCCGTCTCCTGTTTGGTCAGGCCCCAGGTCTCCAGGTCGAGGTTGAAGTCGAACTCGTCCATGATGTACTGCCGCATTCGCATCAGCCTGCGGTAGCTCGTCTTGCCTTCGAGCTTGGCGAAGCAATCGACCTGACGCCACCTCCACAGCAGCGGGCTCATGATGTTGGCCAGCACGAGGCTGTACATCAGCTCCGGGAAGACGAACACCTCCATGTCCGAGAGCGTGATCGCCGACGAATACTTCTCCAGGTCCTTCGCGTTCATCCGTTCGATTCCTCAAGCCAATTCCACTGTTGCCGCCCCACCCAGCCAGCAATACGTCCCGCCCGCCGCCGGAGTTTACCAGAAATCGCGGCAATCACAACCGTCAGAGCATTCCATACGACATCTGAGAGGGAAGACGAATCAACTGCCATTCGCGCCCGGCCAGTCGGGACGCTGGAGACACAAGTCGAAGAGTTCACAGGATTCGCAACCTGAGCGGTGGCGGCCGGTGCAGTCGTCGAGGATGCCGATGCGAGACAGCGAGAAATCGTACTTGACCGGATCGGCCGGCGCGATGGCGGCGAAACCCTCCGTGACCTGCACGGCGGTCGATTGCGAGATCGTGTTGCTGTCGTGCAGACCCAGGATGCGGCAGAGGCGGGCCATGTGCACGTCGAGCGGCACGATCAGTTTCGCGCGGTCGAGGCTCTTCCACAGTCCCGGATCGACGTCGTCGGCGCGGACCATCCATCGCAGGAACAGGTGCAGTCGCTTGCTGGCGCTGCCCCGGCTGGGACTGGCCAGCAGGTACATCAGCCCCCGGCTGACCTGGCCGCCGTGCTTGCGGGCATAAGCATCCGTCAGGCGGTCGCAGAACCTCGCCAGCGCAGGCAGAACGTTCGGTTCCTTCGGATCGAAATCCTCGACGAAGAACGATTCGATGCTCCCGTGCTGGCGAAGCACCGGACGCAGCAGTTCCAGCAGGTCACCCACGTCCTCGGCGGTCGTGAAGCGGTGCTTGAAGCCGGCCAGGCGAGACCGACGCGACGGCGAGAAGTCCATCACGAAATCGTATGGCCCGCCATCCAGGCGCGCGAACAGGTCGTTCAGACTGCGTTGAATCTGCTGCACGCGACCGTAGGCCAGGGCCGACGCGAGGAAGGAGGCGACTTCCGCATCCTGCCGCCGGTCGAACCGATAAGCGAATTGAAGAGGGTCGGCGCCGATGAGCCGGCGATGGTTGTACCGCGCGTAGACCCGTTCGAGGATATTTGCCAGGACCTCGGCTCGTGGAGGCGACGCGAGCGAGACGGTCATTCGGCCCTCTGCGGCATCTTCTTACGCGGGATGTCGCCCGCGAACCGGCATTCGATTTCGCCAGTCTGGGTGTTGAACCGGACGCGCCGGCCGCGTGTGCCGCCGACCTCCTGGCGGACGACGCGGATGCCGGCGGCCTTCAGGACCTCCAGGGCCGCCGCGACATTGCCCTGCCCGATACTCCCGTCGGCATTCGGGGTCTTCAGGACCGCCGCGCCGCCGAAGATGCTGGCCTGATAGTGGCGCGGCTCGGCGTCGATCTTCAGCATGGCGTTGACGATCTGTCGGGTCGCGCTGGTCCCATAGGTACCGATCTCCGGGTCGGAAGCGTCCTTGGGCCGGTCCCGAAGGAAATGATTCATCGCTCCGAACCCCTCCTTGGCATTGTACAGACAGACGGTGACGCAGGAGCCGACGAGCGTCTCGGTCATCACGGGCCGGCGGGACGCGTAGAACTGGCCCGGCCGCAGGAATTTTCGCATCAACGCAGTCACAGGTCTTGCAGGCCCCCAGAAAAGATCATCCCAAGTCGGCGGAGCGGACGCTGGCGAGGAACCGCTCGCCGCTCCTGATCACCTCGACACGACAGTCGAACAAGGCCGTCAGGTGGGCCGAAGTCAGCAGATCGTCGGGCGTGCCCTGGCCGACCACCCGGCCGCCCTTCATCAACACGATCTGGTCAACCGCAGCCGGCAGCTCGTCCAGATGATGCGACACGATCACCACCGTCGGCGGCCGGCTCCGCGCCAGCAGCCGGTCGAGGACAGCGACGCAGGCCGCACGCGAACCGATGTCCAATCCTACCGTCGGCTCGTCGAGAAGCAAGATCTTAGCGTTCGAGACCATCGCCCGGGCCAGAAGCGTCTTCATCTGCTCGCCGGAAGACAGGTCGCCGTAGGCCCGCTCGCCGATCTCACTGAGGCCGACCGACACCATCTCTTCGTCCACGCGGCGCCACTGGCTCTGATCGACGTCGCGATGCGGAGGCAACACGATCGTCCCGAACAGCCCCGTGGCCACAACGTCGCGCACACACATCCGGTCGTCGAACTTTGGCGCCCGCGAAGGCTCAATCAGTCCGATCCGGCTGCGGACATCGGCGAGGTTGACTCGCCCATAGGTGCGGCCGTCCACGCTGACGACGCCCGTCGAAGGCCAGAGGTAGCCGGCCAGCACCGCCATCAGCGCCGATTTGCCCGATCCGTTGGGCCCGAGGATCGCGCAACAACTGCCCGCCTCGACACTAAGGCTGATCTCGGCGAGAATGACGTTGTCCCTTCGGGTGACCCCGACGTTCTTCAGTTCTATCGCGTTGCGACTCAAAGCCAGACCCAGGCCACCGTCAGCCAGCCCTCCGGAACGTCTCGATCAGCGCCGCGAGTTTCCCGGCGTCCACGTCCCGTTCCCAAAGCGGACGCGGATCATCGCGATACATCTGCGTGTTCTCTTCGAAGCTGCTCTTGGGATTGACGTAGAAAACGCCGAGAGGCAGCCGGTCGGTCTCCGTCGCCTTGGCAAAGGCCGCTATGCGGTCCGACGGATCGTGCGAATCGTCCAGGTAGTACACGTGGTCCTTGAACCACTGGTACGTGTTGAGCTTGTTGAACGTCACGCACGGCTGGAAGATGTCCACCAGCGCGTAGCCCTTGTGCCGGATGGCCCGCTTGAGGATCTCTCTGGTCTGCTCGCGGTCGCCCGCGTTGGCCCGCGCAACGAAGCTCGCGTCCAGCGCGATGGCCACCGCCAGCGGATTGAACGGTTCGAGAATCACGCCGGCCACCTGGACGGGCGTCTTGAATCCGCGCCGGCTCGTGGGCGACGCCTGGCCCTTCGTCAGGCCGTAAACCATATTGTCGTGTACGATGTTGGTAATGTCGGGATTGCGGCGGATGCAATGGATGAAATGGTTGCCGCCCTCGCCGTACATGTCCCCGTCGCCGCTCTCGGCGATCACCGTCAGCTTCGGATTGACCGCCTTGATCGCGGTGGCCGGAGGCAGCGCCCGGCCGTGCAGACCGTTGAAGAAATGGCACTTGAGATAGTGCGGAATCTTGGCCGCCTGCCCGATCCCCGAGACCATCACGAGTTGTTTCGGATCGATCGCCAACTCCGTGAGCGTCTCCTTCAGCGTCTTGAGGATGGGATAGTTGCCACATCCCGGACACCAGGCAATGTCGATGTCACCCATCTCGAAAACATCTGTCGCCATCGGGCACCCCACGAGATTGATTATTGATGATTGATTATTACCGACTGATGATTTCGGTGAGTCCTTCGACCACATCTTCGACCGTAAAACCGAGGCCGTCGTACTTGACCAGGGCCTCGTCCACGTCCACGCCCGCGTGCAGGCGGATCAGCTTGCGGAACTGCCCCGTCGCGTTGCCCTCGACCACGACGGTCCTGCGGGCCTTGCGGATGAGGTCGGCCGTGCTCGGGTGCAGCGGATACACCTGGCTGTAATGCAGCATCGCGGTGTCGGTCCGGCCCATCTCGGCCAGAGCCTCCTGGACGATGTGGTACGTCGAGCCCCAGCAGATCACGAGTCTCTTGTAGTTCTTCGGCCCGATCAGCTCCGGTCGAACGACGTCCTTCCTGAGCGCTTCGCCTTTGGCCAGACGCTTGTCGACCATGGCCACGCGCACGTTGAGGTCTTCGGTGATGTGGCCTTCCTCATCATGCTCGTCGCTGTCGACGGCGACAAGGCCCTCCCCATATCCCGGGATGCCGCGAGGAGAAATCCCGTTCTTCGTCAGCTTGTAGCGGCGGTAGTCCCGCGTGGTCTTGACGATGTGCCTTTCGGCCTTCGTCTTCGACAGATCAAACCCTTTGAAGTTGTAGTAGGAATCGATCAGATACTCGTCGGTCAGGATAAACGCGGGGACCTGGTACTTGTCGGCCAGGTTGAACGCCCTCTGCGTAAGATAGAAGGCTTGTTCGAGCGTTCCGGGCGCGAAGAGGATTCGCGGGAACTCACCATGCCCGGCGTAAAGGGCCAGTTCCAGGTCCGCCTGCTCCGTCCGCGTGGGCAGGCCCGTCGCCGGTCCCGGCCGCTGGGCCAGGTGAATCACCACGGGGCATTCGAGCATGCCCGCCAGGCTCACGCCTTCGGTCATCAGGGCAAAGCCGCCGCCGGAAGTCGTCACCAGGGCGCGGGCGCCGGCGTACGCCGCGCCGATCGCCATGTTGATCGCCGCGATCTCGTCTTCGGCCTGCTCGGCCAGGACGCCCTGTTCGAGGCCATGCTGGGCGAGAAAGGTCAGCACGTTGGTCGACGGCGACATCGGATAAGACGAAACGAAGTTGCAGCCGCCCGCGATCGCGCCGAGCCCGACCGCTTCGGCGCCGCTGAGCAGCATCTCGTCCGCAACCTTGGGGCTCGGTTTGAAGGTCAGCTTCAGCCCATCCGGGACATCGAGCCTGCCGACCGCATCGTAGCCGGCCTGCACCGCCTTTACGTTATTGGCGACGATGTCGTCGGTCTTTTTCGCGAAGAACCGCCGGACGTAGGCGACGACCGCGTCCAGATCGAGCCCGAGCAGGCCCGCGATCGCGCCGACCGCCACCACGTTCGAGTAGATCTTGCCGCCGATATCGGAAGCAATCTGGGTGAACGGAACAGCCAGGAATCGCTGCGATTCGACGTCATCGTCGCCGACCACCTCGCGCTCGCCGACGAGCACCGTCTCGGGCGAGAGCCTTTCGGCGACATGGGCGACGGCGCCCTTGTTCAGGGGCACGAGAATATCCATGCGGCTGACCGGCGCCGCGACGCGCCTGCCGCAGACGCGGATCGTCGTCGAATTGGCGCCACCCCGCACGCGGGACATGTACTCCTTCGTGGCAAAAACGTGGTAGCCGGCGGCTTTCAGGATGCGCGTCACCAGATGCTCGACCGTCTGCACGCCCTGTCCGGCCTGCCCGCACAGGACGACGGACACGTCATGCTTCTTCGCTGCCTGCTGCGTACCCCTCATTCGGTCATCCTCGATTCATCCGACTCGATCGCCCGGCGAGATCACAAGCCGCCCATTTTACCCATTCACCTGAAACCTCGCACATGCCGGCGTTGCCAGCGGTATTATGATGCACGACCGGACGGTGTCAATGGTTCAGTGTTTCGGCGGAATCGCCAGGAGGATTTCCCGCAACTCCTGCGGTCTTGTCACCGGCTGCTGGCAGGCGTGGTCCCGGCAGACATACGCGGCGGCGTGTCCGTCGATGGGCCCCAGGCCGTCCACGAAGGGAGCCACCTCCTCGACGGCCCGGCTCTCAGGGCCGAACGGGTGGACCAGGAGCACGGCGTTGGGCAGAAAGTGACGGCGGACTTCGTCCAGCAGAGCATCGGTCTGGGCCTGCTGCTGCGACGCGGCGATGACAATCTCCTGGCTCGGTCCGAGCACAAAACACAGCGCGGTCAACATGGTGGTCAGTGCGGTCGGCGACTCGACCATGGGGATGGAGAAGGCATCCAGCACCCGCCGGGCCTGCGTCGCATGGCGTTCGTCGCCAGTGAGCTTCGCCAAGCGGAGCAACGCCATGGCCGCGGCGGAATTGCCGCTGGGAACGGCACCGTCGTGGAACGGCTTTTCGCGCACGATCAGGGGTTGGCCATCACCTGCGGCCAGGAAGAACCCGCCGGACTGATTGTCCCCGAAGAGATCCATCATCCCGTCGGCCAAGCTTGCCGCCTCCCGCAGCCATCGTGCATCGAACGTCGCCTGATACAGATCGACCAGACCGCCGATCAGGTATGCATAGTCGTCGAGGAACCCCTTTTCGACGGCCCGCCCGCCTCGGAAGTACCGCATCACCCGGCCCTCCACACGGAGCGCTTCGAGCACGAATCGGGCCGCCCTCTCGGCCGCCGTGACGTATCGCAACTCGTCCAGCACGGTGCCGCCACAGGCCATCGCAGAAATCATCAATCCGTTCCAGCCCGTGATGATCTTGTCGTCCCGGTGCGGACGCGGCCTGGCGCCGCGGTGTTGCAGAAGCATCTCGCGGGCGTCGGCCATTTCGTCTTCGATCTCTTCCGGCGCGCCCGTCCAACCGTTATCGGCGTTCCGCTGCAACCGCGTAAGGTGCAGGATGTTCCTTCCGTTCTCGAAGTTGCCTTTATTCGTAATTCCATAGCGTTCACAGAAGAGCGTGGCCTGGCGTTGGGAGAGGATCGATTCGATCTCGGCCTGTGTCCAGACATAGAAGGCGCCCTCCCTGCCCTCGCTGTCGGCGTCCTCGGCGGCGTAGAACGCGCCGCCACTGTCGGTCAGGTCACGCAGCACGTAGTCGAAGACCCCGCGCGCCACCGATGTGTATCGCTCGCGGCCCGTCGCCTGGAACGCCTGAACGTAGACATGGCCCAGCAATGCCTGATCGTACAGCATCTTCTCGAAGTGCGGCACCCGCCATTGCCGATCGGTCGCGTAGCGGTGGAAGCCGCCGCCAAGGTGGTCGTGGATGCCTCCGGCGGCCATGGCGTCCAGCGTCGCGGTGACCATGCGCATGGCCTCCTCGTCACCCGTGCGGTGCGCGTAGCTCAACAGAAACGCGAGCGTGCCGGGCTGCGGAAACTTGGGCGCATCGCCGAACCCGCCATGCGACTCGTCGAAGGAGCGGGACAACGCCGCAAAGGCTCTCTCCGCCGCATCGGCCGTGCGTGTAGCGGTTGGGACCTTCAGCGAACCTGTCATCTCGAGTTTTATCAGCGAGTCGGTGACCTTCTGCGCCGATTCGAGCAACTTCCGTCGCTTGTCGCGCCAGGCTTGGGCGATGGCCAGAAGGACTTGCTGAAAACTGGGCCGGCCGTACATGCTGGTCGGCGGAAAGTACGTCCCGCCATAGAAGGGCGCGCCCTGCGGAGTCAGGAACACAGAGAGCGGCCACCCACCTGAGCCGGTCATCATCTGGACCGCTTTCATGTAGGCTTCGTCGACGTCGGGCCTCTCCTCGCGATCCACCTTGATGCAGACGAAGTGGTTGTTGAGTATGGCCGCCGTCGCCTCGTCCTCGAAGCTCTCTCGCTCCATGACGTGACACCAGTGACACGTGGAGTAGCCGATCGAAAGAAACACCGGCTTGTCGCGCCGGACGGCGATGGCGAAGGCTTCCTCCCCCCACGGGTACCAGTCTACGGGGTTCCGCGCGTGCTGGAGCAGATAGGGGCTGGTCTGGTGCGCCAGCCGATTGGCACCCCTGGCAGCACGTGGTCCTGCGGTCATGGACGCCCCCCCTGTACGAGCCAATGTCGATTCGCCCCTGCCGTTACGTGATTTGTTCCAACGACTGGACGAGGATGCGAACGTGCTTCATCTCCTCCTGGATGACCTCTTCTATCGTCCGGCGGTCGATCTCCTGCGGGACAAAATCCTTCAATCCGGTGTAGTAGACGATCGAGTCCTTCTCCTTCTCGATGGCCAGCCTCAGGACGTCGGCCTTGCTCTCGTGGCCGGTGAGCTCCTGGGTCGGGTCGGGCTGGATCCCGAAGACCGCCAGTCCCGCCATCGCCCGCGCATCGGGCATGTCGATCCGATTGGGTTCGATCTGTCCGAGCTTCCAGTGCTCGGCGGCCAGGCGCTCGCGCATCTGCCGGAACACCTCGATGTGCTTGCTTTCCCATTGGGCCAGTTGAACCAGGAGCGTGCTGATGCTCGGATCGTCGCACAGACCCGCCGCCCGGCGGTAGAATTTCACCCCGTTTCGCTCGATCTTCTCGGCGATTTCGAGCACCTCGTAGCCGCTCATTTCCACGTCCATCGCTCTGACTCCCACATCCGAACCGGCCCCGGTGCCCGACAAGACTCCCGCGCACCGCCCATTCTATCAGCTCTTTATAGGCCGCCAAGGCCCGCCCGGTTCAGAAATGCGCCGGTTGCCTCTGGTCAAATCGCCTCCAGTCCGGTAGACTATCAGTATCACTATGGACGAGATTCGGAGAAGGTTGGCCCTTATCGAGGCGCAGCTCAGCGGGCAGAGTCTGCACGCGCGACTGATCGACACTGCCGGTTTGTTCTTTCCAGCGGTCGGTCTCATGGCGGGAATTGTCGCGGGCGACAGGATGACGCCATGGCTCGCCCGGGCCGATCCGGCGGCCTGGCTTGGCGTAGAAGTCCTATTGGCAGCGGCCTTCTGCGTCGGGATGGCCTGCACGCATCGGCGTCTGCGGCCCTCCGTCGCGGCGTGGGGCGCGCTGCTCTGCTTTCTGGCGCTTGGCGCCGTCCGCCTGGGCGCCTATCAGACGGCCAGCGGCAACGACATTCGTCACTTCGTGGGCACCGAGCGGGTCCTGGCGACCGTACGTGGACGTATTCTCACAGAGCCACTACTCATCCGGGAGGACTGGTGCTTTGCCGAGCTGACGTTTACCGATCCACCTACAGCCTTCTACATGAAAGTAGACCAGATCAGGACCGGCAGCGGCTGGGTGGACGCGTGCGGCGTCGTGCGCACGCAAATCGAGGAACCAACACTGCGTCTGAGAGCCGGCGACGCCATCCAGGCCTACTGCTGGCTGTATCGATTCGCCAAGCCGAGGAACCCGGGGCAGTTCGATCTGGCCGCACACCTGGCCCGCCGCAACATCTATGTCGGCGCCTCGGTCCCTTCGGCAGATGCCATCGAGCGACGTGACACCCGTCGTGCGAACTTGCCGGCCCGCCTGCATGCGCAATTCGGCCAGGGCGCTTCGGCGGCGTTGCTGTGCGGCTCGGCGTCCGCGGACGACCCTCATGGCCTGGCGGAGGCTCTGCTGCTGGGCAACCGGGACCGTATCGACCGGCGCACCTACGAGGCATTTCGCCAGACGGGCCTGCTCCATATCGTCAGCCTCTCCGGGATGCACCTGGCCATCTTCGCCGGGGCGATCTGGTGGTTGGGCAAGATGGCCGGCCTGATGAAGCCGGGACGCGCGGCCCTGTGCGCCGTCGCCACCGCCGCGTTCCTGCTGACCGTCCCGGCGCGGGCGCCCACCGTTCGCGCGGCGATCATCGTCTGGGCCTTCTGCGCCGCCGCCCTGGCATGCCGTCGCACCAGCGCTCTGAACGCCTTGTGTCTGGCCGCGATCGTCCTGCTGCTGATCCGACCGACCCAGTTGTTCGAGGCGGACTGGCAGTTGTCGTTTGCGGCTGTGGCGGGGATTCTCGCACTGACCGGCCCAATCGAGCGTTTCATCCACGACCTCACACGCAACTGGTTTCGCCGGCAGGACATGTCCCTGGGCTGGCCCTCGCGCGCGATCAAGCGGATCGGCAGTAGTTCAATCGGGCTTCTCGCAGCCGGCACAGGTGCCTGGCTCGGCGGTGCGGGGATTCTGCTATACCACTTCGGGACGGTCACGCCGCTGGCCAGCCTTTGGACGGTGCTGGTTTCTCCCCTGGTGTCCGTAATCCTGCTGGCGGGATTCCTCAAGATCGCTCTGTTCTTCCTCCTGCCGACCTTGGCCGCTATTCTCGGGGTCGTCTTGACCGTCATCACGGACCTGTTCGTTCGTATCGTGGTACTTCTGAGCTGCCTGAATGCCAACACGATTCTGGTCGGGCGCGTCACGGCGGGGCTTGTCGTGGCTTACTACGGGCTGGTGCTCATCGCCCGCTTCGGGCGCGTTCGCCGGGCTTACCTGAAGCAGGTCCTGTGCGCCGTGCTGGCCATTCTCCTGCTCGCCTGGATCGGCACGATCAAGTGGAGCCGCACCCACCGAGACCATCTGCAAATGACCTGCCTGGACGTGGGGCACGGCCAGGCGATCGTCGTTCAACTACCCGGCACGAAGACCATCCTCTTCGACGCCGGTTCCATGCACCACCGGGACATCGGATCACGCATCGTAATGCCCTTCCTCAACTCCGTGGGCATCGCGGAACTCGAAGCCATCATCGTCAGTCACGGCGACATCGACCACGTCAACGGAATCCCGGAGATTGTAGATGGCTGCACGATCCGTCACGTGTATGCTCACGAAGCATTCTGTGCCCAGGCCCTGAGCGGCGCGACGGTGCGGCTGCTAATCGAATCCCTGGGTGCCGGAGGCCATCAGATAGAGCGGCTACCGGCGGCCCTCGATGCCGGAGCGGCCACGATTCGCCCGCTCTGGCCTCCCCGCGACCCATCGTCCACGCACCAACTGAGCGACAACGACCGTTCCCTGGTCCTGCTGATCGAATTCGCGGGCGCGAAGATTCTCCTGTGTTCGGACATCGAGGAGTTCGCCCAGCAGCAGCTTCAGGTCCGATATCCCGATCTGAGAGCGGACATTGTGGTCGTTCCGCATCATGGTTCGGCGACCACGCTCGATGAGGGGTTCCTGGAGAGCCTTGGGCCCGCAGTGCAGATTTGCAGTTGCGACCGAAAGCAGTACGCGCGCAGAGGCCATTCGGCCGAAGAAGAAAATACCGGCGGATTCGCAACCGCTCGGAACGGCGCGATTAGCGTTTGCGTAGAGAGAAGTGGTATGGTATCAACGGCACAGCAGATTGAACATCCAGAAGGAGATTAGGCCAATGACGAATCGTCGCAGCGTGTGGACAGCAATCACCTTGATGATCACCCTCGTAGTCCTGCCCTGGACGACTCTGACATCGGCGGAGGTCTTCAACTATCCGACCCCTCAGACGGACCCGAACGACATCAGCTTCTACCAGGCGCCGGCCAAAATGCAGTCGTATCCGGCCGGAGCCGTCCGGGTCCGAAACGTCATCCTCTGCATCGGCGACGGCATGGGCCTGGGCCAGGTGACCCTGGCGCGCATGAAGGCGATCGGCGCCGAAGGCAAGATCCACATGCAGCGTCTGCCGGTCCATGGGCTGATCTCCACCCACTCGGCCAACAAGCTGGTGACGGACTCGGCGGCGGGAGGAACCGCCCTGGCTTGCGGCATCAAGACCAACAACGGGATGATCGGCATGGCGCCCGATGAGACGCCCTATTACAGCATCCTGGAGGCGGCACAAGCCAAGGGGATGGCGACCGGCCTGGTCGTCACCTGCACGATGTCACACGCGACTCCCGCATCGTTCGGCTCGCATGTCAAGAGCCGCAAGATGGAGCCCGAGATCGCCGCGCAGTTGATCGGCAATCGGATCAACGTCCTGTTCGGCGGAGGACGCAAGTACTTCCTGCCCAAGTCGCATTCCGACAGCGGGCGAAAAGACGACAGAGATCTGCTGGCCGAGGCCGAAGACGCCGGATACACCGTCATCGGAACCGCCAATCAGTTGCGATGGGTTCGCGGGCCTCTCGTGCTGGGTCTGTTCCAGCTCGATGGGTTGACCACGCTGTCGCCGGAACCGATGCTGGCGGAGATGACCAGGAAGGCCATCGACATCCTCGACGAGACCGCGACGGACTCGCGGAAATACGGCCGGGGCTTCTTCCTCATGGTCGAGGGCAGCCAGATCGACTGGGCCTGCCACGCCAACAAGGCCGAAGCCTGTGCGCGGCAGGTCTTGCTGTTCGATGAGGCGGTTCGCGCGGCGGTCGATTTCGCCGTCGCCGACGGTCGCACCCTGGTGGTCGTCACCGCCGACCATGAGACCGGCGGCCTGACCATCCCCGAGGGGAGCCTCAAAGGCGACGAAATCAAGGCGCACTGGTCGACCAGGGGACACAGCGCCTCGCCCGTGCCGGTCTACGCCATCGGGCCGAAGTCCGAGCGGTTCGGGGGCGTATACGACAACACGGAGGTCCCGCAGAGAATCGCCCAGACGCTGGGAATCAAACCATTTCCGCAGGCCAGAAAATGAGACGCCGACGAAGCTTACGAATGGACGCCACGCACGCGCCTGCCGTTCAAGTGGGCGACAAGGTCCGCAAGGGACAGAATCTGTGTGCGAGTGAAGCCGAGACTACCTGCATCTGTCCGATCACAGGGACTGTGGCGGAGGTTCGGTTCGACCCGGCGCAGCACGAGTTCGTGGTCACGATAGCGCCGACCAAGCCGGGCTGAGATTCAGTGTCGCGCAGGGGCGGGCATTCGAGCACGTCGCTCTATCGCATATGGACGACGATCTCGACGCGTCGGTTCTTCGCCTTGCCGGCAGAGGTGGTGTTCGGCGCGACCGGACGGGCCGGGCCACATCCAGAGGCGCGAACCTGGCCGTCGGGGATGCCTTGGGCCATCAAATAGCGTGCCACCGAGAGCGCCCGCTCGGCGGACAGCTCCCAGTTGTCTTTCCAGAGGTCCTTGGTCTTGGCGATAGGGTCGGTGTCCGTGTGCCCGACGACGTCGATCTCCTTGCCGGAGTATTTCGACTTCAGGACGGACAGGATATGGTCGAGTTCGGCGCTGGTGGCGCTCTTCAGCTCGGCCTTGCCCGATTCAAAGAGGATCGTATTGGGCAGCGTCACGGTGATCGTCCCGGCCGCCGGATCGAAAGCCACGTCATACCCCTCGCCGAAACCCGTCGCTTGGGCCGGAGTCTGATTCAATTCCTCGATCTGACGACGCAGCTCGTCGATCGTCTGCTGGTCCTGGCTGATCTTCTGGGCCAGTTGCTGCTTCTCGTTCTGGAGGTTCTCGAAACGCCCTTTGAGGTTCTGGTGCTCGACGTTGAGGTAGTCGTACTTCTTCTTGTAATCGGTGCAGCCGGAAACCAGAGACAGCCCTACAACCAACATCAGCGGGACGATCGCTTTGACCTTGACGACGTGCATTCGAAACCTCCTTGCAATCCTATGAACGCAACTGTGCCCTCTCAGTGCAAGAAAAGAAAGGCAAATTCCCTTACAATCCGATCGTGCAGAATCATAACGGTCAAGACAGCTAAAGACAAGAACGGACCGTAGGGAATCTGGCGAATTTTTTTGAAAAACGTCTGGAAGAGCGCCCAACCGAGTCCGAAGAACGGCGCGACGAAGAACGCGACGACCACCATCAGCGGGCCGATCACCGCTCCGGCGGCGCCCATCAGGTGGACGTCGCCCAGTCCCATGGCCTCTTTGCCGAAGGCGAGCGTCCCGAGGACCCGGGTCGCCCAGACGACGGCGCAGCCGACGAAGTAACCGAACAGGCTGCCGAGGAACCCGGCGACCGCCGGGTAGGTCAGGAGGCCGGCCCACCACGTCGCGACCGCCGCCGGCCGGGTCAACGCGACGTTCGCCGCGATCGCCCCGAGCACAATGGGTGTCAGGAAGATGACCTCTCGCATCGCTTCGAGGCGATGGTTGAACTCGGGATCGTCGGCAAACGGGAAGGCCCCCTTCTCGACCTCGGGCTTGACCTCGACGGGTTTGGCCCCGGCTTGGGCTTCGGGCTCCTGGTAGCTGCGATGGATCAGACCCGCTTTCAGAAGCAGCAGGCTGATCGCCAGGCCGATTCCCGCGCCGAGGGCCAAGGCGCCGGTCCCCGGCGAGGCGACTGGCAGCAGCGAAAAGGCCTTGATGACTTCCGGATCGATCAGATACCCCCCGACCGCTGCGCCGACGAACCCGACGGCGGTGGCGAACCAGCAGATCGACAGCGGAATGATCCACAGCTCCAGGTCGATCCCCGAGCCGGCGATGAACGCCGCCAGCAGGGCCACGTGAACAAAATAGACGAACCGCCCGTTCGGCGCCTGCATGCCCTGCCGCAAGGGCGAGTGGAAATAGGCCAGGTACAGTCCGAGAAAAACCAGCCCGGTGAGCAGCTCCACGACGAAATACCGTGGCGAGATCCGCATGCCACAATGGCGGCACTTGGCTCGCAGGGCGAGCCACGAGACCAGCGGGATGTTGTCGTAGAACCGGATGGGCCTGCCACAGCCGGGACAGGCTGAGCCGGGGCTCACCAGCGACTTCTCACGGGGCAGCCGGTAGATCACGACGTTCAGAAAACTGCCGATGCAGCAGCCGAACGCAAACGTGAACGCACTGATGATCCATTCCTGTGCCGCCACATCGCCTCCCGTGCCACCGTGGACGCCCTGCCGTTCGTACGGGCGAATGATGATTCGCCCCTGCGTTACCTGCCGCCCTTCTGCTCCCTGCGTCCGACCGCTCCGGCTACCCTCATCGGCAGCCCAAACAGCCGAATGAAGCCCTTCGCGTCGGTCGGATCATACTCGGCGCCCATCTTGAAGCTCGCCAGGTCCGCCTGGTAGAGACTGTGCGGGCTCTTCATGCCGGCCGGAGTGCAGCGGCCCTTGAACAGCTTGACTCGGACGTCCCCCACGACGCTGCGCTGCGTGACGTTGATGAAGGCGTCGAGGGCCTCGCGCAGCGGGCTGAACCATTGGCCGTAATAGACCAGCTCGGCGTATTTCAGCGCGACCTGCTGCTTGTAGTGCATCGTTTCGCGCTCCATCGTCAGGCTTTCGAGGGCGGCGTGGGCGGTCATCAGGATCGTCCCGCCGGGTGTCTCGTAAACCCCGCGCGATTTCATGCCCACGAGGCGATTCTCCACGACGTCCACCTGGCCGATGGCGTGGCGGCCGCCGATTTCGTTGAGCGTCTCGATCATCTTGACGCCGCTGGTGAGCCTGCCGTCGAGCCGAACCGGGACGCCCTCGTGGAACCCAATCGTCACGTAGTCGGGCTTGTCGGGCGTGCGGCTGACCGGCTGCGACATCACGAACAGCTCGTCCTTGGGCTCGTTGGCGGGGTCTTCGAGGTCGGCGCCCTCATGGCTGATGTGCCAGAGGTTGCGATCTCGCGAGTAGATCTTCTTCTTGCTCTGCTCGATCGGGATATTGTGCTTGCGGGCGTAATCGACCGCGGCTTCACGGCTGGTCAGCTTGAAGTTCGGGTCCTTCCACGGCGCGACGATCTCGAGAGTCGGGTCCAGGGCCATGAAGGTCAGCTCGAAGCGGACCTGATCGTTGCCCTTGCCCGTGGCGCCGTGGGCGACCGCGGTGGCCTTCTCGGCGTGCGCGACGTCCACCTGGTGCTTGGCGATCAGAGGCCGGGCGATGCTGGTGCCCAGCAGGTAACCGTTCTCGTATATGGCGCCGCTCTTGAGCATCGGCCAGAGGTAGTCTTCGACAAACTCCCGCCGCAGGTCCTTGACGATGCACTTGGTGGCGCCGCTGGCCAGGGCCTTCTTCTTGATGCCCGCCAGCTCGTCGCCCTGCCCCAGTTCCGCGGCAAACGCGATGACGTCGTACCCGTAGGTTTCCTTCAGCCAGGGCAGGATCACGCTCGTATCGAGCCCGCCGCTGTACGCCAACACGACCTTCTGCTGCTTCTTCGCCATAGTGCCATCCTCAAAACGCCAAGAATTTGGAAACGCGGATTATACGCATACCCCCGGCGTGATTCAACCGAATATCGCAGGCGGACACCCTCCAAAGGCGGATGGCCGGAATTCGGTCCCGATCGCCTCTTCAGGGGGCGCCTTCGCTCTGCGGCGTCTGTGCCCAGCCGCCGGGGGCGCCCCCGCGCCGGTCGCGGCTGTAGTAGAAGTACAGCGACAGGTCCACCGCCACCAGAACCATGTTCAGGGCATACAGGGCGATGATCCAGTCGAAGGACTGCGAGACCTTGTAGATCACGCCGTTGAGGTAGCCGAAACAGACGATCGCCATGAACAGCGGGCTCTTGCCCTCGACCTTCCGCGTGCGCAGCGACTTGGCAATCGAGATCGGCCAACTCACTCCGAAACAGACCAGCATCACCGCTTCGAATACGGACATACCACAAGACTCCTCACCCACAACGGCACAACAGCGGAAGACACTTGCAGCGTGCAGGATGCTCCTGTGTGCTCGGCCACCCCCGCGGGAGATGCAGGGCGCAAAGTCTCTATGAGGCACAGCGGCACGCCCACTCGTACGTATTCCTGCGGCAGACGCGAATGAGGATTCGCCCCTACTCCATCTGCTCGATCAGGTAGTTCTGGAAGCCGATCTGCTTGATCTGGTCGAGCTGCACCTCGATCCAGTCGATGTGTTCCTCCTCGTCGCGGAGGATGGACACCAGCAGCTCGCGCGTGCCGTGGTCCCCGGCATCGCCTGCCAACCGGATGTTGGCGTTGTAATCCTTGATGGCGGTTTCTTCCGCCTTCCAGTCGTTCTTGAGCTGCTTCTCGACGTTGTCGCCGATGCTGATCTTGTTCAGCTTGCTGACGGTGGGCTTGCCTTCGAGGAACAGGATTCGCTCGATCAGCTTCTCGGCATGCTTCATTTCGGCGATGGCCCGCTTCTGAATGGCTTCATGAAGACGTCCATAACCCCAATTCTCGCACATCTCGGAGTGAACCATGTACTGATTGATCGCGGTCAACTCGTCGGCCAGCCGGGCATCCAGCGCCGCAATGACTTTTTCGTTTCCCTTCATCGGTATTTCTCTCCTTACCTGTGATATTCCATCTGCCCCCGCGGGCAGTTCTCGGCCATGAGGACTCCGCAGGCGATACTAACGCCCCGGCCAAGATGACGCAAAGAGGGGAATTCCCTGATTTTCGACAAAAAAGACGAGGGTCCGGCGTCAGTCGATTTCCCTGATTCTTATGTTGCGGAAGTAGATCGGCGCGCCGGCGTGCTTGCCCTGCAACCCGATGTTGCCGTGCGTGGGCAGCTCGGCGAAGGGCGTGCTCAGCCAGGACGGGATCTCGCTGCCGTCCGGGTTCGTCTTGGCGCTGGTCCACAGGGCCATGTTCATGACCGAGACCATCTCGCTATTGATCATGACGTAGATCATCTGATCGCGGCACGTGACGGTCATGCGGTTCCACTCGCCGGGCCTCTTGACCATGCTTTTGGTCGGCGCCAGGTGGCCGAAGATCGCACCACCGTGCCACGTGGCGGGCTGCTTGGCCCACTCCTCGGAGAAATCGTCGGCGATCTGGATCTCGACGGAGTTGGGAATCCAGTTCTGCATGTCGGTGCAATAGACGATCACGCCGCTGTTGGTGCCTTCGGCGGTCTTGAACTCCAGATCGAGGACGAAATTGTCGTAGTCCTTCTTCGTCCAGATCGCCTCGTCCTTGCTGGCGGTCAGGACCCCCTCCTCGAACGTCCAGACGCCCTCGGGATACGTCGCATCGGACAGGTCGGGGGCAAACAGGTTGTCCCACGAGCTGACCTTCGGGTGCGTCTTGGGCGGCACGGCGAGATTCTGACTGCAAGACGACAACAGGAGACTGCCACCAACCACCGCCAACACCACTGCCTTGTTCATTTCCTTGCTCCTTGAGAAGAACCGATACATCACTCGATTCGGCGCCCTGTGGCGCGGACCGGCGGGACATTCTACCGCGTAGTCCTCGCAGCTGCCAGCGCTAACCGTCGCGCTCCATGAGGTGTCCGCACATCGTACGAGACATGCCAGCTCGGAGAGCGAAGAGCCGCGCGTGGCAGCCTCAAGTCCGCAGGACTTGGGGATGGCTCCTGGCACTGGCAATCATCTGGAATCGCCGAGACAACCCAATCTGCCATCCCCAAGCTCTTCGAGCTTGAGGCTGCCACGCGCCCGCGAGAACGGCCTACATCCGGACGCTTCGCACCGTCTCAAAGGCGATGGCCGCCAGGATGATCGAACCGCCCACGATGGTGCGAAGCGACAGAGTCTCGTCGTGGATCAGGTAGCCGAAGAACGCCGCGTAGAACGGCAGCAGCGTCGCGATGATCCCGACCGTCTTGGCGCTGAGGTGCTTGAAGCTGGCGGAGAACAGGGTGTGAGGAACCGCCGTGAAGACCACGCCCAGCAGGAGCAGCAGGCCCCCCGTGGCGGGCGTCCAGGCCGCTCGGTCGATGAACAGCCACGGCAGCAGCACCAGTCCCGTCACCAGCATCTGCCAGAACATCAGCACGCTGCTGGTGTACTGATGGACGTACTTGCGCGTCAGCAGATTGCGGACCATGAAGAACAGGCCGGAGATCACGCCCAGCACGATCCCCCGGGTCGTCGCGTCCGACAGGCTCATCGCCGGCGTCATGATCACAATCCCGATGAAGACCACGACCGCCAGGAGGACGTCCGACTTTCGCAGACGCTCCGAGAAGAGGAACGGCTCGATGATCGCCGTGATGACCGGATAGGTGTGCAGCGACAGGATTGCCACCGCAGCAGTGGAGACCTTCAGCGCCTTGAAGTACGTCAGCCAGTGGGCACAGAGCAGCAATCCCAGCGTGACCATCAACACGTAGTGCCGGCCCCCGCCAACCTTCAACGGCCTTCGCAGAGCCGCGAGCATGGCCACCAGGGCCGCCGCCCCGATCAGCGATCGCAGGCAGATGATGTGCGGCACCGGCAGTGCGATGCCCTTGGCGAACATCGCGGTGCCGCCCCACATCAGGACGGCGACATTGAGCTGAATGAGGCTGATCTTTCTGGGTTGCATATCGCGTCACGAGACCGCCGAACGGTCCCGGCCCTTTATGCTGTAAACGCCTGACAAACACAAGGACGAAATCGTGTTGCCGCCACATCGTCGTCGATTCTGTCCTCACAGAGCCTTGCCTTGGGGAGCGAAAACCCGCATAATCCTTCCATAGGACTTGCCCGGGTGACGCAGGATGCGAGCGGCCTGAAGACAGGTCCGTCGAATACGGTCGTGACCGCGAAGTGAAAGGACGCCGCCATGCGACAGTGGGCACTGATTCTCCTGCCGGTGGTTCTGGCCGGACTGTGCCGGGGCGCACAGGAACCGGACCTGCTCATCTGCGATTTCGAGGGCAGCGATTACGCCGGCTGGGAGGCCACGGGCGACGCGTTCGGCAACACTCCGGCCCGAGGCACGCTGCCCGGGCAGTTGGCGGTGACCGGCTTCGTGGGCCGCGGTCTGGTCAACAGCTTCCACGACCGCGACGCCTCGACGGGCACGCTGACCTCGCCGCCCTTCCAGATCGAGCGCAATTACATTCACTTCCTGATCGGCGGAGGCGGCTATCCCCGCCTGACCTGCATGGACCTGATCGTCGACGGCAGGACGGTCCGCACGGCCACCGGACGCAACAACCGCCCCGGCGGCTCCGAGCGCCTGACCGCGCGGTTCTGGGATGTTTCCGATCTCATGGGTAAGACCGCACGACTGCGGATCGTGGACAACCATACGCGTCTCTGGGGCCACATCACCGTCGATCACATCTTCCAGGCGAACTCAAAGGACGATTTCGACCAGAGCAAAGAGCTTCGGCTCAGCGCGCGATATCTCAACTTCCCGGTCAAGAGCGGCGCCGCCAAGCGGCGTGCCCGGGTCATCATCGACGATCGCGTCGTCCGCGAATTCGAGATCGAGCTGGCCGACGTCAGTCCCGATTTCTATGCCTTCCTGGACGTCAGCGCGTTCCAGGGCGTGACGGCCACCATCGAGGTGGACGGCCTGCCGCGTTCCTCGCGCGGCCTGCACCTCATCAGCCAGTCCGATGAGATTCGAGGCGCCGAGAACCTGTACCGCGAGAAGCTCCGGCCGCAGTTTCATTTCACCTCGCGACGGGGCTGGAACAACGACTCCAACGGCTTGGTCTTCCACAAAGGTCTGTACCACCTCTACTACCAGCACAATCCGTATGGCGTGCAGTGGGGCAACATGCACTGGGGCCACGCCGTCAGCGTCGACCTGGTTCACTGGACCGAGCTTTCCATCGCCCTGTATCCGCAGCAGTTCGGCGACTGGTGCTTCTCGGGAAGCGCCGTGGTCGACGTGAACAACACCGCCAGCTTCCAGAAAGGCGATGAGCCGCCCATCGTGGCCGCCTACACCAGCACCGGACGAGGCGAGTGTATCGTCTACAGCAACGACGGCGGACTGACCTTCACCGAATACGAGGGCAATCCCGTCGTCAAGCACCAGGGACGCGACCCAAAGGTCATCTGGTATGGGCCCGGAAGGCACTGGGTCATGGCGCTGTACCACGAGGTCGACGACAAGCGCACGATTGCGTTCTACACCTCCGACGACCTGAAGAACTGGCAATACGCCAGCCTGATCGAAGGCTTCTACGAATGTCCCGAGATCTTCGAGCTGCCGGTCGACGGCAAAGCCGATGACAGGCGATGGGTGCTGTACGCCGCCGACGGCGACTACCGGATCGGTGCGTTCGACGGCAGGACCTTCACGCCCGAATCGGACAAGATCAAGTTCAGCCACGGCAACTGCTTCTACGCCTCGCAGACATACAGCAACATCCCGCCCGAGGACGGGCGGCGCATCCAGGTCGCCTGGGGGCGGGTCGAGACGCCGGGAATGCCGTTCAATCAGATGATGCTGTTCCCGGTCGAACTGACGTTGCGAACGACGGAGGAAGGGCCGCGCCTGTTCGCGGCGCCGGTCCGGGAGATCGAACGGCTTCAGGAGCCGCACCGTGGCTGGGAGAGCCAGAAACTGACGCCGCGAAAAGACCTGCTCTCCGGCGTCAAGGGCGAGCTGTTTCGCGTACGCGCCCGGTTCGAGCCGGGGCAGGCCCAGCGCGTGACACTGGACATTCGAGGCGTCCGCATCGTGCTCGATCCGCAGAAGAACCAGCTCTCCTGCCTGGACAAGACCGCCCCGCTGTCGCCCGAGAACGGCCAGATAGCACTGGACGTCCTGGTCGATCGCACCTCCATCGAGATCTTCGCCAACGATGGCCGCGTCTACATGCCGATGGGTGTGAAGTTCACCGACGAGAACCGGTCGCTGGGCTTCTTCTGCGAGGGCGCCCCGATCACGGTGAACTCGCTCGACGTCTTCGAGATCGCCTCGATCTGGCCATAGCCCCGCGTTGCCATCCCAACCGGCATACGACAGATACGCCGGAAGAATCGCAGGTGATTCTTCGCCCGCGAAGGCCGCGCCCTTTTTTCGCACAAGCCCTTCAAACCGATGAACTGGAAATGCCTCCGTCAAGTAGGATTAAACAAGTCTGATATGAAGACCGTTGACATCGTTGCGTTTTTTGCGGGCAGACATGGTGTGAAGGGAGGCATGAATCATGGCACGATTGCATATCGAGAGCATGGGGGTCGTAGCAGCAACATTATTCTTCCTGGCCGGCGCAGCGACGCAGGCACAGGCGCCCGACGTGGCCTGGACGTTCGGCGCGATCGGGTCGTCTTCGTACCGGCTGGACGCCTTCACGCCGGCCGGAATCGAGTTCGGCACGATCGGCAGCGCGGACCCGACGCTGTCCCTGGCGTTGGGCAAACGGTACCAGGTCAAGGTGGTCGACTACATGATGCACCCGTTTGAGGTGATCGCCAAATCGCCGTCACCGACACAGGACAAGGTGCTGCTGTCGATGTCGATCGCCGGACCGTCGGAAGCCGATCCGAAGGTCAACTGGCAGGACGACGGCCGAGGAACGGTCGCATTCACACTGACCGCCGAGTTGTACCAGGCGATGACCGAATCGGGCCGGACGCCCGGCTATCGGTGCCGGCCGCACTTCATGGAGATGCGGGGCGATTTCACCGTTACCGGCCTGCCCCTGGCTGAAACAATCCAACCATCACCCATCCGAATCGACCTGGCGACCGTCGCCTCGGGCCTGATTGCCCCCGTGGACCTTCAGCCTGACCCGGACGTCGCCGCACGGCTCTACGTCGTCGATCAGGCGGGTCTGGTGCGTACCATCGAACAGGGACAGCTCCTCGAAACGCCCTTCCTCGACGTGCGAGACCGCCTCGTCCAGCCTCTGGGCATTCTCGGCAGCTTCGATGAGGACGACTACGACGAACGAGGTTTGCTGGGAATGGCGTTCCATCCGGGATTCGCCGACCCGAGCAGTCCCGGCTACCACACGCTGTACACCTACACGAGCGAGCCGGTCGGCGGACCCGCCGATTTCACGCTCGACCTGGCTTCCGAGGAGGTGAACCACCAGAGCATCGTCACGGAGTGGCAGTTGGCCCGGGTGCAGAATGTGGTCGATCCGAGCACTGCCCGCGTGGTGCTGCGAATCGATCAGCCGCAGTTCAACCACAACGGCGGCTATCTCGCCTTCGGCCCGGACGGCTACCTCTACATCGCCCTCGGCGATGGGGGCGCCGCCAATGACGCTGGAGCGGGCCACGGACCCGACGGCAACGGTCAGAACATCCGGACCATTCATGGAAGCATTCTGCGGATCGATCCCTTGCCGGCGGCCTCGACGCCCGACAGCCGCAACGCACCAAGCGCCAACGGGCAGTACCGCATCCCCTGGGACAATGAGTTCGTCGGCATCGAGGGCGTCGATGAGATCTTCGCGTACGGCTTCCGCAACCCGTACCGCTTCAGCTTCGAGCCGCTCACCGGCGCGCTGATCGTCGCGGACGTCGGACAGGGCCACGTCGAAGAGATCAACATCGTGCGCAAGGGCGGCAACTACGGCTGGAAGATCAAAGAGGGTGACTTCCTCTTCGATCCCGAAGATATCGCGGTCGGCGTGCCGTTCGAGGACCCGGCTCTCATCGATCCGGTGGCCCAGTACGACCACGACGACGGTCTGGCGGTGGTCGGCGGGTTCCTGTACTTCGGAACGCAGGTGCCTCAGTTGCGCGCGATGTACGTGTTCGGCGACTTCTCCCGCGCGTTCAGCGCGCCACAGGGCCGGCTCTTCGTCGCCGACCTCTGGTCTGGACAGATCGCGGAGTTGCTCATCGGCAACGAGCAGCAGCCTCTCGGCCTGTTCGTCAAGGGGATGGGACAGGACCGCGACGGTGAGGTCTACGTCCTGGCCAGCACCGCGCTGGGACCCTATGGCAATACGGGGGTCGTATTCAAGATCGTCGCGGCCCCCAATCCGTAGCACAGACAGCGGGACACACCACGGCAGGGACGCTCGTCATGAAGGAACGAACGCGAGCGTCCCTGCCGATCGAGGGCTTGGAGGCGGCAATCAGCCGAAGATCTTGTGTCGGAAGACGAAGAAGACGGCGCCGAAGATGCACAGGCCCGCCCAGAGGTAGTCCAGACGCACCTGCTCCTTCATGTAGAGGATCGAGAACGGCACGAAAATCGTCAGCGTGACCGCCTCCTGGAGGATCTTGAGCTGCCCGATGTTGAGTACCGTGTGCCCGATCCGGTTGGCCGGCACCTGGATCAAATACTCGAAGAACGCGATCCCCCAGCTCACCAACGCCGCGATGATCCACGGCCGATGCGACAGGTTCCGCAGGTGCCCGTACCAGGCGAACGTCATGAAGATGTTGCTGCAGCACAGTAGCAGCGTCGTCGTCAGAATCACACGCATACACCCAAGCCCTTTGCCAGCCCAAGACCTTTGGCCCCGTCGCGACCACCGCAACCGAGACACCCCCTATCAAACCCGAAACCCAGTCCCGTGGGAAGAGGCAATCCGACGCGCCATTCAGCGGGTGCGAGTCGCCAGGTCGGGAGGGCGGATGGCCGGGCTGTGGGCCCCGCAACTGTCGCCACCGGCCTGCCCGGGGTCGGCGGAGGCAGATGGACCGCCTGTCGGGTCCGGATAGAAGCCAAACTCGCGGAGAAGGCTGAGCTTAGGCAGCACATTGCCTCGCAGGTCCATGTGGAAGAACCCCGGGAAGACGTCTGGGTTCTGCCGGATCAGCTCGAAATAGTCCTGGTGGGCAGGCGGGATATCCACCGCCCCGCCTCGACAGACCTCGTGACCGGTAAAAACAAACTCCGGCAGCAAATGAGGGCAGAATTCCAGGGGAAGCCGGCCCGACCATTGCCGGTAGATCTCGGTCTGAGGCAACAGGCAGAGCAGGCTCGGCAGGATCCTCGCTCCCATCATGCGCAGCGAAACCATTTGGAACAGCGACTGGTGGAAATCCTCCATCGTCTCGAACGGAAAACCCCAGACGTAGAACGCATCTACGCGTGGGAACACCTCGATCGCGGGCGGGACCACCTCCAACACATGGGACGAGCTGAACCCTTTCTTGATCAACGCCAGCACTCGATCCGATCCGGATTCGATTCCGAAGCGCAACTCGACGCAGCCGGAATCGGCCAGCGTCTGCATCATCTCACGATCGACCAGATTGACCCGGCCGAAGGCTTTGAATTCAACGTCGAGGTCCTGTCGCTGAAGCTCGTGACAGAACTCCATGACCTGCCGTTTGCCCGAGATGAAGAACTCGTCCTGGAACAGGAAAAGCGTCACGCCCGCGCGGTCCCCGAGCACCTTCATCTCCTCGACGATGTTGCGCGCACTACGGCTGTAGCTCTCCAGATTCCACACGGGCGCCACTGAGCAGAACGTGCATGGGTAGGGACAGCCGCGGCTCGACATCATGCCGTAACCTGCATAGCGGTTCAGGTCGATCTTCTCCCACGCCGGGAAGGCGATCGTGTCTATATCGCGAATGCGCCCGCGATCGGTGGTGTGACACACTGTTCCATTCTGGCGAAACGAAACCCCTGGAACGTCGGAGAGATCGCAGCCTCTCTTGATCGCACCCAACAGCTCAGGTCCGGTCCGCTCAGCCTCTCCTCGGCAGATGATGTCCAACCAGGGAAACCGCCTGAGGAGCTTGTCCTCCACTGACTTCGAGCCCACCCCACCCAGCACCAGCTTTCGGTCGGGATAGGCCTCCCGTAGCGTCCGGAGAGCCAGCATCGTGAAAGGCAGCAGGTTCGCCATGCAAGACAGACCGATCACCGGCGCGGGATCAGCCGCGAATTCCAGGAATGTGCTCATCTCAAAGGGATCGTCCGCGTCGCAGAGCTGGTAGTCGCGAAAGTCCACCTTGAAGCCGGCATCCTCGAGGGCCCGCGTCAGGTACAGAGGCCCCAAAGGTACGTGCAGTTCCCGCTCGGTCTGCTCCCCATATCGGATATAGAGCATGTTCAGATTGATCAGGGTAATGTCCGCCATCTGCGCTCCTCCACCCTCAGTCAAGCCGAATCCCACGCGAGACGCCCTGCCACGCGTCACCTGCCGCACTGGATTGATCCTGGTGAGTCTCCTCCGAATTCGCGTTCGGATCGTTCGGGTCGTTGGGATCATTGGCCAGGAGGCCGTGCCTGCGAACCTCATCCGCGGTGATGCCAAATGACACTGTATGCCCGAGGCTCGGCGTCATCACTGACACGACAGCCACGCCGATCACGGCAGCCAGCATGAGTCGCCCGACGCCGCCAAGGAACACCGATCGGTGCTCGGGCTCGACCTTGGTGTTGTCGATAATCCGCTCCAACTGCTCGGCTGGAATTGCGGCCAGCATCGCGCGCTCCGCGTCGGTCAACTCTAAATCGAGCCGATGGGCAGCGTCGCCGCGCTGCTCCAACAGGACCCTGCGAAACTCTGCGTCCACGGATGCCTTCTTCAGCAGCACCTCGACCCCGCGCGGAATAGCTCCGACGTGCGTCCCCGCGCCTGGAGGTCGTCCGCCCACGATCGTGGTGAAAACCGCCTCCTGTTCTTCCGGCTTCTCCGCCCTCTTGTCTCGGCCCATAGCTCGCCCTCTCAAAGCCCTGTCACCATGTCCTGAAAGAGACCACCGTCGCCCATTGTATGAGAAGCGTCGCTGCACTACAACCGTCCGCATCCTACTTCTTGCGGCCGGGTTTCGGCGCGCGGAGGCGGGTGATCTTGGCAAGCAGGTCGGAACGCTGGCGGTCGCGCAGGAATTCGGCGAGGAGCGTGCGGTTCTCGCTCTGGTAGTACTGCATCAGCGCGGCCTGGAGGCGCTTTTCCTTGCGGGAGGTGGGGACGTGGATCTGGCGTCCGGCGGTATCGACGCCGGAGACGTACATCGCCGTCGAGAGCGTCAGCGGGATCGGGACGAAATCCTGGACCTGGCGAGGCCGCCACGAACGGGACACGAGATATTCGGTCAGCTTCAGCGCGTCCTCCGGTGTGCAAGCCGGGTGCGCGCTGATGAAGTACGGCACGAGGTACGCCTCCTTGCCGACCCGCCGGCACGACTCGGCGAACCGCTGCTCGAATTCTTCGAACAGCTCAAAATGAGGCTTGCCCATCCGATCCAGAACCTCCGGGCAGTAGTGCTCCGGCGCGACCTTCAGATGACCGCCGACGAAGTGCCTCACGAGCATGTCGAGATAATCGCGGCTTTGCAGGGCCAGATCGTGCCGGATGCCTGACGCGACGAACACGTTGGTTCGCTTCGATCCGTTGCGGCTCCAGCGGACAAAGGCCTCCATCATCTCAAGCATCGGGCCGTGCTCGAAGCTCGCGTGGCGGCAAGGCTTTGGAAACAGGCAACTGACCCGTTCGCACGTCGCGCTCCGGCCGCACTCCATACCGTACATGTTGGCCGACGGCCCGCCGAGGTCCTCGATCGTGCCGCGAAACTGCGGATGCCGACGAAGCCGATCCGCTTCGGCCAGAAGCGAAGGCAGCGATCGCGAGCGGATCTGACTGCCCTGGTGACATCCGATGGAACAGAACGAGCAGCCGCCGAAGCAGCCGCGATGCGTCGTGATGGAGAACTGCACCGGCGTCAGTGCCGGCACGCCACCTTGGGCGTCATATCGCGGGTGCCAGGCGCGGGTGAAAGGCAGATCGTAGAGTGCGTCCAACTCCTGGCCGCCAAGCGGCTCGGCAGAGGGCATCAGCACCAGCGTGCCGGGGTCCTGCTCCTGAACGACCGGTCGCCCTTGCAGCCCGGCCTGCAACTGGTACTGCTGATGGGTCGCGATGAACAGCGATTTGTCGTCGTTCTGCTGCGACAGCGAAGGCAGGCGCGCCGCGTTGTCGGGAACGGCGATGCCCCTGTGGGCGATGTACGCGGTGCCGGGGATGTCGGTCAGCTCGTGGATCGGCCGGCCCGCGTTCAGCCGGTCAGCGACCTCGGCCACGGCCCGCTCGCCCATGCCATGGATCAGCAGATCGGCCTTGGCGTCGACCAGGACGGACCGCTTGAGCTGGTCCTCGATGTAGTCGTAATGGACCAGACGCCGGAGGCTGGCTTCCAGCCCGCCCAGCACAATGGGCACGTCGCGATAGGCCTCGCGGGCGCGGGCGGAGTAGACCAACAGCGGCCGGCTCGGTCGCAGGCCCGTAACGCCGCCCGGGCTGTAGACGTCCTGACGCCGGCGATGGCCCAGTGACGCGTAGTCGTTCAGACGCGAATCGATACAGCCGCTCGTAATCCCCCAGAACAGACGGGGTCTTCCCAGTGCCCGGAACGGCTCGACGCTTCGCCAGTCGGGCTGGGCCAGGACCGCGACGCGATAGCCCAGCTTTTCCAGCCACCGCCCGATCAACGCGGCGCCGAACGACGGGTGGTCCACGTACGCATCGGCCGTAATCAGGATGACGTCCGCCCGGTCCCAACCCCTGCGGCGCAGTTCCTCGGCCGTCATCGGCAGGAATCGATCGATATACTCGGCGCTCTTGCTCATGGGACGATTATACCACGGGGCCGCTGGCGGTGTTCGGAACACCGAATGCCAAACGCCAACCTCCAGCCGTACGAATCATATTTTCAGAAAAATCCTCGCCCGCAGACGGCGATTCTGCTATTCTGTTGTCGGCTTCCTGATCCTGGCGCCGTGTCGGACTTCTGATCCGGCTTACTTCAGGAGCGTCGAGAATGACACATGACGAAGCGCTCATGCTGATCATCTCCTGTGCGGTGGTCGTCGAGATCGTCGCGACGTACCGCCACCTTCGGCAAATTCCACACGCACTTCTTCTGCTCGGCAGTTTCGCCGGTCTGGTCCTGGGCAGCCTGAGCACCGTGGTCGAAGGCTTCCTCTGGGCCGAGCTGTTCAACTGGCTGGAGCACCTATCGCTGATGGCAGGAGCGATCCTGCTGGCGATGTGGTGTGCCCTGGTGTTTGGACCCTGGAACAGGAGGGTCCCTGATGCGCCCGATGGCATATCTTGATCTGATATCTTTTACTGCCAGTGCAATCGCGGCAGCGTTTCTCGTTCGCGGCTGCAAGCGGACGAGCTTTGCGCCGGCGGTCCCGATCCTCCTGGCCGTTCTGCTGGCCCTGATGGCGTGCTACCACGCCGCCCTTTTCCTCGAGTGGTCGGGGCTGACCGCCGGACTGGACTGGGTGGAGGACATCGCCGGGCTCTTCATCCCCTTCACCTGGGCCTTCGTCCTGTATGCGTTCGTCAAGAACACCGTCGAGGACGAGCTGCGAACCTACCAGCAGAGGCTTCGATCGCTGGCGTCGGAGTTGTCCCTGACCGAGGAACGCGAGCGGCGACGGATTGCCGCGGGACTCCATGACTACGCCTGTCAGAACCTCGTTCTGTCCAAGATGAAGCTCCAGGGCTTGCCTGTGACCGAGACGGACGAGGTCGAAGGCATCTGCGATACCATCGATAAGACAATCGAAAGCGTGCGCGGGCTGATCTTCGATCTCAGTTCGCCGACGCTGTACAAGTTCGGCCTCGAAGCGGCTCTGGAGGAACTGCTGGAGGATAAGGTGAAGGCCCAGTACGGCATCGACTGCACCTTTCGCGACGACGGCGCCGCCAAACCGCTGGCGGAAGACGTCCGCATCGTGCTGTTCCAGTCGGTTCGCGAGCTGCTGATCAACACCATCAAGCACGCGCAGGCCCGCGCCGTGACCGTGGACATCGGGCGTCTCAATGGCTCAATCCAGATCAAGGTGACGGACGACGGGATCGGCTTTGACGTGGAGGAGGCCCTGACCGGCACTTCGCATCGTCGGGGGTTCGGCCTGTTCCACATCCGCGAACGGCTGGATTTTCTCGGCGGCCGTCTCGACATGGAGTCCCAACCCGGCCGGGGAAGCCGCTTCACACTCCTGGCCCCTCTGGAGACAGGGACCACCGCGGCTCGCGAGACGCCTGACGGCTCCGAGGACTCCGCCGGCTGACACTCCGCAGTATTCCCGCACGACCAGAACTCATACAGCGCCACGAGAACTAAGGAGAAAGTCGAATCCAGACACATCAGGTCCCCTCGTGGGCGGTGGGCAACCTACGAACCATTGCACTCGCCCCAGGTCACGACCTTGCCTTCGAGATCGACCACGATCCTCGCCTCGCAGCACCCTCCGTCCATGCCTGTGGCAAATCCGTCGCGCGGCGTGGTGTATTCGTCGGCGCACTGCGCGTTGCAGAGGAGGTACTTGCGTCCGCCCTTGAGGAAGCCGCCGTACTCACGAGCATAGTGCGGAAGGTACTCGAGAACCGCAACGATGTAAAAACCATCGCGCGTGGCGATGGGATCGCCGGCCTTGATCGCCGCTTCGAGGTCCAGAGATGCGATGTCATTGCTGTCGGGAGTCCACGCCCGATCGAATTCGATGCCGTGGCTGATGAGGAAGCCACGCACCGTGACCGGACGGGTGATGATAACCTCGTAAGGTCTGTGTCCATCCGCGTGCAGAACGATCATGTTGGGTTCGTCCGCAGGTCGCAGGCACTCTGCCGGCGTCAACCCGAGGTCGTTCCTGGTGTGCAGATCGGCCTTTCGTTCGCGCAGTAGGGCAAAGCAATCCTCATAGCCGTTGCACGCCGCGACGTGCAGAGGAGTGTCGCCGACATTGTCCGCGATGTTGACATCCGCACCATGGTCGAGAAGGAAGCTCGCCATTTCCACGCGGCTCCACCAGACGGCTTCGTGCAAAGGCGTTGATCCCCTTGCATTCCGGGCGTTGACGTCCGCGCCGTGTGAGATGAACAAATCCGACAACTCCATGAGGCCCTCAATCGCCGCCCGGTGTAACACGGTGTCGCCAACATCCGTAGGCTGCCTGGGATCGGCTCCCGCTGATAGAAGCCTTCGGACCATTTCGTCGCGCCATGTGGACGAGGCATATAACAAGACGCAATGCAAAGGGGTCATGCCGGGATGGAACGCATTGGGGCTTGCGTCGCGCAGGTTGACATCCGCCCCGCCAGCAATCAGCTTGCGAACTGCCGCCAAATGGCCATACAGAATGGCGCTGTGCAGAGCGGGGCCTTCCGGACCACCCTGGGCGTCCGGATCGGCACCGTGCTTCAGAAGCAATTCCAGCATCGTCGCGTGCCCCTGTCTGGCGGCCACGTGAAGGGGCGTCCATCCATGTCGATTCCGCGCATTCGGATTTGCGCCATGGGCAAGCAGCGAACGGACCTGCGAGAGACTGCCGCTGCTCACCGCCTTGTGAATCGCAGGGGTATCACCAGGAGGCTGTCGCTTGCAGCCGCAGAACAGAACAAGCAATGCCAGCCAAACCAATCCCGCACGTCTCATCTCCGGCTCCTTCAAACAAGAACGCACCCTGTCCGCTGCATATAAGGCACAAGCCGGAGGCAAAGCAACAGGGGAATTTCGCGGAGGCGGCAGTCAGGCACTGGTCCGCGCCGGTGATGCAGAGTGGGAAATGGAACGGGGACATCGCGCCCGTCCGTCGCGGTCCGTTGGGAGGCGACAGAGGGGCGGATGTCCCCGGAATCGACGCAGTCGATTTTAGAAGTGATGGACCCAGCGGACCTGGAAGCGGTCGCCTTCGGGACGATTCTCGACGCTGGTCTCGAAGTAGGCGTTGAAGAACAGATGGTCGTTCTGCGAGAAGCTGTACATCACGCCGGGGCCGATGCCCAGGACCTGCTCCTTCGGGTCTCCAACCGTCGTCGAGCCATTGTCTTCGGAGCTGGAGACCTGCTTGAAGTAGTAGCCGTTGACGCCGGCCCGCAGCTTCTTGGGAATCAGCTCATACGACGCGGCGAAGTTCGCGTGAACCGCCTGCCCCGCCTGATGGTCCGTGTCGTCGTTCTCATCGTTCCAGAGGTAGTGCAGACGCCACGAGGCGGTGAGCTTCGGCGTGAAGAAATAGGTTCCCGCCCAGTACGGATTGAACGAGAAGTGGTTGTTGCCGGGGTTGAGTCCCTTGTCGTCGTCGTACTTGCCCGTGGGCCAGATGGTCTGGAGCTCGACGCGGTGCATGAACTTGGGGCCGTTGGCGCCCATGATCGGGTCCCACTGGAGATACGGGCCAACGAGAATGTCGCCCACGCCGGTCCCGTTGTCGTCCAGGAGACTGACGGCGTCGAAGCTGACGACCGGGACGATCACGTCGAGGCCCCACTTGCCGCCGAACAGGATCGGGCGATCGGACTGGTAAATGAACTGGCTCAGACTGATCCACACATCCAGCTCCGGATCGAACGGGGGACCGTCGACCAGCTCATCGGCCGTGTAGTACTGGATGTACTCCGCGAAGTAAAAGCCGGGTCCGGCCGGCGGACCGCCATCCATGAAACTGGTGAAACCGAGGTTGACCGCCGGCTGATCGAACGCCGCAACCGGCAGCGCCAACAGGGACACGAGCAACAGGCCCGCGCCGAACATAGATGGACGACAGCATTTCATAGCTTACCTCCTAAAACGGACACATATTGGCCTTCTCACACGAGAATCCGTCGAAGTCCAGTCGCATGTTAATATCGGAAGTCCGTTCCCTGCGCGACCACATTTTACCGACCTTTTTCCCCCGCCGCGAGTCCGAAATCGACACATTCTGCGCCGGTCGGACAAACGCCCGATCCCTCCGAGGCCCCTTCCGCAGCACTCCGGCGGCGCGCCGCCGGCGGCAAACGTCCGATATCGCGTTAACTCCTATGGCAGAAAGGACTTGGCGGCCGCCAGCTTCTCGGGCAGGTAGTGCTCGATCACGTAGTTGAGGTCGTGGACCGCGAAGGCCTGCTGCTCGGCCCTGACACCCATATCGAGCAACTGCTGGATGGCGTCCTGCCAGGGCTTGAAGTGCTGGACGAACGGGTCGTTCTTCAGCGCATCCTTGGCCCGCTTGACGTCGACCTCCTTGAGGGGATGGGTCGGGAGCTTGTAGTCGACGATGTCCTGTGGCGTGACTCCGAGAAACCTGGCGTTGGGCACACAGAAATAGCGGTTGATGTGTGCGGCGTTGCCCGAGCCGACCTTGAGGGTCCGGTAGATGTTGAACATCCCGTACGGGTCGCAGTCCACGAAGGCGTAGACGGGCAGCTTCAGCTCGTCGGCCAGCCGACGGATGAAACGTCGGCACGCCCGCGTCGGCACGCCGCCCATCGAAACGAGGATGCAATTGGCCTTGCGCCAGTAGCTGTGCTTGACCAGGCGCTGGAACATGCCGGCCGTCTCGATGGCCAGGACGAACTTGGCCTTCGTCTCGAACTTCAGGTGCTCGACCGAGATGGGGATCGAATAGGCGCCGGAGCCAAACTGCGTGCAGTCGATCCGCAGAGGCTTGCCCGTGTCCGGCTGGCGGTCGACGACGATGAGCTGGCCCGCGATCTCGCCGCCCTTCTCCTCCGGGATGAAGCCGAGCTGCTCGCGGTTGACCTCGAACAGCGCTTCGATGTCGTCGAGCACCGTGTCCGATTCCGGCTGCTCGTCGAACCGCGCATCGTCCCAGTTCTTCGAGACGTAGTAGGCCTCTCGCTTGGTCATGATCTCGTCGTCTTCGACGAGCGTCTTGGCGGTGGACATCATGCGAAGGGTCTGGGCGAACGTCTTGACGGTTGCGACGGTCAGCGTGCGGGTCTTTCGCTTGCCCCGCAGTTCGAGGAAGCCGGTCTTCGGCAGGTACTTCACGTTGCTCAACGCGCGCAGCGGGAACGACAGCGTGGGCTTGCCCTTGTGCTGAATCTTGTCCCGAACGGAGGCGGCGGTGTCCTTAATTCGATTGGCCAGCTTGCTCACGATCGGCTCCTTTCGAGGACGTCGGTCAACTGCGCCACCAGGGTCTGTTCCTGACGCTCAGTGAGGTCCAGCATCTCCCGAAGAGCGATGGCGACGTGGGGAATGTATTTCTGGATATAGGCTTTCTTCTTTTCCGATTCGGCGGCTTTGCGTCGCCGGCGGATGAACACCGCCAGCTGCCGGCCGCACTCCTGGAGCGCCAGCCGGACCTCCTTGATGATCTCGGGATAGTGCGCTACCGCCTCCTTGCTCTCGGAGGTGAACGGCACCCAGACCGACGCCATATGCACCAGAATGACCAGCGGGCCTGAGGGCAACGCGCCGTTGGCCTGCTGGAGGGCGTAGTTGCGCCAGTCCGTGGAGATCACCGACTTGGTCATCGCGCAGGCCGACTGCTGATAGAGCAGAGGCACGCGATTGGCGTAGCGCAGCACGCGCGCCAGCCCGTCGGCCTCCAGCGAGCCGCCGTAGGCGAGCCCTGCCTCGATCTGGAAGGGATTGCCCCGGTAGACGGACGGTGGACGCGTCACGGCGGTGTAGAAATCGGCCTCGATCTGCGTCTTGAGACCCGCCAGAATCAGCTCCTCGCCGATCGGGCTGAGACAATCGGTCGGCGGGTTCATGATCTTCGTGTGGTTGATCGCTTTGAAGAGATTGTCCGCCTCCTGCCGGGCGATCCGCGCGGGTCGGGCTCGCTCATAGAGCTTGGCGGCCTCGCAGATCTGCTTGGCGACGCGCATGCTGACGCGGGAAAAATCCGTGTGCAGGAAGGACTGGAGCGTCTGCGCCTTGGTGTCGTGGAGCATTTTGATGAGCACGCCCAGCTCGACCCCATACGGGTGCGGCTTGATCTCTCGCGTCTCGACGGGCAACTGGTCCGTGGCCCGCTTGTAGTCCTTCACCTCGCCTTCGGGCGTGACGAACTGGAGCGAGACGTGCGGGTTGGCGATGGCGGTCTGTTCGAGATACTCCTCCACCGACTGGCGGCCCTTCTGGTACTTGGCCTCCAGTTCGATCTCGACCTTGGTGCCGCGATCGACAGGCCATTCGATCGTCTCATCGACGATGATTCGCGGCTCGTTCTTCTTGGTGTCGATCTCCAACTCATAATGATGGGCCGGCTTGTTGCGGCTGGTCTTCGACGTGATGGAGACGGGCTTGCCCGTGGTGAGCTGGCCGTACATGCCGGCCGCCGAGATGCCGATCCCCTGCTGGCCGCGTGACATCTTGAGCCGGTGGAACTTCGAGCCGTACAGCAGCTTCGCGAAGATCTTGGGAATCTGCGTCTTGACGATGCCCGGGCCGTTGTCCTCGATCGTCACGCGGAAGCGATCCTCCTCCGAGCCGGGCGCGACGATCACCTTCACCTCGGGCAGGATGCCCCCTTCCTCGCACGCGTCGAGCGAGTTGTCCACCCCCTCCTTGATCGTCGTCAGCAGCGCCTTTCGCGGATTGTCGAAACCGAGCAGGTGGCGGTTCTTGGTGAAGAACTCCGCTACGGAGATTTCACGCTGGCCGCGAGCCATGTCCTCGGCGGTTGCGCGGCCAACCGGCTGTTTCGTCGCTCGTCGCTCGTCGCTCGGGCCTTGCGGCTCGGGCAATGGCTCCGGCGTCGGGATCGGCTCGGGCGCCGTCGTCCTGGTCTTGCGGACCGCCTTCTTCGCGACCTTCCTGGCGGTCTTCTTCGCCGTCTTCTTTACCGTCTTCTTGACGGGCTTCCGTGCGGCCTTCTTGTGCTTCGTATGAACCGCCCCGGCTTTCGTCGCGGCGGTCTTCTTCCTGGCTTTTCCCATCGGTTCGATTCTTTCCTCCCAAGTTCAGCCCATCCAAAGGCATCACCTGATAGCGAAAACCGGCATCTGCGTCAAGCCCGCGTTTGAGCTTGCTGGTGGGTGGCAGCCTCAAGGCGAAGTGAAACGGAGCCTTGGGGATGGCCCATCGCACACGCAACCAGGATCGTAGCAGCGGACCAAATCACCATCCCCAAACGCTGCGCGTTTGAGGCTGCCACGCGCCACCTACGCCCTGGTGAACTGGGGGATCGGGAGCGTCTCGCCGTCCTTGAGCGCCGACTGGTGCGCGACGACCCCTGGGACGGTCATCGCGAGGGCCTCGTAGACGTTCACGAGCGGCTCACGGTCTTCGAGGATCGCGGTGATGAACTCGTTGGCCAGCGGCCCGTGCGAGCCCCCGTGCCCACCGGCGGGCATGCCGGGCGGCAGCGCCGGCACCGTGATATCCGGCAGGTCTTTCAGCAGGCCGTGATACTCCGTGTCCTGCATCCAACCACGCTGGCCGTAGACGCGACCGGTCTCGACGACCACGTCCTGCACGCCCATGCACATGAGCATGCGCGAGGCGCCGCCTTCGCTCGTCTGGAACAGGGCGATCTCGTCGCTGTACGGATTTTCGTACTTGTTGGCGCCCGGCTTGTTGGACGGCAGACCCGCGTCGAAACCAATGCACGAGACGGAGGTGAACCGCCCGCCGGAGACGCCGACGTAGTAGGCGGTCGAATGAGTCGGATACCACAGCGGAGGCGAGCCGATGCGCCAGCCGTTGAACGACGGAATCGGGGTGGGACAGAAATGGAAGTACTCGCCCTCGGAGTAGACGAGCTTGCCGAAGCCGCCGGCCCGGTAGATCTGCCGCATCGCGCAGCAGTCCGCGCGGTAATAGCTCGTCTCGGCCATCATGTACTTCAGGCCGGTCTTCCGAACCGTCTCGACGAGCTGCTCGGCCTGCTCGATCGAGCCCCACACCGCCGGCACCGCCGTCATCACGTGCTTGCCGTGGTTGAGCACCTCCATGCAGTGCTTGGCGTGGTTCGGGGCATCGGTGGCGACGAAGACCGCCTCGATCTTCGGGTCTTTGACGAGCACCTCCAGCGACTCGTACGACTTCTCGCAGCGGCACGCCTGCATCAGCCCCGCGCGCCGCTCGGCGATCAGATCGCTGACCGCGACGATCTCGACGTTCGGATGGTCCTGGAAGCCGAAGGCGGCACCGAACTGGCAGACGCCGTAGCCGACGATGCCCACGCGCACCTTCCGTTCGGAGACCGGCTGCCAGACCTTCTCCGTGGATCGCTGGCTGCCCCTGGCGGCGCCGGTGGAAAGGCTCGCCGCCGCCGTCGCTCCGAGCGAAAGCCGGCCCAGCGTTTCGAGAAAATCGCGGCGGTCCATCGGTCCCAATCCAGCAGTCGACATCGGTCAGCCTCCTTCATTGCAGGCAGTATATGAACCGGCCGCAGCACACGTGCGGCTCGCGGTCCGGCCGGCCCATTCTACGCGGATTCGGCGTACCGCGCCAAGAAGCCATGCCCAAGACCATGCGATCGGGCATCTCTACCGGGCTTGGCGCCGGTAGGTCTCTTTCATGACCAGCGTGCAGGCCAGAGCCAGGACCGATGCAATCAGCAGCACGAGGAGTACAACGCGATAGCCGGCGAGGGGGTATCCGGCATCGGGAGCGTGGGGATAGGCGTCCAATATCCGTCCGAGCAGCCACATGAACACCGCGCCTCCGAAGAACGGGAACAGGTTCACCGTTCCGACAGAGGTCCCTGCCATCGCGACGGGAAACAGCTCCTTGGTCGTGGTGAAGCCCATGATCACAATGGCAGACGAGAACACCGAGAACAGGAAGAACCACACGTAGAGCGCCCAGTGCGGCAGGCTCGCGGGCCGCATGACCACCAGCAGCATCAGCAACGTGAGGATCGCGGAGGCGAGGATGAACACCCGCTTGCGACTGTGCAGCAGGCGCTCGGACAGCAGGCCCAGCAGCGGACTGCCGACGATCATGCCCCAGGCGAGCATGCTCAGGACCGCTCCGGCCTGGCCTTTGCTCATGCCGTACACGTGCATGAGATATGGACCACTCCAGAGGCCGCCGAAGCCGAAGAAGATGCCGCAGTCGAAGAAGAACCAGATAGCCACCGGCCAGAAATGCTTCGTCCCAACGACCCGCTTGGCGCCCGCGAACAGACCGATGTTCGCAGTGGCGCCGTCAGGCGTTTCCTGCGGCGCCTTGGTAGACGCACTTCGATCGCCCGTCGGCGCGATCGAAGGCCAGCCCTTGTCGGAAGGCCGGTCGCGGACGATGAGCCAGACCAGGGCCATCAGCAGCAGGCTTGCCCCTCCGATCACCTGAAACGAGATGCGCCACCCGAACCATGTGGCCAGCAGACCGAGAAGCCACGTCCCCGCCAGCACGCCCACGCCTCCGACGGCGTTGAGGATTCCGGCCATCACGGCGAATTCGCCGGCCCGGAACCACTGCGAGAGGATCTTCATGGTGGGGATGAAGACCATCGAGACGCCCAGGCCGACCGCCACCCGCGCGGCAAAGGCGGTGCGGATGCCCGGCGCCAGGCCGAAGAACACGCTGCCGGCCGCCGCCAGCAGCAGAGAGACGGTGACAGTCTTGCGGGGTCCGACGGAATCGGCCAGCAGGCCCGCCGGAAACTGCATCGCCGCATAGCAGTAGAAGTACACCGAGCCGAGCAGACCCAGGACGCCCGCCGCGACGTCGAAATCGGCCGCCAGATCGTCCGCCACGACGGACAGCGAAAGCCGATGGAAGTAGACGAAGAAATACGCCAGCCCCAGCACCGCGAAGATGGCCCACCGATAGACCATCATCCTCCGCTCGTGCGGCGTCGGTGTCACCGGACCCATCGTCTGTAGCGTCACAGGCTCACTTCCTTCCCGCATCGAAAAGACTGGAGGCCGTAGGCTGTAGGAGTCCTTCCAGCCTCCCGGCTCGTTCGCCCCATTCTACAGGGGCCTGTGACCCGGCGCCAACCTTTCAACTCGCCTCAGCAGCGTCACCACTGGCAGTCGAAGCGTTCGAGGAACGGCAGCGAGCCGGGCGCCGAGCCGACGTGGAGGCCCCACTCGATCATCTGTCCCTCGCCGCTTTCGGTGAACGCTTCGGGACGGTACGCGCCGGGCGCGTTGGGGACTTCGTCCAGGTCCATCATTCTCGAAAAGCTCAAGCCGTCCGGGGCATATTGCAGCGTCTCTGCAATCCCCTCGGGCCCGATATTCACCATCGCCGCAACCCCGTGCCCGACAGGCCAGACCAAGACTTCGTGCCCGCCCTTGACAACCGGGCCTTGCCTTTCTTTGTCGACTCGACTGGGGCCAAATCGCACATAGGGCCCTTCAGGCTGCTCGGCCACGGCCAGCCCCATCTCGGTATGCGCCGGCGTATCGTTCCATCTGCGGCCCTTGTAATAGAGCCAGTACTTCCCATCGCGGACGAGCAAGCAGGCGTCGTCGACGCGCATGCTATCAAACGGCGCGTTCAGCCAAAGCCACCGCTTTTGGGAGGGCCGCAAGACCGGATTGGCCGCGAGTTTCTGCCAGGGACCATCCGGTGAATCAGCTATCGCAACGCCAATGGCCGTCTCGGTCACCTTGTTGCCCTCGTTACTGAACGGCTTGGGCGCCCCTGTGTAGAACAGATAGTACTTTCTCTTGACCTTCAGAATGTTCGGCGTGAAGACGCTCTGCTCATCCCAAGTGCCCTTGCGCCCGCGTGCCAACGCTTCGCCCTTCTCGGTCCAGGTGTGCCCATCGAGCGATGTCGCATACCACACCGTCGCATCGTAACCGTGCGCGACGTTACTTCTGGTGTACCAGACATAGTACAGGTCGGCGACCTTGATGATGTCGCTCGGATCGCGACGCATCACCCCCGGTTCCGGACTCAGCCCTTTGGCAGGTGAGTAGTGCATGCGCATCGTGCGCTCTTCCGGCAGTGGATAGGCAGACAAGTCGACACAATAACAGTAGCCACCATCGGAAACCATATGTGGATAGTCGATGTAGATGTACGTTCGACCCAACAGCGATCTGTCCAGAACGATGTTGTTCGACCGATCCGAAACGGTGAATCTGCCACACTCAAAGTGGCCCAACTCATACGGCAGCAGTGGGGCTACGGACAGAACGTCTTTGCGCCCTTTGCCCCCAGACCAGATGTAGTCACGAAAGACCTGTCTCTCTGGCGGCACGTTCTCCCGGCACGTGATCAGGTAGGCGCGCATGTACGCCGGGGCCTGCGGCGGCAATAATCGGCACACGCTCTCTTGTCCCTCGATCGGCAGGATTTGCAGGTGCATGTGGTGCTCTGCTTCCGTCTCCGGCGTGATCCGGACAAAGGCACTGAACGCCCCACAGGCATTCTGTTGTGCCAGCATCGGAAGGCACATCACGATCAGGGTTGCACATCTTGGTTGCACGTTGTACCCCTTTCGCATTCGATCCATCGCGCCAGCGTCACCACTGGCAGTCGAAGCGCTCGAGGAACGGCAGCGAGCCGGGCGCCGAGCCGACGTGGAGGCCCCACTCGATCATCTGCCCCTCGCCGCTTTCCGTGAACGCTTCGGGACGGTACGCGCCGGGCGCGTTGGGGACTTCGTCCAGATTCATCATTCTCGAAAAGCTCAAGCCGTCCGGAGCATATTGCAGCGTCTTTGCGATCCCCTCGGGCCCGATGTTCACCATCGCCACAACCCCGTGCCCAACGGGCCAGACCAACACCTCGTGCCCTCCCCTGACAACCGGATTGGCGACGTATCGAACATAAGGTCCCTCAGGCTGCTCAGCGACAGCCAGTCCCATCTCCGTGTGGGCGGGCGTATCATCATATCGTCGGCCTTTGTAGTAGAGCCAGTACTTCCCATCGCGGACGAGCAGGCAGGCATCGTCGACGCGCATGCTGTCAAAGTCCCTCCATCGTGAGTCGCCCGGCTCCAGAACCGGATTGGTTTCCGACTTCTTCCAGGGCCCCTCCGGCGAATCAGCTATCGCAACGCCAATGGCCGTCTCGGTCACCTGGTTGCCTTCATTTTGGAACGGCGTGGGCACACCCGTGTAGAACAGGTAATACTTGCCCTTGGCGATCAGAATGTTGGGCGTGAAGACGCTCTGCTCGTCCCAACTGCCCTTGGGCCCACGCGGCAACGCTTCGCCCTTCTCGATCCAGGTGTGCCCGTCTGCCGACGTCGCGTACCAGACCGTCGCGTCGTAGCCATCTGACACGTTGCTCTTGGTGTACCAGACGTAGTACAGATCGCCCACGTTAATGATATCGCTCGGATCGCGCCGCATCACACCCGGCTCCGGGCCCAAGCCCTCTGCAGGTGAGTAAGACACCTGCATCGTACGCTCTTCCGGCAGCGGATAGGTGGACAAATCGACACAGTAATAGTACCCGCCGTCCAGAACGAGTGTCGGGTAATCGATGTAGAGATAGGATCTCTCCAGTAACAACCTGTCCAGAATGATGTGATTGGGCATTGGCCGAACGACACGTTGAAGATCCGGGTAGGCATACTGGCCATATGGCAACAGCGGGGCCGCTATCAGGACGTCGGTTCGACTCTCGCCTTGCGACCAGATGTGGCCTCGGAAATTCTGTTCTTCCGGCGGCACCGGTGCTCGGCAGACAATCAAGTAGATGCTCCTGTGTGGAGAGACGCTTGGCGGTATGATCTTGCATCTGTCATCCTGTCCCTCGACGGGCAGGATTTGGACATACAGATGGAACCATGCCTCCGTCTCCGGCGTGATCCGGACAAAATCACTGAACGCCGCATAGGAGGTTTGTCCTATCAGGAGAGCCAATACACCAATCGCGGTCAGAGTCCTACATCTTCGTTGCACGTCGCACCTCTCTCTCGTCTCAGCCTCGCCACAGGCAAGAGCACGCGTCCGCGTCACCGGACCAACGAGCGTCCCGGGTCGAACGGCTTGCTGATATGAATATACTCGATCAGCGGGTGAGATGCCTTCAAATTCGTCACGGCGAGGTTCTCCAGATGCGACAGGCTTGCGGGACCGCAGTAATCCGGACGGCGGCCTTGAGAGCAATGCCCAGCCCCTTGAGATTGTCAAGCGTGGTGACGGCCTTGTCAATGCCACCAGCCACAAGACCGGCACTTGCCTGCACTACCGTCTCCTTCGAAGCGACTGAAGCGGCGAAGAAGTGGTGCCTTGCTCATGGACAAGCGATAGAACGCGACCGATATTGACGCCGGTGGCCACGATCTGCTGACGCTCATCCGTGAGCACGGCCCAGGGAAGAGACCTCACGCCCCACTGTTGTCTCAGCATAGACATGATGCCGGAGGACTGTTGCAGCAGCGGAATCCCCGCTTGGACTCCGTGTCCTGGCAGGACATCAATGGGAAGAGAGATCTTGTTCTGTCTCTTCCACTGCCGTAGTCCATCCTCGTCTACCGGGGCAACTTGAATGCAGACAACGGCCACGTTTTGATCTCCGAGTTGCCGACTGAATCTCTGCAACTGACTGATGGCGATCTGCGAGGCACGTTGGGCGTAGTCTACAAAGACCACCAGCACCTTCTTGTTCCTTATGCGTCTGGCATCAAAGCCTATTTCCAATGTCCTGAGATCCGGCAAGGGCCCGCCCACCAACGAGTCTTGGGGGACGAAGTTAGTGAAGTGTTGCCCAAGCTTGATGGTCACATGGTCTCCGCTATGGGCGTATACATAGGCGGCATCATTGCCCTGGCCAAAATCGACTTGCACGGAGACCGGGCCGGCCGGCAGGCGATCGACTCTGAACTGCCCCCGCTCATCGGTGGACGTGGCCCGGCTGTCAGGAAATCCGCCTGCGTCACTGCCCACAAACACGGGTTTGCCCGGCACCGGATGGTTGTTCTGGTCCAGCACCACGCCGGAGAGATGCGCATCCAGGGACATGAGCTGAACATCCGGGAGCACCGCCGCCTGGCCCGGTATCATGCGGTCGTCCAGCACATGGCCGGACGAACCAAACTCCGCGGACTCATAGGTCAGACGGTAGTGATCGGCGACACCCTCCAGGGCGACGAGCGTCTTGAGTTCGTAGTACCCCTGGGCATCCGTGCGCGTGCCGGGCAAATGCACGACTCCGTGTATATCGCGCCTGCCGCCCCGGCGTATACGTCCCAATTGCAGACTCACCTTGGCTCCGGCGATGCCCCGCCCCATATCGTCTGTCACGCGACCGCGAATGGAGCTGCTCGGCTGCAACACCACGCGCAGTTCGCGCAGAGCATTGTAGAAGAATGTGGCTCCTGCCAAGTCCCTCTCGGCCTCCTGCACCATGACCAGATTCGAGGGATACAAGGGATTCTGTCTGGCCGCGAATCGCCCCTGTTGGTCGGTCAATACCGTCTGCCCCAGTCCCACCATGACACGTACATTTTCTGCGGGTTGGCCCTGAGCATCCATTACGGTGCCGCGCACCAGGGGCAATTGGGGCGCCACCGTGATCTCCACGGGCGTGGTTTGCGGCCCTGTTACAGTCAATGGAATGCCCTGCTCCCTGAAGCCGTCGTGATAGTTGCCGCCCCAGGCGTGCATCTTGTACTGTCCTCGGGGCACATGGAGCTTCGCTATGCCGTTGGCGTCGGTTTCGGCACGTTGCATAAGAATGTCGTGCTGTTCGTCATGCTTGCGATCGTCCACATGGACCGTGATCTCAGGCAGGGCGCGGCCCGTGGTCCGATCTCGAACCAGCACCTCGAGGGGGATACCCTTCTCCGCTTGTACGGTGATGTTTACGGTCTTTTCCTGCTTGCCAACCTCAATGGGGACATGCTTGGCCACCCAGTCCGTTCTTTCAGACATGAGTTGGAGAGTATGCAGTCCAGGTGGCAGGCCCTGCACTTCAAACGCCCCTTCCTCGTCAGAAAAGAGCTCCAGGGGCCTGAAACGCCACTCACTCCTTCGCGATTGGTCCGTAGAGAGCATCAGACGCAGCCTCCCGATCCCCCGACCGGTCGTCTTGTCAAGAACACGCCCCCGAAGCACGGCGGCAGGAGGCAGTTCCAGTTCCACATCCTCCCAATCCACGCGATATCCTTCACAGGCATTGCCTTGGAATTGCTCGGGTGGGAAGATGCAAGCGATGTCTCGACCCGAAGCCTTTACGAAGAATGTCACCGTCGCGTCAACGGGCAATTGGTCGAAGACAAAACGCCCCTGCGCATCGGTTCTCTTCGAAAGCCAATCGTGGGGCGCGTATACCGCCTTTCCTCCATTTCGGATCTGCGGGACAACCTGGATGTCAGCATCCCTCACCATATGCCCTTCTGAATCTACCAGCCGCCCGGCAATACCTCCGGGCGGACGCAGTACGATGTTGGCGGTGAAGCGGGTATACGGCTGGGCCATGAAGGGATGTTCTCTGTAGATATACTCCCAACCCAGCGCCAGGCCCGCCTTCCTGGCGACGACCAGGATATCACGTTTGGGCTCAACCCAGACATCGACGGCAAAACGCCCCTCCTGATCCGTGGTCTGGATCGCGTCCAGCAGCTTTGCAGACTTCGGAGCGGCATAGCCATCCCCAGTCAGCTCCATCACCGCCACCTCAGCACCGCCAACCGAGTCAAGCTGGGCATCCTGGACCTGGCCTGTGATGTGAAGCCTATCTCCCAATTGCCCCACGGCCAAGCCGGTCAACAGCACAGCAAGTTCAAGCGTCATGGGCAAGCTCCTTCAAGTGACTTGGGATTTGCCATTTCACGCCGTAATTGCCACTCCTGCACGCAACACAGGCAACAATGCCAGAATCAGGCCTCGATTCCAAGGCGTCTGGTCACCAATCTGACCGATACGACTCGATAGAAAGCCCTCACAGGCGCTAGTTCGCGGAGAATCCAGCATCTTCGCATTTCTTCGACGCACCTCGACCAGTTCGATGGGCGGGCCGAGACGACTGTCGCCTTGCACCGCTTCGACACCATGAACACTCTCCAGGGTCCTTCTATAAGTCGCAGCGGCGACGCCGGCGATGCAAGAAAAACGCGCCGAAGACAGATTTCCTCGACCAGAGTGCAGGATGGACATTGCATACGCAGCAGGTAGGGGCGAGGCACGCCTCGCCGTTCGTAGTGTGCCCGTAAGGGCATACCTTCGATGGAACAGGTAACGGCGTCACTACAAACCTATGCCCTTACGGGCACACTACAAACGGGCGAATCGTTCCGCGATGTGGAGGGCGGCTTTGATGCCGTCGGCGGCGCTGGAGATGATGCCGCCGGCGTAGCCGCTGCCCTCGCCGACGAGGTAGAGGTTCTCGAAGCCGGCGCAGAGGCCCGTCTTGTCGCGGACCGCCTGGATGGGCGAGGAGGTCTTGCTTTCGAGGCCCAGGATGGCGCCGGTCTCGAAGCCTTTGATCTTGCGGGCAAAATCCTGAAGCCCCTCGCGAATGGCGTTGCTGATCTGCGAAGGCAGCATCTCCCACAACGGCGCGGGCTTCAAGCCGAGCGGATAGCTCGATTCAAGGACGTCGGACGGCCCTTCTCGCGTCACGAAGTCGGTGATCCGGCAGGCCGGAGCGGCGAAGCCGTTGGAGTACTCGTAGAAGCTGTGCTCGAGCGAGCCGAGCCAGTCGAGCGCCTCGGCCGGCGAGATTGATCTACCCAGCAGGGATTCGAGATTGACGGCGGCGACGCACCCGGCGTTGCCGAACCGTCCGGCCCGGCGGTAGTGGCTCATGCCGTTGACGATGTTCGTGTCCGCGTAGGCGGTCGCCGGGATAACCGCTCCGCCCGGACACATGCAGAACGTATAAACAGGCAGATGCCCTTGGGCGTTGAAGGTCAGGCGATACTCGGCGGCCTTGACGCCGGGCAGACTCGCCCGGCCCCATTGGGCGAGGTTGATCAGCTCCTGGGGATGCTCGACCCGGCTGCCGATGGCGAAGCTCTTCGTGCGAAACGGCACTCCCCTGTCGATCAACATGCGGTACGTCTCGTAGGCCGAATGGCCGGGGGCAGTGAGGAAGCAGTCCGCTTCGATCCCGCCCGAGGAGGTGACCGCCTCGACGACGCGGCCCCGCTCGATCGTCAGGTCTTCGAGCATCGTATCGAACAGCATGCGGCCGCCCAGAGCCAGGAACTCCTCGCGCAGGCGTTTGACGATCCGCCGGAGGTTGTCGCTGCCGAGATGCGGATGGGCCATGTACGCGATCTCCTCGGGAGCGCCGGCGCGGATGTAGCTGGCGAGAATGAACTGCCGCTCCGACCTGATGTGCTTGCTTCGCGAGGTGAGCTTGCCGTCAGAGAAGGTCCCTGCCCCGCCTTCGCCAAAGGCATAATTGCAGAAAGGGTTGAACGCGCCGGTCTTCTCGAACGTGCGGATGCCCTCGGCCCGCGTCTCGACGTCGGAACCCCGCTCGATGAGCGTGACTTGGACGCCCGCCTTCTGGAGGACCAGCGCTGCGAAGAAGCCGGCGGGGCCGGAGCCGACAACCACGGCTCTCCGCCCCGGCGCGACCTGCGGAATAGAGAGAGACGCAGGCGTCTCGGGAGCGCCGCCCTCGATCCGGTCCGAAGCAACCCCGACGCGAACGAGCCAGTGGATGTCGCTCTTGCGGCAGGCGTCGAGGCTCTGGTGCTCGATCATATACGAGAACTCCGACAGCGACAGCGCCCTGCCGATCCGCTCGCGGAGCATCTCGTCGCTGTAGTCGGTGGGAAGCTTCAGTGAAATCGCCCGGTATCCCATGCGAAAGCCGCCTTGCGATTGAACACGGATTCTCACTCCAGGCTCGCGCGGAGGGCCCACTGGGCCTTGTCCGCGCGCGCGGCCTTGTGACTCGCCAGGCGGACCAGCAGCGCATCCGGCGTCCGGTCCACCAGCAGCAGGTCGCGATGGGCCGGATCGATGAACCCTTGGGCGGTCGCGTGGTCGACGAAACGAATCAGGTCGTCGAAGTATCCTGCAACGTTCAAGAGGCCCGCCGGCTTGGCGTGGAACCCAAGCTGCGCCCACGTCAGGATCTCGAGGATCTCCTCCATCGTCCCGAACCCGCCCGGCATTGCGATGAACGCATCCGCCAGCTCGGCCATCAGCGCCTTGCGCTCGTGCATGTCGGCGACGATCCGCATGTCCGCCACATCGGTCAGCGCCAGACCCATCTCGTGCAGCGCCTTGGGGATCACGCCGGTGACTTGGCCGCCATGCTCCAGCACGGTCCGCGCGATAACGCCCATCATGCCGATCCGGCCCCCGCCAAACACCAGGTGCAGCCCGCGATCGGCGAGGACCTTGCCCAGCGAGCGGGCCGCATCGGCATACTCGGCCCGCCCGCCGACCCCACTGCCGCAATAGACACAAACTCGTTTCATTCACAAAGTTCCAACTGTCTGGAAAAGGCGCAGAGGCTCGACCGCCCACGCAGCGGCGCAGAAGGTAGTCCCACCATGCCCGCCTGTCAAATGGAATCGAGCATCGAGCGAGGGGAGGTGTGTGTGCAGATTCTTTGAAGCACCGGCATTCCTGAGCCATTGAAGCGTCTGGGTGGCAGCCTCAAGTCCGCAGGACTTGGGGATGGCGGAAAGCACCACCGCCTCTCGATACTCAAGCGGAAGTCGCATCCGCCATCCCCAAGGCTTCGCCTTGAGGCTGCCACACGCCTGCCAGGGTGCTGTCACAGAAGGAAAGGAAGAAAGAAGGAGAGAGAGAGGAGAGCCTGAACACGATTGACACGGTGCGACGCTCAGGCGACAATCACGACCGAGACAGCACAGACCGGCACCGCGGAACAGAGACGCGATGAAACCGAGGAGCGATCCGATGCGCTCCTGCATCGCAGAAAGGAGAACATCCCATGGAGCCGATTCTGGCCAAGTGCGGCTATCGTTGTGACCTCTGCCCGGCCTTCGAGACCAATCTCAAGGGCGAGCAGGACAAGAAAAGGCTGAGCAAAGCGATGGCCAAGTACTTCAATTGCCGGGTGCGTCCGGAGGAAATCCACCCGTGCAAAGGATGCCAGGCGGCTCCGGAAACCCCCGACAAGGATTGCCAGGTCTATCCCTGCGTCGTCAAGAGAGGGTTGCCCAATTGCGGGGCGTGCCCTCAGTTCGGCTGCGACAAGCTCAAGACGCGGATGGACGTGGTGGAAGAATGCCTCGCCAAGCATTCGGACGTGAGCAACGAGGACTACCGGCTCTACTTCCGCCCGTATCTGAGTCGGGCGGCCCTGACGCAGATCCACGTGTCGCGCGGTGGTTAGGACGGCGGCAACGTCGTGCCGGAGCTATGGCCGGCCGCCGAGAAACCGGCGGGCGAAATCCGCAAAAGGCACCTCGCGGAAATACCGGCCGTGGATCGCGTGCGTCAGCTCCATGTCGTCCATGTCGTCGTACTGAGGATACTTCTTTCGGACCTGTACAATGGTCATCTTCTGAAGCATTCGCCGGGTCTCCACGTCTTCCGGGCGGGCAGGAGTTGGCGTCTCCGTCGCCGCCTCCGGGACGGGGACGGCCTCGGATGCGATCGCTTCCGCCTCGATCGCCTCGGCCGGCGTAGTCGAGGGCTGCGTAGTCAAGGGCGGCGGATACACTTTCACTCCGGACTTGCGGAACTCCGCGGCCCGGCGGTCCATCTGTCCGGCGGTCATGATGTTGGGATCGAAGGCGTACCCCCGCTGTCTCCAATACGCCGCGTTGCGAATGGCCTGCGCCCGTTCAAACATCTCCGCGCACGTCATCGTGTCGGCATCGAACGTGAACCCCTTGACCTTCCAGCTCCTGGCGCAAATCGCCGCCCGCGCACGAGGGTCGCGCATCCCGTCCGAACAACCCAGCACCAGCCAAGGCAAAGCCAACAGCATCACGACGCGACTCATCATGGCAACCTCCATTGATTACGCAGCACAACCAGAGAACCACCATGATATGTTCGCTGCAGGTTCCTGTCCAGGCCCTTCCCGAGTCAGATGTCACTCGTGTCTGTCAAGATTTCAGGGCAGGACTCCTTTGAGGGCGCAAACCGCCAGGGGTGGCAGTCTCAATCCCGAAGAGCTGTTCGTAGTGACGCCGTCAGGCGTTAGCCTCATCGCAATCCCGGTATGCCCTCACGGGCACACTACGAACCGCCATCCCCAAAGCTCCGTTGCACTACGCTTTGAGGCTGCCACCCACATGCCAGGATCTTTTCAAACACACTGTCACTCAGTCGGTCAGTGTGAAGGCCGGGAGGCGGACGATCTTGCCGCCCTTCTGGGCCGACTGGTGGGCGCAGAGACCGACGCAGGTCCAGTTGGCGCTGGTGACGGCGTTGGGCCGCGGGTCGCGGTCTTCGAGCAGCGCCGAGACAAATTCGTTGACCAGGTGCGGGTGCGATCCGCCGTGGCCGCCTCCCTGGATGAACGAGAGGTGTCCGGCGTCCTGGATCGTGCGCGTAAACTTGCGAATCTCTTCCGGCAGCCGATGGGCGTAGTCCGGCACCCTCACGCGCGAGGGAATCTCAGGCTCGGGCTTCTTGGCGGTGTGAAGGACGTGCTCTTCGCCCTCGACCAGCGTCCACTCGAAGCTCTTCTTCGAGCCGTAGACGTCGAAGCTCTCGCGGTACTGCCGGGCCGTGTCGAACAGGAACCGCCAGATGTGAGCGGCGACGTCCGAGTCCTTGATCTGGATGTGACAGGACTCAATGGCGAACTGGTTGCCGCTCTTGCGGGCCAGCCTCGCGTTGATGGTGCCGGAGCCGAAACAGGAGACGTACTCGGCCCGGCCGTCGACCAGGCCCAGCACGGGCGAGACCACGTGCGTGGCGTAGTGCATCGGGATCATCCGCTCCCAGTACTCGGGCCAGCCCTGCATGTCCTGCGGATGCGACGCCTGCATGTACTGGATCTTGCCCAGCTCACCCTTCTCGTACATCTCCTTGAGGAACAGGAACTCGCGGCTGTAGACCACCGTCTCGGCCATCATGTACTTCAGCCCCGTCTTCTTGACGAGCGAGACGATCTGCCTGCACTCGTCGATGGTCGTCGCCATCGGGACGGTGCACATCACGTGCTTGCCCGCCTTCAGCGCCGCAATCGACATCGGGGCATGGTCGGGAATCGGCGAGTTGATGTGGACGAAATCGATCGCGGGATCGGCCAGCAGCTTGGCGTAGCTCGTGTAGCGCTTCTCGATCCCGCAGGCGTCGCCGATCTCGTTGAGTTTGGCCTTGTTGCGCCGGCAGATCGCCTCCACATGAGCCTTCGGATGCGCCTGGTAGATGGGAATGAACTCCGCTCCGAACCCGAGCCCCACGATCGCCACGTTGACCTGTCCGCCTTTGCCCATGATCCGCTCTCCTTCGTTCCAGGATGTGATGAAGGTCCGTCCCATGCCGGGCGCCCCGGTACCCGGATCAAACTACTGCCCGTACGGGCCTGCGTCAAACGCAAAAAGCGTGGGATCGCCGGCCGGTGTCTGCGTAAATCTTGCGGCAAGACCCATTTCCCATCACAGAGCGCCATGTGTGGCAGCGGCAAACGGAGCAAGGCGGAGTTTGCCGATGGCTTCCACGGCATGCGTATCACCATCGGCAAGCCTTCGCTTGCCGCTGCCACACGCATGCCAGGGTGTTTTCACACACGATGGTCATCTCCATGCGTCGAACGCGTCGGCTGCCCTTTTCTTGTGGACAGGCCAGGCCCAGAACGATTAAACGAGGACATATGGAGCGGCAGGTTCTGCGAACTGTCGTCAGACAAGACCTGGGTGGCATGGGGAGTGACAATGGCGCGGACGGCGTTGATCACAGGGGCGAGTTCGGGCATCGGCGCGACCTGTGCGGTGGCCCTGGCGGCGGAGGGATTCCGCGTGTTCCTGACGGCCAGGCGGCGGCAGGCACTGGAACAAGTCGCCGAGAGGATCAACGCCGCCCATGGCGAGGGCGATCGCGCGGCGTGGTTCGCCGGTGACGTGGCCGACGCCTCGGCGCGTGGGGCTGTCGTACAGGCCATGATGGATCGCTGGGGCCGCATCGATGTGCTCGTCAACAACGCGGGATATGCACTGCCCGGCGTGTGCGAAGAAGTCTCATTGGACGACGTGCGCGACCAGTTTGAGGTGAACACGTTCGCGGCGCTGGCGATGATGCAACTGGTCGGGCCTCAGATGCGCAAGCAAGGCCACGGGCGCATCATCAACATGAGCTCGATCTCCGGCCGGTTGTCGTTTCCGAGCCTGGGGATGTATGCCGCCAGCAAACACGCGCTGGAGGCAATCAGCGACGCCGCAAGACAGGAGTTCCGGCCGTGGAACATCCGGGTGGCGCTGATCGAGCCCAACGAGATCGCCACGGACATCTGGCGCAGGAGCAGGGACCTCCTCCGCACAGAGCCGGAACGGATGCGACAGAGCCCATTCGCCCCGTTCTACTCCCGGCAGGCGCGGTGGATCGACCGCGTCCTGACGGACGGCGCGGCTTCGGCTGATGCGGTCGCCCTCGCTGTCTGCCGCGCTGCAACCGCCCGGCGTCCGCGCGCACGCTATTGCCTGCCCGCGAAGGCTCGCGTGCGCATGCTCATGACCTATCTGCCGGCCTCGTGGCAGGACTGGCTGATCCGCCAGGCATTGCGCCGCGTCGAAGATCGCTGATTCGCATACACGTCCTTGACACGGACTGCGCGGACACGCATACTTCCGCCAGTCTTCACGATTGAGTTCACCACCGATTCGGGATCGGGACCTGCACGATGAAGGAAACGCTGTTCCTCCACGAACGACAAGTAGCCGTCGCGGCGGCGCGACACGCCGGCGCGTATCTCCGGGCAAACCAGCATCAGGCGGCGATCGCGCAGATCAAGAGCGGCCCCCACGACTACGCCACCGCCCAGGACCTCGGCGCCGAGAAGCTGATCCTCGATGCGATCCGGGAGCGCTTCCCCGACGATGCGATCCTATCGGAGGAGTCGTATGCCCAACAATCCGGCGGCGAACGGCTCTGGGTCGTCGACCCGCTGGACGGAACGCGCAACTACGCCAACGGTCTGCCGCATTTTGCGGTCTCGATCGCGTTCTGCTACCGCGCGCAGGCGGTGGTGGGGGTTGTGTACGTCCCCTGTGAAGGAGACGAGCTGTTCTGCGCCGAGCGCGACGGCGGCGCGTTCCTGAACGAGCGGCCGCTCCAGATGGCGTCCCCGTCGAAGTCCCTGTCGGCCAGTCTGGTCGCCACCGGCTTCGCGTACTACCAGGGCGCCGCGCTTGGCCCCCACGTTGCGACGCTGGAGACGGTGATGAACGTTGCAACGGACGTGCTGCGGCTGGGTTCGGCGGCCACCGACATCAGCTACGTCGCCGCCGGACGGCTCGGGGCATACTACGAATCCGGACTCAAGCCGTGGGACGTCGCCGCCGCGGCGCTGATCGTACAGGAAGCCGGCGGCATCGTCTGCGAAACCTCGGGGCAGGCCCTCGACCTGTTCGCCAGGAACGGAGCCACGTTCTCTCTGAACGTGCTGGCGGCCAAGAACGCCGACATCCAGCGCCAAATGATCGATCTGCTGGCCACGCGGTACACGATCTGATCGCAAGCGTGACATTCGGCACAGCTTCTTCCCATCCCGCCCAATCTCGCCACTCGACAATACGTAGTTGCCACAATTGACAAACGATGCGGCGATGCCCTATAGTGCGGGCGTGTCGGCGCGTCTGGAGGACGCCGCTTTCAAAGGCACACCCGTACAAACGTGAGGCGGGGAACACCCGAAACGAGTTTCTGCAAGGAGGCAGGACCATGGGAAAGTCTCAAGTCATCGTATGCGCGCTGCTCGCGCTGGCAAGCACCGCCGCCGCCCAGAGCATTACGTTTCCGTCTCTGGTTCGCAAAGGCGCCATCGAAACCCTCTCCGTAGAGCCGGCCGAACCGACCACGGCCTCGTCCGTCGTACTGTGCGCGACGGTCGCCGACGCCCTGAACCTGGAGCGGGTGGAAACCCGGCGGATCGGAAGCACCTTCATGGTCAAGATCTGCTGGAGCGAGGCGACAGGCGGTTTTCCAGGCTGGAATCAGGGACAATGCCGAGAGTCGCTCGGGGTATTGGCCAAGGGGAACTACTTCGCGATCGTGCAGTCGTACTGCGACGACCGTCTGGCCGGCAGCAAACAACTGACGTTCAAGGTCGTCGAGGGTTCGGCGCCCGCGAAGCAGAAGGTGATCTACGATGTCTGGGTCACGCCGGAGAACCCAACTACCTCGGACAACACTGTCGTAAACGTCTACGGCAAGTGGCCGACGGGCGGCTACTTGCAACCGATTTCGCTAGCGCGCCTCAGCGGCCGGACCGGCACCGTGGACCTGTATTGGGAAGCACCTGAGGGCAATGTCACCCAATCAGTAACGTCTTTCTACTGCGACGTGCCGCTGAAGATGACCTTGACGGGCACGTACACAATCCGCGTGAGAGTGTACCTCGACGGGTTACTCGTCGATTGGGAGGAGATCTCCGTCGAGGTCACCGAAGGCAGTGGAAGCGGCTGGACGTGGGACCCCTTCTTCTGGGGCATCGACCTGCCGTAGAAACGCCCCTTTCGGGAGTGTCCCGGCTTACGTCGGGATACTCCCATTACCATCAGTCTGTCGACCGCCGGCGGCCACAACATGCCACCAACATCCGGCAGGACTAGAACTGCAATGGCGGGCACCGCCTCCCCCTCGTTCATCACCCTGACCGTACGGTAAGAATCCATTCCCAAGAAACGGTGCCCACCGCCCTTCCATGGGCAACGATTTCATGGTACAGCATGGGCCGCCAGCGTCTATTGTGGCAACTGCGTATTCTTCATCGTCAATCCTGATGAGTCGCCCCTGGAAGACCGTGCAGGCACCGGCAGAGGGCAAGCCACACACCCCAGGACAGGAACGCCGGAACCGGCAAAAGGGAATTCCTGTTGTTCCGGGGGCCGCGATCTGGTACAAATGGGGAGTACGGAAGCGCAATTTCGTGAGCTTGTCGCCGGAGCGCAGCATCATGAACCAGACACCCCGCCGGGACGGCTCGCATCGAAGGTGGTTTCGGAGGCCGCAATGCAATGCGTTCTGCCGAGCGCACGGCAGAAATGAAACGCACGTACATTTGCCTGTGGACGATCTGAGAGCTTTCTTGAAGGAGGACGAACATGTCGAGCAAGCTGATCCGTGTGATGGCATTGACGTTTGTTCTTGGATGGGCCGGCGGTCTCGCTGTCGGCCAGGACAATCAGATCGTCAACGGCGAATTTGACGACGGTCTGACCGGATGGGGCCGCTATGGAACGACCGGCTTCGACGTCTCGGCCGTTCGCAGTGCGGGGCTCTCGGGCCCGAATGCCGTCCTGCTGGACGTGACCAACGCCGCGGCAGCCACCAGCATCGGGATTGCCCAGAGCGGGCTGCTGCTGGAGCCGGGGAAGACCTATCCCCTCGGCTTCACCGCCAAAGCCCAGCAGAGCCGGGAGATGGTCGTTCTCGTCCAGACGAACCTCAACAGTGCCAGTTGGCCCACGCAGGTGGAGCAGAAAGTGAATCTGACTCCCACCGCCCAGACCTATCTCATCGAATACACGCACAGCGGAGACACCCTGGGCGACCAGGCAGGCGAAACCGTTACGCTCTACCTGATGCTGAAGGGAACCTACTGGCCGATGGTCGGCAGCGACCTGAACACAAAGGTGTGGATCGACCGGGTGTACTTTGGGGCAGAGCCCCCGCTGCCGCGTCGTGACTTGCCGACCGACCCCGATCCGGCCGACGGCGATACGGACATCTGGCGGGACGCGGACCTCGCCTGGACGCCAGGGGCGTTCGCCCAGACGCATGACGTATACTTCGGAACGGTTTTCGACGACGTCAACGCCGCCAGCCGGGCCAATCCCATGGGTGTGCTGGTCAGCCAGGGTCAGAGCGACGCGACGTGCGATCCCGGCCGTCTCGAACTCGGCCAAACCTACTACTGGCGGATCGACGAGGTGAACGCGCCGCCCGACAGCACGATCGTCAAAGGGCCGGTCTGGGCTTTCGCGACCGAACCGCTGGCGTACCCCGTCGAGAATGTCGTCGCGACCAGCAACGCGATGTCGGAGGCAGGCAAGGGACCCGAGAACACTATCAATGGCTCTGGCCTCAATGCCAACGACGAGCATTCGACGGACGCCGCCGCCATGTGGCTGGGCACGCCGAACGGCGCCGATCCGGTCTGGATTCAGTACGAGTTCGACCGCGTCTACCAACTGCACCAGATGCTGGTCTGGAACTACAACGTGGATTTTGAGCTGATTCTCGGCTTCGGGCTCAAGGGCGTCACGGTCGAGTACTCCACGGACGGCGCCGAATGGGCCGTGCTGGGAGACGTGGAGTTCGCCCGGGCAACCGCCAGGCCGGGGTACGTCTACAATACGACCGTCGATTTCGGCGGCGTGGCGGCCAAATACGTCCGGCTGACCGTCAACAGCGGCTGGAGCACGCTGGGCCAGTACGGCTTGAGCGAAGTCCGATTCCTGTCCATCCCCGCTTATGCGACCCGACCCCTGCCGGCTGACGGCGAAATCGAGGTGGATGTGGCGACGGCCCTGAGCTGGCGCCCGAGCCGGGCGGCGGCCTCGCACCAGGTCTACTTCGGCACCGATCCCGATGCGGTAGCCGCCGGCGCCGAACCCACTGCCACCGTCACCGGCAATCTCTACGTGCCGGACGCGGCCCAGTTTGGAGGCACTTACTACTGGAGAATCGACGAAGTCAATGAAGCCGAGCCGGCCCCCCTCTGGAAGGGTGACGTCTGGAGCTTCTCGACGCAAGCCTACGAGGTGATCGACGACTTCGAGAGCTACACCGACAACCTCGACGTCGGCGAAGCCATCTTTGACACCTGGGTCGACGGCTGGGTCAACAACACCGGCGCCACGGTCGGCTATCTCGATGCGCCGTTCGCCGAGCGGACCATCGTCCACGGCGGAGTGCAGTCCATGCCGCTGGAGTACGACAACACGGCCTCGCCATTCTACTCCGAGGCCGAACGGACCTGGGACAATCCTCAGGACTGGACGGTGTACGGCGCCGACACCCTGACCGTTCACTTCCGAGGCAATCCGCCGGCCTTCCTGGAGACCGCCGACGGCCGCATCGTCATGGGCGGCATCGGAGCGGACATCTGGGGAACCACCGATCAGTTCCGCTTCGCTTACATGAACCTCAGCGGCAACGGCTCCATCGTCGCGAGGGTCGAGAGCATCGCGAACACCTGGCCTTGGGCCAAGGGCGGCGTCATGATCCGCGAACGCATCGACCCGGGCGCGGCCCACGCAATGGTCGTGCTGACGCCGGAAAACGGTGTGGCCTTGCAATACCGCCCCACGATGAACGGCGTCAGCCTGAGCATCAACGAGCCTGGTCTTGTGGCGCCGTACTGGGTGAGACTGACGCGCTCGGGCAACACGTTCACCGCCGAACGATCCGAGGACGGCGCGACGTGGGTCAGCATCACCGCGGACCCGGCCGCTTCGTCGGTCCAGATCACTATGGCTGCCAACGTCTACGTCGGGCTGGCCGTGACCAGCACGACCCTCAACGCGGTCACCGGCGCCGAGTTCTCAGGGGTCGCCACGACGGGCAACGTCACCGGCCAGTGGCAGACGGCCTCGATCGGGCTTGAACAGCCAGCTGGGAACACCGCCGACACCCTCTACGTGGCCGTGGAGGACAACGCTGGAAAAGCCGCGGTCGTGGCACATCCCGACCCGCTGGCCGTCCTGCGGCCCGAATGGCAGGCGTGGCACATCCCGTTGGACGAGTTCGCTTCCGCCGGAGTGAGGATGAACCGCGTCCAGCGCATGTACATCGGTGTGGGCGAGCGCGACAACCCGGCCTCGGGCGGCGCCGGCCTGATCTACATCGACGACATCACCTTCGGCCGGCCCGTCGCGGACCAATAGCGGCGTCCGGCCGAAACGGGCTGAGCATCAGGGCGGGTTCTCAATCCAAGCATGGATCGGGAGCCCGCCCTGCTTCCTAAGGAGCGCCATCCCGGACGCATCGCTCGGCGGCCACGCCTGAAGGCCGCGCTCCTTTGTGTCGATAGAGAAAGCTGGTGCCTGGCGAATTATTGTTGCCTGCCTGCCAAAGGTCTGGTATCAATAAAGAGGCTCAGGATGGCGTTTTTTCGGACCTACTGCGGTCAGAGCGGTCTCGGCTCCCGAAGGCCGAGCCGGCGGATCAGTTCTTTTATCGGTCGGAGGTTCTGGTGTCGGGTCTGCCACTTCACACGAACCGACCCTGAAGGGCGAGACCTCGAACCCCGGACTTCCGGCTCGTCAATTCGACTTCGTGGCCACCGTGCCGGCCGAAGGAAGGAGGTGAGCGCGAATCCAACAGCATTTCACGTCTGAAGGGAAGATCTGGAAGTACCCCGCCGCAACGGCGCCGCAAGGCGCTGCGGGGAATGGAGCTTTGACGTTCGTCGGATGAAGCTTGATCGTCTTCTTGGGTTCGTGGAAGGAGAATAGTCATGTGCAGGGGATTGAATCATCTCATTGTCGTGATGTTGCTGTTGGCAGTCGCCGTGAGCCAGGCCCAGGGCAGTCCGTACATTCGCGTCGCCTACTGGGACGCAAGTCAAGGCACCGCCTGGGCGGGAGACGGGGGCCCGGTGCGCGACGCGCTGGCGGCCGTCGGCTATCAGGTCGTCAATGCGGCGGAGCTCAAGACGTGGATGGATGACCGCATCGCCGACCGGCGACTCAGCGTGGTCGTGATGTGTCGAGACGTCGTCCCGGACACCGTGGTCGAGTCGGTCGACGCGAACTGCACCATCCGACGGTATCTCGACGCCGGCGGCAAGGTCGTCTGGTATTCCGACTGGCCCTTCTATTACGTGGGGACAACCAGCAACTCCCCGGGAGGCAACGGCGCCGTCCAGGTGCTGGGTTTCAACGCCGCCACCGGGCCGAACGACCAGAACCAGCAGGTGACCTTCACCGAGGCCGGGATTCAGTGGGGATTGGTCACGCCGTGGTCGTCGACGCGGCCGACGTCGCCGACGGTGACCGACAACCTGACCGTCCTGGCGCTGGACACCAACGGCAACGCCGCCGGCTGGGTCAAGCATTACCTGCCGGGCGACACCTTCCGCGGATTCGTCCGCATCGAAGACCACAGCGGCGGACCGGCCGATATCCAGAACCTGATCGCCGTGGCCGAGTACGCCGAGTCGATCAACACCGCCTCCGGGCCGGTGCCCGAGAGCGGCGCGACCGACATCCCTCGCGACGTCGTATTGAGCTGGGCCGCGGGCGAGTCCGCCGTCACGCATGACGTCTACTTCGGCGCGTCGTTCGACGACGTCAACGCCGCCAGCCGGAGCAACCCACGCGGCGTGCTGCTCAGCCAAGGCCAGTCGGGCACCACGTTCGACCCGCCGGGCGTTCTTGATTTCGACACCACCTACTACTGGCGCATCGATGAGGTCAACGGCGCCCCCGACAACACAATCTTCAAGGGCGACGTCTGGAGCTTTACCGCCGAGCCATTCGCCTACGCGATCGCCAATATCATCGCCACCACCAACGCGACCTCGGACCCTGGAGCGGGGCCAGAGAACACGATCAACGGTTCCGGCCTCAACGCCGACGATCAGCACTCGGTCGACAGTACCGATATGTGGCTCGCCCGGCCGGCGGACGCCGAGCCGGTGTGGATTCAGTACGAGTTCGACAGCGTCTACAAGCTCTACGAGATGCTCGTCTGGAACTATAACGTGCAGTTCGAGCTGCTGCTGGGCTTCGGGATCAAAGGCGTGACCGTCGAATACTCCGAGAACGGGACCGATTGGACCGCCCTGGGCGACGTGGAACTGGCTCAGGCCACGGCCAAATCGACCTACGCCGCCAACACGACGATGGACCTCCAGGGCGTGCCCGCCCGGTTCGTCCGCATGACCGTCAACAGCGGCTATGGCATGATGCCGCAATACGGCCTGAGCGAGGTCCGCTTCCTGTACATTCCCGCTCACCCGCGTGAGCCGCAGCCGGCCGACGGCACGATCGGCGTGAGCCCGGCAACCACGCTGAGCTGGCGCGCCGGACGTGAGGCCGCCTCGCACGAGATCTATCTGAGCACCAGCAAGTCGGCTGTGGCCGACGGCACCGCTCTGGCCGGCACGGCCGCGACAGCCAGCTACAGCCCGGCCGACGTCGAGTTCGGATCGCGCTACTATTGGAAGGTGGCCGAGGTCAACGACGCCGAGGCCATCAGCACGTGGGCCGGACCGGTCTGGAGTTTCATCACACAGGAGTATGAAACCATCGAAGGGTTCGAAGACTACAACGATGACATCGATGCCCACACGACGATCTTCGACACGTGGCTCGACGGCTGGGTCAACGAGACCGGCTCCACAGTCGGCTATCTCGACGCGCCGTTTGCCGAGAGGACCATCGTCCGCAGCGGCCGGCAGTCGATGCCGCTGACCTACGACAATTCAGGCTCGCCGTTCTACTCCGAGGCCGAACGGACCTGGGACACCGCTCAGAACTGGACCGGCCACGGGGCCGACACCCTCGTCCTGTACGTGCAAGGCAACGCGCCGTCCTTCGTGGAGACCGCTGATAGCGGTGTCCTCATGAGCGCCGTCGGCACGGACATCTGGAACACGACGGATCAGTTCCGCTACGCGTACAAGAACCTCAGCGGCGACGGCTCGATGACGGTTCGCGTCGACAGCCTGGTCCGCAGCAACGAGTGGGCCAAGGCGGGCGTAATGATCCGCGAGACGCTGGAGGGCGGCTCGAAGCATGCGTTTATGTGTGTGACGCCGGACCACGGCACCACATTCCAGCGTCGCCCAGTGGCCGGACAGGACAGCGCCAGCACGGATGTAGGCGGATCGGCCGCACCGCGCTGGGTGAGACTGACCCGCACGGGCAACGTCTTCACGGCCCACGACTCGATGGACGGCGTGACCTGGACGGAGGCGGCGGTGAGCCCGGCGCTGACGATCGAGATGGCCGCGAACGTGTACATCGGTTTGGCGGTGACCAGCCACGACGCCGCGATTGTCACGGCGGCAGAGTTCTCGAACCTCTCGATGACCGGCAACGTGACGGGCAACTGGCAAACGGCCGAGATCGGCGTGGCCCAGCCCGAGGGCAACGCCGCCGATGGGATGTACGTGCGGCTGGAGGACAGCGCCGGCAAGAGCGCAACGGTCGCGAATGCCGATGCGGCGATCACGGTCCGCCCGACGTGGCAGGAATGGAAGATTCCGTACAGCGATCTGTCCGGCGTGAACCTTAGCCGGATCGAGAAGATGGTCATCGGCGTCGGCAGCGCCACCAGTCCGAAGGCCGCAGGCGCCGGCATCGTCTACGTCGACGACATCGGGTTCGGCAAGCCGTTCGTCACCCCGACGGCGACCGACGTGACGACGTCGGGTGATCCGGTCGTGGGCGTTCCCGACGACAGCGATTGGCCTGCCGCCGAGACACCCGACCTGGCCATCGACGACAACGTCAACACGAAGTTCCTGCACTTCAAAGGGGAAGCCGAGCCGACCGGCATTCGGGTGACTCCGTCCGTGGGCGCCACGGTCGTGACGGGCCTGACGCTGACGACCGCCAACGACGCGGTCGAACGCGATCCGGTGGCCTTCGAGCTGTATGGCTCGAACGACGGGATCGACGGGCCGTACACGCTGATCGCCGGCGGCGACGTGCCGGACTTCGCGCAGGCCGATGCCTGGCCTCGTTTCACCAGGAACGCCACGCCCATCGTGATTGAAAACGATGTGGCCTACGCACACTATCAACTGCTGTTCACGGCCGTCCGCGATCCCGGCTCGGCCAACAGCATGCAGATCGCCGAGATCGAGCTGCTGGGTACGGTCGAGTAACGACCAGTCTCGCGGCCGAAGGTGTGCCAAGGGGCCTGCGCCATCGAGGTGCGGGCCCCTTTTCTGTTGCCAGGACGAGCAAGGACCTTCGCGCGGATCGTCTATCGGCCGAAGAGCAGATCGAGAAGGTCGTGCCACTGGGAGAAGTCGGGCACGACGACCTGGGCGCCGGCCTTGATCAGGCGCGTGCGCTTCTCCAGGTTCAAACCGTGACGACGAACTTCATCCGAGGCGATGCCGACGGCGATGCCGCCGCGCTTGCGGCATTCGCGCATCTCGACGGGACCGTCTCCGACAACCGCCAGCTCGGGGCCGGACAGGTGGTTTTCCGTCATGATCCGATCGATGACCATGCGTTTGGAGTACTTGGTGACATCGCCGACGGCGCCGTAGATGCCGCCGTTGAAGAACTCGGCGTAGCCCAGCACGTGGGACTCGCGAACCACGTCTTCCCGATCGGTCCCGCTGGCCAGATAGAGCGTGACGCCTCGATTGCGCAGCGCGGCCAGGAAATCGACGGCCCCCTTGACCGTGAAGTCGCTGACGTCGAGCTGGCCGCGTTCGAACCGGGCGATGCGTTGGTTCACCACCTCCATCAGGGCCCGATTGTAGATGTCCTTGTAGCCGAACTTGTCGAGGACCTTGTCGGCCGGCACGAAGCCGAACTCGCGGACCATTTCGACCAGCGCTTCCATCTGGAGAATCGTCTGGATGCCGGTCGATTGGTCGATGTATTCGAGCACGCGGCGGCGCACCTTCTCGTAGACCGACACGTCGGCGGTGCGGTACCGCTCGCCCAGAACGGCCTCGATCATCACCGGCGCCATCACCTGCTCCCAGCCCTGGCGGAGCGTGCTGACGGTGCCGTCGGCGTCGAAGACCGCGTGCTTGATCCGGCCGAATGGAATCGCCTCCTCGCACAGCTCGATGTCGCTTCCTTCGAGATACCGGGCCTTTCGCGGGTCTTCAGCCAGCTCGGGCTGATAGATGTAGTCCGGCGATTGGCCGACCGCGAGGATCTCCTCGCCCGAAGCCGTGCCCGTCTGAAACAGCTTCTGGACCGTCACAGCGGCCGCCAGATTGGCGAACTCGGCCGCTTCAGCGCAGGATACGCCCGCTCCGAGGCACAACGCCAACGCGCTGGTCACGGTGTCGCCGGCACCCACCGGATCGAGCTTCTTGAGCAGTTGGATCCCCGGGACCTCGTGGAGGCCGTCGCGATCAACGGAGAGGATGCCACGCGGCCCTCGCGTCAGGAACACGGGCCGGTGGAACTGCTCGAACAGACGACGGGCATACGTCCGCACATCTTCCAGCGGCAGACCTTCGTCGAGGCCGACCTCTACCCCGTTGAGCATGGCCGCCTCGCGGTCGTTGGTCTTGCGATAGATGCCTTTGAACTTGCCGCCGTAGTGGCGGGAATCGAGCAGGACGACCTTCTCGTCAAATTCGGCGAACAGCGCGTTGGCCTTGTCGATGAAGCTCTCGTTGGGAATGCTGCCGGGAACCTGTTGATTGACGATCAGCGCGTCGGCCGTCTCCAGAGCGTGGCGGATGCCGGCCAGCAAGGCCTCGTCGGTCACCGACGTGCGCCGGTTGCAGAAGCCGAAGTCCATCCGAGGCTGTTCGCGGTCTTCCAGGTACGGCTTGGCGAACGTCACCGTGTCGTAGTTCTCGCGCTGGATCACGAGGCTCGTCGTATCGACGCCCAGCGCGTCCAACTGCCGCCGCAGCTCGCGGCCGTACAGGTCGTCGCCGACGGCCCCGATAACCTGAATCGCTCGCGGTTCCAGCGCCGCCAGATTGGCGACGACGTTCGAAGCGCCGCCGAGCGAGTAGTAATGCCGGGCCACCGCGTGGGCCTGGAGGCCGGTCTCGACGGAGACCTCCGACCCTTTCGGATCGAGAATCCAATACGCGTCGAGGCAGAAATCGCCGTAGACGGCGACGGTGACGTTCCTGATACGATCCAGAATCTCACGGATGCGCTGCTCGTTCATCCTGCCCCTCTCAGAGTCCCTTGAGAATCGCCCGATACAACAGCGGAAACGTCGCCCGCTGATCGCCCTGCACGTAGAGCCCCCGGCCGCCAAAGGCCTGCGGAATCCGTGTCACGACGCTCTTCTGATCGCGGAAGTAATACCCCGGCGCCGCTTCATCGGCCATCTGGCCCGGGTCGTGGCGGCGCAGGTCGAAATCAGCCGTCAGTATGTCACGCGGCGCAGCGCCGGCGTTGGCCGCCATCGAGACCGCCTTGAGCAGCACCTCCGGCCCGGTGACGGCGCTGCCGACATTGAGCACGACACCGCCTTCGGTCAGCTTCGTAATCTCGTTGGTGTAGATCAGGAAATCGCGGCCGGAACAGCCGCCTTTCGCCTGTCCGTCGAAGCTCGGATGCTGGTCGATCACGTCGGTCCCGATCCCGACGTGCACAGTGAAGGGGACCTCGTGGCGATAGCAGGCGGCCAGGACGCTCGTCTCCGGATGCGTGAACCGTCGAGGGGACTGCTCCGTCGCCGCCAGAGCGAAAATCTGCTTGCCGAACGCCTCGTCGCAGATCATCCGGCCGAGCGTCTCGCCGTAGCCCAGCTTCTGCTGGTTGCCCACGCTCAGCGCCATGTTGATATAGGCGAACTCGTAGGCCATGCCGAACTGCCCTTCGCCCAGAGCCGCCGGAACGTTCTCGCTGGTCTGTCCGATCAGGGCCAACTCGAAATCGTGAATCGTCGTGGCCGCGTTGCCCGCCACGAGCGTGACGAAGCGCCGCTCGACCAGATCGACCAGCAGCGGGCCCAGCCCGTTCTTGATCAGATGCGCGCCGGTGAAGAGGATGACCGGCTTCTTCGCCCGGCGGGCCGCGACGATGGCTTCAGCCACCGCGCCAATGTCACGCGCCGTCGGCTCGGACACGTCGAGGTTCAGCGCGTCGAGCCCGCCCGGAAACACCAGATCGCCGAGCGTGACCTTGTTGCTGCGGCCTTCGAGCGGATACGTCGCGATCCGGCTCGAATCGAATGCCTTGTATCTGCCTTCGTACTCCATCGCGTCGTCCGCTCAGAGGCCCGCCTGCAATCTCTCCAGGCGTTTGATGCACTCGATCATGCAGCGAATGGTGTGGTAGTTGACCTTCCACGAGTGGCTCATGTGCGTCCAGATGGGCTGGCCCTCGCGCGTGGTCAGCGGCCACCACTCGCCCACCGGGTGATGGATCATCTTGTCGAAGACGAAGCGGTGGACGTTCACGTACGCGGGCCAGTAGACCTTCGGCCCGAACCGCAGGCAGCCCTCGAGCATGCCGATCATCACCTCGGCCTGCTGCCAGAATTCCTTCTCCATGTCGTAGACGCCGCCGGCGTGCGGGCCCTCCGTATAGACGCCGCCGAACTCGGGGTCGATGCCGTTCTTTCGGCCGTGGTCCATCGCCTTCTTGATGATCTTCTCGTAGTCGTCCCAGCCGGAGCCGAGAACGTCGGTGGCGTGGGCCAGCAGCCAGGCGAACTCGACGTTGTGTCCGGCCGATGTGTTGTCCTCGGCGTGGGCCTTCTTGCCGCCCTCGGCGAAGCGGTCCCAGCCCCAGACGATATCGAACTTGATCTGCGGCGCGATCTTCCAGTCCGCGGTGAACTGCGGAATCCCGGTGGCGTACCTTGGGTGCAGGATGCGCTTGCGCAGCAGGTCGATGTCTTCGAGCAGGGTGCGGCGATGGATGCTCTGCCCGGTGCATTCGAGCATGTTCGTGAAGGCTTCCATCAGGTGCATGTGCACGTCGAGGGTCTTGCGGTCGCCGCCTTTCGGTCCCGGGCCGCACAGGTCCCAGTTGCGTTCGAACATCTCCCAGTACCCGCCGTACGTCGTCTCGGCGCAGTACTTCTTGACGAGGTCGAACGTCTTCTCCGCGTATTCCCGGCCGCGCGGGTCGCCGGTGGCCATCGTGTATTCGGTCAGGCCGTACATGGCGAAGCTCAGGCCGTAGAGGATCTTCTTGTCGATCGTCACCTCGCCCTTGCGGTTGGTCATCCAGTAGAACCCGCCGTACTGCTTGTCCCACATCTTGCCGATGACGAAATCGACGCCGTGCCTGGCGTACTCGGCGCAGCGGCCGCTGCCGTAGCCGGCGCGATGGGCCGCCGACATCGAGTAGATCGTCCGCATCTGGCCGAGCATCGACTTCTCATCGGTTCCGGCGTCTTTGCCGTCCTTGTCGAAGTGCGTGATGAACCCGCCGTAGCGGTCGTCCTTGCACCGATTCAGCCAGAACGGCAGCAGTTCCGTCGTGAAATGCTTCTTACACTCGTCCAGACAGCCCGAGATTTGATCGCGGTCGATACGCATTGCCGAACCCTTTCACCCAGTCGCCCATAGCATCCATACCCGCACGCAATCCGGGCATTCTATGCCCCCTCGCCGCAGCCGTCAACAACACCTTCGACGACCGCCCGCGAAGGGGTCTCGGCTCCTTGGGCATCGCCACTTGTGAGCCCTTGAGGCGTCCGTGTGGCAGCCTCAAAGCGTAGTGCAACAGAGCTTTGGGGATGGTTCTTCGCATGGGCAGCCTTCTGGTATCCACGGAGCGTCTGAAGCCACCATCCCCAAACGCTGCGCGTTTGAGGCTGCCACACAACCGCCAGAGGGGATCTTGACCTCCGCGTTCTTCCGTCCCCCGAATTGCTTCCCGCTCAACCCACCCCGGCGTGCCTTCCCGTGGCGAGGGCGTCCCGCCCTCGCGCGCCTCCCTCCCCGTCACCACCCTCGCAAACCCAACCACCCCCCAGCCATCCTCACGCCACCAGTAGCCATCGCAAATTGAGTAAGGCGTCCCCGGATTTCTCCTGTGCCTATCTATCATCGCATCGTCAAGAACACGAAACATGTCAACAATTACGGCACGATCCGCATCATCCCTAATTCATGACTGTTACGAACCTGCTCACGATTCTGTCTTTACGAACTAGCACATACCCCTCCTGTCCGCTGAGGCGAGACCAACTCTCCTTGTCCGACCTAAAGAAATACAGTTCATCCCCCTCCTCGAAACTACTCTTCAGACGAATCCATGTGTCCTTGAGCATATCCCTGAGAGGTGGGCTCATGGCGATGGAAGCATCCATCGGCCCGCCGAACACCTCTTGTTCAACCTCAGCGGGGGTCAAGGGCCCTCGAACATCATCATATCTGCTTCCAGACTCCTTCCCTGCGGCGTTCATCATCCTTCGCACTTCAGCTACTCTTTCTGTCGATTCAAGGCCATCCCCGCGCCGGCAACTCGCGATCGAACACGCTAACAGAGCCAGCAATACTCCGCAAGAACTCAGGCCTATGACTCGCGCCTGCTTGCACACTGCTGCTAAGTCCGCGCAATGCGTGATCATACCACAGTCCTTTTCAGTTTCGTAGGGTGTGCACTGCACGCCACTTCCCTTCTCGACCTCGGAGTTCACGCACGCCTCCGGGCCTCGGGACCACTGCCATTCTACAGCGGACGAAGGGTCAAGAACAGGTGAAACGCAGGCCATTGGCGCGTGAAGCGTCTGGGTGGCAGCCTCAAACCCGATGCGCATCGGGATTGAGGATGGTTTGATGGGCAAGGGCCTGGCGCACCGCATCGGCAAGCCCACATCGCCATCCCCAAAGCTCCGTTTCACTGCGCTTTGAGGCTGCCACACGACTGACAGGGTATCTTCACATATTCGCGGGTGAAGCGTTGGCCACGTACGCCGGGAGACACCAATTGGACCACGCGACGGCCGAAGCGCAGCCCCCCTGTCCGGCCAAACCCAAAGGATGGGCGGATCCCAATCGATGTCGGGACACAGTGGCGTCCTCTCCGGGACGGGGTGCGCAGCTCATGGGAGGTATGCCCTTACGGGCACACTACGAGCACTATGCCCTCAGGGGCACACTACGAACGGGCTCAGCTCCTGGACTGGTCGAGGATGAGTTCCTTGACCTTCTGGCTGGGCAGGTTGAGTGCGCCGTAGGCGGCGGCCGCAGCTGCTCGCAGGTCGGGCTCGGTCTCGTCGGAAGCGGTCAGGCCGTAGATCTGATCGACGGTCGCGTCGGGCAGAAGGTTGCCGTTGAGCTTGGCCGAATTCGCCAGGGACGCGAACGCATCGATCCGCACATCCATGTCGTAGGCATCGCTCAAGGCCATCTCGGCGATCGCGCGCTGGGCATCGGGGCTGTTGAGGTAGGCCAGCGTCTGACCGGCGAGGACCTGGAGGTCCTGCTGCTCGCCCCGGGTCGCGCCGACCAGGGCGGCCTGGGCCAGGGAAAGGTCGATGACCGGATTGCGGCTGACGCCCACCTTCAGCAGGGCCTGGACGGCCCGCAGGGCGTAGGCCTGGGCCAGTTCGGCGGTCCAGTCACCACTGATGGCGTCGGGGTTCAGGGCCAGCGCCTCGGCCAGGTTCTGGACGACCAGACGGCTCTCGTTGAAGGGCTGCCGGGGTCCGGCGTTGGCAATGGCGATGGCGGCGGTGTAACGCACCGCGCGATCCGAGAAGGACAGGGCCTGGAGCATCGGCTGGGCGGGTCCGACGGTGTAGAGCAGCGAGTTCTCGCCGGCGTTGGTCGCCAAGGCTTCGGCCGCACCGAGAGCAACCGCCGCATTCTTGTCGTTGAGCCCGCGCAGCAGCGCCTGCTGGAGGTACTCGGGGCCCGCGGTCTTGGCATAGGTCAGCGCCGCGGCGTGCTGGGCGCCGAAGTACTCCGGCATCGCCACGCCCGTCGCCTCCGCCTTGAAGAACGCCGCCAGCCACAGTCCGATCGACAGACCGAACTGATCGTCGGCCTTGAGCGACCACTCGCAGCATCGCATCGCCATCAGCTCGTTGAAATACGCCCGGTCCACTTCCTCGCGGACCAGCCGATTGGCGTCGGCATCCCAGAACCAGACGTTGGCGAAGGACGGGCCTTCCTGGGCGGCCAGTGACTCGTCGTGGTAGTAGTACTTCTCCGCCAGTTGGAAGAACATCGCCGCGGCCGGCGCGTTGCTCATCTGCGGGTCGATCTTCTGGATGCTCTGGGCGGCCAGGCTGCGAAGCTCAGTCGAGGCGTCCTTCTCCGCGACGTACTTCAGGTACGGCAGCGACTGCGGATAGCCGATCTGCCCCAACGCGCGGATGACCTCCGCCTTGACCGCGTCGTTGTTCATCTGAAGGGAAGCCGCCAGAGGACGGATCGCGTTGCGGCCGATTTGCGGCAGCGCTTCGAGGAGGTTGTCCAGTTCACTGCGCCGGGCGGGGTCGGCGATCGCATCGAGCATGAACGGAACCGCATACTCGCCTGAGTTCTTCAGACGCGCGATCGCGTTGATCTTGCCGCGAATCGTGGTGCTGAGCCGCTTGATCTCGTCGACGATGACCTGGGGGTCGGACCGCAGCTCGAACCGCCCCTGCTCGATCACCGCCAGAAGCTGCTTGGCCACGGACGCCAGTTCCGGATCGTTCGAGGTGTCGACCACCTTCATCGCCAGCTCGTAGCCTTGCGGATTGGCCTGCGTCAGCTCCAGCAGCGCCACGGGGTCGGGGTTGCCCTGAAGGATGGCCTGGCCGTAACCCTTGGCCAGATCGAACCGCCCGATCTTCGTGAAATGCAAAAAATCGTTCCAATCGTTGGCAAGCGTACGCTGCTGCGACAAACCGCTCCCGACGACCAAACCTGCGAGACAAAGAACCACGGCAACGGTTCGTCCGTTCAACATCGAGATGTCTCCAATACCCCTTGCGTCGCGTTATAGGACCGGTCCCGGCTGCGGAGAACGCGAAGAAGTATCATGAATACCCCTACCTCGCGGTCTCCCCAGTCGGGCGGTCCATTCCTTTCGAAGGCGGTTACGACCAACAAGCCGTCGTAGTCTTCGGCCTTAACCACTTGATTCTAAAGCGAAATAGGCCCTCTGTCAACAAAAAACCCCTTTCCCAAACCCTCCATTTCCATCGCATTCCCATGGCGGGCGACCCTGTTTTTCCCTATTCGGCTCAGGTTGCGGCCCCAATGCGGGGGCGGGGCTGCAGGCCGCGTCGGCTCTGTCCCACCGAATCCGGGAGCGATCAACCACCTGCGATCCGACCTCTTCCCCCACCCATACCACATTGCCTTTCGAGGTGCCGCCCGATTCGGCCCACACTGGCAAAGGGCTCTGCCCATGACATCTCGAGGGCAACCAGGGCCAGCCAACTGTCAAGATGGACATTATGGGATATTTGCCTTGACTCCACATTATCGGAAGTGATAAATTGGAGTCCCGAGCAGCCTGCGGCGATCCCGTCGGGGAGCGCCGGTGCTGGAGAAGTAGATGGCAGGTAAAGTTGCTGCAATACCCTGGAGTGGTGCGTTTCACGTGTTTTCGGACGACCAATCCGATCGGAAGGCCGGGGTTGCGCTGAGAGAGAAAGGAAGGAGGTGATCGAGCGGGCGGTGCCATGGTCTCTCCGGCGACATGCAGCGATACAAATCTACACGTAGAATCACAGCATACAGCAATGGGAAGATTCCGACGTGCCACCAAGGGGGGGGCGAGCGGGCGCGTTGCCCCGGCACGATGAAATTCTGTTCAGTTGAAGGAGGACCGTCATGTGTAAGAGAACGTTGTTTCTTCTGGCCGTGTTGGGGCTCGCGTTGAGCTCGGCGGTCCAAGCCGCCAATATCACGGTCGTCACGGAGAATGTGGACCGCGAGCCGGACGGAGTCGTCGACGACCAGGGCCTGATCGACTGGCTCGTGGCCGAAGGGCACACGGTTGACGTACAACGTGACTATTGGTGGACCCTCGACGACGCCAAGATCGCGGCGCTGAACGCCGCCGATCTGGTCATCATCAGCCGCCTGTCCAACAGCGGCAACTACGATGACGGCGACGAGGTGGCACAGTGGAACTCGATCACCGCGCCGATGCTCCAGTTGAGCGCCTATCTCGTGCGCAACAGCCGCTGGAAATGGATGGACACGGGCACCGCAACCAACAACACGACCGACACCGTGATGGAAGTGCTCGACCCGACCCACGAGCTGTTTGCCGGCGTGACGCTCAGCGTTGCCGATCCAAACGACCCGAACGTGGTGGCGAACCTCGTCACGGTCATCGACCCCAACGTGGGCACCGGCATGACCTCCTTCATGGGCACCCTCGATCCGGGCAACGGCACCCTGCTGGCCACCGCGCCGGTCTCCGCCATGGCCTGGATCGTCGAATGGGACAAGGGCGCCGAGTACTACGCCGGGGCCGGTCAGTTTGCCGGCGGGCCGCGTCTGTACTTCTCGGTCGGAACGCAGGAATCCGGCGCCACCCCCCAGGGCGCCTGGAACCTCACGGCTGAAGGCGAGATCATGTTCCGCAATGCGGTCAACTATATGCTGAGCATTCCGTCTCGCTACGCCTCGGCGCCGAGTCCGGCCGAAGGAGCCGGCGACCTGCTGCGCGACGAGGTGACGCTGGGCTGGACGGCCGGCACGACCGCCGCGACGCATGACGTCTATCTGGGCACCAGCCTGGAGGCCGTCGCCAGTGGCAGCACCGACAGCAACGACACGACGGGCACGCTCGTCAGCGCAAGCCAGACGGGCAACAGCTTCGATCCCGGCCGGCTCGAATTCGGCCAGACGTATTACTGGCGCGTCGACGAGGTGGGAGCCGCCCCCAGTTACAAGGTCTATAAGGGCAACGTCTGGAGTTTCACCGTTGAACCGTACAGCATTCCCGTCACGAACGTGACCGCCACGGCCTCCAGCATGGAGAGCGACATGTTCGGACCCGAGAAAACCGTCGATGGGTCCGGCCTGGACGAGAGCGATCTGCACTCGGCCAACGGCACCACCATGTGGCTCAGCTCCGGCGAGCCGGACGAGGTGGTCTACATCGAGTACGCGTTCGACAAGCCCTACCGTCTCGACATGGTCTGGGTTTGGAACTCCAACACCGCGATCGAGTCCATGTATGGCTACGGCCTCAAGGACGTGACCATCGAGACCTCGATGGACGGCGCCACCTGGACGACGTTCGGCGACGTCGAACTCGCCCAAGCCCCCGGCGACTACGGCTATGCCCATGACACCGTGGATATGGCCGCCACCGCCGCCAAGTACGTCCGATTCGTCGCCAACAGCAACTGGGGCGGCGGGCTCAGGTACGGCCTGAGCGAAGTCCGCTTCTTCGCGATTCCCGTCCGCGCCAGGGAGCCGCAGCCGGTTCCCGGACAGGTCGAAGTGCCCGTCAACGGAACCTTGAGCTGGCGGTCCGGTCTGCTGGTCGGCTCGCACCAGTTGTACCTCAGCAGCAACAAGGCCGCCGTCGAGAACGGCTCGGCCCTCGTGAAGACCCTGAACACCAACAGCTTCAACCTCGAGTCCCTCGGGCTGAACATCGGGACCACGTACTACTGGAAGGTCAATGAGGTCAACGACGTATTCTCGCCCAAGGCCCTCGACGGCGACGTCTGGAGCTTCACCACGCAGAATTTCTTCGCGGTAGACGACTTCGAGAGCTACACCAGCGACAATGTCAAGAACACCTGGGTCGACGGCTGGAAGAAGTCGACGGGCGTGCGCAACGCCTCGAACGTCAATCAGGTGATCGATCAAGAGGTCGCCAACAGCGGCAACCAGTCCGTGTTCCTGGCCTATGACAACTCGACCTCTCCGTATCACATCGAGATCGAGCGGACCATCTCCGGCCGGACCAACTGGGCCAACAACGGCGTCCAGAAGCTCGTGTTGTTCTTCCATGGCGATCCGGGCAACAACTCCAGTGACAAGCTCTATGTGACCATCAACGGCAAGACCGCCACCTATGGCGGCGACCTGTCGAAGCCGTGGTGGAGGAACTGGAGCATCGACCTGAATTCGATGAACATCAACATCCGCGACGTCAAGCTCCTCGCCGTGGGCGTGGGCGACGTCTCAATGCCGACGGGCCGCAAGGGGAAGATCTGGATCGACGACATCCGCCTGTATCGGACCGCTCCGTCGGTGCCGACCATCGTGGACGCCGCTCTGGCGGTCAACAGCAGCGGTGACTTCAAAGGTCAGTTCGACACTCTTCTGGCGGCGATGAGCAAAGCCGATCCGGCGATTCTCGAAGCCCTGTCAAGCGAAGAGGACTACACCGTGTTCGCGCCCACCGATGACGCGTTCGCCGCGATGGGAATCAACGCGGGCAACGTCGGCAGTCTGGATACGGGGATCCTGAACGAGGTCCTGCTGTACCACGTGGTCGCCGGCAAACTGGCGTCGGCGGACGTTCTGGCCGCCAGTCAGATTGCCACGGTCCAGGGCACGGCGATCCGGCAGGCCGACGGCGTGCTGACCGACGGCGTCGGACGTCAGGCCAATCTGCTGGCCGTTGACGGCGTCGCTTCGAACGGTCTGATGCACGTCGTGGATGCGATGATGCTGCCTTTCGAGATTCGCAGCATCGTCGAAATGCTGGTCGCGACCAACAGCGCGGGCGACCTGGCCGGACAGCTCGATGAGTTGATCGGCATCGTGCAGAGCAACCCGTCGCTGATGGCGCTGCTGACCGGCGCAGACGAATACACCGTCTTGGCGCCGACGGATGCGGCGATCGCCGCGCTGCGGCTGGCCGCTGATGAGAATCTGTTCATGTACCACATCGCGCCCGGCTCGCTGCTGGCGGCGGACGTGCTCGCGGCCGAAGAGCTCACGATGCTCAACGGCGGCACGCTGAAGCAGGCAGGCGGCGTCCTGATCGATGCCGCCGGACGCCAGGTGGCCTTGGTCGCGACCGACATCATCGCGGCCAACGGCGTCGTCCACGTCATTGACGCCGTGCTGCTGCCGGTGCCGGTGATCGAGAACGCCAGTTTCGAGCTGCCCGGGACGGAGAAGCAGAAAGGCTTCGACGCCGTGCCCGGCTGGGCCACCGACGCGAACGTCGTGGACTCGGGCGTCGAGACGGGCTACACCGCCACCGATGGCGAGTGGACCGCGTACCTGATGAGCGGCGATCCGTCCGTCTGGCAGATGACGCCCCTGACTCTGGGGCAGGGCGACCTGTTCACGCTGAAGGTGGATGCCCGGATCACCTGGGCGGCCACGACGATGCGCATGACCCTGTACTATCTGGCGGACGGCGTCCGCGTCCCGGCGGCAACCGCCGATGTGGCGCTGACCGATGCTATGCAGGAGTACGCCCTGGAATTGAACGCTTACCTGGCGCCCGACGCGGTCGGCAAGACGATCGGGATCGAGTTCGAGAACGTCAGCGACGGCGACTCGTGGATCGGGTTGGACAACGTGCGTCTGGAAGGCCCGACGGCCGCTCCGGAGCCCGAACCCGAGCCCGAACCCGCTCCTGAGCCCGCTCCTGAGCCCGAGCCGGTGGTTGTAGAGTAAGATCGAGAAAGACCGCTCAGGTGGTCTGACTCGCCAGGTTCATCGCGGGGTCCGTATCGACAGGATACGGGCCCCGTTTTCTTATGCGCGAGGACGAGCCACGCGGACCGGGAACGGGACGGGCGAAAAGGGTTTGGAGTCCCCCTTCTGTCTGTCGTGCCGCTCAGACAGTTCTGCACAAGCCAGCGGGCCTACAAGGCAGGCCTGTCAGTGTTTGTAGCGCTGCGGGATGTCCGAACTGAGCCCTTTGCCCATGGCCGACAGCAGCAGCAACTCCGCCGCAATCAGCAGGTAGATCGGCCCGAGCAGGAGACTGCACACGATGGCAAACTCCCGCGTCGGACGGTCCCATGAGCCTTTGGCGCAGCACAGCGCCGCGCCTTCCGTGCAGAAATACGCCAGCACGGCCGAAAGAACCCACAGCAGCACCCATACCCCAGCCATACTCTCATCCTCCCAATGCGGGACAATGACGGCTCCTCAAGGTGCAGGACAAAAGATGCGATTCGAAATGCCAAAGATGGCCAACCACCCCTATTATACCACGCCGCACAACAGAAAACGGTTCGCGAACAGTTTTTTTGTGTGTACAGATTTCCGGGGCGCCGGCATTCGTGAGCCCGCAAGTCTGCACACGCGCCAGGGTGCACTTGATGTTTGTAGGTAAACCTTCACCGGAGGCTGCAATCAACTTTGTTATTCCGACCGGAGCGCAGCGAAGTGGAGGAATCTGGCTGCGAAGGGGCTATTGCCTTATCCTCGGCCAGATTTCTCCGTGCGGGCTTCGCCCTTAGTCGAAATGACATCCGCCACGCTCTGCGAGATGACAGCCCCCTTCCTGGCCTCGGCAGGAACCTACCTACGAACACGCCGTGCACCCCACGCACTACGAGTGACGAGATCCGCCTTGCGAACCGGCGAGGGATGTGCTATGAGTATCGCGTGCGCGATGGGGAATCGGCCTTGCATCGAAACTGGAACTGACAGAGGTATTGCCGTTGGAATCGAAGCAGATTGAAGAAGGGCTGGAGTTTGTGCCGAAGTTCAACGCCGAGGGCCTGATCCCGGCCATCGCCCAGGACGCCGAGACGGGCGAGGTGCTGATGGTCGCGTGGATGAACCGCGAGGCGCTGGACCACACCATCGCGACCGGCCGGGGCACGTACTACAGCCGCAGCCGCAAGAAGCTCTGGAAGAAAGGCGAGGAGTCCGGCCACGTCCAGCAGGTCCGCCAGATCCTCGTCGACTGCGACCAGGACTGCCTGATCCTCAAGGTCCGCGTCGACGCCGGACAGTGCCACGTCGGCTACCAATCCTGCTTCTACCGCGCCATCAAACCCGGCTCCGCCAAGGCCCTCGAATTCATCGCACAGAAGACCTACGACCCGAAGGCCGCCTACAAGAAGTAGGATCCACAGCGCGGAGTAGCCTATTGACAGCCGGCCGCCGGCGGGGTATGCATGGGGCAAATCAACCTATCCCTTTTTGGAGGAACGTAGCATGAGACGCGGAACGTTTTCCCAAGTCACCCTGTGTGCCTGCCTGCTGATGACCCTGCTGACGGCGCCCGTGTGGGCCCAGCCGCCCGGCGGACGCGGCATCTGGGGCGACTGGCAGGTCAAGATCCCCTTCGGCGAGCGCGAGATGAACGTCATCCTCTCGTTCACGCGCGGCGGGCCCGAGGGCGGATGGGCCGGACAGTGGATCAGCCTCTTCGGCGTCAACGACCTGAAGGACATCAAGTTCGAGGACAACACCCTGCGCTTCGTCCACGTCGCCCGCTTCGGCGACAACGAGTTCATCTCGACGTTCAGCGGCACGATCGAGCAGGACAAGCTCACCGGCGTCCTGTCCAACGATCAGGGCGAATCGGACGTCACCGGCCAGCGCAGCCCGCGCCTGTCCCCCGCCGCCGGCCGATGGGAGATGAAGTACAAGGTCGGCGACCGCGACGTCACCAGCACGCTGGTCGTCACCCCCGACAAGGAAGGCCGCCTCGCCGCCAGGTGGGAGAGCCCCTTCGGCGAGCACGAGATCAGCGACTTCTCGTACGAGCGACGCGCCGTGAACTTCAAGCGCAAGAGCAAGATGCAGGACCGCCAGTGGGAATCGACCTTCAACGGCACCATCGCCGGTGACGCGCTCACCGGCACGATCAAGTCCGAGATGGGCGACGTCGACGTCCAGGGCGCCCGCCTCGGTGCGGCTGCCATCGGCACCTGGAACCTCGACGTCGAGACCGAGTGGGGCCCCATCAAGCAGCGGCTTGTCGTCCACCCCGACATGAGCGCTCTGTACGGCACGATGCCCATCAAGAAGGTCGAGTTCGCCGACGGCAAGCTCACCTTCGGCATGGTCGTCCCGTTCGGAGACGAGGAGTTCAAGATGGACTTCGCCGGCAAGATCACCGACGGCAAGCTCGCCGGCCAGATGACCACCTCGCGCGGCACGCAGGAGATCAAGGGCGCCAAGGTCGTCCGCCCGCAACGCCCCGGCCGCTAATACAACGCATGGCATTCGAGCCTGCCGGTACCACGGCCCGGCAGGCTCGTTTCGTATCTCGCATCTCGTATCTCGTATCTCGCGAACTGGGAGCCGAGAACTGAGAACTGCCAACTGCGGCCTCCGCCCGCCGCCCACGTGCCGAGCGACCAGAGACGAGGGACGAGCGACACGGCCTGCCGGCTCCCGCCTCAAGTCTGTACTTCCTCCGGGAAGTTCAGGTACGCGTACGCGCCGAACAGCTCGCGGGCCTTGCGGTCGTACGCCCGCGCCGCCTCGGCCTCGTCGTCGAACGAGCCGAGGTAGATCGCCTTGCCCTCGTAGCCGATCGTCGCGACCCACTTGCGCGTCGCCTTGCAGAAGTACACGCCCTTGAACCGCGAGCTGGTCCAGCGGCTGGGCCGGCGGTTGTGCGAGTTGCGCCGCTGCGTGCACACGCGCAGGTTGGCCCGCCGCTGGTCGAGTCCGTTACCGTCGATGTGATCGACCACCATGCCCTTGGGCGGCTGCATGATCGCGCGGTGCATCAGCAGCATGCCCTGGCCGACGCGCCGTGCGGCGTAGAAGCCGCGTTTCTCGTTGCCGGTCGCCAGCCACTTGTGCTGGCTGAGCCATTCGTAATCGGCCGCATCGACGATCGCGAATTTGCCCCGCGTCAGCGGAATGTAGCGGATCGCGTCGTTGGACGGTTCCGGCGGCTCGAGACGCACCACCGGCTTCGGCCTGGCCCGGAAGTTCCGGCACGTCCCCGTCGCCACCACCTCGTGCAGTTCGCCCGGCGCCTCCGGATGATTGATGCACGTCAGCAGTCCCGGCCACCGCGACAGCATCACCCGGTGCCACCGCCCCGCCGCCCGAACCGCATACACACAATTCGCACAAACTCGATCGCACATAGGCTCCTCCTTTCGTCGTCGCCCGTATCTCGTCGCTCGTCGCTGGTCGCTGGTCACTCGTGATCCGTGGTCCGTCGGCCCAACTGCGTATCTCGTATCTGGTATCTCGTATCTCGGCGGAGATGTAGAAGCGTAGATGCGTAAATGCGTAAATGCGTTGGTCGTATTTGGTATCTCGCCGGAGATGTAGAAGCGTAGATGCGTTGGTCGCGTCTCGGGGCCCGTAGTCCGCCGCCTTCAAACTGCAAACTTGAAACTTGAAACTACTCTCTGTTCTTTTTTCAAAGCGTTCCGGCCGGCCGGAACGGGCGGAAAAACATCCGCCTCTACAAATGGATGGTGTTGCACGTTTGGGACGAATATTTCGCCTCTTTTCGACCCCTCGCCCGCTGCAACCCCTTGCCCCGCCAGCAGTAAAAAAAATCTCCATGTCCCCGCCATTTTGTCGCCGGACCGTTGCACGTTTGGTACGAAATCGCCCCCGGCCACCCGTCGCAAACTCGCCCGTAAACCGCCCCAAAGCGTCGCTCGGGGTAGACGCCGGACGTATCTCGTATCTGGTATCTCGTATCTCGCGAACTGGGAACCGGAAACTGAGAACTGCCAACTGCGGCCGCACGCCGCCGCACCGTATTCCGTCGCTGGTCGCTCGGGGTAGGCTCCGCGCGTATCTCGTATCTGGTATCTCGTATCTCGCGGCGCGTCGTGCGGGGTGCGTATTGCGTCAATCGCGGCCCCTCCGGCCTGCCGTTTCCAGCCTGCGGCCTGCCGTGCCGCGATGACGTAGGATATCTTTCGCACATTGTACTGGGACGTGAATAGAGTCCTTTCTCTGGTCGATGGTGGATAGGTCAAAAAGAAACCACTCGCTCAGAGAAAGGACGTAATGATGCAGAACAGTACA